>Ga0070741_10012301_pt1 | contig 15509 bp, 17 predicted proteins | sample Coa_R1_4_FD_66440 | JGI IMG/M metagenome (GOLD analysis project Ga0070741, IMG submission 66440) | Surface soil microbial communities from Centralia Pennsylvania, which are recovering from an underground coalmine fire - Coalmine... | ecosystem: Environmental > Terrestrial > Soil > Unclassified ... | reverse complement strand
ACTGTTGTTTATAGCACAGACTAGCACCATTCGTTAGTAGCCCTCAGCAACGGTGAAAATTTCCCCTCTTCTCGCAGGAGAGGGGCAGAGGTGAGGTTTAGTATTAAATCGGCGGCGGCATGATTTACGAAATTGATAAAGGCGCGGGCGTGTTTTGCAGTGAAGGCGCGGGCTGCCGCGTCTATTTCATCGCGCGTCCCGAACCGATGTTGATTGATGCCGGCGCGCAGGGACGCGGCGATGCGATTTTGCGCGATCTTGCCAGCATTGGCGTGCAGCCGATTCATGTCCGCAAAATTATTTTGACCCATCACCACGTCGGGCACACGGGCGGCTTGTGGCTGTTAAAGCGCCGCTGCGGCGCGCACGCGTTGGCGCACAAAGCGGACGCGCCCTACATCACCGGCAAACGTCCACGCCGCGCGCCGCGCCGTTCCGTCGAACGCGTTTTTCACAACGCGATTGCCAAAGTCGGCTTTGGCGACGCGATGGTCGTTTCGTTGGAACGCTTGCTGGACGACGGCGATGAAATCAACGGTTGGCGCATCATCCATACGCCGGGGCAAACACCGGGACATATTTGTTTGCACAAACGCGATATCTTGATTAGCGGCGATTTGTTGGTTGCCAGCGCGGGGGGTTTTCGTCCGGCGCCCGCGCACACGATTGTTGACCCGGTCGCGTACCGCACTTCGCTTCATACGGTGGCGCGGCTGGATTTTGAAATCATTCTGCCCGCACACAATCCGCCGTATGTGGTGGATGCGGGGAAAAAAGTGCGTGATTTAATCGCCAGTTTAGAGTAGGTCTTTGCGATACAATGAACTCGTTCTCGCAAGAGGACGAGTTTTTTCATGTTGCCTTAAGGTTATTCCCATAGTGGGTATGCGATAGTGCATAGCGGACTATACCTTTGGGGGATGCAAACACGATGAGGAATCCGTTACGATGCGTGTAGTGAGTTGGCGCACAGTGGGTGTGGGCGCGATGGCGGTCGGCGCGGCGGCGGGAATTTGGGCGGCGCTGCAGTACGGCAATCGCTATTTGGATGAATTTGAAAATACGCGCGGCGACGAGAACGCGTGTGGGGAATTTTTCACCACGTCCGCCGGATGGCGCATCCATTACACTGTACAGGGGAAAGGCACGCCCGTCGTTTTGATTCACGGTTTCATGGATTCACTGCAAACGTGGCGGCGCAACGCGCACGTCTTGGCGGACGCGCATCGCGTGTACGCGATTGACGTATTGGGCTTTGGAGCGTCGGACCGCGTGCGTGCGCCGATTTATACGTTAAAGCAGCAGGCGCGTTTTTTGCGCGAATTTTTCGCTGCGCAAGAAATCGAAAACGCCGACGTGGTCGGGCATTCGATGGGCGGCGCCTTGGCGCTTCAATTTGCGTATGATTTTCCCGAATTGGTTCACAAATTGGTACTGATTGCGCCGGCAACTTATTTATATGCGGCGCTGCCGCGTAACGGTTTATCGCCCGTGCCGCAAAGTGTTTCGCGCGGCGTTCTGGGCTTGTATGAAAAATGGCAGGGCGAGCGCGCGAATCCGGTGCGCTTGGCGTACGGTGACCCAGCGCGGATTACGCCCGATTCGATTGAGTCGCGTCGGCAAATGATGCGCGTGCGTGGAACCCACGACGCGCTCATTTCCATGTCGAAATCGAAACGCGAAGCCGACGTGCCGCAGCAATTGAAACAGGTGCGCATGCCGACGTTGATTGTGTGGGGCAAACGCGACCATGTAGTGCCCGGTCGTCATGCGGCTTGGCATTATCGTGAACTGCCGAATGCGCGTCTCGAGTGGATTGAAACGGCAGGACATTTGCCGCATGAAGAAGAACCGGAAGCGGTGAATGAGTTACTGCGCGAGTTTTTGAATCATTCGTAATCCGTTCTCCGTAAGCAGTGGTCAGTAGTCAGCAAACGATGATGAGTAATACGCGCGAAGCCGAAGCCTTGGATGCCTATTCCTCTGCGGTGAATTACGCGGCGGAACGGGTGGGACCGGCGGTGGTGAAAATCGAGACCGAAACCGCACGCGGCGGACGACGCGGCGCGCAAGGCGGGCAGGGCAGCGGCGTCATTTTTCGACGCGGCGGGCAAATTGTCACCAACGCGCATGTGGTCGAAGGCGCGCGCATGATTCGCGTCATTCTCGCCGACGGCAGACAATTTCAAGCGGGGCTCGTCGGCGCGGACCGCGCGCAAGACATTGCCGAATTGCGCATCGGCGCGCGCGATTTGCCGGTGGCGGAATTGAGCGAGCGTCCGCTGAAAATCGGACAACTCGTGATCGCCGTCGGCAATCCGTACGGTTTGGGCTGGACGGTGACATCGGGAGTTGTCAGCGCGCTCGAACGCGAACTGCCCAATCCGCGCGGCGGCAAATTAAAGCATTTGATTCAGACCGATGCGCCCATCAATCCGGGTTCGAGCGGCGGACCGCTTGTGGACTCGCAAGGACGCGTGATTGGCATTACGACGGCGATTGTGCCGTATGCGCAGGGACTGGGTTTTGCGGTGCCCACCGCGACCGTGCTCCAAGTGTTGAGCAAATTTATGCCGCCCGAAGCGGAAACTTTGACGTTGGGTTTGGGCGGTATGCGGACGGTCATTCCCGATTGGATGGTGGAACGCAACAAGTTGACGCAGCGCGAAGGCATTCTCGTTTTGGAAATTAAACCGTCGAGTCCTGCCGCGCGCGCGAGTCTGAAATTGAACGACATTCTTTTGGACATCAACGGACAGCCGGTCAAATCACCGGACGAAATGGCAAAGAAAATCAAGCCATTCAGAACGAACGGTTCCATTTCACTTGGCTTTTTGCGTCAAGGTACGCGGCGGCAAGTGACCGTGAACTTGAATGGAAAGCGGGTGGAATAAACGTATTTATTGCGTAAAGAAGGTGCTCGAACACACGACAACCGGGAATCGGAAAATTGTTCGACAAGCAAGGAAATTCTGATATAATTTGAGTACCGCAACAGGATAGGCGGTATGAAAGAACGGTGATGAAAGCATGAATCCAAACAATCAATGGTATCGCAACGGGTTAGTCTATCTCCTGATCATTGTGACCCTGGCTGCCCTTGCCTTTAACTTGTTTCAGCAGCCGCGCCAAACCAAACAAGTGAGCATCGCGGATGTTGCATCGGCTATCAAAAATGGCGAGGTCTCCAAGGCGTCTATTAATGGCTCCAGTGTGACGATTACGTACAAGAGCAGTGGTCAGACCGCGACCGCGCAATTTTCGCGCTCGCCCAATGCTACGTTTGCCAGTGAAATGGCAAGCCTAGGCGTAACGCAAGACCAGCTGCTTGCCGCGAATCCGATCTATGACAATCCACCGCAGTGGGATAATGTAATTGCTTTACTGGGAACGATTCTGCCGTTTTTACTGATTGGCGGTTTGTTCTTTTTCTTGATGCGTCAGGCGCAGACGGGCAACAATCAAGCGATGTCGTTCGGCAAATCGCGCGCGCGGATGTTTAGCGGCGACAAACCGACCGTGACGTTTGCCGATGTGGCGGGCGTGGAAGAAGCAAAACAAGAACTCCAAGAAGTGGTCGAATTCCTCAAAGAGCCCGATAAATTTACCGCGCTCGGCGCGCGCATTCCCAAAGGTGTGCTGCTGGTTGGACAACCCGGTGTCGGCAAGACTTTGCTCGCGCGTGCGGTTGCCGGCGAAGCGAACGTGCCGTTCTTTAGCATCAGCGGCTCGGAATTTGTCGAAATGTTCGTCGGCGTCGGCGCGAGTCGCGTGCGTGATTTGTTTGACACGGCAAAACGCAATTCCCCGTGTATCGTGTTCGTGGACGAAATTGATGCGGTCGGTCGCCATCGCGGCGCCGGTCTCGGCGGTTCGCACGATGAACGCGAACAAACCTTGAACCAAATTTTGGTCGAGATGGATGGCTTTGATACCGACACGAACGTCATTATCATCGCGTCCACCAACCGTCCCGACATTCTCGACCCCGCACTGCTGCGTCCCGGTCGTTTTGACCGCCGCGTCGTTTTGGACCGCCCCGATATGGTCGGGCGCAAAGCGATTTTGGAAGTGCACACGCGCGGCAAGCCGTTGGGCGACGATGTGAATTTGGTTGCCGTTGCGAAATCCACGCCGGGCTTTTCGGGCGCGGACATTGAGAACTTGGTGAACGAAGCGGCGATTCTGGCGGCGCGCCGCAACAAAAAAGCGATTACGATGGCGGAAATGCAAGAAGCCGTCGAAAAAGTTATCGCAGGTCCCGAACGCAAGAGCCGCATCATCAGCGAAGACGAAAAGCGCGTGATTGCGGCGCACGAAGCGGGACACGCGATTGTGATGCGCATGCTGCCCAACTGCGACCCGGTGTACAAAGTTTCGATTGTCGCGCGCGGCATGGCGCTTGGCATTACGATGCACTTGCCGGAAGACGACCGCTATTTGATGCGCCGCTCGAAATTCCTCGATGACATGGCGGCGCTGCTCGGCGGACGCGCGGCAGAACAAATCACGTTCGGCGAAATTACCACTGGCGCGTCGAACGACCTCGAACGCGTGACCGACATGGCGCGTTCGATGGTGACGCGTTATGGCATGAGTGACAAACTCGGTCCGCGCACGTTCGGCGACCGCGAAGAATTGGTGTTTCTCGGGCGCGAAATTTCCGAACAGCGCAATTATTCGGAACAAGTCGCGCAAGAGATTGATGCCGAAGTGCGCCGCCTCGTGACCGATGCGTATCAGCGCGCGCTGGACATTCTCACTAAATATCGCAGCAAGTTGGATGAATTGGCAGACCGCCTCATCAAAGTGGAAACGGTGGACGCGGCAGAATTTGAAGCGATGTTCGCCGATGCGCCGAAATTCGAGCGCCCGCGCTACACTCCTGTTCCCGCAACGACCGGTGCGACGACCACGCCCAAACCGGAAACTCCACCGTCGTCCGAACGCGGCGCGCTGCCGCCGCTCGCGCCTTCACCGGCGTAAACGGATAATGCGCGAAACGGATTTCTGGATACAATTAGCCGAGCAGTAAAATGCTGCTCGGCTATTTCTATCTTTTCGGGGTTCATTTCAATGGCGATACGTTATTCGTGGCTGACTGACCACCGCGCGACACGGAATCCAAGAACGGAATGTGGGAATCAAAAATGGCTCTTTGGAACATTCGCTACTACATAGACCCTGAGACTGACTTGCCTCACATTTACAATCACGAAATCAATGAGGGTGAGGTTGAGGACGTTTTGACAAGACCGGGTGAAGATCGCCAAGGGTATGAAGGAGCGCGAGTTGCAATCGGGCAGACAGCCGCAGGTCGCTATTTGCGCGTGATTTATGTGCCAGACCCCGAACCGGGAAGTGTTTTTGTGATTACGGCGTATGAATTGCGCGGAAAGGCACTAGCGGCATATCGCCGCCGTAAGCGGAGGAAAGGAATATGAAAAAGAATCAATTCCCAAAAGGATGGAATGAACAACGAGTGCGTCGTGTGTTGGCGCATTATGAAAAGCAAACAGAGGCAGAGCAAATTGCCGAAGACGAAAGGGCATTCAAACAAAAGGAGCGCACGGTTGTCGAGGTCCCGGTAGAGCTGATGCCGTTGATCCGCGAAATTATCGCACTATACAAGCCTACAGGTACTTGATGCCAAGAACTCTATGAGCGAATTCACCATCGGTCTTATCGGCGAATCTTCTGAACTCGTCACGGCGGACAACACCGCCGCGCGCTGGGGCAGCGGACTCGTCGCCAGTTATGCTACACCCGCGATGATTGGGTTGATGGAAAATGCCGCGTTCAACGCGACGAAACCCTTTTTACCCGAAACGCAAACGACGGTGGGCATCGAAGTGAACGTCAAACATCTCGCCGCGACGCCGCAAGGAATGCGCGTGCGCGCCCGCGCGGAATTGCTCGAAATAGACGGGCGCAAATTATTGTTCAAAGTCGAAGCGTGGGATGACACAGAAAAAATCGGTGAAGGGACGCACGCGCGGTTCATTGTGGATTGGGAACGATTCCATCAACGCTTTGAGCAAAAACGCGCGGCAATGCAAACCGCAGATGGGAAAAGCGCCACGTGAAGCGAGAGCGCGTCGAATCTGTTTATTCGCTTTCCGATTCGCGAGCCGATGAGACCGTATGGACCAACATCAACGCTTTGCCCATCTCGCAAACGCGTATTTTGAAGCCTCGTATCGCGCGTCGCCGACCTCCGCGACCGATTTGGGCATTCACACCTACGACCATTTGCTCGACGATTTGTCGCAGACGGCAATTCGGGCGCGCATTGCCGAACTCAAAGCCTTTCGCCGCCAATTTCGCGCGCTCGATGTCAAGACATTGCAGAACGGCGACGACACGGATTACGAATTGATTCGGAGCGACATCGAAAACGAATTGTGGCTGCTGGAAGACACGCGCGATTGGGAAACCGACCCGTCGTATTATGTGGCTGACCCGTTCTTTTCGATTTTTCTGCTCGCCTCGCGCGATTTTGCGCCCCTTCCAGACCGCGTCAAAAACCTCGCCGCGCGTTTAGAACAAGTTCCCGCGCTGCTTGCGGCGGCGCGCGCGAATCTAAAAAACCCGCCGCACATCCTCACGGAAATCGGGATTGAGGAAACGCAGGGCGCGCTCGAGTTTTGCGAAACGCTGCTGCCGCAGCTGGCGGCGCAAATGAAAATCACGCGCCGCTTGGGGCGCGCGGTCGAAAACGCGCGCCGCGCGCTGCGCGCCTTTCTCGATTATCTGCAAGAGGATTTGACGCTCACGTCCACCGGCAAACTTGGCATCGGCGCGAAACATTACGCCAAGATTTTGAAATACGAACACATGCTGCCGTACACCATCGCGCAGGTGGTCGCCATGGGCGAGCGCGTATTTCAAGAGACGGAACGCGAACTCGGCGCGTGGGCGAAACGCATTGACCGCACCAAAACGTGGCGCGAAATTGCCGACGAAGCGCGCACACAGTTTCCGCCGCGCCATCGGCTGTTGAGCGCGTACCGCCGCGAAGTCGCGCATTTGCGCGAATTCGTGTCCGAACACGATTTGGTGACGCTGCCCGCGCAGGACTGCGAAGTCGTCGAAACGCCGCCGTTCGACCGCGCGCTGAACAGTTATGCCGCGTACATTGCCCCCGGTCCGTTCGAGCCGGAACAACGCGGACAGCTTTGGGTGACGCCGGTGGACACGCGCGCGCCGCGCGCGCAGCAAATCGAACAGCTGGAGGAGCACTGCAATTTCTTGTATCCGGTGACCGCCGCGCACGAAGCGTATCCGGGGCATCATGTGCAGCTCGTGCGCGCGAACCAAGTCGGTTCGCGTTGGCGCAAACATTTTTCGTCGTCCATTTTCGCGGAAGGTTGGGCATTGTATGGCGAAGAGTTGATGAATGAAGCGGGCTATTATGATGACCCGCGCGTGCGTTTGTTTCAACTCAAAGACCGCTTGTGGCGCGCGGCGCGCGTCATCACCGAAATCGGCATTCACTGTTACGATTTGCCGATGGACGACGCGGCGCGTTTCTTGGTCGAAAAAGTCGGGTTGACGCACGGCGCGGCGCGCGCCGAAACGCGGCGCTATATCGCGGAACCCGGACAGCCGATGAGCTATCTCATCGGTCAACTCGAAGTCGAACGCCTGCGCCAAAAATTTCGCCGCCTGCCGTTGAAAAAATTTCACGACCTGCTGCTCGATTCGGGAACGATTCCGTTTGGTTTGGTGGAAAAGGAAATGGACGCGAAAGCGAATCGCTAATCGCGTATCGCGTAACGCGTAACGCGAACTTTTTGTCCTCCGGCGATACGCGATATGCCATACGCAAAATGCAACCATGAAAGATTTATCTGCCCGCGTGCTCAACATGGCGCAAATGCGCGGCGCGTCGTATGCGGACGTCCGCGTGGTCAATCGCACGCTCCAACACCTCGCGGTCAAAAATGGGCGCGTGCAAGAAATGATTCAAAATGAATCGCAGGGCTTTGGCATTCGCGTGATTGCCGACGGCGCGTGGGGTTTTGCCGCGTGTTCGCGCGACGATTACGCGGATGTGGACGCGACGGTGAATCGCGCGCTGGACATTGCGCGCGCCAGCGCGTTGACCAAAACGCGCGACGTGCGCCTCGGTCCGCCCGAAGCGCACAAAGGCGCCTTCCGTTCCGAATACAAAATGGACCCGTTCATGGTGTCCATGTCCGACAAAATCAATTTGCTCTTGAAAGCCGATTCGGAAATGCGGCGCATGAAAACCAACAAAGCGCATTTGGTCACGACGGCGGAACTCGTTTTCGTGCGCGAAGAAAAAACGTTTGCGTCCACCGAAGGCGCGTACATTCAACAAGAGATTGTCGAAAGCGGCTGCGAAATTCAGGCGTTGGCGACGAACGAAGCGGGTGATGTCCAAACGCGCACCTATCCGTGGGGACGCCATCAACAAACGCGCGGCTTTGAATTTGTGCTCGAACAGCGCCTGGTCGAACACGCGCCGCGCATCGCGCAAGAAGCCGTCATGCTGCTCACTGCCGACCCGTGTCCCGCACTCGACGCGACGACGGTGATTTTGAGCGGCAATCAAGTCGCGCTTCAGGTGCACGAATCGTGCGGGCATCCGATTGAACTCGACCGCGTGTTGAAACAAGAAGCGTCCTTTGCGGGCACATCGTTTTTGACGCTGGAAAAACTCAACCACTTTCAGTACGGCTCCGAAATCGTCAACCTGACGGCAGACGCGACCGTGCCCGGCGGACTGGGCACGTTTGGGTTCGACGACGAAGGCGTGCCCGCGCAGCGCGTAGATGTCGTCAAAGACGGACGCTTTGTCGGATACATGACGAATCGCGAACTCGCGACAGAGTTGAATCTCGGACGTTCCAACGGCACGATGCGCGCGGAAAGTTGGAATCGCGTGCCGCTGATTCGCATGACGAATATCAATCTCCTGCCGGGCGCGTGGAAGTTGGACGATTTGATTGCGGATACGGACGAGGGAATTTATTTCGACACGAATCGTTCATGGAGCATTGACGACAAGCGTTTGAATTTTCAATTCGGCACGGAACTGGCGTGGGAAATCAAAGGCGGCAAGAAAACGCGCCTCTTGAAAAACCCGATTTATACCGGCGTCACGCCGACGTTTTGGCGCGGCTGCGACGCGATTTGCGGCGAAAGCGAATGGGTTGTGTGGGGCACCCCGCGCTGCGGCAAAGGACAGCCGCCGCAAACCATTCGCACCGGACACGGCGCGAGTCCCGCGCGGTTTCGGAACGTCAGAGTGTTTTCAAGAAGCTAAAGCGGAAAGCGAAAAGCGAAAACAAAAATTTCTGAATTCCGATTTCCGCTTTCCGAATTCGATGTATGCTCGGTCAAAACAAACTCGAACAACTCGCGGAAACGGCGCTGAGCCATTCCAAAGCCGACCAGACCGAAATTGTCTCGTACGTCACGGATTCGTCGCTCTCGCGTTTCGCCAATAACGCGATTCACCAAAATGTTTTTGAATCGAATGCGACCTTGCGCGTGCGCGTGATTTTGGGCAAACGCACCGGCGTCGCGGAATCGAACGACATTTCACCCGAAGGCGTCAAACGCACGGTGGACATGGCGCGCGCGATCGCGCAGCTGCAGCCGGAGAATCCGGAAAACGCCCCGCTGCCCCCCCCCCTTGCGCCGTCGCGCGTGGACGCGTATGTGGCGCACACGGCGCAATGCTCGCCCGAAACGCGGGCGCGCGTGATTGGCGAAGTGTGCCGCCAAGCCGCCGCGCAAAAGTTGCTTGCCGCCGGCGCGTTTCGCACCGACGCGTACGAAATCGCGGTGGCGAATTCGCTCGGCGCGTTCGTGTATCATCAAGGCACGGTCGCGGATTTGCGGACGGTCATGCTGAACGAGGCGGGCACGGCATCGGGCTATGCGTCGTCCGCGTCGCCGGACGTGCGCCGCATTGACGGCGACGCGGTCGCGCGCACGGCGCTCGACAAGGCGCTGCGCGCGCAGAATCCCATCGCGCTCGCGCCGGGCGAATATACCGTCGTGCTCGAATCCGACGCGGTGGCTTCCATACTGCAATATCTCGCGTGGAATACGTTCAACGCGTTGGCGGTGCAAGAAGAGCGTTCGTATGTGCGCGGGCAGCGCGGCGAATTGCTCTTTAGTCCGTTGGTGAATATTTATGACGACGGCACTGCGCGCGACGGATTTGCGCTGCCGTTCGACCATGAAGGCGTCCCGCGTCAGCGCGTGGTATTCGTCGAACAAGGCATTGCGCGCGATGTGGTGTATGACACCTTCACCGCGCGCCGCGACCATGTCGCTTCGACCGGACATTCGCTGCCCGCGCCGAATTTGCAGGGGCCCATGCCGCGTCATCTTTATTTCGCGCCCGGCGACAAAAATCGCGACGAATTGATTGCATCCGTGCCGCGCGGCATTCTGGTGACGCGCTTTTGGTACACGCGCTTGGTGCATCCGTTCCACGTCATGATGACAGGGTTGACGCGCGATGGTACGTTCCTCATCGAGAACGGGCAGCTGACGCTGCCGGTGAAAAATTTGCGCTTTACGTCGTCGTACATTGACGCGTTGAAAAATACGCGCGCCGTCGGACGCGAAACCAAATGGATGCGCGACGAACAGTACGACATGAATTTTTGCGCGCCGGCGATTGTGGTCGAAGGATTCAATTTTACGGGAGTGACGCAGTAGAGAGACTGGAGACTGGAAAGCGGTGGGCAGTAAGCCGTAGGCGGTAAGCCGTAGACAGTAATCGGTCTCCAGTCTCCGGTCTCCAATCTCATTCCATGCCTGACGTGCTTGGTACTCTTTACGATTCGATTGCGATGGACTATGAGCGCGTGCGCGTGCCGCGTTTTCGTCCGTTCGTGAAAAGATTGCTGCAATTGTATGATACGCGTCCGGGGTCGTGGGTTTTGGACGCGGGCTGCGGCACGGGCTTGGTGGCGACGATGGTGGCGCCGCGCGCGGGACATGGCGGCAAAGTGATTGGCATTGACAGCAGTGCGGCGATGCTGGAGATTGCGCGCGCCAAAGCGCGCGGCTTTGGCTTTGACCAATGCGAATTTCGCGTCGGCGATGTGCGCGCGTTGGATTTTCCCGACGATACGTTCGATTTGGTCGTTTGCTCGTTCGCGTTGTGGGGCGAGCCCGCGCAATTGTTTCGAGAATTTCGCCGCGTGTTGAAAAAGGGCGGCGTCCTTTTGTTGCAAAACTGGTCGTTTGAAAACGACGCGGTGTTGGATGCATACAACGATGTGTTTCCCAAATATCGTTCGTCGCAGCCCGATGCGGCGTTGGAAGAAATGCGCGCGGCGCGCCGCGCGTATCAATCTGAATGGGACGTACTGCGCGAACCGAACGATTACGCGGAGGCAGTGCGCGCGGCGGGATTCGCGCAAGCGCGCGGCGAATGGATTACGCTCCCGATGCAGTTTGCGAATACGAAGGAACTGCTTGAATATTTGAATTTGGGCGTGTGGCGAAGCGCGGAATTGTCGGCAATGGACGCGGACACCCGCGCAAAATTTTCTGCCGAAGCATTGCAGACGCTCGAATCGTTTTCCAAGGACGGTAAAGTGGTGATGGAAAAACGCGCGGTGCAAGTCGCCGCGCGAAAATAAAAGGGACAAACCCATGGTCGAATTGGTCAAGGAACCGACAGAAACTTCGCAAGCGATTCTAAAACATTACACACACGCCGTCGTCGTGAGTCTGCAATTGTGCGTGAAACACAAACAGCCGATGGAAAAAGTATCGAGCGTTCGCGCCATTGCAAATTTCGGACTCGAAGGCGACCGTCACGCGATGCCCGACAGCAAACGCCAAGTGTTGCTGCTCGAACAGGAAACGTGTGTGGAATACGATTTTCCCATCGGCGCGATTCGCGAGAATATCACGACGCGCGGCATTGACTTGATGGCATTGCCGCAAGGAACGCGTTTGCAAATCGGCGCCGCGATGTTTGAAACGACGCAAGAGTGCGAACCGTGCGCGATGGTGGAAGATGTGCGCGCAGGGTTGCGCGAAACATTGCAGCACAAACGCGGCATGTTGGCGCGAGTCGTGGAGGGCGGAGAGATTCGCGTGGGGCAAGCCATCCGCGTGGTCAAACCTTAAATTTTTCGCGCACTCACTGGACGCCATTGACTTTTACACGGTTACGTGTATAATGCGTTTATACACGTAACCGTGTAAATTATTTTTTCGGGAGCAAACCATGGCGGCGCATTCACTCGAAACGCTCTTGCGACTATGGGGCTTGGACAATCTGACAACGGAACAAGCCATCGGTCAAATTCTGCAAATTCTGGTTGAACTCGAACCGCGTGTGAAACGCGTGGAGCAGACGATGGCGATAGTGCAAGCATCCTTGCCCAAACCCGCGCCGCCGCCGAATCCTGCGCCGCCCGCGGCTCCACCGACGCCGCGCACGCGTAGACGCGCGCAGCGCACCCCTTGACACCCTACACGCGCGCGTGTAACATGGGCGCATGGCAGCCAAAGCAAAGAAAACCGCCGCGCCGAAATCGAAACCCCGCGCGCGCCAAGTCAAGTATGTCGTCACGCCCGCTCCAAGCAAGATGGAATGGAATGGTGAAACGATTCGCGCGCTGCGCGAGCATCTGCAATTGACGCAGGCGCAAATGGCGCAAGAACTCGGCACGCGCCAACAGACCATCAGCGAATGGGAAGTGGGCATGTATAAACCGCGCGGCGGCATGGCGCGGCTCTTGACGATGGTGGCGGAACGCGCGAATTTTGTGTACGACACCAAGGGCACGACGAAAGATAAAGCTTAGTCTGGTTGACGTGCAAGTATGAATTGAAAGAACAAGCCCGCGTGTGATTCGAGTCACAACGCGGGCGTTATGTTTTACGGGTTTCGAGACGAGCAAAGAATGTGAACCGTGCGCGAAAGTGGACGATGTACACGCAGGCTTGCGCGAGGCCTAGAACCACAAGCGCGGGATGTTGGCGCGGGTAATGCAGGGCGGAAAAACCTACATAGGGAACAAGATCACGGCAATTGTCAGATAAGAGAAATGGCGGCTTATTCAACCGCCGCTTGTTTCATTTTAATCGGTCAGCGTTCTTTATTTTCTTACTTTGAAGGTGTTGCCGTTGACATTGGATGGGGAAACCAATCTTGGGTCACGCCGGGCGCCATCCACCAAGTTTCGCTTGCTCTGGATGATAGGAAAGTGAGAGAGTACTTCAAAAAGGGCTGACCGGTGGGGTCGAAGATATCCACAGAAACACTTGCGAGTGGTGTACCCTTGTCGTGCATTTGGTTTGTTGTTTGTTCCAACGTTCTCATGAATGAGACAAGGCTACGATTGACGACTTCCAGATTTGAGGCAGTCAATTTCATATGAACCATCTGATGCCCTTCTGCTGTTTTGGTCACTTCTAGATCGTCCAGCGTCATCTTCCCTAATTGCATCTGATCACGCAGAGTTTCCGCAAGGGCTGGATCTTCTGTGTCCAAAGGTGTGCTTGGCGGCAGTTCAATTGCCTGATCGGCTGATAAATCGGCGCGCGTAATTTCCTTGTCGTTTGTATTCTGGATGATAATTTGAAGGCGATCAATTGCTCTACCGTTGCGCTTGAGGATAGCGGTTTCTTGTTGCACTATTGCTGTATAGCGCGGGTCATCTGGAGAAACTTGCAAAGCGGAACTCGTACTTGTGAGCGTTACTGTAATTTGCCGTGGCAAAATACTTGTAAGTTCAACATTTTTTACCGGGACATTTCTCTCCTGAAGTCTCGATTTTAGTTCCGTGACGATGTCATCTCCGGCAATAACTTGTTGGACGATGAAAATCGACCCCACTGCTACTAATCCCAAGGCGAGTACGATGGTAATCAGCCGGAAAGGGAATTTTGTAGGCATAGACCCCTCTTTCTAGTCAACAATTGAATGAATCGAAATTGATGAATTGCAGAGACTTGGAACAATACTGGGTTGGACTACGGACCATAGGCAAGCCAATGATATGGATATGTCTTGTCGAAGACTTTGTACGGAGCATCCTCTACCCAGTTCGGTTGATTAAATTTTGCCCAAGATCCGTCCGCTTTCTTGCGACGAACACCATAGACATCAGTGCTCGCTTGATTCGAAGAGGATTCATGGACCTCAAGAAGCACTTGCATTTCAGCGGGTGCATCAAGTCCGCACCATGCATCACCATCTCCAATTGCCGGAAAAGATGCACGCCAGCAATTTGAAGAATATCTTTCCACCGTGTAATTTATGTATGTGCCCCATGCTTGAGTCCCATATTCTATTAGTCCCCAATATTGCCCATTTGTCTTGGCTTCCGTATAGGGGCGAGGACGGGCATAGCCGATATAGTACCTCCATCCCGTTTGTACCCAACCATCCCCAACTGCACTTACCCAGCTTGATTCTCCACTCGCTGCAAGAACGGGCTGTGTTGTTGGTGTCCCTATGTTGGCTTTAACTCCATAGGCAGAGAGCTGTTTGTTTCCGGCATACCAACTTGCATAAGCGACCTGTGAAAACGGCAAAGTCAAAATCAAAACCGGAAGCAAACTCAAGACGGCTACTTTTGCAAGGCGCATGTATTCATCCTCCTGCGTAATCCAGCGATTTTCATGATTGACTCCTCTACCCATGCAAATATCAATGACTTTAGACATGCTTGGCTTTGAATTCTTGAGCGTATCCTAAAGGATTCATGAATTCGTGTCATGATGCAAAAGTCCCATTTTTCACGTGGAATTCCCTTGTGTTGGGTCAAGCCAGCCCCGTTTCCAAACAAAAGCGCTCAACTGACGACAAGAACGCAATTCCAATTTTCCCAAGATGTTCGAGATGTGATTCCGCACTGTCGTCTCTGAAATGGACAATTGTTCTGCAATCTCCATATTTCCCAGTCCCTGCGCGACCAATATGGCAATCTCTTTTTCTCGGACGGTGAGCATAGTAAGGTCCTCCAAAAAAACGAATCTATTACCCTGATCCAGAAGTAAACCGACGATGAGCAATCCAGAAACTCCTATCATAACAAGCGCTTTGCGAGTCGCGTGGTCGGATTATTTACGAATCAGGTAATAGTGAGTTTTAATCTACCGCAACGTATGTTCCCCTCCTCGCCGTAAAAAAATTCGACGGTGGCGCCGTTTCACGGCGCCACCGTCGTTTCGCTTGACACACATTTTATTCCTCTATATAACAAAACGACAACCAACGCAAATAGTTCCGTTGCAAGAACGGAAATGCGTCAAAGCCCCATGACCTGCCCAATCAATTCTTTCATAATCTCATTCGTCCATCGAATTCAATTCGACGGCACAACAACGCATTTGAAAAAACAAAGCAGGCAGCCAAATGCATTGTTGCTGTTGTACTGTACCCCAAAAACTGGACACAAAAACTATGTTTTTTGTACGACCGTTGAATTTAATTCCGGCGCGCGCGCGCGGTATTGTGCTTCAAACTCTGCCGGCGTGAGATAGCCCAG
>Ga0070741_10012300_pt1 | contig 15510 bp, 16 predicted proteins | sample Coa_R1_4_FD_66440 | JGI IMG/M metagenome (GOLD analysis project Ga0070741, IMG submission 66440) | Surface soil microbial communities from Centralia Pennsylvania, which are recovering from an underground coalmine fire - Coalmine... | ecosystem: Environmental > Terrestrial > Soil > Unclassified ... | reverse complement strand
CAGTTAGCTAAGGAGGGCGGGACACGCAAGTGCCCCGCCCTCTCTTTTAGCTGCGACTACAACCTCATCGGCATCGGCCGCACCTTCAGCCCCTGCCTGTCACAGTCGATAAGCTGTCCGGCGGGAGCTTCCGGCTGGTATTGGGTCGCCGGCTTCGGCGCAGCGCCCTACGCCGTGCCGCTTGCGGGTGATGTGGACTGCAACAATAACGTGACCCTCATAGATGCGGTGATGATCCTGGGCAACGTGGCCGGCCAGTGGAGCCTGCCCTGCCCCGGCCTGGCTGATGTCAGCGGCGATGGCAACATCAACGTGACGGACGCCATCGTCCTTGAGATGCGCATCGCTGGCCTCACCTGAGCGCCAGTACCAGGCCAACTTGACCCATCCAGATACGGCTGCTAGATTGCACCCATCGTGGATGAGGTGTGGGCGTGAGGCTGGCGAACCTGGCCGGACTTGGCGTCGCACTCCTGGTGCTCCTCGTTCTCTCGCTCCCCGTCGTTCCCTCGGCCGGCCTGCGGCAAGGCAAGTACATGTACAATCCGCCGCCGCTGCAGGACCACATCGCTGGCGTCTCCCAGAGCGCCTACCTGAGCTATTACCTCCAGCACCCGGAGCAGGCCTCCGCTGAGCTGCGGCCCGCCATCTCGGCGCTGCTCGCGCAGGGGTCGGACTCGGGCGAGCAGCCATTAGCGGGCAACGCCAACGACATCGTGCTCGCCCAGGGGCGCTTCAACAAGGAGGACGGCACCCTCCCCCGCAGCATGCCGCAGAACGAGGAGTCCGTCACGTTCTGCGGCAGTAACACCAACGAGGTGCTCATGGGCACCAACGACTACCGAGGCATCTTCTCCGGCGGCAATCTCACCGGCTGGCATTTCTCTACTAATGGCAGCTCCGTACTGAACGAGGGCCTGCTGGAGAGCGTCAACCCCGGCTCCGGCGATCTGCCCAGCCGCGGCGATCCGGTAATGCGATCACGGCCAGCGACGAGCGGCTGCAACTATTACGCAGCCAGTATCGCAGTCAATGCTGACGGCAGTAATCTGCCCAGCGCCATTGCCATTTATGCGACGAACAGCGCAAGTTTGACGAACTGCGCACCCTGCTGGCAACAGAAGTTGACGGTGGTGAATTCCGGCACGGATTTCCTGGACAAGGCCTGGATGGACGTCGGTAGCGATGGCGCCAGTGGCTCCGTGCTGTGGGTGGCCTGGACGCGATTCCAGAACTACGGCGGCGCCGGCGGCCACTCTCCGGTAGAGGCGGCCCGCTGCGTCATCCAGGGCGGCAGCGGACTGATCAGCTCCTGTACGGCTCCCATCCCCTTGAGCGCTGTGACGGCAGAGGGCCAGTATCCATACGTGACCATGGCGCCCAATGGACGCACCTACATAACCTGGATTGAGGTGGCCAGTTCAGCCGGCGGCGATGTCTTTACGATCTATATGCGTGTGGCCGAGCCCGGCGCCACTACCTTTGGCAATCCGATGGTCGTTTACCAGGAGCAGCACCCACTCGGTTTCGCTACCTCATTGTCCCAAAACGACTTCCGCGTTAGCAGCATCCCTTCGGCAACCGCGCTCGACCTGGGCGGCGGGACCAACCGCGTCTACATCGCCTGGGCCTTCTGCCAGCAGCTGGTACGGGTAAGCGTCGTGGATACCTGCCGCGACTCCGACCTCAAGATCACGCACGCGGACGATGGCCAGCCTTTCGGGACGCCGCTGACTCTGACCGCTGCCGGCAGCCAGTATTTCCCCTCGATCGATGCCGATAATACCGGGCAGCGCCTCTATCTCACCTACTATTCGAATGAAGCCGACCCCTGGAATCACCGGCAGCAGGTCATTCTGGCCAGCTCGCCGCCGGATCTCAGCGGCTTCACCAGCACGGCCCTCAACGCTGCCTACCCGCCCGGCGATCTCAATTGCGACCATTTCGTTGGGGTTATCGATATGATCCTGGGCCTCCAGGCCATCGCCGGCAATATCCCACCGTTGGGCGGCTGTCCGGTGGACCTGAACGAGCCCGATGCGGACCCCTACCTGGGCGGTCTCTTCATCGGCGATTACATGGAGGTGGCCGCGGAGAACGGCCTGGCTTACGTGGGCTACACGGCGAACTTCACCAAGCTAAACTTCCTGGGCACGGGCCCGCCCACCTATCAGCAGGATAACTACCTGGCCAAGTTTATCTTTCCATAAAATATTGCCGCCGGGGATGCCCCCTCAAACTGGTTTCTGCTACCATGCCTGTTGGCCGCAACGGCCGCCAGGGCAGGGGAGGACCAAGGTTGTCTGACAAGAAGCAGATATTTCGGTTCAGTGAGGGTCATGCTGACATGCGTGACCTTCTGGGTGGCAAGGGCGCTAACCTCTGCGAGATGGCCCATCTGGGCCTGCCGGTCCCACCGGGCTTCGTGATCACCACGGAGGCCTGCCGCCAGTACTACGCTGACGGCGGCAGGCTGCCGGAGGAGTTCTGGGAGTCGATTCGCGGCTATATCAGCGAGATCGAGCAGGCGGCCGGGCACCTCTTCGGTGACGCTGAGAACCCGCTGCTGGTCTCCGTCCGCTCCGGCGCCAAGTTCTCGATGCCGGGGATGATGGATACGATCCTCAACCTGGGCCTCAACGCCGAGACTATCAAAGGCCTGACGCGTCTCAGCGGCGACGAGCGTTTTGCCCTGGACTCCTACCGGCGCTTCATCCAGCTCTTCGGCAAGGTCGTGCTGGATGCGCCCGAAGAGGAGTTCGAAGAAGCCCTCAGCGGGGCGCGTCAGAAGGCCGGTGTCGCCACGGACGCGGAGTTGAGCGCGCAGACCCTGCAAGACTTGGTGCGCCGTTTCCGCAAGATCGTTGAGCGCGTTTCGCCGGACGGCACCTTCCCTGACGACCCGTGGACGCAACTGCGCATGGCGGTGGAGGCTGTCTTCCGCAGCTGGAACAGCCGCCGTGCGATCGCTTACCGCGAGTTCGAGAAGATCCCCCACGATCTCGGCACCGCCTGTACGGTCATGGCGATGGTCTTCGGCAACCTGGGCTGGGACAGCGCTACCGGCGTCGCCTTCACTCGCAGCCCGGAGACAGGCGTCAAGGAGCTCTACGGCGATTACCTGCCGAATGCCCAGGGTGAGGACGTAGTGGCTGGCGTGCGCACCCCCAAGCAGATCGATAAGGGGATGGCGGAAGAGTTTCCGGAGGTCTATGAGCAGCTCTCGGAGATCGCCAACCGCCTTGAGCAGCACTACCGGGACATGCAGGACATTGAGTTCACGATCGAAAAGAACCGGCTCTACTTCCTGCAGACACGCTCCGCCAAGCGCACGATCTTCGCCGCCGTCAAGGCCGCGGTCGATATGGCGGACGAGGGCCTGATCACGAAAGATGAGGCCGTGCTCCGGGTGCCGGCAGCGGACTTCGCGCAGCTCTACCTGCCGCGCTTCGACGAATCCGCCAAAGCGCAGGCAAACGGCCGGCTGCTGGGCAAGGGCATCAACGCCTCGCCCGGAGCGGCCACAGGCAAGGTCGCCTTCACCGTCGATTCCGCCATTGCCATGGCCGAGCGCGGCGAGCGCGTCGTCCTGGTACGGCCGGAGACGGCCGCAGATGACATGCCCGGCATTCTCAAGGCGGTCGGCGTGCTGACCAGCCGCGGCGGCCGCACCAGCCATGCCGCCGTGGTGACGCGCGGTCTCGGCAAGCCAGCTGTCGTCGGCTGCGAGGGAATCCTCGTTGACCCCCACGCTGGCGAGCTGCGGGCCAACGGTCACGTCGTGCGGGAGGGCGAGGAGCTAAGCCTGGACGGCTTCACCGGCGAGGTATTCCTGGGCCGCCTGCCGACGGTGGTGCCGAATGTCGACGGCAACCGCGAGCTTTCGAAGCTCCTGAGCTGGGTGGACGAGGCCCGCCGGCTGCGCGTTCGCGCCAACGCCGATACACCCCTGGACGCGGAGGCTGCGATCCACAACGGCGCCGAGGGCATTGGCCTCTGCCGCACGGAGCACATGTTCTTCGCGGAGGAGCGCCTGCCCTACGTCCGCCAGATGCTCAACAACGCCCAGGCCTCGGTCCAGCTGCGCCAGCGAGTGACCGATGCCCGGGAGTTGGCGAAGGAGGACAGCAGCGAGGCCGCTCAGCAGCAACTACGCCAGGCGGAAGCCCTGCTGGCCGAGAGCCCGGAGTGGCAGGCCTACCAGGACGCGCTGGAGCACCTGCTGGGCTACCAGCGGGAGGACTTCACCGGCATCCTGCGCGTCATGCAGGGCAAGCCCGTAGTCATCCGCCTCCTGGATGCGCCCCTGCACGAGTTCCTGGAGCCGTACGAGCGCGTATTGGAGGAGGTCGCGGCCCTGCGGGCCACCGAGCCCGGTTCTCCGGAGCTGGCCCAGCGCGAGCAGGACCTGGCAGCGATAGCGCGCCTGCGGGAGGTGAACCCGATGCTGGGACATCGCGGCTGCCGGCTTGGGATCACCTTTCCAGAAGTCTATGAGATGCAGGTCCGTGCCATCGCTGAGGCGGCGTGTAAACTACGCAAGGACGGTATCGATGCGCACCCGGAAATCATGATCCCACTGGTCGCCGACGTCGCGGAGCTACGGGAGCTCAATCCGACCCTCAAGTACGTGGTGGCGCAGGTCGCCAATAACGAGGGCGTCGAGCTGGAGATCCGCTTCGGGACGATGATCGAAGTACCGCGCGCCGCCCTCACGGCGAACGAGATCGCGCAGGAGGCGGCGTTCTTCTCCTTCGGCTCCAATGACCTGACGCAGATGACCTTCGGCTTCAGCCGCGACGACGCCGAGGAGAAGTTCCTCAGCTACTACGTGCAGACCAAGCTCCTGCCCATCAGCCCCTTCAACACGCTCGACGAGCGCGGCGTCGGTCGGCTCATCGAGCTGTCGGCCAAGGAGGGACGCGCCGTCAAGCCTGACCTGGAGCTGGGGATCTGCGGAGAGCACGGTGGCGACCCGGAGTCGGTGCGGTTCTGTCATAGGGTGGGCCTGGACTACGTCAGCGCATCGCCGCACCGCATCCCCATCGCTCGCCTGGCAGCTGCGCAGGCCGCCGTCGGCGACTCCACCCGTCGCGATGTCTAGCCGCTGATTGGCAAAAACGCCAACAAAGGGTAATCTGTGGCAGTGACGCGCTCAAAGTCAGATAGCCGAAGGGGTCAATGAGAAATGGCAAACGAGTCGATGATCGAGTTGGGTAACGAGTTCGCCTGGGTACGCGTAGAGAGGGACGACAGCGGGCTCAGCCCGCGGCTGCGCATTCAGAACATGCGCTCCGGCGCCGTCGGGTACTTCGATGCCCTGGAGCTTGAGGTGCTCTCCACGCTACGGCACGATGACCTGAAGCCGCTCATGGACCCCGGATTCGACGGCTGGAACCCGGCCGAAGGCGCCAGCCTCTGGCAGTTCCTGCACCAGCTGGGCGAGAACAGCCCACCACAAGAGTAGCCGTAGCCCGCGCCGGGAGTACAGGGCGCTATGTCCACGCGAACGGTAATGGCGTGGAGTTGCGGCAAGGACAGCGCCGTGGCGCTCTGGCGCCTGCAGCAAGACCCGGCGTACCAGGTCAGCGGTCTCCTCACAACCATCACCTCTGATTACAACCGGGTCAGCATGTCCGGCGTGCGCGTCGAGTTGCTGCAGGCCCAGGCGCGCGTCCTCGGCCTGCCGGTCTACCCGGTCCTCATTCCCGCCGGCTGCACCATGGAGGACTACGAGGCCGCCATGGCCGCTGCGGTCGAGAAACTCATCGCGGACGGCGTGGAGGCCGTCGGTTTCGGCGACCTCTTCCTACAGAACGTGCGCTCCTATCGAGAAGAGAAGCTAGCCGGCAGTGGCCTGCGTCCTGTCTTTCCAATCTGGGGTGAGGACACGGCGCAGCTCGCGCGCCGGCTTATGGCGAGCGGCTTCCGCGCCACCCTGGTCTGCGTCGACCCGAGAGTGTTGCCGGAGGAGTTCGCCGGCCGCGCCTACGACGAGTCGCTGCTGGCTGACCTGCCGGCCGGCATCGATCCCTGCGGCGAGAACGGCGAGTTCCACACCTTCGTGCACGCGGCGCCCAATTTCAGCGGGCCCATCGCAGTGACCCTCGGCGAGTGCGTCCTGCGCGACGGCTTCACCTTCGCGGACCTGCTGCCGCAGGTCGCCTCCACGGCCCGGCGCTAACGGTGGTTATACAGCTCGATGCGCCAGCGCCACTCGCTGTGGTCGTCGGCGTTCCACCACGAGACCAGCAGGCCGGCCTCGCCGCCGGGCAGGATAACCGGCCGGCCGAAGTCCTCCTCGCCGGGCCAGACGTCCTCGCGCTGGATCTCGCGGCCTTGCAGGCGTAGCCGCGCCATCGGCGTGTCGGCGCTGCGCGATAGGTTCTCGCCGCGGGCCAGCAGCGTCCCGTCGTCGCTGACGACGCGGACGCTGAGCGCAGGCGGCGGCGCGTGCACCAGCAGGAACTCGGTTGCGTCCAGGCGCCCCCGCGCGAAGTAGAGGCCCTGGGACGCGGCCTCCGGGTACCAGAGCTCCCAGACCTGTGCCGGCATTGCGGCGCTAGATGAGGCCGGCGCGTTCCAGCTGCAGGCTGAGGGCGCGGTTGGAGATCGGTACGCCCTTGTACTCAGCGAAGTTGAAGCGCATGCCGTAGATATCGTACTGGGCTTCCTTCATGCTGCCGCTGCCGCCCTCGAACACCGGCTTCATGCCGCGCTTCTCCAGCTTCGCCTTCAGCTCATCGAGGTCGCCGACCTTGAAGCCGATCGCCCGCAGCCCCTCGACCGGCTCCTCCAGCTGGGCGATGCCGAGGCCGATGTTGCTGAACGCTAGCTGCGCCTTGCGGCCGGCGATGTTCAGCTCCACCGGCTCGGCGAACTTGGCGCCGAGCAGCTCCGAGAAGAGCGCGACGCCTTCCTTGAGGTCCTTAACGTGCAATGTAATCTGGTCGATCTGTTCTCCGTCCAATGCTACCTCCCGTTGGGAAACTTGGATTGCTTATGCCTTAGTACGCCGCGCCGCAGCGACAGTCAAGCGGGTTAGCGAATTGGAAATAATTAGCCTGCCGGAAGGACTAAAGCGCTGCCGCATCGACTATTATGGGGCCATGAACGCCAGGACGCTGTTCATACTCGTGCTGGTCGGGATACTCTGGGGCGCCTCCTACGTTTTCACCAAGGTCGCGATAGCAGAGACGTCTGTGCTGACGCTGGTCACCATCCAGACGTTCATCGGCGGCGTCGCCATCTTTGCCTACATGAGGGCGCGGCAAGTCCCCTTCATCGCGACCAGCGGGCTCTGGCCCAAGGCGGCGGGGATGGCGCTGCTCAACACGATCATCCCATTGCTGCTTGTAGCCTGGGCGGTGATCCGCATCGATGCCGGTGTCGCGGCCGTCCTCAACGCGACGATGCCGCTCTTCGCGGCGCTGTTCAGCGCGCTCCTCCTGGCCGACGAGCGGCTCAACCTGAGCCGCGCCGGCGGGCTTATCGTCGGCTTTGCCGGCGTCATCGTCTTCACCAACGGCGATATCTTCAACCTCAACGATTCCAACGTGGTCGCTGAGCTGGCGGTAATCGCAGCGGCCGCTTCCTGGGGGTTGAACGCCGTCTACGCCCGCGTCGTCATCCGTACGGAAGACCCGCTGACCCTGACCGGCACCTACTTCATGATGGCGGTGGTGATCCTGTCAGCGATCCTCTTGATCTTCGACTGGCCGCCCGACGCACGCATGAGCGCCAAGGCCTGGGCCTGCATCGCCTCAGCGGGAGCGCTCTCCGGCGCGCTGGCCTACATCCTCTTCCTCTGGCTGCTGCCGCGCATCGGCGCTGTGCGTGCTGCGCTCACGTCCTACATCGTGCCGGTGGCTGGCCTGTTTCTGGGCTGGCTTTTCCTGGAGGAGAAAGTCGGTGTCAGCTCCGTGATCGGCACGGCGATCATCATCTCCGGCGTCGCGCTCGTCCTGCAGAGCCGCGCTGCGACTCCGGAATTGCAGCTCGAGCCCGAGACGTCGCTGCCGCTAGGCGTCCCCGCGGCGAGCGAGCCCGCAGCGGACTAATTGCCGTTGGGCGTGGCGGCCTTTAGAGCTTGAGGAAGAAGGACTCGCAGCTGGCCGCGACTGAACTCGATGATGCCCCGGCGCTGCAGGGACGAAAGGCAGCGGCTGATCATCTCCCGGCTGGTGCCAACTGAGGCCGTCAGTTCCGATTCGTTCAGCCGGATTGGCTCCGTCTGATTCGGGCTCTTCAGGCTACCGAGCTTGAGGAGCGTCCCGGCGACCCGCCTCGAAACGTCCTCGAACGTCATGGGGTGGATCGTGTCATTGCCGTCGCGAATGATTTTTCCCCAGCGCTCTCAGCACGAGGATGCTGGCAGCTGGTACTATGCCAGCGATGTTCGAACGGCGCGTCCCCGGAGCTGATTGAGCGAGCTCAAACCGCGGCCCAGGCAAGCAATGGCCCGTTCGAGAAGCATCCTCGGTCAGGCCCTCAAGGTGCCGGGGCCCGGCGTCATTACCGGCACCGCCGACGACGACCCCTCCGGAATCGCCACCTACTCCGTGACCGGGGCGCGCACCGGCTACGCGCTGCTCTGGACGGCCCTCATAACCCTGCCCATGAACGCGGCCGTGCAGAATATGTGCGCGAGGATTGGCCTGACCACGGGGAAGGGCCTGGCGGCGGCACTCAAACAGCATTACTCTCGCCAGATCCTCATTGGGCTGGTCATCCTGCTCTTCATCGCCAATACGGTGAACATCGGGGCGGACCTGGCCGCCATAGCGTCCGGCCTGGAGCTGCTGACCGGCGCCCCGGAGGGGGCGACGGTTGTACCGATCGCACTGGGCATTGCTGCGTCCGAGATAATCATTCCCTACAGGGTCTTCGTCACCTACTTGAAAGTCCTGACGTTTGTGCTCTTCGCCTATCTCGTCGATGCCATCTCGGCCAACCCTGATTGGTCGAAGGCGCTGAAGAGCACGTTCCTGCCGAGCATCGAACTGAAGACGTCCTTCGTGACGACCGTGATGGCGATCCTGGGAACGACAATCTCACCCTATCTCTTCTTCTGGCAGGCCTCTGAGGAGGTGGAGGAGCTGCACAAGGAGCACCTGCGGGTGGGCAGCGAGGCCCAGATTAAGCAGGCCACCCTGGACGTGGATGTGGGCATGTTCCTGGCAAACATCGTCTTCTACTTCATTGTGTTGACCACGGCTGCCACGCTCTACCAGGCCGGCGTCAGGGACATTTCGACCGCGCGAGAGGCGGCCGAGGCCTTGCGCCCCCTGGCTGGTGACTCAGCGACGACACTCTTCGCCCTTGGGTTCATCGGCACGGGGCTGCTGGCGATCCCGGTTCTGGCAGGCTCCGCGGCTTATGCGGTGGCGGAGGTGTTCGACTGGCAGGAGGGCCTGGACCAGGAGCCGCGCCGGGCAAAGCAGTTCTACGTGGTAATTGCGGTCGCCACCGTCCTTGGCCTGGCGATCGCGCTATCCGGAGTTGGGGCGATCAGGGCGCTGTTCCTGGCGGCCATCGTCAACGGCGCCATATCGCCGCTGCTCATCGCTGCGATAGTCGTCGTCAGCAACGACCAGCGAATCGTTGGCCGGCACCGCAACGGCCTGTTTTCCAACGTGTTGGGCTGGGGGACGGTGGGGCTGATGGGTCTGGCCGCGCTCGTGACGTTCGCGACGCTGTTGCCAGTCTAGGAGGGCTTCGGCTTGGCCGGCACGCGGCGGAGTGACTTTGCGAAAAGGGTCTTGGTCGGGGCGGGCCGGATTCGCGAACCGGCGCATGCCATCAATCTCGAAGCTACGAGTTGGCTCCTCGCCAGCGCGGCAACTCCAGAGCATGCTCGGCGTAGTGCCCGTAAGTGTCTTGCCGTAGCCGTCTGGCCAAGCGCTGATGTGTCCGTGGCCGTCCCTGCAGAAGGGCTGGCGCGAGCGACCTGATGGCTGCTACCAGGCGCTCGTGGCTCTGGGCGAACGCACGCAGCACCTCGTCTTGCGGCAAACCCTTGGCGCGCTCCTGCACCAGCGCGTTGAAGGCGTCGATACCGCCGTATGTCGTCGAGTAGCGGGGCAGTCGTTGGTCCGCCAGTATGAGCGGCATAGCCTGGAGAAACTCGGTTTCCCAGCTGGAGATGTGCACCAGCAGGTCTTTGACAGACCAGGCGCCGATAACGTTCGGCCGGGTTAGCTCCTCTGGCGGATAGCTCTTCACGGTGGCCAGCAACTCCTGCCAGCCAGAGTCCACGCGCCTGATCCAGGCGTCATTGAGGAACATGGTCAAGACTGAAGGTGATTGCCGGGGCTTAGTTTGGTCGGGGCGGCCGGATTCGAACCGGCGACCTCTTGAACCCCATTCAAGTGCGCTACCGGACTGCGCTACGCCCCGACCCGGAGCCTCAGCGGCCTCGCGCCGCTGCCCCTCGATTGTCAGCGAGTTGGCGGGGCCTGTCAACGCGATGCCTCCCAGCAGGCGCTTGCCAGGTCGTACGCGCTAGTGTATAGTTAGCTTATGAAACGGTTAGCCAGCGAAACCGAACACCCAGCGGCAGCGATCGACGCCGCCGGACTCGTTCTCGATACCGTGCCCGCCGTCGTTCGCTACATTCGTGCCGAGATGCGGCGGCATCGTGAGGGCCTCTCGATACCGCAATTCCGCGCCCTCGGCTTCCTCTCGCGTCACCCGGGAGCCTCGCTGTCGGACGTGGCGGAGCATGTCGGCCTGATGCTGCCATCGGCATCGAAGATGGTCGACGGTCTGGTCGAGCGCAAGCTGGCGGATCGCCAGGTGTCTACCACTGACCGCCGCTATCTCACCCTGACGCTGACCCCGCACGGACGCGACCTCTTCGACTCGGCGCGCCGGGCGGCGCAAACGCGCCTGGTGGACGTCCTATCCGGCCTCACTCCGGAGGAGCGCGAAACCGTGGCTCAGGCGATGCAGCTGCTGCTGGATGCCTTTCCGGACGTCAGGTCGGAGGCGTATGTATGATCCTGGAGACCCACGAGATCACCCGTCGCTTTGGTGAGCTAATCGCCGTCAACAAGGTCAGCATCGGCGTGGAGAGCGGCGAGACGTTCGGGCTCCTGGGCCCTAACGGCGCTGGCAAGACGACGCTAATCAAGATGCTGACCACGCTCTTGCCGCCTAATGGTGGCAGCGCCGAAGTGGGCGGCTATGACGTGGTCAAGCAATCCGGGCAGGTGCGGCGCATCATCGGCTACGTGCCGCAGATGCTTTCCGCAGATGGCGCTCTTACCGCTTACGAGAATCTGATGGTCTTCGCGCGGCTCTACGACATCCCGCCCAAGGAGCGCCAGGAGCGGATCCGCGCCTCGCTGGCCTTCATGGGCCTGGAAGAGGCCGCCGACCGCTTGGTGCGCACCTACTCCGGCGGCATGATCCGGCGGCTCGAAATCGCCCAGGCGATGCTGCACCGGCCGCGAGTCCTCTTCCTGGACGAGCCGACCGTTGGCCTGGACCCGATGGCGCGCAACGCCGTCTGGGACCACATCGAGAAGCTGCGCAGCGATTACGGCACAACGATCATCTTGACGACGCACTACATGGAAGAGGCCGACGTCCTCTGCGAGCGAGTGGCCATCATGCACCTGGGCCTCATCGCGGCGGTGGGATCGCCGGCTGACCTCAAGGCCTCCATCGGCGACAGCGATACGACCCTCGACGAGGTGTTCGCCTACTACGCCGGCGGCAAGCTGGAAGAAACTGGAGGGGGTTATCGTGAGACTGCAAGAACAAGGCGTGTTGCCCGCCGCCTCGGCTGAGGCGCAGCAATTCGGCCTGGCCGTACCCTGGGCCGCCACCGCCAACTTCATCGCCAAAACCTGGACCATAACGGAGCTGGAGGCTCGCAAGCTACGGCATGATCCCACCGAGCTGATAACCCGAGCCTTTCAGCCGGCGCTCTGGCTGCTGGTCTTCGGCGAGGTCTTCAGCCGCACCCGGGCCATCCCTTCAGGCGACCTCTCCTATCGGGCGTTTATGGCGCCGGGCATCCTGGCGCAGAGCGTGCTCTTCATCGCTATCTTCTACGGCATTGGCATCATCTGGGAGCGCGACCTGGGTATTGTCCACAAGTTCATGGCCAGTCCCACGCCGCGTATGGCCCTGGTGCTGGGCAAGGCGCTTTCCGCGGGCGTGCGGGGCCTCTCCCAGGGAGCAATCGTCTACATCATCGCCCTGATCCTGGGCGTGCACATGGCCTGGAATCCGTTGCATCTGCTGGGTGTCATTTGCGCCGTCATCCTGGGCGCCTCGCTCTTCTCCACTTTCTCGCTGATCATCGCCTGCATCGTGCGCACCCGAGAGCGCTTCATGGGCATCGGCCAGGTGATGACGATGCCGCTCTTCTTCGCCAGCAGTGCCATCTACCCGATCTCCATCATGCCGGGCTGGCTCAAGGTCATCGCAAAGGGTAACCCGCTGAGCTACCTGGTGGACGCGCTGCGCGCCATGATGCCGGCCGGTGGGAGCAGCCATTTCGGCTTGGGCACGGACTTCGCCGTTCTGGGCGGCATGATGATCGTCCTGCTGTTCATCGCCGGCAAGCTCTATCCAAGGGTCGCCTCGTAGCCGGCTGCGTTAGCGGAAAGAGAGCGCCGCGGACATCGTCCGCGGCGTAGCTTTATCCAGCCCGGTCCAGCCCGCGCGTGTCATTCTGAGCCGCGCGAAGAATCTCATCTGCCAGACCCTCTCGCATCGCCCGGGTTTTGAGGTCGCTAGAGCTCGATGGGTCCGGCTGCCTCGGGGACAGCGGCGCGTACCGCATCGCGCCGGGCCAGATGCCGCTGCCGCGCCATATCGGGTATGAGGAAGACCAGTGGCACGATCAGCAGAATGACGAAAATCAGGACGGTAAAGATGGCCTGCCAGCCCTGCGCTTTGTCGTTGAACTGGCTCAGCGCCAGCGGGATAGCCGCCGTGCCAAGCACGCCGCCGGTGGAGCGGAACATGCCGCGGATGCCGGCGACAGCCGATATCTTCTCCGGCACCAGGTCCAGCGCCGTGTTGTTGGACGCCGGCCCCGCGATGCCGATGCCGAAGCCGGCGATCATGACGATCAGCGCCAGGAGGGTCATGTTAGACGGGTGGAAGCCCAGAAGACTCACGTCGTGGAATCCCTGGCTCAGTATGGCGAATGTGATGGAGATGATCACGGCGCCAAAGATCATGGGCAGGCGGTAGCCGAAGCGGATCAAGAAGAAGCTGCTGATGGTGGAGGTTACTGCCATGACGATGGAGCGCGGAGTCAAGAGCAGCCCGGTATCGCCGGCTGACAAACCATAAACGTCGTGGGCGTAAAACGGGATGAAGCTGAAGAGCCCGAAGACGCAGGCGCCGTAGATGAAGTTGTAAACGTTGGCGGCAAAGAAAGGTCGCCAGCGCAGCAGCTCCAGCTCCACCATCGGCGCTGGCACGCGGCCCTCGTGTCGCAGGAAGACGGTGAGGAGCAGGATCCCCAGCGCAAGGAAGCCCCAGACCATGGGATTCGCCAGGTTGTGCGGGTGGTTGGCCAGGGTGGTCATCGCAAACAGCACGCTAAAGATGCCGGCGGCAAACATTGCCGCGCCGGTCAAATCCAGCTTGTTATGCTCATGGCTGCGTGCGTATTGGGGCAGGACAAGCAGGCCGCCGACGAGCAGAAGGATTCCCAGCGGAATGTTGACGAAAAAGATCCAACGCCAGGAAAGGTTATCGACGATGAATCCGCCCAGGTTGGGGCCGATGATGCCGCCGATAGGGAAGATGGTGGTAAAGAGACCGATAGCTGTCGAGCGGCGATCACCAAAGGCGTCGGCGATGATCCCCGTGGAGGATGGCAGGAACACACCGCCACCGATACCCTGCAGCACGCGGAAAAAGATCAGGCTCTCTATATTGGGTGCCAAAGATGCTGCCACTGAAGCGAGCGTAAACAGCGAAATGGCGCCGATGAACAGCGACTTGCGGCCCCATTCGTCGCTGAGCTTGCCGGCGATGGGCATGGTTATAAGCTGGGCTAGCATGTAGCAGGTCATGGTCCAGGCAGCCCAGGCAGGGCTCGTGTGAAGCTCCCTGGTGATCGTTGGCAGACCTACCGAGACAATAGTCCCGTCGATCGACGCCATGAGGAGCGCGGGTGCGACCACGGCGAAGATGAGGAAGGGATGGGCCGCCCGACGGTCGAGGTTCATCGCGAAAAGCTAATCCTGGGGTGCAAATGCCGAGGGGAATACTTTCATTCGTTAATTATACGCTGCTTCCAATCATTGGTCAAGTGGCGCCGTATCTGCCCGAGATACGGTTGGCGGTGCGGACTAGCGGGCGGCGGCAGTATCCGAGGCCAGCGGACGCAGCGACGGCGGTTGTGGGTTGAGGATGCGTTCAGCCAGGAGAAGCAACACCACCAGCCCTGATACAAAGTAGGAGAGTTGCACCAGGGAGTTGCCGGAATCGCTGCCGGTGAGCAGCGCGTGCAAGATTGCCAAGACGTAAAGCAGGAAGCTCAGGTAATGCAGCGCGCGCCAGCTGCGGTGACCGATGAATCGCCGAACGTAAAAGCTGGCAGTGAGCAGGATGGACCCATAAAAGGTGAGGCCACCTAACGTCAGTGCGACCGGCCGGTAATGCGAGCGGAACGGCAACAGCAGCTCATCGAGCCGGAAGCCGATGAACTGGTCCGGCAGCATGATGAAGATGTGGAACGCCATGAACCCCAGCACCACCAGGGAGAGGAACTTGTGGATTTCGAAGACCCAGGGACGGCCCAGCAGTCCACGGAAGGCGCGCGACGTAATCACGAGGCCCAGCGCCACAGACGAGAAGAGCAGCCAGTAGGCGACGAGGCCGGCCGCCCGGCCCAAATACCAGAAGATGTGGCTGGATAGCGCTGCCGAGCTGGCGATCGTCGTCACGAGGAATGATAGGACTATCGCTGCCAGGAGCATGACGATGGCGCTCCCCAGCAGGATATTGAGCGCATTGGCCGCTGACGCCGGCTCTCGTTCCCTTGCCGGTTGCACCTAGCTTCCCCGGGAGCGCGCCGCCGGGACGCGGGTATGGCTGGAGTTCGGCCGCTGGGATGAACTCGAGGACGAGCTGCTCGATGAGTTGCCGGCGATGGGGGGCGAGGGTGTGCTGACACTGGTACCAGGCGACTGGACGGTTGCCTCGCGTTCTGTGCCTTCCTGCTCCTGTATCCAGGCTGGCCAGGCCAGCGCACCGGAGATCACTCCGGTCGCAGCAAGACTGCCGGCCAAAATGCCGAGCTTCGTGCCGGTGAACCTGTTGGATGAGCGGCGCTTCCTCATGCGATCGCTCCGTCCGGGTCCAGCTTGTCGCGCCAGGAGATCGTCTCCCGGTAGGAATCCGGCCCCAGGATTAGCAGACCGGGCAGTCGCAATCGCTCCAGAAAGCGCAGGCCTTGTTCGCTGCCGCGGATCAGCGCCGCCTTGGCGAACACCTCCGCCTCAGCGGTACTGCTCGCTACGACCGAGGCGG
>Ga0070741_10012299_pt1 | contig 15511 bp, 11 predicted proteins | sample Coa_R1_4_FD_66440 | JGI IMG/M metagenome (GOLD analysis project Ga0070741, IMG submission 66440) | Surface soil microbial communities from Centralia Pennsylvania, which are recovering from an underground coalmine fire - Coalmine... | ecosystem: Environmental > Terrestrial > Soil > Unclassified ... | reverse complement strand
GTAGGGCGGCTGGTTGGCGTAGAAGTTGTCGCCGTCGGGCCCGACGGTGTGGTCCCACAGCCAGCCCACCGTTCCCGGGTCGTTGCCCGCGTTCCAGAGCATGGGGAGCACTTCTTTCCAGAGCGGCGCGCTGATCACGGAGTCGTTGCGGGGGATGAAGCGGTTGCCCCGGCCGGGAAGCTGTTCGGCGCTCAGGAACCGGGCCATCTGGGTGAGGCCGGGCGACTGGGCCAGGAGGTCCTCGCCCTTGTTCCTGTTCCATGCGAAGGCGAAGGGCAGGGCGTTGTGCAACCCGTAGCCGCCGTACACGATGCCCTCCTGCCAGTCGCCGTGCGCGCCCAGTTGGGCCGGCAGGGTCTGGAGGATGCGGTGCCGGGCCATGTCCTCCAGGGCGGTGAAGTCGGCGGGCAGGCCGGGCTCGCCCTCGATGGCGAGAAGGGTGAGGCCGTTGCCGCCACCGCACACCGTGTTCCAGTTGAAGCCGGGCGAGGCGTCGAACTGGAACGTGGAGTACAAGCAGGAGAAGACCGTGTGCTCCTGGGCGGCCAGGCTGTTCACGATGGTGGCCCGCTCGGCCGCGGTCATGAGGTCGTACGTCCAGTCGAAGGCCAGGCCCACGCCCTTGGTCATGTCACCGCGGCCCAGTTCGTTGTTGTTCCATGCCGTCCAGTGGGCGGACAGGGCCACGAGCAGGTCGATGGCGGCGCGGCCGTACTTGGGATCGGCCGACAGTTGGTAGGCGAAGCCCAGGTCGGTGAGGTAGCTGCCCATCTGGTTCTGGCCGAAGAAGCCGTCGTACCAGTTCCACCCCGAGCCGTCGGGGTTGTTGACCACTGCCGGGCTGACGTAGTTGGGGCTGGTCGGGTCGGTGTAGCTGTCGACCTTGGCCTTCAGCGAGGCCCACGCCTGGGCGGGCACCCCCGACTGGATGCGAGCCTGGAGGGCGGGGACGTCGGCAGCCGAGAACAGCAGGCGCGGGTGGGGGAGCACGGTCGCCATCGCTGGCGGCGCGGTGGTGGTGCCGCCCACGAACGTGAGCAGCGAGCCCAGCAGGGCGACGGTTCCGGCCACTCGGGCCCAGGGATGATGACGGCGCATGCACGGCCTCCGGAGATGGGTCTGTCGGAACACTTCCCGCTGTACGGGCAGGACTCCTGCCACTATGTTAGGAAACCTTACGAGGGCAGGACGATCGGGAGAGTCGCATGCTGGCAGCACGTTGGTGGGGCAGGGACGACGTACGGGTCGAGGACATCGACGACCCGGGCGACCCGCCCGCGGGCTGGGTGCGCCTGCGCGTGCAGGCGTGCGGCATCTGCGGCACCGACGTGGAGGAGTACACGTCCGGCCCCGTGATCATCCCCACCGCACCCCACCCCCTCACCGGTTGCATGCCGCCCCTCACGCTGGGCCACGAGGCCGTGGGCATCGTCGAGAGCCGGGGCGAGGGCACCACCCTCGAGGTGGGCACGCCCGTGGCCGTTGAGTCCAACCTGTTCTGCGGGCGGTGCTGGTGGTGCCGCCGGGGCGAGTACCAGCTGTGCCCGGACTTGGCGTCGCTCGGCCTCATGGGTGACGGCGGCCTGGCCGAGGTCATGCTCGCTCCCGAGTACATGTGCATCCCCTTCTCGACGGACGTGAGTGCCGAGCAGGCGGCTCTGGCCGAGCCGCTGTCCGTCGCCGTGCGGGCCGTCACCCGCGCCGGCATCGGCCTCGGTTCCACCGTGACCGTGCTCGGGGCGGGGACGGTTGGCCTCCTCACCGTGCAGGCCGCCCGCCTGGCCGGGGCTCGCATCGTCGTGGCCGTGGAGCGCCTGCCCGAGCGCCGGGCCCTGGCCCAGCAACTGGGTGCCGACCTGGCCGTGTCGCCCGAGGACGCGGCCGAGGCCGTGGTCGACGCCACCGACGGGCTGGGTCCCGACGTGGCCATCGAAGTCGCCGGCAACGCGGCGGCGGCGGCGGCGGCCGTCCGCCTGCTGCGCCCGGGTGGCAGGGCGGTGCTGCTGGGCGTGTTCGACGACACGGTGCCCATCGACATGGTCGATTTCCTGATGCACGAGAAGACGGTGACGACCAGCCTGTCGCACGTCTACGACCAGGACTTCACCAACGCGGTGTCGCTCATCGACCGGGGCGCGGTGCAGCTCGACCCGCTCGTCACCGATCGCATCAGCCTGGCCGAGGTGATCGAGAAGGGCTTCAAGGCGCTGGTCGCCGAGCCGGGCGAGCACCTGAAGGTCGTGGTGCTCCCGAACGGAAGGGCTGCATAGTGCGCATCACCGGGATCAAGACCGCCGTCATCGAGGCCAACTTCGACTGGACGCTCGTGCGCGTGGAGACGGACGAGGGGGTGAGCGGCCTGGGGGAGGCGTTCTTCGCGCCTGGCCTCACCGCCATGATGCGCGAGTTCGAGTCCGTGCTCGTGGGCGAGGACCCGTTCGACATCGACCGCCTCTACCAGAAGATGCGCTGGGCCTCCTCGGCCGGGTCCATCGCCGGGTTCGCCTACAACGCCATCAGCGGCATCGAAGCGGCTCTGTGGGACCTGAAGGGCCGGGCCCTCGGGGTGCCCATCTGGCAGCTGCTCGGCGGCAAGTTCCGCGACCGGGTGCGCATCTACGCCGACTGCCACGCCGGCCACACGTTGGAGAGCCTGGGGCCGCTGCTCCAGCGCCGGGCGCCTGCGTGGTTGGGCAATGGAGACGCTGCCGGTTCGAGATCCGGGTATTTCGAATCGCTGCCCGACGAGTCGGACGACTTCACGCCCAAGGCCTACGCCGAGAAGGCGCGGGCCGTGGCCGACCGGGGTTTCACCGCCCTGAAGTTCGACCTCGACGTCCCCGTCAGCGGTTCGGTGGCGCCCGACGCCTACGCCCGCAACCTCAACCCTGCCCAGCTCGACCATCTGGCCTCGCTCGTGGCCGAGACCTGCGCGGCCGTGGGCCCGCATGTCGAAGTGGCCTTCGATTGCCACTGGCGCTTCACCGTCAAGGACGCCATCCGCCTGGCCCGTGCCATCGAGGGTGTGCCCGTGGCCTGGCTCGAGGACCCCACGCCGCCCGAGAACCCCACCGCGCTGGCCAAGGTCACCCACGCCACGTCCACGCCCATCGGCACAGGGGAGAACTGGTTCGCCCGCGAGGGGTTCCGGGAGGCGCTGTCGCTGGGTGCGCTCGACATCGTGCTGCCCGATCTCCAGAAGTGCGGTGGGTTGGGCGAGGGCAAGCGCATCGCCGAGCTGGCCGACATGCACGACCTGAGCGTCGCTCCCCACAACATCTCCGGTCCCATCGGGACCATGGCGTCCGTGCACGTGGCCGCGGCCATCCCCAACTTCCACTCGCTCGAGTGGCACGCCCAGGACGTCCCCTTCTTCGATGCCCTGCTCGTGGGCGCCGGCCCCCTGATCGTCAACGGCCACGTGGAGGTGCCGACCGGTCCCGGTCTCGGCGTGGACCTCGACCTCGACGCCGCCGCCCGGTACGCCAAGGCCGGCGAGCCGTTCTTCGCATGAGCCGGTACCCCGCGTCCTTGCGCCGGGCCTTGTACGACCTGGCGTTGGAGCAGAACATCGTCGCGCCCCACGGCGCCTACCCCCGGCCGGCCATGCGGGTGGCGCCCTTCTACGAGCCCTACGGCGTGCAGTTCGTGTGGGACCTGCCGTACTCCACCATCGCCGTGGCTCGGGTGGGCGGCCGGGTCGACCTGTGCCGGGGCTTCGTCGAGAACATGCTCGACTTCGCCTTCACCGACGGTCCCGATGCGGGCATGATCCCCCGCTCGGTGGCGGCCGACGGGTCGCAGGCCGGGCAGGACGGCACCCAGGCGCCGCTGCTCACATGGCTCACTCGCGAGCTGCACCGGTTGGAGCCGGACGAGGCCTTCGTGGGCCGGGTGTACCCGGCCCTGGCCGCCTTCATCGATTGGTGGCAGTCGCCCCGCCGCGACTACGACGGCGACGGGCTGTGCGAGTACGCGGGGTCGACACCCACGTACGTGGCCTACGAGTCGGGCCACGACTACTCGCCCGAGCGCGACCTGGTGATGGGCGAGCCCACGCCCCAGAGCGACGACGGGCTGGTGCACGAGCCCTTCGCCGACGTATTCCTCAACTCGTGCCTGTACGTCGAGTTGGACGCCCTGGCCGACCTCGCTCGGGTCGCCGACCCCGAGCGGGTGGGGGAGTGGGAGGGGCGCCGTGACGCCCTGGCGGCTCGCATGCGGGAAGCCATGTGGGACGACGAGATCGGCGGCTTCTTCCCGGTCGTGCGCCGCGACCTGTGCCCGTCGCAGCCTCGCCACTACCGGCACACGCCCGCGCTGCTGCAGCCGCTCTGGGCGGGCCTGGCCACGCCCGAAGAGGCGGCCCGCACCGTCGACACGCTGCTGTCCCGGCCTCGCAACTACCCGCACTGGTCGCGCTGCATGTCGGTACGCCTGGGGGCTGAGCTGTACAACGGCTACCAGGTCGTCACCGACGGCCTGCACCCGTCGCGGGGCGACGGTGCCGCGGCCGGAGGCGTGGAGCTCACGAACGACGGCTTCGTCGCCCGCTTCGGCGAGGACCGGGGCCCGGCCGCCGCCGCCTTCTGGCGGCTTGGCTTCGCCGTGTCGGTGTCCGGGCTCGTGTCTGCCGATGCCCGCGTGGTGGTGGAGGTGGAGGACGGCGACGGGCGGGTGTTCCGGGCCGTCGACATCAAGCCCGACGCCGCCGGGGAGTTCGAGGTGGCGGCCGGGCCCGACCCGTGGTCGGTCCCCGGCGGGCGCACGTGGGTGCACGGGCTGCGCCGCATCGAGCTGGTGGCTTCGGGCTGCACGGTCCGGTCCGTGGACGTGCGCTACGACGACTGGCCGGCGTCGGGCCTGCTGTCGCCGTATGGCATCAAGAGCGCCCACCCGCTGGACGGGAAGCACCCGGCGCCGGGCGCGCCCACGCAGTTCTGGTCAGGCACGATCTGGGGACCGCACCAGATGCACGGGTGCTACGGCCTGGCCCGGTACGGCTTCACCGATCTGGCTGCCGCGTGTGCCCGGGCGTTCTGCGACGCCACGGCCACGTCGTACGCGGCCGGGGGCGACGCCTTCGAGCACCTGTCCCACGAGGACGGGCGAGGCCTGGGCACCACGCGATACACGTGGGGCGCGGCCGCCGCCCTGCTTCTGATGGCCGACTTCATCGACCCCGAAGACCCCTAACCTCACCTTCCTCTACCGCTTCTCGTTGCGTCTTCTCCCGGTAGGCGAGCAAGAACGCAACGAGAACGGATGGTGGGTGGGCGCTACTCGACGACGACGGGGTTGGTGAGGACGCCGATCCCCTCGATGTCGATCTCCACCACGTCGCCGTTGAGCAGGAACACCGGGGGCGTGCGGGCGAAGCCGACGCCGAACGGGGTGCCCGTGGCGATCACGTCGCCCGGCTCCAGCGTCATGAAGCGGGACAGGTAGCTGATGATGGCGGCCACGCCGAAGATCATCTCGCCGGTGGTGCTGTCCTGGAGCGTGGTCCCGTTGACTCGGCAGGCGATGCGCAGGGCCTGGGGGTCGGGGATCTCGTCGGCTGTCACCACCCAGGGACCGAGGGGGCAGAAGGTGTCGAACGACTTGCCCCGGATCCACTGACCGTCCGAGAACTGCGCGTCCCGGGCGGACACGTCGTTGCAGTTGGTGTAGCCGAACACGTAGCCCAGGGCGTCGGCCTCACTCACGTGGCGGGCCCGGCGCCCGATGACGACGGCGAGCTCGGCTTCGTAGTCGACCTGCTCGCTGTCCTCCTTCGAGTAGCGGATGCCGTCGCCCGGGCCCACGATGCTGTTGTTGGTCTTGACGAAGGTCACCGGCGACTTGGGCGGCTCCAGGCCAGACTCCCGGGCGTGGTCGGCGTAGTTGAGGCCGATGGCCAGCACCTTGGTGGGCGCCGTCAGCGGGCTCTGCAAGCGTACGGCGTCGAGCGTGGTGGAGTCGGCCACGGCCGGCGCGGCGGCCAGGTCGACACCCGCGGCGAGCGCATCGCGCAGGGCGTCACGGCCCAGGCCTTCGGGCGCTTCCACGATGGGTGTGACCGTGTCGCCCTCGACGCGGGCGACCCAACTCGATTGACCGATGCCAACCCGTGCGATTCGCACAACCGACTCCTTCGCTCAGAACGCCTCGTGGCGCTTGTAGACCTCGACAGCGGAGTCACCATCGCGCAGCTCGTGCTCCGTAGCCACTTCCTTGGTCACCCGCTCCTCGCACAGCCGGAGCACGTCGAGGGCGGCTCCGGCGGGGAGGGCCACGGCGCCGTTGGCGTCGGCGAACACCAGGTCGCCGGGGGCGATCTCCACGCCCCGGCACACGACGGTCTCACCGAAGCCGACCATCTCGCCCCGGCCCCGGATGTCGAGGGGGGAGCGGTAGGTGGCGAACACGGCGAAGTCGAGGGGGCTGATCTGGTGCAGGTCGCGCACGCCGCCGTCCACGACGGCGCCCACCGCGCCCCGCTGCTGCACGCCCGCGCTCATGAGGCCACCCCACAGGGCGCCCTGCACGTCCTCGTCGGTGGCCACCACGCACACGCTGGCCGGCGGGGTGGCGTCGACCATCGAGAGCAGCATGTCGATCTCCACCCGCGTGGACGTCTTGTGGATCTGGGCGGTGTGGGCGGGGCCGACCACGACCCGCAGGGTGTCGGCGTGGTAGGGCTGCAGGCCAGGCGCCAGGGCCCGGGGGCCGAGGCCCACCGCCTCGGCGCAGTCGGACACCAGCGACGAGTACAGGCGCTCGAAACGGCGGATCACGTCAGGTTCGAAGACCATTAGCAAGGAAGGCTAACGAACTCGGCCGCGACGCTCAACTAGCGTTGGCCCGTGCCCACCACGAACGACCCGCGGGTGGTGGCGGTACGAGTGCTGGTGCCCGATGCCGATGCCGGGGCCGACTACCACCGCCAACCCACCGGCCACTGGATCACCGACACCAAGATCGCCAACCCCATGTCGGGGTGGCCCGAGTACCGGGCCTCGCGCACGTCGTGGGGCATCGGCGCCATGGGCACGTTCGTGGTCGAGGTGGAGACGTCCGACGGGCAGGTGGGCATCGCTCCTTCCATCGGCGGCCCCCCCGCCGCGTTCATCGTCGAGCGCCACCTGGCCCGGTTCGTGGAGGGCAAGCCTCTCACCGTCGAGGGCATCGCCGAGGCGTGGGACCAGATGTTCCGGGGCTCGCTGTACTACGGGCGCCGGGGCCTGGCCATCAACGCCATCTCCGCCGTGGACCTGGCCCTGTGGGATGCCCTGGGCCGCAGCCGGGGCGAGCCCGTGTGGCAGCTCCTCGGCGGCGCCGCCCTGGACGAGCTGGCGTTCTACGCCACCGGCCCCCGCCCGGACATCGCCCGGTCGCTGGGCTTCGTGGGCGGCAAGCTGCCGTTGCCCGCCGGCCCGGCCGAGGGGGCCGACGGCCTGGCCGAGAACGTGGCCCTGGCCGCCACCATGCGCGACAAGTGCGGCGACCCCGACGACTTCTTCCTCTCCTTCGACTGCTACATGAGCCTGGACGTGCCTTTCACCCTCGACCTGGTCGAGGCCATCGGGCCGTACGGTTTCAAGTGGGTCGAGGAGTTCCTGCCGCCCGACGACTACTGGGGCTACGCCGAGGTGAAGCGGGCCGTGGCCGCGTCCGGCTCGGGCATCCTGACCACCACGGGTGAGCACGAGTCGACCCGCTGGGGGTTCAAGCTCCTGCTGGAGCGGGAGTGCGCCGACATCATCCAGCCCGACGTGGGCTGGTGCGGCGGCCTCACCGAGCTGCTGCGCATCGCGGACATGGCCCGCGAGCACGGGGTGCCCGTGGTGCCCCACGGCTCCAGCGTCTACAGCTACCACTTCCTCGTGACCCGGCCGGAGACGCCGTTCGGCGAATTCCTGATGATGCACCCCGAGGCCACCGAGGTGGTGCCCATGTTCGCCCCCCTGCTGGTGGACGAACCGGTGCCCGTGGGCGGCCGCCTGCGCGTTCCCGACCGCCCCGGGTTCGGCGTCGAGCTGAACCGCACCCTCCCGCTCGCCCGCCCCTACCCCCACTAGCGAGCCCCCCACCGTTCTGTTGCAACTGGGTACCGGCCCCCGAAACTCAGTTGCTCGAGAATGGGGGGGTGAAGGCGCCGTCGACCAGGCGGTGGATGCCGAGCGGGTTGGCGTCCTGCAGCGCGGGCGGGAGCAGCGCCGCGGGGGCGTCCTGGTAGGCGACCGGGCGCAGGAACCGGCGGATGGCGGTGGCCCCCACCGACGTGTGCGACGCCGCCGTGGTGGCCGGCCAGGGCCCGCCGTGATGCATGGCCGGGGCCACGGCCACACCGGTGGGATAACCGTTGAACACCAGCCGGCCCACCCGCTCGCGCAGGGTGTCGGCCAGCGCGGGTGCGTCCGCATCCGCGGGCTCGCAGTGGATGGTGGCGGTCAGGCTGCCTTCGACGGAGCGGGCCGCGGCCAGCGCCTCGGCGGGTGACGAGCAGCGCACCACCACACTCACCGGGCCGAACAGCTCCTCGGCCAGTTCGGGCGTGGCCAGGAACGTGGGGGCATCGACCGAGAGCAGCACGGGCGGATGGCAGGCGACGCCGCCGCCGCCCGGCGCAGGCGCGCCCTGCGCGACCACCGACACGCCCGGCAGGGCCGACGTCCGGGCCAGCCGCTCCACCAGGCCGGCGTGGATGCGGGCGTCGAGCATGGGGCCGGCCGCCGCCCCTGCCACCAGTGCGCCGACGGCGGACACGAAGGCGTCGCCCGCAGCGCCAACCGGCACCACCGCGAGACCCGGCTGGGTGCAGAACTGGCCGGTGCCCAGGGTCATCGACGCGAAGAACCCCTCGGCCACGGCCGGGCCCCGGGCGGCGAGGGCGGCGGCCGTCACGAACAGCGGGTTGACCGAACCCATCTCCGCGTAGACGGGGATGGGTTCGGGCCGGGCCGCGGCCAGGTCGAACAGGGCCCGCCCGCCCGCCAGCGAGCCGGTGAAGCCCACGGCCTTGATGCCGGGTGCCTGCACCAACGCGGCACCGGCGGCATGGGGATCGTCGGTGGCGTCGAACACCAGCGAGAACACGCCCGCAGGCAGGCCCACGGACGCCACCGCCTTGGCCAGCACCTCGCCGCACAGCCGGGAGGTCTCCGGGTGGCCGGGATGGACCTTGAACACGACGGGGCAGCCGGCCGCCCAGGCCGAGGCCGTGTCGCCGCCGGGCACGCCGAACGCCAGGGGGAAGTTGCCTGCCCCGAACACGGCCACGGGGCCGAGCGGCACCTGCATGCGCCGGAGGTCGGGCCGGGGCGGCACGGCGGACGGGTCGGCGTGGTCGATGATGGCGTCGACGTAGGAGCCTTCGTCCACCAGATCGGCGAAGGCCCGCAACTGGGCGCACGTGCGGGCCCGCTCACCGGTGAGGCGGGGGAGGCCCAGGTGCGTCTCCCGGTCGGCCACGGCGAGCAGGCCGTCGCCCAGGGCCTCCAGCCCGTCGGCTGCGGCCCGCAGGAGCGGCGCCCGATCGGCGGCCTGGAAGGCGGGGAAGGCGGCGACTGCCTCGGCCACGGCCTTCACGCGGTCTCGACGGCCGCCGCCGCGGCCAGCCCCAGCTCGTCGATCGCCGTCTCGCGCATCTTGAACTTCTGGATCTTGCCGGTGACGGTCATGGGGAACTCGTCGGTGAACTTCACGTAACGCGGCACCTTGAAGTGGGCGATGCGACCCCGGCAGAACTCCTTCACGTCCTCCTCCGACAAGGCCGCGCCCTCACGCACCTTCACCCACGCCATGATCTCCTCGCCGTACTTGGGGTCGGGCACGCCGATCACCTGCACGTCGCTGATGTCGTCGTGCGTGTAGAGGAACTCTTCGATCTCCCGCGGGTACACGTTCTCGCCGCCCCGGATGATCATGTCCTTGATGCGGCCCACGATGTTCACGTAGCCCTCGTCGTCCATGGTGGCCAGGTCGCCCGTGTGCATCCAGTGGTGCTCGTCGATGGCCTCGGCGGTGCGCTCGGGGTCGTTCCAGTAGCCGGTCATCACCGAGTACCCGCGGGTGAGCAGCTCGCCCGCCGTGCCCCGCGGCACCACGCCGCCTTCCACGGGGTCGACGATCTTCACCTCGACGTGGGGATGGACGCGCCCGACGGTGGACGTGCGCTGGTCGAGGGTGTCGTCGGCGCCCGTCTGGGTGGACACCGGTGACGTCTCGGTCATGCCGTAACAGATCGTGACCTCGTCCATGTGCATGGACGACATGACCTGCTTCATCACCTCGACCGGGCAGGGCGAGCCCGCCATGATCCCGGTGCGCAGCGACGACAGGTCGTAGGAGTTGAACGTGGGCAGGGCCAGCTCGGCGATGAACATCGTGGGCACGCCGTAGAGGCTCGTGCAGCGCTCGGACTGGACGGTGTCCAGCACGGCCTCGGGCTCGAAGGCGGCCTCGGGGATGACCATGCAGGCGCCGTGGGTCGTGCACGCCAGGTTGCCGAGCACCATCCCGAAGCAGTGGTAGAAGGGCACGGGGATGCACACCCGGTCGCGCTCGGTGTAGCGGCACCCCTCGCCGATGAAGAACCCGTTGTTCAAGATGTTGTGGTGCGTGAGCGTCGCGCCCTTGGGGAAGCCCGTCGTACCGCTCGTATATTGAATATTGATCGGGTCATCGAATTGAAGGCCGCCCATCCGGGCCCGCAACTCGTCACGCGGCACCGACGCGCCCGCGGCCAGCAGGGCGTCCCACTCGGGCGAGCCGAGGTAGATGGTCGCCTCCAGGGACGTGAGCTCGGGCGTCACCTCCGTCACCATCGCCTGGTAGTCGCTCGTCTTGAACGAGGGCGCCGCCAGCAGGAACCGGCAGCCCGACTGGTTGAGCGCGTACGACAGCTCCGACGTGCGGTAGGCGGGGTTGATGTTGACGAGGATGGCGCCCACCTTGGCCGTGGCGTACTGGATGAGCACCCACTCGGCGCAGTTCGGGCTCCAGATGCCGATGCGGTCACCCACGTCGAGGCCCAGGCCGAGCAGCCCGCAGGCCAGCACGTCCACCGCTTCGTTCAGCTCCGCGTACGTGTAGCGCAGGCCCTGGTGCCGGGACACCAGCGCCTCGGCGTCGGGGACGCGGGCCACCGTCCGTTCGAGGTTGGCCCCGATGGTCTCGCCCAGCAGGGGCAGGGTGGACGTGCCGCTGGCGTAGGAGGGTGCCGTCATGGGCAATAGGGTCCCATGTCCATCCCCGGGTAGCGAGCGGCCACCCCCGCCAACGTGGCCTCGTTCCAGTACTCGTGATCGGGAGGTGGGAAGCCGATCACCGTGCGCTGCCGGGGTGTGGCCTGCTCGATGAACCGCTTCATTTCGGCCGTGTTGCCCTCGCGGGGGAAGGCGCGGAACCCCATCCACTCATAGCCTGCTCGGCGCCACACGATGTGGTGGCTGAAGCGGGTGCCGGACGCCGCCTTCATGGCCGAGCCCCGGTGGTACGTCGCCATGCTGTAGATCATCAGTGACCCGGCCGTGAGGGTGACGGGGTGTTCGGCGGCGTAGGCGTCCGTGTGCTCCCGCCCCAGTTGCATGGGCAGGGGCCCGCCCGTGTGGGTGACCGTCTGCGACACCACGTACGTCGGTCCCAGATCGACGGTGACGTCCTCGTAGTAGACGATCATCGGCACCTGGCGGAAGGCGCCGTCGTCCCGGGGCACCACCAATGTGTTGTTGCCGAAGTCGAGGTGGTGGTCCTGCTCCCAGTCGCCCTTGCCTGCGTACTTGGCCCAGAGGAGGCCCTGGGTGATGAAGACGTCGGGCGTGCCCAAGGCCTGCTCGACGAAGGCGATCAGCTCCGGGTGGGTGGTGATGTTGTTGAGGGCGTCGCCCACATAGGGGAACTCACGCCAGAAGGGCATGGCTTCGTAGCGCTCGGCCGCGGCCGCGTACTCCTCCCACGACGGGAAGTAGCGCTCGAGGTTCTCCCGCGCCTCCTTCAACTCGCCTGGGGTGAGGAAGTCGGGCACGATCACCCACCCGTGCTCGTGCCAGTGGGCGATGTGCTCGTCGCTGATGCGATCGGTCCCCGTCGTCATGAGCCCGCCCGAACGATCCAGTCCTGCATGGCCGCCTTGAGCCAGAGGCTCGCGCCGGGCGGGACGATCTCGTCCACGGCCTTGCGCTGGTCGTCGTCCACGGTGACGTCGAGGGAGGCGAGGGCGTCGCGCAACTGCTCGGTCGTGCGCGGGCCGATGATGGGGGAGGTGACCCCTGGGGCATCCCGCAGCCAGGCCAGGGCGAAGCGCGAGAGGGTGGTGCCCACCTCGGAGGCCAGGGCGGCCAGCTTGTCGATGGCGGTGTGGGTGTCGGCCCAGTGGGGGGCGTCGAGGGTGAAGCCCTCGGTGGCCCGGGCCCCGGCCGGCGCCTGGCCGCCCCGGAAGCGGTCGGACAGCAGGCCCCCGGCCAGCGGGCTCCACGGGATGATGGCCATGCCGTACTCCCGGCAGGCGGGCACCACTTCCCGCTCGACCTCCCGCTCCAGCAGGTTGTAGGGCGGCTGCTCGGTGGCGATCCGCACGAACCCGTGCTCCTTGGCCACGTGCTGGGCCTGGGCGATGCGCCAGGCCGGGAAGGTGGAGATGCCCACGTAGCGGACCTTTCCCTGGCGCACGACGTCGGTGAGCGCCTCGAGCGACTCCTCGATGGGCGTGGTCTCGTCGAAGCGGTGCAGCTGGTACAGGTCGACGTAGTCCGTCTGCAGCCGCCGCAGCGAGTTCTCCAGCTCGCGGACGATGGCCACCCGGGAGTTGCCCCGGTCGTTGGGGCCGGTGCCCATGGGGTTGAAGACCTTGGTGGCGAGCACGGCCTCGTCCCGGCGACCCTGGAGGGCGACGCCCACGATCTCCTCGGAGCGGCCGCCCTGGTACACGTTGGCCGTGTCGACGAAGTTCACCCCCGCATCGAGGGCCTCGTGGATCATGCGGATCCCGTCCTCTTCCGAGGTGGGGCCGCCCACGTTCATGACACCCAGGCAGAGTGGCGCCACGCGCACACCCGCCTGACCCAGCTGGCGGTAGTCCATGGCCTAATCGTAACGATTACTACCGAACTCGGGTAGCGCCCTGTATCGTTGCCCGGATGCAGGCATTGGGGGAAGAGCAGGTCACGTTCTTCAAGGAGCACGGGTACCTCCACATCCCAGGCGTCTTCGGCCAGGCCGAGACCCGTGAACTGGCCCGGGACCTCGACTGGATGCTGGAGGAGTGGTCCCATCGCACCGAGTGGACCGGCGGCTGGCGGGACGAGCTCATGGCCAAGGAGGTGGAGAAGGACGCCAAGATCGACGTCCTCCACGACCTCCAGCTGTACTCGGCGGCCTGGTCCAAGGCGTTGGCCAAACCCAAGCTGGCTGGAGCCATGAGTGACCTCCTGGGTGGTGGCCCGGTGGAGCTGCACCACAGCACCATGCACGTGAAGCCGCCGGAGACGGGGATGCCGTTCCCCATGCACCAGGACTACCCGTTCTACCAACACATCGACGGCCGCTACGTCGACGTCCTCGTCCACCTGGACGACACGTCGCACGAGAACGGTGAGATCCGGTTCCTCGACGGGTCGCACAAGCTGGGTGCCCTCGACCACATCACGGTGAGCAACGGCACCCTGTGCACGCCCTACCTCCCGACCGACGAGTACCGGCTGGAGGACACGGTGGCCGTGCCCGCCAAGGCGGGCGACGTGGTGTGCTTCAGCATCCACACCATCCACGGGTCGTACATCAACACCACGCCGACGGCCCGACGTCTGGTGCGGGTGGGGTACCGGCATCCCGACAACCTCCAGCAGGCCGGTCAGGCGGTCGGCCGCCCGGGCCACCTGGTGTGGGGCCGGCGGGCACGGCCACAGCAGTGACCACGGCGGCCCTCGACCACCTGCGGGCGGCGGCCGACCAAGCCCGGGCCGGGTGGCTGCCCCAACGGTGGGAGAGGATCGACGGGCCCGGTCCCGACGGGTACGCGGTCACCCGGTTCCCATCGCTCCACGGGCCCATGGGCGGCATCGATGGCGACCTCGCCCTGGAGCCCGGGCAGGAGCTGACCATCAGGTGCGACCTACCCGACGGTGAGCGCCTCGACCTCATGCTGTGGAGCCTGTTCCCCACGGCCGTGCGCCAGGGCGGGCGCTCGCTCTTGGACGACGACGTCCCGCCCGCGGCCTGCGGGCCCGCCCTCATCCCCCTGGAGCCGGGAGGCCGCCTGGAGCTGACGGTCCGGGCCTTCGACCATCAGCTGTACCGGCCCTGGCACTGGTTCCGGTTCACCACGACGGAACAGCGGCGCCGGTTCGAGGAGCTGGACGTGGCCTGGGCCCAGCTGTACCTGGCCGACGCACTGGCCGTGACCGCGGGGGAGCGGGCCGCCGTCGGCATGGCCGCCGGACACGCCGCCGTCGGCCGGTACGCGGCGATGGTCGAGGCCCTGGCGCCCCTCGGTGAGCGCATCGCCGCCCGGGAGGTCCACCTCGTCGGCCACTCGCACATCGACCTCAACTGGCTGTGGCGCATGCCCGACACCGTGCAGATCGTCCTGCGCGACATCCGGTCCGTCCTCGCCCTGCTCGACGACTATCCGGAGATGACCTTCACCCACAGCCAGCCGGCGAGCTACCGCATGGTGCAGGAGCATGCGCCCGAGCTGTTCTCGCGGATCAGGGCCCACATCGCGGCCGGCCGGTGGGAGCCGGCCACGCTGCAGTGGGTGGAGGGCGACACCAACATGGCGTCGTCCGAGGCCACCGCCCGCCAGGCCCTCGAGGCCGTGCTCTACGCCCGCACCGAGCTGGGCGCGTCGCCCACCGTGCTGCTGGCCCCGGACACGTTCGGCCACGCCGGCAACCTGCCCCAGATCGTGGCGTCAGCCGGCGGCCGCTTCTACTACCACCACCGCTGCAATCCCGGGTGGCCCGCCTATTGGTGGGAAGGGCAGGACGGCACCCGGCTGCTGGCCGTGTCGACGCCCACGTACAGCGGCGACATCACCGCCGGCGACCTGGCCCGGGCCGCGGTCGCTGGCGGCGACAGTCTGGTGTCGATGCACTTCTACGGCGTGGGCGACCACGGCGGCGGGCCCACACGAGAGGCGCTCGACGCCTTGCGCCGGTTGCAAGGGCAGCCCTTGTTGCCGACAGCCCGGTGCAGCACGGTGGCCCGCTACGCCGAGGCCGTCTCGGCAGACAACCTGCCCGTGCACCGGGGCGAGTCGGCCACCACCTTCGAGGGGTGTTACACCACCCACGCCGACACCAAGCGCTTCAACCGCCACGGCGAGAACCTGTTGCAGACGGCCGAGACCCTGGCCGCGCTGGCCGGCCACGACGACGCCGAGCGGCTCGGGGACTTGGTCGAGGCGTGGCGCACGGTGTTGTTCAACCAGTTCCACGACATCCTCGACGGGTCGGCCATCCGCGAGGTGTACGAGGACCAGGCCGCCGACTTCGAGGCCGTGGCCGAACTGGCGGGCGTGGTCACC
>Ga0070741_10012297_pt1 | contig 15512 bp, 12 predicted proteins | sample Coa_R1_4_FD_66440 | JGI IMG/M metagenome (GOLD analysis project Ga0070741, IMG submission 66440) | Surface soil microbial communities from Centralia Pennsylvania, which are recovering from an underground coalmine fire - Coalmine... | ecosystem: Environmental > Terrestrial > Soil > Unclassified ... | reverse complement strand
GGCGCCGGCACCGCCAACGGCCGGAGCGGTGAAAGCGCCCTCGGGTCGTCGACCGGGCTGTTCGGCCCCGCGTCGCAGCATCTCCCCGGCCACAAGGGCGGCCGGGCGCTGGCCGTCGCCCTCCTCGCCTTCCTGACGATCGGCGCCCTGGCCGCGGCCGACGCCTTCCATCTCCGCCGAGCTTCCCGGAGCATCTCGTGAGCCTGCCGTCCTCCGCTTCCCCGCCGCCGTCCCCCGCCTCCCGCCTGATGCGGGGGTACGGGCCGCTCCTGGGCTTCGCCGTCCTGTTCATGTTGATGGCCGCCCTCATCCCGACCGTCGGCCCCGAGGTCAAGACGGTGGCGGTGGCCGGGCCCAACGGCGAGGCGCCGGGCCTGGCCCCGGGCGCCTCGGCCGGCGAGGCCGGCCCGGCCGGCAGCGACGCCGCCGCGGTCCCCGGCGCCGGCGACACCGGCGGCGCCGGCTACGTCACCACGAACTCCGGGCCGCTGGCCCGCAGCGGGAGCGCCACCGGGTCGGGCAAGGGCGCCGCCGGCGCCGGGTCCAACGCCGGAGCCAACGGCGCCGCCGGTGGCCCGGGCGCCGCCGGCCGGGCCGCCGCCGCCCCGGGGCGGATCGGGCCCTGCACCAACCGCAAGGCCCAGGTGCCGAACGACCCCTACTCGCCGCCCTGCGTCGAATTCTCGGGCGACAACGGAGGCGCGACCTACCGGGGTGTGTCGCCGACCGAGATCACGATCTCGGCCCGCCTGGCCGGCCTGCCCGACTTCTCGGCGGCGCCGAGCGACAACGGCCCGTCGGCCACGTTCTCGGTCAAGCCCGAGGAGATCAAGCGGACGCTCGAGGGCCTGGCCGACTACTTCAACTCCCGGTTCCAGTTCTACGGCCGCAAGATCAAGCTCGTGTTCTTCGACGGCAAGGGCAACTTCCAGACCGAGCTCCAGGGCGGCGGCCAGGAGCAGGTCGAGGCCGACGCCGTCAAGGCGGCCGAGGAGATCAAGGCCTTCGGCGACATCATCGCCATCAGCGCCCCCTACTCCGACGCCCTGGCCCGCCGGGGCGTGATGAGCTTCGGCGCTCCCTATATGTCGGCGGAGTGGATGGCCGCCCGCCGGCCCTACGCCTGGAGCCCCACCCCCGACTGCACGTTCATCGAGCAGAGCGTGAGCGACTACATCAACAAGCGGCTGGCCGGCAAGCCGGCCCGCTACGCCGGGGGCGACCTCAAGGGCAAGCCCCGCACGACGGCCATCATCGCCCCCGAGAACCCCTGGTACCAGCAGTGCGTCGACGCCGGCGAAAAGGTGGCCAGGGCCGCCGGGCATCCGAACCAGGACCGCATCGCCTACAAGCTCGACTTCAACACGCTGTCGAACCAGGCGGCCAGCATCATCGCCAAGCTGAAGAGCGAGAAGATCACGACCGTCGTCTGCGGCTGCGACCCGGCCCTGCCGATCTTCCTCACGTCGAAGGCCCAGGAGCAGGGCTACACGCCGGAGTGGATCATCACCGGGGCCGGGTTCATCGACCTCGACATCATCGGCCAGCTCTACCAGCAGGACGAGTGGTCGCACTCGCTCGGGCTGTCCTTCATCGGGCCGATCCAGCCGCTGCGGGCCACCATCGGATACAACGCCTTCAAGATCGCCCGGCCCAACGAAGAGCCGTCGAACCTGGTCGACCTGCTCTACTACGACATGTACACGCTGGTCATCGGCCTCCAGGAGGCCGGCCCGAACCTCACGCCGCAGACGTTCGAGCGGGGCATGTACGCCTATCCCGGCGGCTTCGGTCCGGCCGGCACCTGGAAGTTCACCCCCGGCCGCTACACGCCGACGCAGGACGCCCGGGAGATCTACTGGGACCGCAACGCCGTCTCGCCGCAGAACAAGGAGAAGGGCTCCTACGTCGACACCATGCCGGGCCGGCGGTTCAAGCCCGGTGAGTGGCCCGCCAGCGACCCCGCCGTCCCCGAACGGTGAGGCCCCGGCTCGGGTTGCGCCCCGTGGCCCGGGGCGTGCCCCGCCCGCTTCTCGTGGCGGCGGCGGTTCTCGTCGCCTGGTTCGTGGGCGCCGCCGTCCTCCCCCACGGGGCGCCCGTCGGCATCGTGCTGACCGGGATCATCCTCGGCACCGCCAACGGGCTGCTGGCCATCGGGCTGATCCTGATCTATCGCACCAACCGGATCGTCAACTTCGCCCACGGCTCGCTGGGCTCGGTGGCCGGCCTCGTCGGCGTGGAGCTCTACGTCAAGGACCACTGGAACTATCTCGCCGCCATGGGGCTCGGCGTGGCTCTGGGCCTCGTTCTCGGCGGGATCGTCGAGCTGCTGGTGATCCGGCGCTTCGCCCGTTCGTCGCGCCTCGTGCTCACCGTGGCCACCATCGGCCTGGCCCAGGTGCTGGGGGGGATGGAGCTGCTCATCCCCGAGCTGTTCCACGCCCACCACGCCGGACCGCTCGGCGGCATCCGTTCGCCGCTCCACGGCAAGGTGTTCAGCATTTCGCCGGTGATCTTCACCGGCGACCACATCCTGATCCTGGCCGTCGTCCCGGTGGTGATCGCCGTCCTGGCCTGGTTCCTCGGCCGCACCGACGCCGGCATCGCCATGCGGGCCTCGGCCGAGAACCTCGACCGGGCCCGGCTGCTGGGCATCCCGGTGGCCAAGCTCTCGACCCTGGTGTGGTTCGTGGCCGGCGGGCTCTCGGCGCTGACCTACGTGCTCACCGTGCCGACCAAGGGCGCCATCCCGTCGGGGCTGGCGGGGCCCGAGCTGCTGCTGCCGGCGCTGGCGGCGGCGGTGCTGGCCCGGATGGAGTCGTTGCCGGTGGCCTTCTTCGCCGCCGCCGGGCTCGGGGCGCTGGAGCAGCTCGTCTACTGGAGCGGCAACCGGCCCTCGGAGGCCGACGTCGTCTTCCTGCTCGTCATCCTGATCGGGCTGCTCCTCCAGCACGACCGGATGGGCCGCCTGTCCGACACGCAGAGCTCGTGGACCGACACCGCCGTCGCCCGCCCGATCCCGACCGAGCTGCGCCGGCTGCCCGAGGTGCGGGGCGTCAAGACGGCGCTCTACGTCGTGCTGGCCGTGGCCGCCGTCGCCGCCCCCTTCGTCTACGGGCCCAGCACGACCACCACGCTGTCGCTCACGCTGGTCTGGGCCATGGTCGGCGTGTCGCTGGTCGTGCTGACCGGCTGGGGTGGCCACATCAGCCTCGGCCAGTTCGCCATCGTGGGGACGGGAGCGGTGACCGCCGCCAACCTCGTCACCAAGCTCCACGCCGACCTCTTCGTGGCGCTGCTCGTCTCGGCCATCGTCGGCGGCGTCGTGGCGCTGCTCGTCGGGCTGCCGGCCTTGAGGATCAGGGGGCTGTTCCTGGCCGTGACCACGCTGGCCTTCGCCGTGGCCCTCGACGGCTACTTCCTCAATCCGACGTACTTCCACGACTACATCCCCGAGAGCCTGGTGCGCCCCCACCTCTGGCAGCGATTCCCGCTGGAGCGGGCCCGGGCCATGTACTTCCTCTGCCTCAGCTTCCTCGTCCTGTTCGTGTTCCTGGCCCGGGGCGTGCGCCGGGCCCGGGCCGGGCGGGTCCTGATCGCCTCCCGCGACAACCGGCGGGCCGCCGAGGCGGCGTCGGTGCCGACGACCGGCGTGATCCTGTCGGGCTTCGTGTTCTCCGGGATGCTGGCCGGGGTCGCCGGCGGGCTGCACGTGATCGTCCTCCACGGCGTGCGGGTCGGCAGCTACCAGCCGATCCAGAGCCTGGAGGTGTTCTCCATGGCGGTGATCGGCGGGCTGGGGTCGGTCGGCGGCGTCCTGCTCGGCGTGTTCTCGCTGCGGGCGCTGCAGAACGTCAGCGCCCAGTACCGGCTGCTGATCACCGGCACCAGCCTGCTGGCCGTCCTGCTGGTGGTGCCCGGCGGCCTCGGCCAGGTGGCCTTCTCGGTGCGGGACCGCTTCCTCAAGACGGTGGCCAAGCGCCGCGGGCTGCTGGTGCCGAGCCTGGTGGCCGACTACCGCCACGCCCCCGAGCACGACCGCCCCGACGAGGACCACCCCGAGGACGAGGTCGACCTCCTGGCCGGGGCGCTCTCCGGGGGTCGCCGTTGAGCCCGCTCGTTTCCTGCCGCGGGCTCGACGTGGCCTACGGGCCGGTGCAGGTGCTTTTCGGCGTGGACTTCGACGTCGAGGACGGCGAGATCGTCGCCCTTCTCGGCACCAACGGCGCCGGCAAGTCGACCCTGCTGAAGGCGCTGTCCGGCCTCATCGACCCGACGGCCGGGACGGTCACGTTCGACGGCCGGGACATCACCGGCGCCGATGCCGAGGCCGTCACCCGGGCCGGCGTGTCGCTCATGCCCGGCGGCAAGGGGATCTTCCCCACCGTCACCGTCGACGAGCATCTCCGGCTGGCCGCCTGGACGTTCCGCAAGGACACGGCCCGCATCGAGGCCGCCAAGGCCGAGGTCCTCGAACTGTTCCCGATCCTGGCCGAGCGGGCGTCGCAGCCGGCCGGCTACCTCTCCGGCGGCGAGCAGCAGATGCTGGCCCTGGCCCAGGCGTTCATGACCAAGCCCCGGCTGCTGCTGGTGGACGAGCTGTCGCTGGGCCTCGCCCCCACGGTCGTCGGCCACCTCCTCGACGTGCTCCGCACCGTCCACGCCGCGGGCACCACCATCGTGATCGTCGAGCAGTCCGTCAACGTCGCCCTCACGCTGGCCCAGCGGGCGGTGTTCATGGAGAAGGGCGAGGTGCGCTTCACCGGCCCGACCGCAGAGCTGCTGGAACGGCCCGATCTGCTCCGTTCGGTCTTCATCCGCCAGGGTCCGCCCGGGGCTCGGGGTGGCCCCGACGGGAAGGTGCCCGCCACGGCGGGCGCCTCCGACGGGCACCGCCCGCCGCCCGACGAGGCCCCCGTCCTCCTCTCCTGCCGGGGGATCATCAAGCGCTTCGGCGGCATCCACGCCGTCGACGAGGTCGACCTCGACCTGCGCCAGGGCGAGATCCTCGGCCTCATCGGCCAGAACGGCGCCGGCAAGACGACGCTGTTCGACTGCATCTCGGGCTTCCTGCCCATCGATGCCGGGCGGGTCGAGCTGCGGGGCCGCGACGTCACGGAGTGGGCGCCCCACGAGCGGGCCCGGGCCGGGCTCGGCCGCTCGTTCCAGGAAGCGCTGCTCTACCCGTCGCTCACCACCTGGGAGACGATCGCCATCGCCTTCGAGCGCCACCTGGCCAGCAAGGAGATGGTGGCGGCGGCGCTGCACCTGCCGGCCTCCTACGAGTCGGAGACCGACCTGGCCGCCCGCGTCGAGGCGCTCATCGACCTGATGGGCCTCGGCGCCTTCCGGGACAAGCTGCTCGGCGAGCTGTCGAGCGGCAGCCGCCGCATCGTGGAGCTGGCCTGCATCCTGGCCCAGGACCCGGCCGTCGTCCTCCTCGACGAACCGTCGGCCGGAGTGGCGCAGCGGGAGACCGAGGCCCTCGGCCCGTTGCTGCGCCGGGTCCAGGTCTACACCGGCTGTTCGATGCTGGTCATCGAGCACGACATGCCGCTGATCGCCGCCGTGTCCGACGAGGTGATCGCCCTCGAGCTCGGCCGGGTCATCGCCCGGGGCACGCCGGGCGAGGTGCTGTCGCACCCCCGGGTCGTGGAGTCCTACCTCGGCACCGACGAGGCGGCCATCGCCCGCTCCGGGCCCCGGGCCTGAAAGACGTGGAACAGCAGCAGCAGCTGCACGACCGCCAGCGGCTCGCTGCGGGCTTCGGCTCCGTCCGGGCCGGCGGCGTCGAGAGCGGCGATGCGGCCCAGGCCTGACGGGAGCGGCTCGGGCTCCTGCAGGGCCCGCCACAGCGCCATCTCCACCCGGTCGGTCAGCGACCGTTCGGCGTAGGCGTGGACGTGCAGGGCGTCGACGGGCTTGCCGTCCTCGTCCCGGAGCAGCTTGAGGTGGGCGGCCTTGCGGGTGTCGTCGCTGATGACGCCGGACAGGTCGGGATGGGCGATCGTCGGCCGCAGCAGGACGTAGGCCGACAGCGGGTCGTCGGGCGTCTCGCCCCGCTCCTCGATCGGGGCGAAACGGATGACGATGTCGGCGTGGGCCCGCTGCGGCCGGATGTAGGCGGCCGACTCCGGCTCGCGCCGGGCCAGCTCGGCGTCGACCTCCGCCTCGCTGTAACCGCGCTGGGCGACGTCCCGGCGGAGCTTCCAGCGGCGGCGGATCACCTCAGGGGGGTCGAGGTACACGGTGACGTCGAAGCAGGCCCGGGCCAGCCGGGTGTGCAGCGGCAGCAGACCCTCGGCGATGACGAACTCCGAGGGCTCGACGAGGACCGGCCGGTCGAGGGTGCCGGTGTCGTGGTTGTAGACCGGTTTGAGGACGGGCTGGCCCAGGGCCAGGAGCTGCAGGTGCTGTTCCATGACGTCGACGTAGTTGCCCGCCGGATGGAGCGCCGTGAACGGCAGGCCCTTCCGCTCCACCCGGTCGTAGCGGTGGTAGTCGTCGACGCAGATGGCCGTGATGCGGTCGGCGCCCAGGGCGGCGACGAGTCCCCGGGTCAGCGTCGTCTTGCCCGAGGCGCTGTCCCCGGCGATACCGATCATGATCGGCCGCTCGCCGCCGGCGCCGGCCCGCCGCCACGCCCGCTCGATGGCCATCTGCTTGTCCGGCATGGAGGAGCACGGTACGGGCCCGCGGCGCGGCCGGCGTCCCCCGGCGGGGGATGCCCGCGGGGGATGTGGCGGGGAGCCGACGGTGGGAGAATCCGGTGATGGAACCGACGGTCGAGACCCGGCCCGTCCGCCTGCTTCTCGTCGACGACCACCAGGTGGTGCTGGAGGGGCTCGTGTCGATGCTGGCGGCGGAGCCGCACCGCGTGGCGGTGCTGGGCGCCACCACCGAGCCGGTCGAGGCGCTGCGGCTGGCGGCCGACCTGGAGCCCGACATCGTCCTGCTCGACGTGCGGCTGAAGGGCGCCAGCGGCCTCGACCTGTGCCAGGAGCTGACCCGGCGCCACGAGAACCTCAAGGTCGTCTTCTTCACCGTCTACGACGACGAGCAGTATCTGTTCCAGGCTTTGAGGGTCGGAGCGGCCGGCTTCCTCCTCAAGCGGACCACCGCCGGCGAGCTCGCCACCCACCTCGAGCGGGTGATGGGGGGCGAGGTGATCATCGACCCGGCCATCGCCGGCCGGGTGGCCGTCACGGCGGCGCGGCTGCAGAGCGGCGAGTTCTGGCCCGGCGCCAACCTCGGGCTCACCCAGCGGGAGAGCGAGGTGCTGCAGCTCATGGTCCGGGGCCTGTCGAACCGGGCCATCGGCCGGGAGCTGTACATCGGCGAGGAGACCGTCAAGACGCACAGTCGGTCGATCTACCGCAAGCTCGACGTGAGCGATCGTTCACAGGCGGTGGCCGTGGCGCTGCGGGAAGGGGTCTTCCATTAGGCCGGCGCCCGGGCCGGCGGAACCCGGGGCCGGGGAGTCCGGGCCATACCTCCTCGGCGAGAACCGGCTCCTGCGCCGGATCATCGAGGTCACGTCGTCGGACCTCAATCTCCGGGAGGTGGCCGAGCACGTCGCCGTCCTCGTCACCGAGGCCACGGCGTCGGACGTGTGCTTCGTCCACGTCCTCGACGAGGCCCGCGGGCGGCTGGTCCTCATGGGGGCCACGCCGCCGTTCACCGACCTGTCGGGGACGGTGGAGCTGGGTCTCGGCGAGGGTGTGGCCGGCTGGGTGGCGCTGCACGCCGAGCCGGCCGTGGTGCCCGACAAGTGGCAGGACGACCGCTACGTCTACATCCCCGCCCTGCGGGGTGAGGACTACGAGTCGCTGGTGTCGGTGCCCCTGCTCGGCCGGGGGCAGCACGTGGTCGGCGTGCTCAACGTCCACGCCCGGCGACCCCGTCGCTACGGCGACCTCGACGTCGCCCTGCTGGCCCAGGTGGGAAACCTCCTGGCCCGCACCATCGAGAACGCCCGCCTCTACGAGCGCCTCGCGGCGCGGGAGCAGACGCTGGAGCAGTTCGCCGCCCGGACGATCGACGCCCAGGAGCTGGAGCGGCGCCGGCTGGCGGGCGAGATCCACGACGGGATCAGCCAGCGGCTGATCAGCCTCTGGTACCACCTCCAGGCGGCGGGGGCCAACACCTCGGATCCGGCGGCGCTGGCCCGGGAGCTGGCCGCGGCCGAGGATCTGACCAGCGCCGCCCTCGACGAGGCCCGCCGGGCTATCGCCGGGCTGCGGCCGTCGGTGCTCGACGACCTCGGGCTCGGGCCCAGCCTGGAGAGCCTGGCCCATTCGGTGGCCGGGCTCGACGTGGACGTCGACGCCGAGCCGTGCCGGCTCCCGGCCCACGTCGAGGTGGCGCTGTACCGCATCGCCCAGGAGGCCCTCCAGAACGTGATGAAGCACGCCGCCGCCCGGCGGGTGACGGTGCGCCTGTCGGAGACGGCGGCCGGGGGGGTCCGGCTCGTCGTGGAGGACGACGGCGTCGGATTCCACCCCGCCGAACGCCGGGGCGGCGGCCCGTCCTACGGGCTGGTCGGGATGCGGGAGCGGGCCGAGCTGGTCGGGGCGACGCTTCAGGTCACCTCGGCCGCCGGCACCGGAACCAGGGTGGAGGTCGAGCTGGCGGCGCCCAGCAGCCGGCAGAGGTCGACGACCCGGGCCGAGTAGCCGGCCTCGTTGTCGTACCAGGCCAGGACCTTGGTCTGGGTGCCCGGCCCCCGCCGGGTGGACACGAGGTCCATCACCGCGGAGTTGGTGTCGCCGTGGAAGTCGCCCGACACCAGCGGCTCCTCGGTAACGTCGAGCACGCCCCGCATTCGGCCGCCGGCCGCCTCCCGGAAGGCGTCGTTGATCTCCTGCACGGTGACCGGCATGTCGAGGGTGGCCGACAGGTCGACGAGGCTGACGTCGGGGATCGGCACCCGCACCGCGATCCCCACGATGCGCCCGGCGAGCTCCGGCATGACCCGGTCGATGGCCCGGGCGGCGCCGGTCTTGGTCGGCGTCATGTTGAGCGTCGCCGCCCGGGCCCGGCGGAGGTCGCCGTTGGTGCCGTCGAGCAGCTCCTGGTCCCGGGTGAAGGCGTGGATCGTCGTCATCAGCCCGCCCGACACCCCGAACGAGTCGTGCAGCACCGACAGCACCGGCGCCAGGCAGTTGGTGGTGCAGGAGGCGGCCGACACGACGTGGTGGCGGTCGGGGTCGTACTCGCCGTCGTTCACGCCGACCACGACCGTCAGGTCCTCGTAGCGGGCCGGAGCGGTGATCAGCACCTTGCGGGCGCCGGCCCGGAGATGGGCCACGGCCTCGTCGCGGTGGGTGAAGCGCCCGGTGGCCTCGACCACGACGTCGACGTCGAAGGCGTGCCAGGGGCACAGCAGCGGGTCGGCCTGGGCGGTGATCCGCACCGGATGGCCGTCGATCACGATGTGGTCGTCGTCGTGGGCCACGATCCCCGGGAAGCGCCCGAACACCGAGTCGTACTTGAAGAGGTGGGCGCACATCTCCGGCCGGGCCCGCACCGAGTTGACCGCCACCACCTCGAGGTCCGGCGCCGAGCGGGCCATCTGGCGTACGACCTGGCGGCCGATCCGGCCGAACCCGTTGACGGCGACGCGGATCTTCGTTCGCTCCATGGCGGCGATGGTCGCCCCGCCGCCGACGGCTGTCCTCCCCCTCAGGCGGGATTGAACGTGTCGGCCGGCGCCGACTCCTTCAGGATCCGGGCGAAGGCCTGGCGGAAGTCGGCCATGATGTCGTCGAACGGAAGCTCGTCGAAGGTCCCCCGGTAGCGGACGTACTCCATGTGGGCGCGCCCGTCGGCGGTGAAGGGGTGGAACAGGGCGTCGTGCTCGCCGTCGAAGTCGAGCGGCAGGACCCCGAACCGCTCGCAGAGCTCGATGTTGAACGCCGGCGTCACCTTCACCCACCGGTCCCCGAGCAGGAGCTCGGTGTAGCCGTGCCAGATGAACAGGTCGGAGCCGCCCATCCGCTCGAGGAGCTTCGGCGTGCTCAGGTGGTTGCGGACGTCGGCGAAGCCCAGCCGGGCCGGGATCCCGGCCGCCCGGGCGGCGCCGCAGAGGAGCACCGCCTTCGGGATGCAGTAGGCCGTGCCGGTCTTGATCACGGTGCTCGACCGGTAGGTGTCCGGGTCGTCCGACATCGAGTAGGGGTCGTAGCGGATACCGTCCCGCACGGCGTAGTAGACGGCGATCGCCTTCTCCCGCTCGGAGGACGCTCCGGCGGTCGCCTCCTCGGCGAAGGCCACGACCGCGGGGTGGTCGGCTTCCACGAAGTTCATCGGCCCAATGTAGAAGGGCGTCCCGAGGAACGGTCACGTACCCTGTCGGCGACGATGACCGCCACCAACGGAGCCGCCTTCCCGTCCAGCCCCGCCGGCCGGCTGCCGAGCGGCCGCCACGGCCTGACGCGGGAGGCCGTCGAGGCCTCCCAGCGCGGCCGCCTGCTCGACGCCATGGCCCAGGTGGTGGCCGAGAAGGGCTACGCCGCCACCACCGTGGCCGACGTGGTCGAGCGGGCCGGGGTGTCGCGCCGGACCTTCTACGAGCAGTTCGCCGACAAGGAGGCCTGCTTCCTGGCCGCCTACGACGTCGGCCTGGAGGTGGTGCTCGGCCGGATCCGCGACGCCGTCGGAAGTGCGGCCGCCGCGGCCGGCTGGCGGGAGCGGGCCCGGGCCGGGGTCGAGGCCTTCCTGGTCCTGCTGGCGTCCGAGCCGGCCTTCGCCCGGGCGCTGCAGGTGGAGATCCTCACCGCCGGCCCGGCGGCCCTGGAGCGCCGGGCCGGGATGCTGGTGATGTTCGCCGGCATCTGGCGCAACCTCCACGAGGCGGCCCGGGCCGAGGACCCGGCGCTGCCGCCGCTGCCCGACGACGTCTTCACCGTGTTGACCGCCGGCCTCGAGGAGCTGGTGCGGGACTGCGTCCGAACGCGGGGGACGGCCGCCCTCCCCGAGCTGGCGGAGCCGATCCTGCGGACGGTCTTCGCCGTCTTCGGGGCCGCTCCGCCCGCCTGACTCGGCGGGATTTCGGCCGGCGGGCCCGATCGGCCGGGATTCGGCGTTCCCCAGGAACGACAGATGTTCCTCAGGAACGCTGGTCCACCGACGCGGCGCCGGGGGCTGGTTCAATCGGGTCCATGGGGTGCGACCGGTGACCTATCAGGACGTCGTCCTCTTCGGCCGGGTCGGGCTGGCCTTCGTGCTGTGCTACGCCGTGGGCTTCGAACGGGCGCTGCGGGGCGCTCCGGCCGGCGACCGGACCTTCGCTCTGGTGGGCACGGCGTCGGCGGCGATCTCGGCCGTGACCGTCGGCCCGGCCCCCCAGGCCATCGGCGGCGTGGTGACCGGCGTAGGGTTCATCGGCGCCGGCCTCGTGCTCCGCGGCGACCGCGGCATGATCCGGGGCGTGACGTCGGCGGCGGCCATCTTCGCCGCCACCGGCGTCGGCGTGGTGGCCGGCACCGGCCACGCCTGGCTGGCCCTGTTCGTGGCGCTGCTCACCGTCCTCGACCTCGAGCTGCGCTACACGCCCGGCCTGAACCGGCTCGACGCCCACCGCTACGCCGGCCGTATGGCCGACGACCCCGACGACCCCGACGACGACCGCCCGGGTGGCGCCCCGGGCTGAGGGGTACAGAACGGGGTGATGGCCGAGAAGACGCTCACCCGCCCGCCCGAGACCGCCTACCTCCTCGACACGCTGAGCAAGGTCGGGCCCCGGGCGCTCACGTCCTGCCCCGGCTGGTCGGCGCACCACATCGCCGCCCACATCGCCGGGAACCACGAGGAGGCCCGCCGCCACGTCGAGGCCTACCACGCCGGGAGGCCGCTCCAGGCCACGCGGAGCTTCGAGGAACGGGAGGCGCCGCTGCTGCGGCTGGGCTTCGACGTCCTCCTGACCCGGATCGAACGGGAGGAGGCCGGGCTGCTGGCCGCCGTCGACGCCGTGCTGGCCGCCGACGAGGGCGCCCGGCTCCGCTGGACCGGCCGCACGGTGAAGATCGCCGGGTTCCCGACCCACATGCGCAGCGAGTCGGCCGTCCACCGGTGGGACGTCGCCGGCGACGACGATGTCAGCCAGCGGCTCCTGGCCCAGCCGGACCTGCTGGCCCACGCCGTCGGCTTCATCGGCCGGCCGCTCCTCCGGCGGGGCCTGGCCGGCGCCACGGCGCCGTTCTCGGGGCGGGTCCGCTCCCCCGGTGCCGACGACCTGCTGGTCAGCGTGGAGCGCGACCGGGAGCCCCGGCTGGAGGTCACCCGGCCGCTCGGGCCGGCGGTCATCGAGTGCGACGCCGCCGCTCGACTGCTGCTCCTCTGGGGCCGCAAGCCGCAGCCGTTCCACCGCCTCCGGCGGGACGCCGACGACGCCACCGTCGCCCGGCTCCAGGGACTTTTGTCCGGTTATTGAGGGCCTAGGGTCCGGTTGGGGGCGCCGTTGCCCCTGTTGCCACGAGCGGTGGCCGCGGTAACGTTCTGGGTGAAATGCCCACGAAGCGCACCTCTCCGTCCTCGTTCGTCCGCCGCACCGTCGCCGCCCTCGTCGTCCTCGTGGCCGGGGTGGCGGCGGTCAACGTCACGGGCAGCGGAGCCGATCCGCCGCCGGCGGCGCCGGCCGACCCGCCCTCCCTGCCGGCCCCTCCGGCCCCCGTCCCGTCGCCCGGGGCCGCCGTCGGCCGGGAGCCGCCCGGCCCCCCCGGGGCGTTGTTCGGCGCCTACGTGCAGGGCACCGGCAGCGGCGCGGACGCCCAGATGGCCGCCGTCGAGAGCCGGGAGCGCGAGCTCGGCCGGCGCCTGGCCGTCGACCACCACTTCTATCCCTGGGACAAGGAGTTCCCCACCGCCCGGGAGGAGGACGACCTCGAGGCCGGGCGCATCCCGCTGATCTCCTGGAACGGCACGCTGAACCTCGGGATCGACCTCGGCCTGCAGGACGACCTCATCAAGACCCGGGCCGACGCCGTGAAGGCCCTGCCCGGCAAGGTGATGATCCGCTGGATGTGGGAGATGGACGGGCGGCGCAAGGCCGACGACTCCGGCCACCCGGCGCTGTACGTGGCCGCCTGGCGCCACATCCACGACGTCTTCGCCGCGGAGGGCGCCACCAACGTGCAGTGGGTGTGGTGCCCCAACGCCACGGCCTTCAACGACGGCGGTACGGCGCCGAGCTTCTACCCCGGCGACGAGTACGTCGACTGGATCTGCGCCGACGGCTACAACTGGGCGCCGGGCCGCTCCGGCGACCAGTGGCGCAGCTTCGCCAGCATCTACAACGCCTTCTACGCCTGGGGGACGGCCCACGGCAAGCCGCTCATGGTCGGCGAGTTCGGCGCCCAGGAGCGCGACCCCGGCGAGAAGGCCCAGTGGCTGACCGACGCCCGCCAGGCGCTCAAGACGCAGTTCCCCGGGATCCGGGCCGTCCTGTACTTCGACGCCAAGCACGACTACGACTGGCGGGTGTCGACGTCGCCGGAGGCGCTGGCGGCGTTCAAGGCCATGGCCAACGACCCCTGGTTCACGCCCGACCCCCGCCCGCTGGCCGACGCCCCGGCCGCCGCGCCGGCGGTGCCGGGCATCCCGATCCCCGTCCCGCCGCTGCAGTTCCTGCCCCAGAGCCCGCCGAAGCCGCCGTCGTCCCCGCCCCGGCCGCCGCCTGCGCCCGACCCGCCCGGGCCGCCCGGGCCGCCCGAGGCGCCGGGCCCACCGGGTACCCCGTCCGCCTCCGGCTGAGCGGCGTTCCGGGCCCAAGGTCCGCCCGGGAACATCTGTCGGGCGGCCGGGCCGGGATGGTTCGATGCCGCCGTGCTCAGACGGTGGCTCGTCCCGCTCGGCCTCGGCGTCACGCTCATCGGGCAGACCCTGGCCGCCCCGGCCATCGCCGCGCCGGCGGCAACGTCGCGCCCGTTCGCCTTCGGGGCGATCGGCGACACCGGCTTCACCGCCGATGCCCGGGCCCGCGTTCCCGGCCTCGTGGCCGACATGAACGCCGCCGGGCTGGCCTTCACCGTCCACGACGGCAACATCGGCGCCGACCCCGACGCCTGCACCGACCAGTTCTACGCCGCCACCCGCGACGTCTTCGACCGCTTCTCCGCTCCGCTCGTCTACACCCCGGGCGACAACGAGTGGCTCAACTGCCGGACGGAGGGTATGGAGCCGGAGCGGCGGCTGGCCGCCCTGCGGCGGGCGTTCTTCGCCACCGACCGCTCCCGCGGCGCCACGACGCTGCCACTGCAGCGGCAGGCCCCGGACTACCCCGAGAACGCCCGCTGGCGCTACGCCGGCGTCACGTTCGCCACGCTGCACGTGGTCGGGAGCCACGACGACCTCGGGTCGGCGGAGTTCGGCGCCCGCCGCCGGGCGGCCATCGACTGGCTCGACCGGACCTTCGACCGGGCCCGGCAGGACGCCAGCGCGGCGATCGTGCTCGTCTGGCAGGCCGACCCCTGGTTCCAGCAGGACGTCCCCGCCTACAACGACCTGCGCGGCGCGCTGCGGGCCGACACGATGGCCTTCCGCAAGCCGGTCCTGCTCGTCCACGGCGACAGCGGCCGCTTCGGCGTCGACAAGCCGATGGTGGCCCCCAACGGCACCACCGTGACGAACTTCACCCGGCTGCAGACCTTCGGGCCCGCCGACGCCGGCTGGGTCCGGGTCGACGTCGACCCCGCCACCCGCGACGTCTTCTCCTTCACCGCCGAGATCCCGCCCGGGGCGCCGGCGGCCCCGGCGCCGGGGGCGCCGTGCGGGACCCGGTCGGCGCCGCCCGACCGGTGGCAGCACGTCATCTGGATCTGGATGGAGAACAAGGACCGCAACGACGTGCTGGAGAATCCGGCTGCGCCGTTCGAGACGGCCCTGGCCGAGGCCTGCGGCACCGCCCGGCAGTACTCGGCCATCACCCGCCCCAGCCTGCCCAACTACCTGGCCGCCACCTCGGGCACGACGTTCGGGGTGAGCGACGACGCCCCGCCGGCCGACCACAGCTTCGCCGCCGACAACCTCTTCCGCCAGGTGCGGGCCAGTGGCCGGCGGGCCCGCAGCTACGAGGAGGACATGCCCCGGCCCTGCGCGCTCCAGACGACCGGCGTCTACGCCGTGAAGCACAACCCGGCGGCCTACTACCGGGGAGGCGACGACCGGGCAGCCTGCCACCGGGACGACGTGCCGCTCGGCACGACGGCGGCCGGCCCCTTCGCCTCGGCCCTCGACGACGGGACCCTGCCGGCCTTCTCGCTGGTCACGCCGAACCTCTGCAACGACACCCACGACTGCCCGGTGAAGCGGGGGGACGTCTGGCTCTCGTCCTGGCTCGGCCGGATCCTGAGCAGCCCGACGTACCGGGCCGGCAGCACCGCGGTGTTCATCGTCTGGGACGAGCCGGGCATCATCCCCCATCTCGTCGTCAGCCCGTCGACCCGGCCCGGCACCGTCGTCGACACGCCCTTCGACCACTACTCGCTGCTGCGGACCACCGAGGAGATGCTGGG
>Ga0070741_10012296_pt1 | contig 15513 bp, 16 predicted proteins | sample Coa_R1_4_FD_66440 | JGI IMG/M metagenome (GOLD analysis project Ga0070741, IMG submission 66440) | Surface soil microbial communities from Centralia Pennsylvania, which are recovering from an underground coalmine fire - Coalmine... | ecosystem: Environmental > Terrestrial > Soil > Unclassified ... | reverse complement strand
ACCACCGTCGCCAGCTGCTTGAGCACGTAGTCGCCGGCGAGGTGCCCGTAGGTGTCGTTGATCGCCTTGAAGTGATCGATGTCGAACAGGATCAGGCTCAGCTCGCGGCGGTAGCGCTTGGCGCGCGACACCTCGCGCTCGAGCTGCTCGAGGAAGTAGCGGCGGTTGAAGATCTGCGTCAGCCCATCGACGGTGGTGAGCCGGTAGATCTCCTCGTGGTAGGCGTTCTCGATGTTGCCGCCCGAGAGGAACTTGAAGATGGTGCGGCCGATCTTGATGAAGTCGCCGTCGCGCAGCACGTACTCGTCGATCAGCTGATCGTTCACGTACGTGCCGTTGGTCGAGCCGAGATCGCGCAGGATGATCGACTTGCCGGTGTTGATGATCTTGGCGTGGTTGCGCGACACCGACTCTTGATCGATCTGGATCTCGGACTTGGAGGAGCGGCCGATGATGACGTTGGCGGTCTCGAGGTTGTACTTGCGGCCCAGCTCGAGGCCGTAGATCACCACCAGGCAGGCGTCCTTGCCGGCGGGCCGCTCGGAGATTTTCGAGATTACCGTGACAACGGTCTTCGACCGGGCACTGGGCATATCGGCGCCCATGATAGCGCTTTTCGCGCGCTGTACGAAACGTTCGCCGCCCGACTTTTGATCGAAAATTTGCGTTCCATACCTACATATCCTACCATTGGCGACATCGTTAGCCAAGAGGTGGATATGCTTCGGCAATTGAAGACTCGTCGCTCCCTCGCCACCACCGTCGCGCTGTTTTCGCTTGCAATTTTTTCCATGTTGTGGATCGGACGTTCGGGGCGGATCGCCGAGGCCGCCCCTGCGCTGGCGATCCGCGGCGGCAAATTGCCGCAGCAGGACGACGACCTGCCCCGCCCGCCCGCGCCGCCGAGCTGGCGCGACGAGCTCGACTGGTCGCGCGTGCGCGAAGACGGCGGCGGCTACGTGCAGGTGCTCAAGGACGGCGGGCGCGCCGAGCTGACGATCGATCCGCGGCTGCAGCACGAGGTCGAGCGCGTGCTGGCCGGCGAGCGCTCGCCCTACGCGGCGGTGGTGCTGCTGTCGGTCGACGACGGCCGCGTGCTGGCGATGGCGGGCCGCTCGCACGCCGAGCCCGAGCTCGACGCCGGCGACCTGGCGCTCAAGCCGTGGGCGCCGGCCGCGTCGATCTTCAAGCTGGTCACCGCGTCGGCGCTGATCGAAGGCGGCGTCGGCCCGCAGTCGCGCGTCTGCTACCACGACGGCGTGCACTCGGTCGAGGCGTCGAACCTGCGCAGCTACCCGCGCCTCGATCGCGACTGCCGCTCGCTCGCGTTCGGCGTCGCGAAGTCGCAGAACGCGATCATCGCGCGCCTGGCCAACGATCACCTGTCGCCGCTCGCGCTCGCGCGCACCGCGCACGCGCTCGGCTTCGGCCAGCCGCTGCCGCTCGAGCTGCCGGTCGCGCCGTCGGAGGCGCAGGTGCCGGCGGCGCACGGCCTCGAGTTCGCGCGCGTGTCGGCGGGCTTCTGGTCGACCACGCTCTCGCCGCTGCACGGCGCGTATCTCGCTGCGACGCTGGCGCGCGGCGGCGTCACGCCTCCACTGCGTCTCGTCGATCGCGTGGTCGATCGCGACGGCAACGCGCAGCGCCCCGACGCCGCGATGGCCGAGCGCGTGATCTCGGAAGACGCCGCGCGCGCCGTCGGGCAGATGATGGTCGGCACCACCGAGTACGGCACCGCGCGGCTCGGCTTTCACGATCGCCGCTCGGGCCGCCCGCTGCTCCCCGGCGTCGCCGTCGCCGGCAAGACCGGCTCGCTCAACCGTGCCGCGCCGTTCCTCGCCTACTCGTGGTTCGTCGGCTTCGCGCCCGCCGAGCGCCCCGAGGTCGCCATCGCGGTGCTGCTCGGCAACGGCCAGGACTGGCACAAGAAGGCGCATCAAGTCGCCGCCGAAGTCCTCACCGGCTACTTCCACGGCGTCCCCTCGCTTCGCCTCGCCGCCCGCTAGATTCTTTTCAGATCGGCGGACGTTTCCCGTCGGGCAGCAGGATCTTGCGCAGCTGCGTGACGGGCGGCGTGCCGTGGCCGAGCAGCGCGTCGTGAAACGCGCCGAGCGTGGCGTCGGGGTGCGCCGCGCGCCAGTCGTCGCGCAGCTTCTCGATCTCGATGCGCCCGAGCGCGTCGTACAGCACCCACGGATCGAGCGCCGCCCGCTCCGCCTCGCGCCGCGCCTGGTAGTCGTCGGCGTACGCCTCGTCGGAAAACTGCTTCGCCACGTCGTCGATCTTGGCTGAGAGCGCGTGCAGCCGCACCGCCGCCACCAGCCGCGCCGCGCGCAGGAGCGCCGCGCGCTCGACCACCAGCCGCACGCGCGCGTCGCCGGCGCCGAAGCCCGCGTCGAGCAGCATGCGCTCGGCGTAGCCGGCCCAGCCCTCGACGAACGCCGGCGCCAGCGCCACCTTTTGCACCGTCGTCGGCGCGTGGCGGTTCCGCTCGGCTAGAACGTACTGCCCGGTCAATTCGTGCATGAGCGCCATCACCATCGCCGGGCGGTTGAGCGTGCGCAGATGCTCCTGCTTGCGGCGATCGGGCCACGACTTGTCGACGGGATCGATGTAGAGGTAGCCGTCGCGCGGCTTGGGCTCGAGCGGCCCCGACACGCTGAGCTGCGCGAAGCCCCACAGCGCCGGCGGCAGATCGACCACCTTCGGCCGCTCGGGCTCGGGCAGCGTCACCAGCTTCTGGCCGCGCACGAACTCGGTGATCGCCTCGGCCGTCGACTGCGCCTGGATGGTCAGCTCGTCGGGCTTGGCGTGATCCTCCTCGATGATCTTGATCGGATCGGCGCCGGCGCGTCCGGCGATCACCTGCCTGGCCGCCTCGTCGTAGCGCTTGCGCGCGTCCTTGATCTCGCGCTCGCCGAGCGCGACGAGCTGCTCGGGCGTCACGCCCTCGAGGCCTTCGACCAGCCGCAGCTTCTCGAGGAAGCGCTCGCGCCCGAGCGCGAAGTCGCCGTGCGCGCGCGGCAGCAGATCGCGCTGAAGCCAGCCGGCGAAGTCGTCGAGCGCGCGCGACGCGTCGCCGGCCGCCGCGCGAAAATCGTCGGCCACCTTCGCGTCCGCCGGCTGCATCGCCTTGGGCAGCGTCTCGGCGATGAACCCCTTGGCCGCGAGCGCCAGCTCGATCGCGCGCCGCACCGCCAGCTCGGCCACCGGCCCGCGCAGGTTGCGGCGCGCCTCGTCGAGCAGCGGCCGGATCTTCCACAGCCGCGCCGCGAGCGAGCGCGCGCGATCGGGCGCGGTGTCGTCGGTGAGCAGCTCCTCGACGGCGCTCGACGCCAGATCGATGTAGACCACCGGGTTGCGCTCGAGCGGCCGCAGCTCGGTCAGGTCGTAGAGCGCGTTCTCGGTGCGGCGCAGGAGCAGCGTGCGATCGAGCGCGCGCGGCGCGTCGAGCTGACTCTCGTCGACGGCGCGCACGCGATCGTGCAGCGCCTTGAGCCGCGCCGCCGTGCGCGCCTGCGCGTCGAGCCGCACGTCGTCGATCGCGTCGTCGTGTCCGCGCGCGCCCAGCCACGTCGCGGTGATCGGGCTCTCGATCATCTCCGCGTCGAGATCGTCGTGCTCGAGCACGTCGAGGCGCGCCTTGGCGTCGCGCGGCAGCTCGCGTCCGACGCCGGCCGAGTGCGACGTCTGCTGCGGCAGCGGCGCGCTGCGATCGGCGCAACCGCCGGCCGCGCCCGCCACCGCCAGGACGCCGAGGAAGCGCGCGAAAGGCCGGCCCTTGCGCATCACCGTCGTAATACTCTAAGCTACGGCACGCCGCAAAAGGAGAACCGTTGCTGCACAAGTGGTTGATCGAGGCGACCCGGACGCGCGGAAGCGCCAAGGCGCTCGTCTATCGCGACACGTATCTGTCGTGGCGCGGGCTTCAGCATCGCGTCGAGCGGCGGGTGCAAGAGTTCGGCGCGATGGGAATCGCGAAAGGCCACTGGGTCGGGCTCATGCTGGGCAACGTGCCCGACTTCGCGATCCTGACGCTGGCGCTGGCGAAGATCGGCGCGACGGTGGTGCCGCTCGATCCGACGACCGGCACGCGCGATCTCGGCCTCATCCTCGAGCACGCCCCGCTGCGCGCGCTCATCACGCGGCCGCGCGGCGGCGTGGAGACGCAGCAGGCGGGCAACCCTCCGTCGGGAAACGGCGCGCCGCCGCCGAGCGAGAGCGGGCTCGAGAGCCGCCGCCGCTTGCAGGGCACGCTGCTCACCTGCTCCATCTATAAACAGCAGCGCGACTCGCCCGGCAAAGCCGCGGTCGTGCTGTTCACCAACGATTCGTCCGGCGAGCCGAAGGGCGTGCTGCGCACCGACGAGAACCTCGATCAAGCGGCGGTGCAGGCGGCGCGCGCGCTCGACGTCACGCCCGAGGATCGCATCCTCACCACCGTGCCGCTCTACCACGCGTACGGCTTCGATCTCGGCCTGGCGCTGGCGCTGCGCTTCGGCGCCACGCTGTATCTCGAGGACGAGGTCGCGCCCAAGCGCATCGTCAAGCTCCTGCGCGAGCAGGAGATCGATCTCTTGCCCGGCACGCCCGGCCTCTACGGCGGCCTGGCGAAGTTGCCGACGGCGAAGGCGCTCAAGATCAAGCGCGCGCGCTACCTCTCGGGCGGCTCGGCGCTGCCCGAGTCGACCGCCGAGTCGTTCCGCGAGCGCTGGGGCGTGCGCATCCTGCCCGTCTATCACACGACGGAAGCGGCGACCATCGCGTGCGATCGCAAGGGGCTGTCGCCCGGCTCCGTCGGCAAAGTGATCGACGGCGTCGAGCTGCGCGTCGCCGACGGCAAAACGCCGGCGGGCTCCGACGGGCCGCTGTGGGTGCGCGGCAAGGCGGTCGCGCGCCACGCCATCGGCGCGGGTCAGCGCTCGAGCGGCGCGCCCACTACCAGCGTCGGCGCGGTCGACTCGAGCGGCTGGCTGCGCACCGGCGACGTCGGCCACGTCGACAAGACCGGCCGCATCTTCCTCACCGGCCGCGAAGATCATCTCGTCAAAGTCGACGGCAAGCGCGTCGCGCTCGGCGAGGTCGAAGGCTGCCTCGAGTCGTTCCCCAAAGTTCAGCGCGCGCAGGTTCAAGTGATCACCGATCCGCTCGGCGGGCCGATCATGGTCGCCAACGTCGTCGTGCTCGGCAAGTGCGGCGCCGAGGAGATCATCGATCACTGCGCGAAGAATCTCGCGCCCTACAAGGTGCCGCGCCGCATCGTCTTCTGCGAAGACATCCCCGGCTGATCGTGGCCGACCGGCAACACCAGACCCCGATCGTGGGGGCGCTCGACCGCGGTTGGCCGTCGGGGCGCGGCGCAAGTGCGCGACTCGTCGTGCCGCGCTACGTCGCGTTCGCTGGCCCGGCGTATGCGATGGATGGCGCGGTGGACTCTTCGCCGTTGCGCGTCGTGCCGTGGATCGTGCTCGCGCTCGTCGGCGCGCTGGCGTTCTGCATCGCGCTCGCGGGCTGCGGCAATTCGCCCGGCGCGCAGCCGGGCGCAGACGGCGGCATGCCGTCGGGCGATCAATTCGTGCAGCACAACCTCGACGTGCTCAATCAATATCGCGCGCAACAGTCGCCGCCCGCCGCCGCGCTCGCGCTCGACGATCAGCTCTCGTCGTTCGCGCTCACCGGAAGCCAGCAGCTCATGGCCACCAACGTGCCGCACCAGCACTTCAAGACCGCGTCGGCGTCGGGCGCGATCTGGACGAGCGGCTTCTGCAACACCGCCGGCGAGAACCAGGCGCCCGGCTGGCCGGCGTCGAGCGACAGCGTCGAGCTGGGATCGATCGACGACGTGCTGGCGCAGATGATGGCCGAAGGTCCCGGCGGCGGGCACCACGACAACATCGTCAGCACCGACTTCGCGCGCGTCGGCATCGCGCTCGTGGTGCAGAACGGTCAGCTGTGGCTGACCAACGACTTCTCCGGCCCGTGTCCGTAGAGCCGCCGGCCAAACCGCCGGTCAAACCGCCGTTCAGGCCGCGCGGCGACGGCACCGACGTCACGCGCGTCGGCCTCGATCGCCGCCCGTTCGGCGATCTCTACCACGCGATGCTCAAGGCGCGCTGGACCTCGCTGCTCGGCCTGCTGGTGATCGCGTACGTGATCATCAACTCGCTGTTCGCCGTCGGCTACCTGCTCGAGCCCGGCTCCGTCGAGAACGCGCGGCCCGGCTCCTTCTACGACGCGTTCTTCTTCAGCATCCAGACGATGGCGACCATCGGCTACGGCAAGATGTCGCCGGCCTCGACGCTGGCGCACGTGCTGGTGTCGATCGAGGCGCTGATCGGCCTGCTCGGCTTCGCCATGGCCACCGGCCTCATCTTCGCGAAATTTTCGCGGCCGACCGCGCGCGTGCTGTTCTCGCGCGTCGCGATCATGTCGCCGCGCGACGGCGTCCCGTCGCTGGTGTTCCGCATGGGGAACGAGCGCGCCAATCAAGTGGTCGAAGCGCAGCTCAACCTGGCGATGGTGCGCAACGAGGTCACCGTCGAGGGCGAGCGCATCCGCCGCATCTACGATCTCAAGCTCGCGCGCGGCCGCACCGCGGTGTTCACGCTCTCGTGGACCGCGTACCACCCGATCACGCCCGACAGCCCGCTGTTCGGCGCCACGCCCGAGACGCTCCAGGCGTCGGAGACGGCGATCGTGGCGTCGTTCACCGGCATCGACGACACGTTCTCGCAGACGGTGCACGCGCGGCACACGTACACGTACGACGAGATCGTGTGGAGCGGAAAGTTCGCCGACATCATGAAGCGCACCGACGCGGGCGAGCGCATCATCGACTATTCGAAGTTTCACGACGTCGTGCCGAGCTAGACCACTCCGCTGCGTGGCTAGCTGATCGGGGCCAGCACTACGACGGAGTAGCCCACCGCCGTCGAGGAGCTGGGGTTGGCGTAGCCGTGGCGTTGGTCGCCGCGGAACGCCACAACGTCGCCGGGCTCGAGGGTGAAGGACTCGCCGGCCACCGCCAGGGTGAGCACGCCCGACTCGCAGGTCAGGTACTCGCGCGTGCCGGGCGTGTGCGGCACGCCGCTCATACGCGCGCGCGGCGGCAGCTCGAGGCGATCGATCTCCATGCCGGCGATCGGATCGGGCAGGAGCTTGCGGATGATCGCCTGCGCGCGCGTCTGCGTCGGCAAAGTGCCGCGCGCATAGCGCCGCGCCACCGCGCGCGGCGTCGAGATCAGCTCCTCGATCGACACCTGCAGCGCGCCCGCCACGCGGTGCAGCACCTGCAGCGTCGGGTTCGATGCGCCCGACTCCAGGTTGGCCCACGTCGCGCGCGGCAGGCCCGACAGCTTCGCCATCTGCTGCTGCGTGAAGCCGCGCGCGTCGCGCAGCAGCTTGACGTTCCGCCCCAGGTGCGCCGCCAACTGCGACGATCGTTCGCTCATGCCCGCAGATTGACCTTCTGCCAATACATTGTCAAAAACGCCACTCTATTGTCCGGCGTCGCGTCTCATCTTCGTAGGAGGACGAAGATGAACCTTACAAAGGCAGGCGCGCTGGTGACGGGCGGCAGTCGGGGGCTGGGCGCGGCGCTGGCCCGCTCGCTGGCCAAGCGCGGCGCGCGCGTGGTGCTGGTGGCGCGCGGCCGCGAGGAGCTCGAGCGCGTGGTGGCGGAGATCCGCGCGGCCGGCGGCGAGGCGCACGCGCTGGTCGAGGACGTCGGCGACAAGCGCGCGGTGCACCGCATCGCCGGCGCGGCGCAGGCGCTGGTGGGACCGATCGCGCTGGTGGTGCACAACGCGTCGACGCTCGGGCCGGTGCCGCTCGAGCCGCTGGCGGACACCGACTGCGAGACGCTCGAGGCGACGCTGGCGGTGAACCTCGTCGGGCCGTTCCGCCTCACCAAGGCGCTGGTCGGCGCGATGATGCTGCACCACCGCGGGCTCGTCGTTCACGTCTCGTCGGACGCGGCGGTCACGCCCTACGCGCGCTGGGGCGCCTACGGCGTCTCGAAAGCGGCGCTCGATCACCTGAACCGCATCTGGGCCGCGGAGCTCGACGGCAGCGGCGTCGACTTCCTCTCGATCGATCCCGGCGAGATGGACACCGCGATGCACGCGGCGGCGATGCCCGACGCCGATCGCGCCGCGCTGGCCGATCCCGCGCGCGTGGCCGAACGGATCGTCGGATTGATCGAGCGTGGCGGATTTGCGAGCGGCGCGCGCATCGAGGCGCAGGCGGGAGCGGCGTCGTGACCCCGGCGCGCTGGCCGCGGCCGCGCCCGCTCGACGAGCGGCTCCTCGCGATCGATCGCGCGCGCTCCGACGTGCGCCACCTGCGCGTGCGCGATCTGCCGTCGCTGGTGAAGCCGCACGATCTGATCGTGGTGAACGACGCCGCCACGCTGCCGGCGTCGCTGCGCGCGACCGATCGAAGCGGCGCGCACGAGCTGCGCCTCGCCGGCCCGACGGCGAGCGGCGCGTTTCGCGCGGTGCTGTTCGGCGCCGGCGACTGGCACACGCCGACCGAGCACCGCCCGCCGCCCGCGCCGCTCGACGCCGGAGATTCGCTGACGTTCGACAGCGAATTGTCGGCCACCGTCGAGCGCGTGTCGCCCATCTCGCCGCGCCTCGTCGAGCTGCGCTTCGATCGCGAGGGCGCGGCGCTGTGGTCGGCGCTGTATCGCCTCGGCCGCCCGGTGCAGTACTCGTATCTCGACGGGCCGCTCGAGCTGTGGCACACGCAGACCGCGTACGCCGCGCGGCCGTGGGCCGTCGAGCAGCCGTCGGCGGGCCGCCCGCTCACGCTCGGCTTGATCGGCGAGCTGCTCCATCGCGGCGCCAAGCTGGCGACGGTGACGCACGCGGCGGGACTTTCGTCGACGGGAGACGCCGCGCTCGACGCCGCCCTGCCGCTGCCCGAGCGCTACGAGATCCCGCGCGAGACCGTGGAGGCGGTCGCCGCCGCGCGCGCCGCCGGCGGCCGCGTGATCGCCGTCGGCACGAGCGTGGTGCGCGCGCTCGAGAGCGGCGCGACGCCGGGTGGCGCGCTCATCGCCGGCGGCGGCGAGACCGAACTATTGATCGGCCCCGGCTATCGCCCCCGCGTCGTCGACGGGCTCTACACCGGCGTGCACCAACCGGGCACCAGCCACTTCGCGCTGGTCACCGCGTTCGCGCCGATGGCGCTGCTCGAGCGCGCCACCGCCGAGGCCGAAGCGCTCGGTTATCTCGGCCACGAGTTCGGCGATTCGTGCGTCATCCTCTGAGGCCTGCGGACGATCGTCCGCGCGGCAGAACGCCCACCCACGCTGTCCCCGATCGCCGCGGAGAGTAAAGCCCCACGCCGCGCGCGGCCGAGGTTGCACACCATCGTTTGCCGTCGCTGAGCGCGCGCCGCGCGCGGACTTCACGCGGCCGCGCGCGCGCCACCGACATGCACATACCGGCTCGTCGAGAAACGGTCCCGCCGTTGCAATCGCACGCGGCGGGAGGCGCCATGAAAACTCGGAACCCCGTTCGTGCTCTGTTGCTCCTCCTGGTTTGCAGCGGCTGCACGCAGCTCGCGCCCGTCGGCAGCCAGGCCGATCCGATCATCGGCGGCACCACCGACACCGCCGATCCCGGCGTGGTGCTCATCCGCGCGTCCGACTCGCAGGGCTACTCGCTGTGCACCGGCGAGATCGTCTCGCCGCACGTGGTGATGACCGCCGCGCACTGCACCGATCCGTCGGAGGTCGGCAACAACGAGACGTTCGAGGTGTTCATCGGCTCCGACATGAACGGATCGGAGGGGCAGGACCCGAGCAAGTGGCTCGCGGTGCAGGCGACCGACTTCAACCAGAACTTCGACTCGCAGAGCCTCGGCAGCGGCAACGACGTCGGCGTGGTGATCTTGCAGAACGCCACCACCATCACGCCGCTGGCGATGAACAGCACCGCGCTCACGCAGTCGCTGATCGGCCAGACCATCCGCCTCGTCGGCTACGGCAACAACAACGGGCAGCAGGGCACGGGCGCGGGCCTCAAGCGCGTCACCACCACGCCGCTCACCAACTACAACTCGTTGTTCGTCAACTTCGGGACGTCGACGCGCAACACCTGCCAGGGCGACTCGGGCGGGCCGGCGTTCATGACCATCGGCGGCACCGAGGTGATCGTCGGCGTGACGTCGTTCGGGCCGGCGGGGTGCACCGGCGGCTCGACCGACACGCGCGTCGACACCGTCGCGGCGGCGTTCATCGATCCGTACATCCAGCAGTACGATCCGCCGAACGCGTCGCCGCCCGACATGGCGCAGGCGCCGCCGCCCGATCTCGCGCAGGCGCCGGGCGCGTCGCCCGACCTCGCGACCGGCGGCGGCGGAAACGGCGGCGGCGGAAACGGCGGCGGCGGAAACGGGGGCGGCGGTAATGGAAATGGGGGCGGTGGCTCAGGCGGTGGCGGTAATGGAAACGGGGGCGGTGGGAATGGAAACGGGGGCAGCCCGATGATGCTCAACGGCGGCGGCGACACGCCGACCGGCCGCCAGAGCGGCGGCTGCTCGATGACCGGACGCGCGGCCGGCGCCGGAGCGCTCTACTTCACGCTGCTGGCGCTGATCGTGATCGTCAGGCGGCGAGGCCGCGAACGATATTGATGATGCCGACGACGATCAGGCCGATGAAGATGCGGCCCGTCCCCGCCGCCGACAGCGCGATGCCCGCGACCAACATGATGGCGCCGATGGCGATCGCTCCGCCGCCGCTCCGGCCGCTGCCGGTGACCGAGCCGCGGTAGGCGTTGACCGCCGCGTCGTCGTCGGCCTGCTGCTTGGCCGGCTGATAGTCCTGGCGAGGCGGGGTCGGATCGACGCTCATGGGGTCCCTCCTGTGGATGGATACGTACGGGGCTACCCGAGCGATCTTACCGCAACGTCATTCGCCGGAAAACCTCGGCTCGCGCTTCTGGAAGAAGGCGGAGACGCCCTCGAAGAAGTCCTTCGAGCGCAGGAGCTGCATCTGCCCTTTCACTTCCGTCTCGAGCGCCTGGTCGAACGAGCCCTCGAGCGCGCCGTAGACCGCGCGCTTGATCCACGCGTGCACCAGCGGCGGGCCGGCCGCGAGCCGCCTGGCGAACGCCCACGTCTGCGCCTCCGCCTCGGCCGACGGGATCACGCGGTTGACCAGCCCGATGCGCAGCGCCTCGTCGGCGGGCACCAGGTCGCCGGTGAACATCAGCTCGAGCGCCTTGCCGACGCCGACCAGCCGCGGCAGCGAGAACGAGCCGCCGCCGTCGGGCATCAGCCCGCGCTTGACGAACACCTCGCCGAAGCGCGTACGCTCGGTGGCGATGCGCAGGTCGCACGCGAGCGCCAGATCGCAGCCGTAGCCGACCGCCGCGCCGTCGACGAGCGCCACCACCGGCTTCTCCACGCGGCGCACCGCGCGGATCAGCCCGTGGAAATATTTCCGCATGTGCTCCTCGGCGCTGTCGAAGCCGCCCGAGCGCGCCGCCGCCGATTTCAGATCCAGCCCCGAGCAGAAGTTGCCGCCGCGCCCGGTGACCACCACGCAGCGGATGGCGCGCTCGGCGCCCGCGCCGTCGAGCGCGTCGATGATCTTTTGATTGACCTCGTCGGTGAGGCCGTTCTTCGACTCGGGACGATCGAGCGCGATCCAGCGCACGCCCGCGTCGTCGGTGACCTGTACGTCCTGGCTCATGCGGATCCTCCGCTTCGCAGCTTACCAGAGGCGAGGGCGCTCACGCCGAACGCGACGTACTGCACGCCGGAGATGGTGGTGAGCACCGCGCAGTGGATGGTGAACACGCCGACGTACGGCCCGAGCGGCGGCCAGCGCGTGAGATTTTCGGTGAGCGCGAGCGCGATGGTCAGCACCTGCACGAAGGTGGAGTACTTGCCGATGCGCGACGGCTTCCAGCGCTGCGGCTCGAGGCGGCCGCGCAGGACGAACGCGAACAGCGCGCCGCCCGACGCCAGCACCACGTCGCGGCCGATCACCAGCGCCGCCAGCCAGCGCGGCACGGCGCCGAGCGCGGCGGCGGTGAGGAACGAGACCAGCAGCAGCAGCTTGTCGGCGGCGGGATCGAGGATCTGGCCGAGGCGCGTGCGCTGATCCATCACGCGCGCGAGGAAGCCGTCGAGCCAATCGGACAGGCTGGCGACGGCGAACACGGCGAGCGCGGCGGCGTGCATGCCGCGCCACCACAAGAAGCCGAAGCAGGGGATCAGCAGGATGCGCACCACGGTCACCGCGTTGGCGGCGGTGAAGTTGCCGGACCTGCCGGCGCGCGGCGGCGTCGAGGTCATGCGCTCAGCCGCCCGGCTCGCCGTCGGGGACGCGATGCAGCTCGACGTCGACGCGGCCGCGCGCGCCGGGCTGGAGCGGGATCTCGCGGTAGGCGGTGAACCAACCGTCGGCGCGGATCTCGACGCGCAGCGTGCCGTGCACGACGCCGATCGGGCGCGCGCGCAGCTCGACCGCGCGGCCGACGAACGTCTCGTCGACGTAGATGCGCGCGTCGTCGACGGGGCAGCTCACGATCAGCTGCGCGTCGGCCTTGCGCGCGGGCGGCGCGTGCGCGCAGCCGGCGAACGCGAGCGCGAGCGACGCGAGCGCAAACGCCGCGAGCGACACGCACGTGAGCGGCGCGCGCGTCATTGCGGCTCGGAGTCGCCGGACAGCTCGACGGCGAGCCACTCGGGCGACGGCGCGGCGGCGGTGAGGCGCAAGCCGGGCGGCGGCAGCCGCTTGAGCCCGTCGGCGAGCTGCGCCGCCGGCGACGCCGTGCGCACCACCAGCTCCGCCTCGCCGCGCGCGAACCGCCGCGGCTCGACCGCCGCCACGCCCGGCAGCGCCGCCAGCGCGCGCGTCACCGCGAGATAGTCGGCGTAGCGGCGAAACCCGGTCACGCGCACGCGCACGCCGCCCTGCACCGAGCCCGTCGGCCAGCGCGCGACGATCGCCGATTGCAGCCCGCGCGCCGCGTCGCCGGCCGCGTCGCGCGCCGCCGACTGGCCCGCCTTCTCGACGGTGGCGTCGTACGCGTCGCGCTCGCCCTCGGCGTCGCCCGAGACGCGCCCGTCGGGCTCGACCAGCCGCAGGTGCGCCTTGGCGTGCGCCGCGACGCGATCCGATCCGCGGATCGCCCCCGCCGGCGTCACCTCGACGGTGGCCACCACCGCGCCCTGCGCGCCCGCCGCGCGCGCAGCCTGCGCCGCGCTCTCCTCGCTGCACGCCGGCGGCGCCGCCGCGATCTCCACGTTGCGCGCCGCGAGCAGCTCGCGCACCACCTGCTCCGCCGCGGCACTGCCCGGCGGCGTCGCGCACACCACCGCGCGCCCGCGCGCCGTCGACGGCGGCAGCGACGTGGTGGTGCCGTTCGACGCCAGGTCGCGCGCCAGCCGCGCCGTCGCCACCTGCGCCGAGATGTGCATCTGAAACGACGGCGCCGCCGAGCCCACGGTCTCGCCCTCGTCGAGCACGCGGTAGTTGGTCACGTAGCCGCGCGCCTTGGGATAGATGCGCAGCCGCAGCTCCGACGTGCGCGCCACCAGCGCGTCGGGCTCGAGCAGCGTGGCCGCGGCCTGCTCCACCGCCTGGCGCATCGCCTCGTCGAGCGCGCGCTCGCGGGCGCGCACGCGATCGCCCGAGACGATCGGCGCCTGCCCGAGCGCCTCGAAGCTCGGCTCCTGCGCGCCGGCGATCCCACCGGTTAAAACCGCGAGAATCGCCAAACCGCTGCACAGCCTCATTGCGGCACGCCCAGCTGCAAGTCGGAATCGAGCTTCACGCTCACCTCCTGCCCGTTCTCCTGCGTGCGCCACTCGAGCTGGTACACGAGCTGTCCCGCGACCGGCAGCGGCAGCCCCAGATCGTACTTCAGGTCGCCCTCGAAGCTTCCGTCGAGGCCGGGGCCGCGCAGCGTGGCGCGCACCTTGATGCGCGCGCTCTTGTCGTCGGCGTCGATCAGCTCGTAGCGCAGCTCGCGCGCGCACGGGACGCCGCGCGCGGTGACGGTGCCCTGGCCGCTCCAGGTGGCGCCCTTCGGCACGGCGCCGTCGGGGAACGGGATGCCGGTGAGCGCCAGCGCCTCGGCCACCGAGTCCATCACGCGCGCGGCCGAGCGTTTGAGCGTGGCGGTGACCTCGTCGTCGTCGGGCGCGTCGGGCACGTCGAGCTGAAACGCCAGGAGCGAGCCGCGCTCGCTCACCGAGCCGGCGCCGCGCACGCGGTCGGCCCAGCCCATGTGATCCGCCAGCTGCTCGACGAGCTGCGCGGTGATGGTCTTGGAGTCGCCGAGCAGCGCCAGCTCGAGAAAGTCGACGTCGTAGCGGATCCCCGACGGCGGCTCGACGTGATTCACCTTGGCATCGAACGTCACCTGCAGGCGCAAGGGCGGGGTCTCGCGCTCGACGCCCGCGATCGTCCGCCGCTCGCGAAGCTGCGCCGCCACCGCGATCGTCTGCGTCGCGCCGACGCTCGGCCGCAAGCGCAACACCCGCGCCTCCTCGACGGTCGCGCACCCGCCCATCGCGATCGCGCAACAGAGGATTGAACCGCCATGCCGCCGCAGACGCAAAAAGGACAGACGCCAAATCAAAATATTTATAATTTTAAATATATAAAATTCTGGAAGCGTTTTGGCGTCTGCGGCGGCATGGCGGTTCATCCCTCCGCCGATCGACCGAGGCGCGGCGATCATTTCTTCCTCTTGAGCGCGAGCGTCTCGGTGGAGATCGTCAGCGTCAGCTCGACGGAGCCGTCGGAGCCGAACTGCTCGTCGGAGACGGCGGCCGATTCGAGCAGCTTGGCCAGCGCGTCGGGCTCGGGCGCGCCGCCGAGCTGGGTGATGGCGGCGGCGATCTTGGTCTCGGCCTGCTTGCGCGCGGCGCGCTCGGCCTTGACGCGCGCCACCTGCGCCGACGGCGCGCGCACGTCGGCCGCCGCCGCGCCGCGGGCCGAGAGCCGCGCCGCCTTGGCGTCGTACGATGCGCCGGTCTGCCCGACGAGCTGCAGCGCGAGCAGCAGCGTGGCTACTCCCACTCGATCGTCCCCGGCGGCTTCGAGGTGATGTCGTAGACCACGCGGTTGATGCCGCGCACCTCATTAATGATGCGGCGGCTGATGGTGCCGAGCAGCTCGTACGGCAGCGGCACCCAGTCGGCGGTCATGCCGTCCTTGGAGTGCACCGCGCGCACCGCCAGCGCGTCGGCGTAGGTGCGCTGGTCGCCCATCACGCCGACCGACTTCACCGGCAGGAGCACGCCGAACGCCTGCCAGATCGATTCGTAGAGGCCGGCGGCGCGCACCTCCTCGTCGATGATCGCGTCGGCGGCGCGCAGGATGTCGCAGCGCTCTTTGGTGACCTCGCCGAGCACGCGCACCGCCAGGCCCGGGCCGGGGAACGGCTGGCGCCACAAGACCTGCCGCGGCAGGCCGAGCTCGGCGCCCAGCTCGCGCACCTCGTCCTTGAACAGCTCGCGCAGCGGCTCGACCAGCTTGAG
>Ga0070741_10012295_pt1 | contig 15513 bp, 15 predicted proteins | sample Coa_R1_4_FD_66440 | JGI IMG/M metagenome (GOLD analysis project Ga0070741, IMG submission 66440) | Surface soil microbial communities from Centralia Pennsylvania, which are recovering from an underground coalmine fire - Coalmine... | ecosystem: Environmental > Terrestrial > Soil > Unclassified ... | reverse complement strand
TATTGACCGCTAATGAGAGGTCGGCCACGGCCTGACGGCGCACGATGACCGTAAGCGCCGGAAAGGGCAGGCACTTATTTTTGCTCTCGTGCGGAGAGTTCGGAGAGCGGCCGCGCGCGAGACGAAATGGGCTTACGAGGTGCACGGCCGTTCTTCTTCCGCCAAGCGACGGCATTCGATTTTTCGCGGTGTATATAAGGTCGCCACCTCCGGTCTCGGTAGGCCTGGGTGTAGTCGGCCGGGCAGGGGCCGCCATTGCGGCGAGCGGCCTCACCATCCGGGTTTTGCCACTCTTCGCGGGTCTTAAGTCGTAGCGCCCGGCAATAGGCGAGACCCCGGAGATGGGCAACGGCCAAAATCCGCGCGCGCCGCCTCGCAAGGGTTTGAGAGTCAAGTTGTGTATCGGGCCGTTCAAGGCGCCGTAACCGGTTGGTGATGTCGTGAGCCATCGTGTCCGTAAGTTCAAGGACGTGCTGCTCCAGGTCGGCCAGCCGCTCGGCGAGGCGCGCCAGCTGCTCGCGCAGCGCGGCCTCGCCGTCCGGTCCACCGGAGCGGGGTGCCGGGGTCATTTGCTTGGGGACTTTTTGACGAGCGACGGTTTGCGTTCGGTGCGGGGGGAATCTTTGCCGACCTCACGCTCGTAAGCCCGTTGAAGACGAAGCTGACGCTGACGCCAGCGCTGAAATAGGCGCCGCGCACGCGCATTTCGAACCTTATCGCTGGGGAAATACGTGCGGTCAACTGCCCGCTCCCAACGACGGAAATGGGGCTGTATAACCGGGTCCAAAAACCACTCTTTTCGGCGAAACTCCTCACAATCGGGGTGATGCAAATACACGTACGACCGCATCTTCGTCCAAAAAATTGTCAGCAGATGTAAGGGCCAGGCCTCGTCGTCAAGTGAGTCGTTAAGGAGGTCTTTGCAAACGCGGTAAAAGACGTCCAACGTCCCATATTCCAATTCGTCTAGCGCCTTCTCGACATGTTCCGGCGGTCTGGGATTTCTATTCATATACATTTTTCCTTTCTAATTAAAAATAGTGTTTAAGGAGTGCCGTCACGCGCGCTAGGCATTTGCGCGGCAAACCTCAGCCACGCATCATGGCGTCTCCTTCCCCCAAGAAGAACACTCGCCTCGCCGCCTCACATATTTCGGGCAAATCGCTGTCGTTCCATTGTTGCCGCGACAGGCTTGTATGGATAACCACGCACTGCACCGGCATACTCAGCGAAATGATTGCTTGAAGTTCGTCCGCACCGTGAAAGAGCACGTCCTCATCTTCACTTAAGACGATAACGGGCATCCCGTTTCGATACTGCGACAACACATCACGTACAACTCTTTCGAATTCGTTCATCAGTCACCTCTTCTGGTTTGGGTGGCGCGCTCGTGCGAGGCCCGCGGGGTTCGCGTCACGGCGTCTTTCCCCTTGTTGATAAAAAGTAGTCATTAACGGGTGTGTTAAAGCGCTATCAATGGGGGCGGTCTCTCATCGTGTCTTCGCCCTGACCAGCCGCTCCAGTGCGTGGTAGGGGACCATCCGGCGCCGCCTGATCCGAACCGTCGGCAAGGTGCCGTCGGCGATCAGATTTTCGACACTTTTCAGACAAATACCGAGGCAATAGGCCGCCTCACGCCTGGACACCAACAGCGGCGGTCGCCCATTCAGCGATGGGGATAAGGCGAGGGGTGGGGTGGGTTCGTTATTAATGTGAGCGTTAATCGGTTCTTTTCGTCGGTTCGACATGGCTATGTGCTTTCTTTCGTCTCCTCGGTATAATTATTCGCGTATCCAAGCGAAGTTGTCCATGTGGAGACCTAAGGAAGAGGTGGATGCGTAATGGATACCGAAATGGGCGGGGCGACAAATTCGTTGAATGTCCCGAACGCGTTGTTGCAGATCACGGGACCGAGCGCGTGGTGCGCGTTGGGCAAAGATGGGCAGCGGCTCGGCTTGGTACCTCGCTGGGGGGTCGATCATCCCCGCGATTGGCGGATGTTACGACAGCGTCTCATGAATCTTGGCTTCGAAAAAGCCATAGCTCCGACGCCTGCAGCACTAGCAAAGTGGCTCGACGATGCCGGGTACATCCTCCAAGATGGGCACTGCAATAGGCATTTCACATCCGACGACTTTAGGGTTGCTGGTACGGGCCTGAATCCGATTGTGTCTTGGCTGTTCGAGTGGGCCGTGGTCGTGACCTGGGGCATGGGGCCGGCGTTCGGCCCGCAAGCTGCGAAACGACAGGTTAAGAGGTTCAGGCAATATCAACGCCGAACTGCATTGTATGCGCCCATGGAGCAGCCTCATACGCAACGCCCGGACGCATTGGCGATGTTGTACGAGGACCTGGGTGGGGCGCCAGAGTATTTGGACATACGTACGTGGGACGAGTTCTTCAGCGTAGGCGCCATCGAGCACTCGCGAGCAAAGTTTCGATTGAACTCCTCCATGCGACCGATCGTCGAAATGGAGGCACTCTCACCGATGCATGCCATCGTGTTGACCGTTTATATCGACCGCCTCTTCACGAAGCGCGAGATGGGGACTTGCAAGTTGTGTAAACAGAAATTTGAAAGGCGTTTCCGCAATCAGTTGTTTTGCTCGGCACCGCCACAGGGCATCTCGCACCAAACGCTATGGAAGACACGTTTACGTCGCGCGAAGGTTCGACTCATAAGAGCCGCGCGGGAGCGGGCGCCGCGCGCGAACGATTGGGTTTGGATCGCGAAGGCGGCGCAGCGGGATTTGAAGAAGCAGAAGGACTATGTCAACGAAAGTAATCAGAACCTATTGAGGATCACGCCGCAGTGGGCGAGGCAGGAAACGATGAAGATTACACGGAGGACAAAATGAAAAAAGGTGAGCATCCGCGCGGTGTCTTCGAGCGACCGCCTGGCTCGAACTGTTGGTATATCCGTTATCAGGACGCGAGCGGCAAGATCGTGCGCCGTTCCATCGGGCACGGTGCGAAGGCCAGGAAGCAGGCCGAGCAGGAGGTCGAGACCTTGCGCAGCCAGGTCCGGCTCGGGTTGCCGACGCCCACGAAGCAAAAGCTGCCGACGTTCGGCGATCTGGCCGAGGCCGCCCTGAGATATTCGGAGGGCCGAAAGGCCAGTTATAAGGACGACGTCGCGCGTATGAAGAGGATTAAGGAAAAATTCGGCCGCGACCTGGCCGAACGGATCACACCCTCCGAGATCGACAATTGGCTGACCTCGAAGGATGAATGGAGCGATGCCACGCGTAACCGATATTTGTCGCTAATAAAGCTGACGTATCGGTTGGCCGAGCGGGACGGGAAGATCAAAACCAACCCGGCGCGGCTCTGCCGGATGCGGAAGGAAAACAACGCGAAGATCAGGTACCTGGACCAGTTCCACCCGCTGCCGACCGGCGAGGACTGGCTGAAGAAGTATAAGACGGAGGAGGAGCGGCTGTGGGCCGTGATCCAGGACGAGTATCCGCAGCACGCCGAGGAATTTCAGATCGCGTTGCACACCGGAATGAGACGCGGCGAGCAATACGGCCTAACGTGGGACCACGTAAACTTCGAGCGCCGGTTGGTGACGGTCGCCCGTTCAAAAAACGGCGACACCCGACACATACCGCTGAACGCCACGGCGCTGGTGGCGTTCAAATCGCTGCTTGCGAACATGGAGATTAGCAATCGCGTATTCCTCGGCGAACGTCGCCGAAAGGGACGACGCCATGCCCTGGCGGGGAACCGGCACTGGTTCGAGAAGGCCGTGGCGAGGGCGGGCGTCCGTGATTTCACCTGGCACTCGCTCCGTCATACGTGTTGCAGCCGTCTGGTGATGTCGGGCGTGGACCTCCGTACGGTGCAGGAGATCATGGGCCATCGCTCGCTAAATATGGTGATGAGGTATTCACATCTCGCGCCGCGCCACCTGAGCGAGGCGGTCGAGAAGCTGACCACGTTTAATCCGGCGGCACGGCGGGCCGTCGTCCGAGGGCGACTCCGCCGGGCAGGTGTGGCAAAATGAAGGCACGATCGTATCGGTGACACTTTATGAACACATGGCCGAACGGACGTCCGTAAGTCGTTGAGGGCGCGTAGCTCAAACGGATAGAGCATCGGATTTCTAATCCGAGGGTTGCAGGTTCAAGTCCTGCCGCGCCTACCAGTTCTGGGCTGTGGGCACCATTCCTGCTCTAAGTGCTCACCATTCCTGTGCGCCTGCGCCCGCAGCGGCGGTCAATTCGGGTGCGTCGTACTCGCCGCTCAGTCCCCAATTGGACAGGACGTAGTGACGTCTATGCACCGTGCCTTCACCGGAGGCGATGGTCAGCTTGCGGCTCCGGACATCATTTCTCCATCTGGGCAGCGCGGTATCGGCGACGATGTTCGCGAGTTGGGCGCGTACTTCGGATTCGATCCTTGGCGAATCTGATGTTTCATTGATCCGGTCCAGTTGCGATTTCTTCACGCCGCCATTCTGCACGTGGATGTCGAAGCACAGCGCCAGGCCCAGTTCGCTGCTGAATCTCAGTTTTTTCGCTGTTTTGATTGCCGGTTGCATGTACTTGCACTGCACCAGCCTCAACTGTTCGCATCTTACTTCCGGAACCGATCCGAAGGTGGCGAAGAGCGAATGCCACGGTTCCACCAGCGATCCATTATCTTCGGTGTGCCGGTCTGCCCAGCGAGTTTGCGTATCGCGAGACGCTCCCATTACCTCCAGCAACTCGCAACAGTTCTCACCAAAGACTTTCTGCACGAGTTCGGGCTTGGAATGATTGACTGCTTGAACGATGCTCTGGATTCCACCCGATGCCAAGGTAAAACCGACGATGCCCCAGGTCAGGAGCGCGCCGTCGAAGTTGCCGACGGCATGCCCGAACCCGTGACCTTCAAACGCTGCCGTTAGCTGGAGACAGCGTTCACTCACGGTGGGGATGGGCGATTTCATCAGCAACTGCCATGTGTTTTCGTCGAATGTGCCGGCAGGCAGCGAGATGGATTGTTGATATTCCCGGACGCACTCTGCGGTCGCACTTTCGTACTGCCCGTCACATCCGTGGGGATCGAAGCCAGCCGATGCGAGGGCCTGCTGGACGTCTTTGATGGTCTCGCCGATCGCTCCCGGGCCGAAAAGAATGCGCATGGGACTGGCTCAGATCTCCGAGCCTCACAGCTTATCCTCCCGACAGCCACTACCCACATCGCTTCGCGCTGATTTCCGAATTCAGAACAGGGTCGGGATCCGCTCATTTGCAGGCATTGTCTTTGTTTGACCACTCGAGCTGCACCATGTAATTGTCCAGTTTTTTGGTTTTCCAGGCACAGATATCGCCGATTTCGCCGTGCGTGTCGTCGTACCAGCCTTGTCCGGGGACGGGATCGGTGATGGCTTCACAGAGTTCGTGCGAGCTCGTTGAAGTCAACGCGTCGAGATTCGACAGGCCGCCCAGGCAGCCCGCGCAATTCGGGAAGGGCATCACGGCGTAATTGATGCCGTTGCCGAAGTTGTTGTGATAGCCGCAGAACGCCTGACAGGATCGCGCCCCGCCCTGCACCACCGCCGTTCCCGGTGCCAGGTAGACGAAAAAGAGCGTGTTGGCATCCGGCTTCGGAATCGCGGACTTGGAGTTAATTTCCTGTTGAAGCGTCTTCTGAATGGTGGCATCGGTGACGGAATGCTTTAGGGCCGGTTTTGTAATCGTGGCGGTTCCGATGAGAGATCCATGCCCAATCTTCTGCTGCGAAACGTCGTACTCCGACAGTTGATCCATCAGTGCGCTGCTCAAAACGAACCGAAAGAAGGCGTTGATCTGTTTCGCGAGATCGGAGTTGGCGCTGGTCTGCCATGCCTTGCCCCAGAAAATGGTGAACACCTTGACCGCTGTGAGCAGTGGTCCGCCGCGATAGGTGAGTTGTGCTGCCGGAGGCGCTTCGATCCCCGCCGAGGGTCTGTAGAGTTCGCTGGGCAAATGAAGGGGAACAATGCGTATGGGATCGTTCATTCGCACAATGGTCTTTTTCTTCGTTGTTTTCTTTTTGCTTCGCGCAGCTGATTTCTTCACTGGCTTCCTGGCAGAGCGTTTCACAAACTACCTCCTGTAATGACATCACTATCATGATTCGGCGATCGAGAACAATCGGCCGCAAGGCCAATCCAATCGAGGGTAGGTCTTTCGTACTAAAATCATTGGCCACCATCGCAGGAGTTGTTATGTCTGGAGCCAAAACTTACGTCCTCAATTTTTCCGTTCTTCTTGCCTTCCTTGTTGCCGGCGCGGTGCACTGTTCTTTAGCCACGGACAAAGGTGAGAAATCAGATAAGAACGAGACTGTGGTGAGGATCGGCGTTGCGGTTCTGAAAAACACATCGACGCGATCCGTGCCGCTCACCTTCCAGCGTGACCGCCTGGTGAGCGACATCAATCACATCAAGAAGCCGAAGCACTCCAAGGGCAATACGAAAATCGAAGCGGTGGCGCTGGACAGTTCCTCCCTCGAAGCAGCGAAAGAGCAAGCGCGTACGCTGGGCTGTGATTACATCGTTTTCACGAATTTGACGGAACTGAGGGAGTCCGGCGATGCTGCGCCCGTCCCCCGCCCTGGCGAAATTCGGCTCGGTCGCGATCCCGTGGCCAACGATCCCAATGTCGCCGAGCGCCACGATGTGCAACGCTACGCGGTGTTGGACTTTCAGTTGTACGGTGTTGGCGATGCGAGTCCGCGAGTCGAAACTTCCGTGAGCGACCATCAGCCCACGACCGAGGATGGGATTGTGTCGATGTTACTGGATCGTATGGCGACCCGCGTGGTCAGCGAAATTCGCAGCGGGAATTCACGGCCGCCGATGGAGTAATGCCGGCGAGATCGCCGCGAACCCACACTTCCAAGGAGAATTTATGCCAGCCAGAGTCCTCGGCGTGCTCTTGATTTTATTCGCGGCAACTTGCGCCATAGCCCAGGCGCCCTCGTCCGATCAGCTGAATCAACCGCACATCCAGCCGCCGCCGGCTCCGGCTCCCCACGCGGGGGCTCCCGCAAAGCCGGCGACGCCGCTGCCGCCGATCGGGCACGACATGCACGCGGACTTGCAGAGGATGCGTGCGCTTCTCTCGCAAATGCGCTTGAACCTGGCATTTGTACAGAACACGCAGTCACCGCTGAAGCATCAATTCGAGTTGGAATGCGACATGTGGCAGATCCTGATCTCGGACTTGGAGCGGCACATCAATGCGCAGCACGCAGCCTTGCGAGCCGTTCCGCACCATCGCCTTTCCGCCAATCTCCACCCGCGCCGTGTCGCGCAATCTGCTGATCGATCCCGTGTTCCAGTACCATAATTTCCCAGTGATCTCACCGACTGCGCTTCTCATTCTTTTCGTTTCGTCGCTGGCCGCGGCACAGAGCACGGTACCCAGACCTGCGGAGCTTAAATACCGTCTCGCGCCGGACGACCGCCTGGTATTTCACGAACGCATTCACCGCGAGGTTGCGGGCAAGTACGGATCTTCCGTTTCGGAAGCGGAGTGGGAGACGCAGGTGTTGGTGTTGGGCGATCCTTCGCAGCAGGGCGCATTCCTCGTCGGCACGCAGCGGAACCGCACCCGGGCCGAGTTGTTGCAGTATCGCGAAGGCGGTAAGGACCAGCTCGGGAAAGAGCGTCCCGATTTCGATGAACGCTTGCGGCGGCGGGGCATCGCGTTCTCTGAAGCAAACCGCCTGACGGACAAAGGCGCGCTACTCTTGCCTCGCGTCGCCGCGCGTGAGTGGAGCAGTCTTGTTCTCCTGGAGGTTCGGGAGTTCATGCCGTTGCCGACAGGGCCAATCAAAATTGGGGATAGGTGGAAGGACAATGACATTTTGGGACTCAGTTTTCGCGCGGATGCCTGGGAAAAGCTCAACGGGCAGGATTGCCTTCGCATCAGTGGCGATAACCAAAAGTCATCGCTGCACATGAAGTACTGGATTTGTCCATCCACTGGAGACATGCAGCGGCTGGAGTTCGACGCGAAGTATCCCCTGTTCGCCAGCGACGTTCACGAGACGATCTCGCTGGAACTCGTCGAACGGCATTCCGGTGAAGAGGCGGTCGCATGGACTGCTTCGCCGAATACGCAATCGGCAATGCTTTCGGTGCTGCTGCTGCCGGGTTCACGCATTGCGCTTCCCCAAAATTTCCTCTCGCTCCTTCGATCCAGTGATCCTCGTGTGCAGAGAAAAGCGCTCGCCGTGCTTTACCAGCGGCATGCCCCGCTGCCGGCAAATTCTTTCTCGGAATTACTGCAGAGCCCGGATGCGCGGGTGCGAACTCTCGCTGTGCGGCTGCTTGAAGATGCTCCCGGCGACGCGGCGCGTCCCCTGCTGCAACGGGCGGCTGACGATTCCGATTACTTTGTCAAAAACGCGGCCCAGCACCTGTTGACGAGCCAGCCCGGCGAACATCAAGTGTCGTCAGCCGAATGCCCGGAACCCGCCACGAACCAGCGCAGGCCGGCGCCAGAACTTGGTGTGGCAATCCTGCGAGGCATGACCTCGCCAGCTTTCAGCGCTTGGCCATATGTTGCGTACGTTCCAGAGGACTACCGCGGCGATCATCCCTTCCCCGTGGTGATTTACCTCGGTGGAGGGGCAGGGAGTGCACTTCTAACCGCAGCTGGCAATCGCGAGGTCGCCGATCAGTTGGGCTACATCTTTGTTTATCCGCAGGCCCACGGAAACTGGTGGGAAAAAGATTCCACTGCCATGGTCCACGCGCTGATCGAAGAGATTTTGAAAACTTACAACGTCGATAGTAACCGCGTTTATCTCGCAGGTGTCAGCAACGGCGCGACGGGAGCGTTCTATGACGCTACGCTATGGCCCGATCGGTTTGCCGCCGTCTCCTCATTGATGGGCGCCGGCCTCCAGTTTCCAGGTAGCGAGCCACCTTTGCCGATTTCCACGATCAATGTTCCGCTGCTGTTTTTGCATGGAGAGAATGACCCGATCATTCCCGTCGAAGCTTCGCGACGAACGGTGGGGGAGTTGCGGAAGTTGCCGCGCCACGCCGATCTCGAGTTACATACGTTCAAGGGAAAGCAACACGAGCTGGACCTGGAGAGCGACGAAGGACGCACGATTGGTTTCTTCGAGCAGCACGTACGTCATCCGTTTCAGCGCGAAATCATGTTGCAGACGCGCGACCTTGATTATCCGCGCCAGTATTGGATCGAGGTTCTAGGGAAGTCGGAAGGAATTGCCGAGTTGCGCGCCGAGATCGCCGACGACAACACCATCCGCCTGAAAAGCAAAAACGTCACCCGCCTGCGGCTGTTGCTACGTCCGGAACTGCTCCAAGGAGACTTCCGAGTGGTGTGGAACGGGAAGGACGTGTATTCGGGAACGTTAAAAGCCGAGTGTAATCTGCTTCAACAAAGTACTCTGGCAAGCGCGGATCCGGATCTTGCGTATTCCTTACAAGTCACGTTGGCTATCCCATAAAAGCGACGCCACGAATCTTCATGGATGCGTACATGAAAATCCGTGGCTACCTACCAAAACTGACTAGATGCTTACCTGCGTACGCCGGGCATCGGTGAAATCGCCGCCGTCAGGGAATTGGGGGGGTTGGAGCTGATGCTGGCGATGCTTCGGCTTCGCGGCACGAGTCTTGTCCTGCCCCTGCGGATTCTTCTTGTTCTTCTCCGCCTGCGCCGCATATTTCTTTTGGGTCTCTTTCATTTTCAGGGCATTCAGCTGCGAGCTATCGCGGAAAAGATCGAGAATCAAAAGCCGCTGCGAATTGATGGTTGATCCCTGAAAAACAACCAGAGACAAGAACAGGGCATAGCTCAGGATGAAAAGCACCACGAGGACCGGCAGCAACGTGCGCCGCTTCTTTTGCGGGGTCGGAACAATCTCTAGGGAGACGGGACTGACAACTGGAGCTTGCGGGAGAATAATCGGTTCAGTGGCCACAGGGTGAATCCTCTCCGCCTGGCGGGGTTGCAGGACGCATCGGCTAAAAGCAGCTACGAAGCCAGCGCGCACGTTTTCTAAACGTATGTAGCTGCTCGGTTTACCTTTACGTCGTGCAGCCTTGCCGCAGGGCCGAATGCAACTCACTGCACATTAATGGAAGTTGGATACGTTAGAGCTCTGAACGGATGCCGAAAAATGTCACCTTTGGGCGGATCAGGCGACCTTGCCGACCATCTCCTCGGCCGGCAACTGCACGTTGAAGGTGGACCCGCTCCCCGGTTCGCTATTGACGGTGATCCGCCCGCCATGGGCGAGCAGAATCTTCTGCGCCGTAGACAGACCCAGGCCGGTTCCTGAGGTTTTGGTGGTGTAGTAAGGCGCGAAAATCTTCTTCTGTTGCTCCGGCGGGATGCCCATCCCCGTGTCGCTCACCGAAGCGAAAACCGTGCCCTCGTGCTGCTCACAGGTAATCTTCAGCTTTCCGCCCGAAGGCATGGCCTGGATGGCATTGACAATCAGATTGGTGAAGACCCGGCGTAAATCGGCGGCGTTAGCCCTGACAGGGCGGACGGGTTTGAACTCGGTCAGAACGGAAACTCCATTGGCGTTTCGCCACAGCGGCCGGGTCAAGTCCAGCGCGTCCTGGACGAGTTGGCACACGTCGACACTTGTGGTTTCGGTGCTGCCGCCACGGACGTACTCGCGTACCTGGCTGATAATCTCCGCCCCGCGATGAGCAGAATTGTCGATCATTTTGAGGTACATCTTGCGGTCGTCGGCAGACTGATCGGGGCCCTGGAGCAAGGCGCTCGCCTGCGTGATGGTGTTCAGAACATTATTGAAATCATGGGCCATGCCTGAAGCCATCTGGCCGATGGCAAAGTGACGTTCGGCGGTCGCGACCTGGCGCTGCAGATCGGTCACTTCGGTGACATCCCTCAAAACCAGCAATACGCCGATCAGCTTTCCCTGCGAATCGCGCATGGGATTGGCGGAAACCAGCACTTCGCGCTGAGAGCCGTCCTGGGGATGCTCGCAGACGCGGCTTTCGTTCTGCACGGCTTCGCCACGCAAGGCGCGCGTGACCGCCAGTTCATGCGGCTCGATGGCCGATTCCGAGTCACGTTTCACATGCATGTAGCGGACCAGAAAATCGTAGTGCGCGCCCAGCAGTTCAGCTTTGCTGCGGGCGCATAGCTGCTGGCCGGCGCGATTCACGTCCACAACCTCGCCGTTGGCATTCAAAATGAACACCGCCTCCGGCATGCTGTCGAGCAGGGTAGAAAGCTCCAGTAATTGCTCTTGCGCAATTTGCTTGTGTTTGCTCCGCGAATGCATCAGGTAGACGACTGCCAACGCCACGATCGGGAAGATAATCATCTCGGTCAGGTTGTGCAGTCGCAGGTTGACCGGCGACCGGTTGCCCACGAAGAGCAACGAACCAATCACAGACAGGACAATGCTGAGAAGCGCCGGTCGCAAGCCGGCATAAGCCTGGATGAGCGCCACTGCCGCCACAAACAGGACGGGCACAAAACTGACCAGAGGCTGGATAGCCAGCACGATACCGATGGTCGACAGAGTGACGGCTACGGCGACCAGGTATCCGAGCACACGGCGGTTTTTAATGTCCACGGCCATATCATCCAAAGCTCGTCTGCTCTGATTTTAGATGAGGGAAGCACCGGGTCGGATGGATTGCTCGACTCGTCACCTCTTTGCTGTTACCGCGTGATGGACTTTCGGGAGGTATGTTCGGTTTACAGAACACGTCGCTGCCGGTGACCGATTCAGGTTGACCGTGAGGTTCTCTCGTCATATAAAGCAACTTCCCCCAGGATGCGCGTATTGGAGGATTTGTGTCGTTGCCGATTTCCAGGGTCCGCCTGCTGATTTGCCTTCTGCTGCTGGTTGGCAGCGCCGTCGCCGACACCATTCGGCTGAAAAACGGGACGTTTCTCGCCGTGGACCGGGTCAGCGAAAAGGGCGACGTTTATGAATACATGATGGGCGGCGCCAAATACAGCATCGCCAAGAAATTTGTCGAGCGCATCGAGACCGGCGGCGGTCCATCCATTTCCATTGGATCGGCCGTATCCACGACGCAAGTCATCGCCGACCCCGGTAGCGGCACAGCCACGCTCTCGACAGGGGCCGGAGCTCCAATCGATACCGGCAAACGCGGCAAGCTGCCGGTGACGGCCGCGGGCGCGGAGGTTGCGCCGACAGCGGAGGAAAATGCCCTGATGGATAAAATCATCACCGCTGGGCACGTCGACCCGCAAGCCCTGTCCGCGATCGAAAAAAAGGGGCCCAAGAATTATTCCGCGATGGCTTACTTTTTGGCCGCGCGATTTGAAATGGAGCACAACGAATTCGAGACAGCCCGCTCTTACATGGAAGAGGCTGTCGATCTGAACCCCCAAAGCGCTTCTCTGATTGGTTATTACGTGGTGGCGTTGTCCCAAACTGGCCGCTCCGCCGAGGCGCTGGCCCAGGCGGAACGGGCTACCCAGATCGCACCTACGGATGCCTGGACGCACGTCCTGCTGGGTGTGCTTGATTACAATGCTGACCGGAACAATGACGCAATTCGTGCCTGGAAGCGCGCGTCCGAACTGCAACCCGATAGTCCTTTAATCAAGCAGTTGCTGGCGAAGGCGGAGCGCGAACAGAAAGTCGAAGGGAACTTCAGCCAGCGGGAGAGCCAGCATTTCACCCTGCACTTCGAAGGCGCCCAAACTTCGCTGCTGTTGCCGACCGACATTCTGCAAGCGCTCGAAGGAGACTACCGCGAGATCAGCAACCAGTTGAATTTCGTTCCCACGGAAAACATTGCGGTCGTCCTCTACACGAACAAGACGTTCTTCGATGTCACGCAGGCGCCGTCATGGGCTGGGGGGCTGAACGATGGCAAGCTGCGCATTCCAATTCAGGGCCTGCGCGGCGTCGACGAGCGGCTACAGGCGGTTTTGCGGCACGAACTGACGCACTCGTTTCTGCACCAGATGACGCGCGGCCGTTGCCCCACGTGGATGAATGAAGGCTTAGCCATGACCATGGAGGGACGCAGTCTGTCTCCGATCGGGCCGCAACTGGCGGAATTGTTTAATCGCAAGAAAGAAGCTCCCATCAAGTATCTGGAAGGCCCCTTCAATGGCTTCAGTACGCCGCAGGCCATGGTGGCGTACGCGGAATCGCTGGCTGCGGTGGATTACCTGCGCTCACGTTACGGCATGTCGGATGTGCAACGCATGCTGCAGCGCATTGGCGATGGTGAGGGCACCGAGGCCGCTCTCCGCGCGACCACGCAGGACACCTACGAACAATTTCAGGAAGATCTGAGGAAGTATTTGATGAAAACGTACGGACGAGGGACTGATTAAGCGCTTTCATTGAGGATGCTGCGAATCTGAAGGCATGATCAGGTGCACTGGGATGGCCGGGGTACGGGTAGCGTTCGGATACAAGTTGTTCGTTGCGGTGTAACTCCCTCCAGGATGTGGTGTGTAGTCTCGCCTACGTAACCAGAACCCTCCACGCAGAAACGCAGCCGCCGGTTGACGCGGCAAAGAGCGAAACTTTACTTTGGTTTTCACGCGAATCCACTCTCCCGGCTTCACAACCAGGGTAGTTCCTTCGTGGTCGGATGAGCCACACAGCTCGACATAGCCAAGCACCGGTGTCCATTTTTGCGATTCATCCTCCAGTTGCACAACGAGCGCGAGGCTGAGGTAGGTAAAAGGAGATGAAGCATCGGCGGGCTGAAGATCAGACAAATGTGGCGAAACCGGTAGCTCGACGGGGACGAGCCCGGTGTTCAGAACGCGGAACTCGGCTTGGAAGGGCTGTGAGGGGTCGATGTCGGTTGGAGTGACCCGGAGGAGCTGAACACCAACTGCATGAGGGTCACGGGAGTCGGGTGCACCGTCACCGACACTGCCGCCGCCCCACCAGCCCCCAACGCACGGCTTACCGTCCTCACAATTCGGCGGAGGTGCTGCAGGATAACGAAGCTCGGTGCGCTGTGTAATTGTGGTCAGATCGAGGTATTTGACTTCCTGTGCACCGAGCAGAGTGGGGCAGAACAGCAAGAGGAAAAGCAGCATGTGACGGTTTTCCATGGATGGCGCGCCATAACAGGTAAGGCGGAACCTAAGCGCACACCTACTTGCCTCCCAGCACCAGCTTGGCGATGGTCTGCAACTGCATGTTGGACGTGCCTTCGTAGATTTTGCCAATCTTAGAGTCGCGGAAATATTTTTCGACCGGATAATCTTTGGTAAAGCCGTAGCCGCCGTAAATTTCGACGGCCAGTGAGGCCACACGTTCCGCAACCTGCGAGCAGAACAGCTTGGTCATCGCGGCTTCCTTGACGAAGTTCATCCCCGCATCTTTCATTCGTGCCGCGTTATACACCATCATGCGCGCGGCCTCGATCTCCGTCGCCATCTGCGCGATCTGAAACTGAATGCCCTGGAAATCCGCGATAGACTTGCCGAATTGCTTGCGCTCCTGCGCATACTTCGCAGCGTATTCCCATGCTCCGCGCGCGACGCCCAGCATTTGCGCGCCAATACCAATGCGCCCTTCGTTCAGCGTCTCAATCGCGATCTTGTAGCCTTTGCCCGCTTCACCCAGGACATTGGCGCGGGGCACGCGGCAGTCTTCGAGGATTAATTCGCAGGTGCTCGATGCACGAATACCGAGCTTGTCTTCCTTCTTGCCGACGGAAAAACCGGAGAAGTTTTTCTCGACGAGAAATGCGGTGATTCCTTTGTATCCCGCCGCTGCATCTATGGTGGCAAAAAGAATGAACAAGCCTGCTTCCTTGCCATTCGTGATCCACAGCTTGCGTCCGTTCAGGATGTACTCGTCGCCACGCAATTCTGCCTTCGTCTGCAAAGCGAACGCATCCGAACCAGAGCCCGCCTCGCTCAAGGCATACGCGCCCACCAGTTCCGTCGCCATCTTGGGCAGGTAACGCTTCTTCTGTTCCTCATTGGCCCAGCGCAGCAGCGCGTTGTTGACGAGCGTGTTCTGCACGTCCACGACGACACCTGCTGACGCGTCTACTCGCGACAGTTCTTCGACCGCGAGGATCGCTTCGAAGAAAGTGCCGTCCCCTCCGCCGTACTGTTCGGGGACCTCGATTCCCATGATGCCGAGCTGGAAAAATTCCCGGATGAGGTCGTGATCGAAGACGCCTTTCTCGTCCATCTCGCGCACCAGGGGGCGAACCCGTTCTTCGGCGAACTGGCGAATGTTGTCGCGAAACAGGGTCTCATCTTCACTCAGCGCTACCAGGGGCGGGGCCGCCGACGTCTTCTGCATGACTTCCGGCATATGAGTTCCTTTAGGACAGGATAGAGAACTGGGAATTTTAGCAGTTCTGGGGGACGGTACCCAGTACCCAGTACTCAGTACCCAGTACTCAGTACCCAGTACTCAGTACCCAGTACCGACCCTTAAGTGTGCGCTTGCGAGATGAAGGAAATTGGCGTGAGAGATAGCGCTCAGAAGCGCGGACACTGAGTACTGAATACTGAATACTGGGTACTAGCTACT
>Ga0070741_10012294_pt1 | contig 15513 bp, 15 predicted proteins | sample Coa_R1_4_FD_66440 | JGI IMG/M metagenome (GOLD analysis project Ga0070741, IMG submission 66440) | Surface soil microbial communities from Centralia Pennsylvania, which are recovering from an underground coalmine fire - Coalmine... | ecosystem: Environmental > Terrestrial > Soil > Unclassified ... | reverse complement strand
ACCTGCTGCGGCGCCTGGTTGGCCTGGGCCAGCATGGCCGTACCGGCCTGGGTGAGGATCTGGCTCCGGGTGAAGGACACCATCTCCTGGGCCATGTCCGTGTCACGGATCCGGCTCTCGGAGGCCGAGAGGTTCTCCGTGGCGACCGACAGGTTGGAGATCGTGTGCTCCAGGCGGTTCTGCACGGCACCGAGGTTGGCCCGGTTGGTGGAGACCGTCTGGATGGCCGTGTCGAGGGTGGTGATGGCCGACGAGGCGCTGTTGACCAGGTCGAGACCCGAGGTGCCGAGGATCGACGAGGAGATCCCGTTGAAGGCCACGTTCAGCGTCTCGCCGTTGTTGGCGCCGATCTGGAACGTCTGGCTGAGGGAGTTCGTCTGGGCCGTGGAGGCACCGTTGGCCACACCGGTGTTGCCGGCGCTGGCGCCGATGGTGAACGTGCCGGCGTTGCCGACGGCGGCGCTCGACAGCTCCACCTTCCAGACCCCGCCACCGACGTCCGAGACGGTCGCCTTGACGGAACCGGCGGTGGCGCCGGCACCGGTCAGGGCGGCGTCGAGGCCGTTCTGGAGGGCGGTCTGGTACGAACCGGCGGAGTTGTAGGTGCCGTTGGCCACCGAGACGGCGGCGGCGGCGACCGCCACACCGCCGAAGGTACCGGTCAGGGTGAAGCCGGCACCGGCGAGGGCGCCGGTGGTGCCACCGGTGATGGCGCCGACGGTCGTGGCCGCCGAGCCGTTCAGCAGGTTGACGCTGCCGAACTTGGTCGTGCCGCCGATGCGGTCGAGTTCGGCGTTGAGCTGGGTGAGCTCGGTCTGGGCGGCGGTCCGGGCGTTGGTGTCCTGCGAACCGGTCGAGGACGCCTGCACCGCCAGGTCACGCATACGGCCGAGGATCGAGTGGACCTCGTTCATCGCACCTTCAGCGGTCTGCACGACCGAGATGCCGTCCTGGGCGTTGCGGACGGCGACCTTGAGGCCCCCGACCTGCGCCCGCAGGCCCTCGGAGATGGAGAGGCCGGCGGCGTCGTCGGCGGCCCGGTTGATACGGAAGCCCGAGGACAGCTTCTCGAGGCTCTTCGCCATCTGCCCGTCCGTCACCGAGAGGTTCCGGTAGGCGTTCATGGCGGCGATGTTCTGGTTGATGCGCAGACCCATGGTTTCTCCTCCTTGACTGGGTCAGGGGCCATTCATCCGTCCGTGGGGGCCCCTTGGGCCGCCCTATTGCGGTCCGGCATCCTGGATCGGCGTCCTTGACGGAAAGTTGAGGGGACGGGCTCCGATTTCTCGGAAACCCGTCCCCGGTACTGCAGGGCTCCGCGGCAGCGCGGCTAGGCGATGCGCTCCTCCAGCACGGCGTTGCGCTCCAGCGGCCGGGGGGCGGAATCCAGCCGGTCGCGGTACGACGATCCGGCGGCCACGGCGGCGAAGTAGGCGGCCTTGCGCCGGGCCACCCGGCCCTGGGCGGGGCCGGCCGTCTGGGCCTCCGTCTCCAGGGTGGCGTCGAGCCCCTCCCGGAGGAGGCCCAGCGCCTCGGCCTTCATCTGCGACACCCGCGACTCGGTGACCCCGAGCTCCCTGGCCAGCTCGAGCATCGGCCGCTCCTCGAAGAAGCAGCCGACCACGACGACCCGGAGGCGTTCGGGCAGGGCGGCGACGGCGTCGCGCAGGTAGGCCCGGCGCTCCCGCCGGAGGAGCACCTCGCCCGGATCGGCCTCGGCGGTGGACAGCGCGTCGCAGTCCTCCGAGTCGCGGAAGACCGAGTCGTAGTTGAGCACGGTGGCCCGGTGGACGTCCTCGTTGAGGCGGCTCACCTCGTTGGCCGATAGCCCGGCGGCCGCCCCGGCCTCGAGGTTGGTCGGCGTCCGGCCGAGGGTCACGGTCAGCTCGTCGGTCACCGACCGGACCTTGCGGGCGGCGGCCCGCACGCCCCGGCTGGCCCAGTCCCGGCTGCGGAGATCGTCGAGCAGCGCGCCCTGCATGCGGCGGCGGGCGTAGCGGTCGAACGTCACCCCCCGGCCGGGGTCGTAGGCCCGGGCCGCCTGCACCAGGCCGAAGAGCGCCGCCGAGGTCAGCTCATCCCGGGGGATGTGCCGGGGAACCCGGGCGATCATGTCGGCCACCACGTGGTGCACGAGCGGCAGATGCTGGCGCACCAACTCGTCGGGGTTGGGCGGCAGAGGACGGTCGGCCAGGTCGAGCTGCGGGGGGAGAGCCGTCTGCATGGACGGCATGATCCGAGAGCGTTAAGGGCCGGTAAACCGTCCGGCAGGATGACCCGGATCCTCCACCATCGCTCGATAGGACTAGAGCGGCCTAGCCTTTTGGTGGTGGCCGTGCGGACAAACTCCCCATGCAACACTCAACCTCTTCTCCTGTCGGCCGATCGGAGGCGGTGATGAGCTCCTCGTCCTCCTCTTCTCCTCCGACCCTGGCCGGGCTCAAGGCGGTGGTCGTCGACGAGTGGGCGCTGTACCGCCAGGGCGTGGCCAGCGTCCTCCACGGCCTCGGGATCGAGGTGGTCGGGGAGGCCTCCGGAGCCGGCGACGCCATGCTGCGGCTGTGGTCGGGCCGCCCCGACCTGCTGGTGGCCGGGAGCCCGGCGCACTCCCGCCTCCCCGACCTGGTGGCCGAGGCCAAGAAGGCCTACCCCGAGCTGCGGGTGCTGGCGCTGCTGCCGGTCAGCGAGGCGGGCAAGGTCCGGCCGGTCCTGTCGTCGGGGGCCGACGCCGTCCTCACCCGGCTGGCCTCCCCCGACGAGCTCGAGGCGGCCGTCCGCAAGGTGGCGGCCGGCGAGCGGGTGCTGGCCGCCGCCGCCCTCACGGTCCTGGTCGGGGCGGGGACGAAGGCGGCGGAAGGGCCGCCGAGCGGCCATCCGCTGACGGTGAAGGAGCGGGAGGTGCTCGACCTGCTGGCCAAGGGCCTGTCCAACCGGGAGATCGCCGCCGCCATGGTGGTGAGCACGACGACCGTGAAGTCCCATCTGTCCAACATCTACGAGAAGCTCGGCGCCAAGAACCGCCAGGACGCGGTGGGACGGGCCATCGAGCAGGGGCTGCTCGGATAACGGGAAAGCCGTAAAGGGTCGAAGGCGGCCGGGGCCGGCTCAGGTACCCCGGCGGACGGTCGATTCGTGGGACGAGGAGGAGCACCGATGGGCCTTCGAGACGTTTCCGCCATTTTGTGGAGAGAGCGCCACCTGCTCGAGCTGCTGCTGTTCAAGCTCGACGAGGAGCAGCTCGTGCTGGCCGCGGGCCGGACGCGCTGGTTGCCGCGGGCCACCCGCGAGGTCGAGATGGTGCTGGAGGAGATCCGCCAGACCGAGCTGGAGCGGGCCGTCGAGGTGAGCCGGGTGGCTCTCGACCTCGGGCTGCCGGCCGGCGCCAGCCTCCGCCAGCTGGCCGAGGCCTCGCCGCCGCCCTGGCAGGGGATGCTGATGGAGCACCGCCAGGCCTTCCTCCTCCTGACCGACGAGATCACCGCCCTCGTCCAGACGAACCGGGAACTGCTGATCCGGGGCCAGAAGGCCGTCCGCGACGTCCTGGCCTCCATCGGCGACGGGAAGGTCGAGGTCGGCGCCGGCTACGGCGGCCGGCCCGGCGCCATCGCCGACCACCGTCCCTTCCTGATCGACGAAGCCCTGTAGATGGAAGCTCGGTAGATGGGTGACTTCAACGGGCTGCGTATCGCCCTCTCGTCGCTGTACGCCCAGCAGAAGGCGATCCAGGTCACCGGCCAGAACATCGCCAACGTCAACACCGAGGGCTACTCCCGCCAGCGGGTGGACATGGCGGCCGACTCGGGGCCGGTCACGCCGGCCGTCTACTCCCGCTATCCCGGGCCCGGCTCCGGCGTCCTCACCGGCGACACCACCCGGATCCGCGACCAGTTCCTCGACCTGCGCAGCTACCAGGAGCACGCCGTCGACGCCGGGCTCAAGGAGAGCCAGAGCGTCCTGTCGCGCGTCGAGCTGGCCTTCGACGAGCCGTCCGACGACGGACTGTCCAAGTTGATCTCCACCTTCCTGTCCGGCTTCGACGACGTGGCCAACAATCCCGACGACATGGCCGCCCGGGCCCAGCTGGTCGAGCAGGGCAAGACGCTGGCCGCCGGGTTCACCCAGCTCGACGCCGCCCTGGCCACCCAGCGGTCGTCGTCGATCGCCGAGCTCGACTCGCTGGTCGGCGAAGTGAACAACGCCGCCGCCCAGATCGGCCAGCTGAACCAGAACATCACGTCGGCCATCAACAACGGCTTCTCCCCCAACGAGCTGATGGACCAGCGCGACCAGCTGGTGGCCCAGCTGGCCGAGCAGGCCGGCATCACCATCCAGAACGGCGACGCCGGCCAGGTCAACGTGTTCATCGGCGGGACGGCGCTCGTCCGCGGCACCCAGGTCTCGCCCCTGCGGGTCGACGTCGGCACCGACCCCGCACAGACGGTGCGGGTCACCTGGGCCGCCGACAACTACCCGGCGGGCGTGAGCGGAACGGCCGGCGGCCTGCTGTCGGCGGTCAACGACGTCATCCCCCGCTACCGGGCCGGCCTGGCGGCCGTGGCCCAGCAGCTGGCGACCGACGTCAACGCCATCCACCAGACCGGCTACGACCTCAACGGCAACCAGGGACTCCCGTTCTTCACCACCGACCCGTCGGGGAACGTGATCGTGAACCCGGCCATCGTCGCCGACCCGAAGCTGGTCGCCGCCTCCGCCAGCCCCACCGCCACCCGCGACGGCTCGGTGGCCCAGCAGATCGCCGAGCTCACCGGCGTCGGCGACGCCTACCAGCAGCTGGTGGTCAGGCTCGGGGTGGAGTCCCAGGCGGTCAACCGCCGGGTCGACGTGCAGGCCTCGATCGTCCAGCACGTCGACCAGGCCAAGGAGGCCACCAGCGGCGTCAACCTCGACGAGGAGATGACCAACATGCTGCAGTTCCAGCACGCCTACGACGCCGCCGCCCGGTTCATGACCGCCGTCGACCAGACCCTCGACACGCTGATCAATTCCACCGGCCTCGTCGGTCGGGGCTAGGAGCGCCCCCCACCATGTCCTCCGCCTTCCGGATCACCCAGCGCAGCGTCGGCCTGTCCTCCCTGTCCGGGCTGCAGGCCGCCCTGTCCCGCCTGCAGGCGACGCAGTCGAAGCTGGCGTCGGGCAAGGCCATCTCCCGCCCGTCCGACTCGCCGACCGGCACCATGTCGGCGCTGCGGTTGCGGACCAGCATCGACCGGGCCGACCAGTTCGACCGCAACGCCGCCGACGGGCTGGCCCGGCTCGGCACGACCGACAACGCCCTGACCGACGGCCTGTCCACCCTGCGGGAGGTCCGTGACGCCGTCGTCCAGGGGGCCAACTCCTCCCTCAGCCAGACCGACCGGGAGGCCCTCGCCGCCCAGGTCGACGGGCTGCGCCAGAGCCTGCTGGCGGTGGCCAACACGGAGTACCTCAAGCAGCCGATCTTCGCCGGGACGGCGGGGACGGCCCAGGCCTACGATGCCGCCGGCACCTATCTCGGCGACACGGGCGTTTCGACCCGCACCATCGCCCCGGGCGTCAAGGTGGCCGTCAACACCCCGGGCCAGGACGCCTTCGGCCCGGCCGGGAACGACGTCTTCAAGGTGCTGTCCGACATCTCCAACGACCTGCGGACCAACCCCGGCAACCTGACGACCACCGACCTCGCCAACCTCGACTCGGCCTACGTCACCATGCAGAACGCCTTGTCCAGCGTCGGCTCCCGATACCATCAGATCGAGATCATGCAGGCACGCAACCAAGCCAACCAGCTCGACACGAAGAGCCAGCTGTCCGACGTCGAGGGCGTCGACCTCCCGGCCGCGACCGTCGACCTCCAGATGCAGGAGGTCGCCTACCAGGCCGCCCTGGGCGCCACCGCCCGGGCGATCCAGCCCTCGCTGGTCGACTTCCTCAAGTGACGATGAGCGATCTGGCGGTCGAGACCGAGCTTCCCGAGCTGAACTTCGCCGGCGGGCTGCCGGGGTTCCCCGACGCCCGCCGCTTCGTCCTCGTCCGCCTCGGCGACGAGACCAGCCCGTTCTCCATCCTGCGCAGCATCGACGACGGCGGAGGCGTGGAGTTCGTCGTCACCCATCCCGGCCTGTTCTTCCCCGACTACGAGCCGGAGATCGACGACGACACCGTCAACCGGCTCGACCTCAGCACCGCCGACGACGCCATCCTGCTGGTGATCGTCACGGTGGGCACGCCCATCTCGGCCTCCACGGCCAATCTGCTCGGGCCGATCGTCGTCAACCGCCACACCCGGGCGGCCGCCCAGGCCGTCCTCAGCAACTCCGGCTACGCCACCCGGGAGGCCCTGGTCCCCGCCGGCTAGCCGCGAGCCGAGTTCCAGGGAGGGAGCTCCGGTGCTGGTCCTCACCCGTCGAGCCAACCAGAGCATCATGATCGGCAACGACGTCGTCGTCACCGTCCTCGAGGTGCGCGGCGACCAGGTCCGCATCGGGATCGACGCCCCCCGGTCGGTGGCCGTCCACCGGGAAGAGGTCTTCCGGGAGCTCGAGGCGGCCAACCGGGCGGCGGCCTCGCCGGCCTCCGGGGCGCTCGACGACCTGGCCGCCCTCCGCCCTCCGCCGAAGCGCAGCTAGCGGCGGGCCGCCTCGAGGACGTCGGCCCACGGCAGGCGGCCCTCCCGGATCAGGTGGAGGTCCTCGCCGGTCCCGTCGACCACGGTGGCCGGCCGGCCGGTGCAGCGACCGCCGTCGAGGACGACGGGGACGTCGTCGTCGTCGAACTCCTCGGCCACCTCGGCGGCGTTCTCGATGTCCGGTTCGCCCTGGGCCGACAGGGTGGCCACGGCCAGCGGGCCGATGTCGCGGCACAGCTGGAGGGGAACGGGGTGGTCGGGCATGCGGGTGCCGATGGTGAGGTCGTCGTCGCCGAGGTCGGCGGCCACCTCGGGGTCGCGGGGCACGACGACGGTCAACGCCCCGGGCCAGGCGTGGTCGAGCAGCCGGCGGGTGCCGTCGGGCACGGCGGTGGCCAGGTTGAGGGCCTGCCCCACCGAGGCCACGAGGACGGCCAGGTTCTGCTCCCGCGACCGGCCGACCAGCTCGAAGAGGCGGTCGGAGGCCCCGGGGACGAAGGGGTCGACGGCCAGCACGTAGACGGTGTCGGTCGGCAGGGCCACCACCAGGCCGGCGGCCAGGGCCTTCTGGGCCGCTTCCCGGCCCTCGGGGCCGAGCGGGTCGGCGGGGTAGATCACCGGTCCACCCCCGGCCGGTGGGCCACCAGTGCCCGGTCCCGGCCGGCCAGATCCGGCCGCACGGCCACGGCGCTGTAGCCGGCCGCCTCGGCCGCCGCTCGCAGCGGGCCGGCCTGGTCCGGAGCCAGCTCCAGCACCAGTGCCCCGCCCGGGGCGAGCCACTCCAGGCCGCCGGCCACCAGGTGCTCGAGGCACTCCCGGCCGGTCGGTCCGGCCACCAGGGCCCCGACCGGCTCGTGGTCCCGGACCTCGGGGGCCAGCCCGGCGTGTTCGGCTTCGGTGACGTAGGGCGGATTCGACACGATCACCGTGAGCCTCCCTCGGAGGGTGCCGGGCAAGGCTTCGTACCACATCCCCCCGGCCAGATGTACCCGGGAGGCCGCCTCGGGGCGCAGGGCGGCGAGATTTGCCCGGGCCACCTCCAGGGCCGCCGGGCTGGCGTCGGTGGCCCACACCTCGGCGCCGGGGACCTCGTCGGCCACCGCCAGGGCGATGGCGCCGCTGCCCGTCCCCAGGTCGGCCACGGTGCACGGCCCGCCGGCCCGCCGGGCCTCGTCGATGGCCAGCCCGGCCACGACCTCGGTCTCGGGGCGGGGGATGAGGACCCGGCGGTCGACGGCCAGGTCGAGCCCCCGGAACCCCCACCGGCCCAGGACGTACTGCAACGGCTCACCGGCCCGGCGCCGCTCCAGCAGGGCGGACAGGCGCTCGGCGACGCCGGCGGCGACCGGATCCGACCATCGCGTCCGGTCCCGGCCGCCCAGGCTTTCGACCAGCCAGCGGGCGTCGACCGGGCTCAACCGGGCCGACGCCTCGGCGTACAGCTCCCGCCAGGTCGTCGTCAGTGGCTGGCTCCGGCGAGCTGGGCGGCCCGGTCGGCCTCGACGAGGGCGTCGAGCAGCTGGCCGAGGTCGCCGGCCAGCACCTGGTCGAGCTTGTGGACGGTCAGCCCGACGCGGTGGTCGGTGACCCGGTTCTCCTTGAAGTTGTACGTCCGAATCTTCTCCGACCGGCCGCCGCCGCCGACCTGGGCCCGCCGGGCGGAGGACAGCTCGTCGGCCTGGCGCTGCTGCTCGGCCTGGAGGAGCCGGGCCCGGAGGATCCGCATGGCCTTGTCCTTGTTCTGGAGCTGGCTCTTCTCGTCCTGGCAGGCGACGACGATGCCGCTCGGGCGGTGGGTGATCCGCACCGCCGAGTCGGTGGTGTTGACCGACTGCCCGCCCGGCCCGGTGGAGCGGTAGACGTCGATCTGGAGGTCGTTGGGGTCGATGGTGACGTCGACCTCCTCGGCCTCGGGGAGGACGGCCACGGTGGCGGCGCTGGTGTGGATGCGGCCCTGGCTCTCGGTCACCGGCACCCGCTGCACCCGGTGGGGCCCGGCCTCGTGCTTCAGCCGGCTCCACACCCCGTTGCCCTTGACGAGGAAGGTGGCCTCCTTGTACCCGCCCATGTCCGACGGCTGGCTGGAGAGGACCTCGATCTTCCAGCCCTGGTTGGCGGCGTAGGCCTGGTACATCCGGACGAGGTCGCCGGCGAACAGGTTGGCCTCCTCGCCCCCCTCGGCGCCGCGGATCTCGAGGATGACGTTCTTGTCGTCGTTGGGGTCCTTCGGCAGGAGCAGCACCTTGAGGCGGCCCTCGAGGTCGGCGACCGTCGACTCCTTCTCGGCCACCTCCTCCCGGGCCAGGTCCCGCAGCTCGGCGTCGCTCTCCGTCTTCAGCATCTCCTTGGCCTCGTCGAGCTGGGTGCGGGCGCTGCGCAGCTCCCGGAACGTGTCGACGATGGGCTTCAGCTCGGAGTGGCGCTTCCCGGCGGTGCGGACGGCCTCCTGGTCGCCGGACGCGTAGATGTCGCCCATGCGCCCCTCGAGCGCGTCGAACTCGGTCTCGATCTCTGCGAGGCGCTCGAACACGCCGGACAGGCTAACGACTGGGCCCTCCCAGCAGGAACCAGCGCTGACCAGGGCGAATGGGACGAAGACCAGCGCACTGGTGAAGCTCCTGTGGCTTCCGTGCCGATGTGTAAGCCGTTCCGAGCAGATCGACCGGTTCAGGAAAGGTCGTCCAGTCCCCCATGAGCACCGCCCGCCTTCTCCGGAGGACGGCCGCCGCCGGCGTCGCCGCCGCCATGCTGGCCTCGGCCGCCTGCGCCAACAGCGACAAGGCGCAGCAGGGCCTCGTGGTGGGCAAGTCGTCGACGACGACCTCCGCCCTCCCCGGGCCGACGATCGTCCAGGACCCGTCCACCACCACCACCGCCGAAGCGCCGACCACGACGGCGGCGCCCCGGGTGACGGCCGGCCCGGCGGTGGCGCCGAAGGTCACCACCGGCCTGCCCGACGGCTCGCCCTACGGCCAGGCCATCCCCTTCACCTCGTCGACCCCGGTCCCCGCCGACCTGGTGTGGGTGCTGGCCATCGGCTCCGACGCCCGCCCGGGGCAGGACATCCGCCGCACCAACGGCGATTCGATCCACCTCATCGGCGTGGACCCCCAGACCGGGGTGGGCACGATCATGGGCTTCCCCCGGGACTCCTGGGTGGCCATCCCCGGCCACGGCACGGGCAAGATCAACAGCTCGCTGGCCCTGGGCGGGCCGCAGCTGATGGCCCAGACCGTCCGCCAGCTGACCGGCCTCCCCGTCGACTACTACGTCCTGACGGGCTTCGAGGGCTTCCAGAAGATCGTCGACGAGCTGGGCGGCGTGAACGTCAACGTCGACAAGCGGATGAACGACAACTTCTCGGGGGCGCACTTCCAGCCGGGCTGGTACGACATGAACGGGGCCGAGACCCTGGCCTACTCCCGCGACCGCCACGACGTCGAGAACGGCGACTTCACCCGGTCGCTCCACCAGGGCAACGTCTTCCTGTCGGGGCTGGCCAAGGTGCGGGCCGAGGTGGGCGACGACAGCGGGCTGCAGAGCTGGATCAGCGTCGTGCTCCGCCACGCCGACCTCGACGTCCCCGCCCAGGACCTGCTCCAGCTGGCCGCCCTGGCCCGCCGCATCGACCCGTCGAAGCTGACCAACGTCGTGGTCCCCGGCCGGATCGGCACGGCCGGCGCCGCCTCCGTCGTCTACCTCACCGACGACGCCCGCAAGCTCTTCCTCGACCTGCGGCCCGACGCCGCCATCGGCGGGCCCACCGGCGACCAGCCCCGCCCGCCGGCCACGACGCCGCCGCCCCAGCCGACGACGACCACGACCGCCGCCCCGGCCACGACGTCCACCACCGCCGCCGCCACGACCCCGAGCACGACGGCCGGGACGGCGTCGACGACGAGCACCACGAGGTGCACCAAGGTCATCGGGTGCTGACGGTGGTGTGACCGGCGGCGTCGGCGGCGGCCGTCGCCCGGTCGTTGAGCAGTTTGACCGCCTCGTCCACGTGGCTGCCCGGGACCGACGCCCCGGACAGGGCGCCCTCGCCGGGGTCGCAGGAGGCGACCTCCACCGCCCCGCCGGCCGTCCGGCCGACGGTGGCGCCGGCGGCCGGGGGCATCGTCCCCGCCCAGCGCCGGAGGGCCCCGGCCATCTCGTCGGTGGCGGCGGGGGTGGTCCCGGCGTAGTCGGCCCGGACACAGACGCGGCCCTGGTGCTCGTAGGCGACGGAGGCGTCGCCGCCCCAGCCGTCGGCCGCCCGGAGCGCATCGGCGGCCGGGATCCGCTCGGCCAGGACGAGGAGCCACCGCAGCTCGCCGAGGTCGTTGCGCCTGGCCACCCGGTCGCCGGGCGGAGGCCGGGGCGCCGGCACCGGCCGGGGCCGCTCGCCCCGCCGGTAGCGGGCCACGTCGATGACGGCGGCCACCGACCACGGCGGGGCCCGCAGGGCCCGGTCGACAGCCTCCTCGCCGCCGGCGGCGGCCAGCACCTCGGTGAAGGCCTCGCCGACGGAGTAGGGGAAGTCGGTCACCTCCGACAGCCAGTCGGGGACGTCGGCGATCTCGGCCCCGAAGGCGGTGTCGCCCTCCTGTTCCGCCTTGTCGTAGGCGTCCTGGTCGGCCTGCGACAGCGAGTCGACGTAGGCGTACTCGGTGCGGACGGCGTCGCCTTCCACCACCGCGTCGAAGGCGGCGTTGCGGTCGTCGGAGTGGTACGACCCTTCCCGGGACAGGTCGAAGTGCTGGTCCTGGAGGGCGTGCGTCAGCTCGTGGACGACGGTGGCCCGCCGGTCGACGGTGAGTTCGCTCCCCCGGACCTCGACCTTGCCGGTCTGGTCGTCGTAGTAGGCGGTGATGCCCTCGCCCGACAGGGTGTTGCCCGAGGCGGCCAGCCCGTTCCGGCCCACCGGCAGCCCGAGGGCCCGGTCGGCGGCCTCGTCGTCGCGCTGATCCTGGGCCGATCCGGCATCCTCGTCCGCCACCGCCCGGCGGAAGTCGGCGTCGGACAGGTACTCGACGGTGACCGGATGGCGGAAGCGCAGGCCGCGCTGGTCCTCCACGAAGCGGACCAGCGGGAGGACCTTGGGGTCCCACTCCTTCGGGTGGGGCGGCTCCGACGGGCGGCCCCGGTCGATCCAGACGAGGCCGAGGGTGGCCGCGCCGAGCACGACGGCGAGGCCGGCGGCCACCCTGGCCTTGCGCACGGCCGAAGCTCAGGCCGGCGCGGCTACTTCTTCTTGGCGGGCCCGCCGACCTTCTTGGCCGCCGAGGCGGCCTTCTGGGCGGCGTGGGCCTTCTGGGCGGCGGCCGTGGCCGCCTGGCGGCGCTGGAAGCGCTCGACCCGGCCACCGGTGTCGACCAGCTTCTGCTTCCCGGTGTAGAAGGGGTGGCATTCGCTGCACAGGTCGACGCGCAGCTCCGGCTTGGTGGCCCGGGTCACGAAGGTGTGGCCGCAGGAGCAGTGCACGTTGCACAGCATGTACTCGGGGTGGATGCCGGTCTTCATAGGAACTCCAGTCTAAGCGCTCAACCCGGTTTCACGGCCAGGCGTCCCATCCATGTCACGGCCGGGGGGCGGCGTCAGCCGCCCGTAGGCGCCTTGGCGATCTCGGCCAGGAACTCGTCGTTGCTTCTCGTGCTCTTGATCTTGTCCATCAGGAGCTCGAGGCCGGCCCCGCCCTCGAGGGCGTTGAGCACCCGCCGCAGCTTCCAGACCATCTGCAGCTGCTGGCGATCGAAGAGCAGCTCCTCGTGCCGGGTCGACGACGCTTCCACGTCGATGGCCGGGTAGATCCGGCGCTCGGCCAGGCGGCGATCGAGCCGCAGCTCCATGTTGCCCGTCCCCTTGAACTCCTCGAAGATCACCTCGTCCATCCGGCTGCCGGTCTCGATGAGGGCAGTGGCCAGGATCGTCAACGATCCTCCCTCCTCGATATTCCGGGCCGCCCCGAAGAACTTCTTCGGGGGGTACAGGGCGCCGGAGTCGACGCCGCCCGAGAGGATGCGCCCCGAGGCCGGGGCGGCCAGGTTGTAGGCCCGGGCCAGGCGGGTGATGCCGTCGAGGATGATGACGACGTCCTTGCCCGTCTCCACCAGCCGCTTGGCCCGCTCGATGGCCAGCTCGGCCACCTGGGTGTGCTCCTCGGCCGGGCGGTCGAAGGTGGAGGCGACCACCTCGCCGTTCTGGACGTGGCGGCGCATGTCGGTGACCTCCTCGGGCCGCTCGTCGACGAGCAGCACGATGAGGTGCACCTCGGGGTTGTTGCGTTCGATGGAGTGGACGATCTGCTTCATGATCGTCGTCTTGCCGGCCTTGGGGGGCGACACGATGAGGCCCCGCTGGCCCTTCCCGATGGGCGAGACGAGGTCGACGATCCGACCGGTCAGGTTGTTGGGCTCGCCCGGCAGCTCCAGGCGCAGCTTCTCGTCGGGGAACAGCGGCGTGAGGTCCTCGAAGCGGGGGCGGACCCGGGCCTCCTCGGGCGACTGGCCGTTGATCTCGTCGAGGCGGAGCAGCGCCGGGTACTTCTCGTTGCTGGCCGCCGGGCGGGTGGCGCCCTTCAGGTAGTCGCCCTTGCGCATGCCGAAGCGGCGGATCTGGGAGGCCGACACGTAGACGTCGCCCCGGCCGGCCAGGAAGCCGCCCGTCCGCATGAAGCCGTAGCCCTCGTCGCGGATCTCCAGCAGGCCCTGGACCTCGATCGGTTCGCCGGCCGGCTCGAACGGCCGGGCCTCCCGTTCCCGGGGCTGCTGCCCGGCCTCGGGGGCCCCGGGGGCACCGTCGAAACCGCGGTCGCGGCCCCGCCGCCGGCGCCGGCGGCTGCGGCCCTCGCCGAAGGCCTCCCGGGTGTCGCCGCCGGAGCCGTGGCCGCCGTCGGTGCGGGCGCCGCCCTGGTCGCCGCCGCCTTCGCTGCTGTCGGTGGCGACCGGCTCGGCGGCGGCCGGAGCGGACGGGGCGGCCGGAGCGGACGGGCCACCGGCGTCGAAGGAGAACCGCTGGGGCTCCGTCGGGGGCGCCTCGGGGGCGGGCGGGGTGGCGGCGGGGGACGGGCTCTCGGCCGGGGCGGGCCCGGTGGCCCGGTCGGCGGCCCGGCCGTTGGCCTCGGCGGTATCGGGCGCCCCGCCGGTGCCGGCCGGCGCCTCGGCCGGTTCGGCCGGCTCGGCCTCCGCCGACTTCTTCCGGGTGGCCCGCTTCTTCGGCTTCTCGCCGGTCGGCTCGGGGACCGACGCCCCGCCCGTCGCCTTGTCGAGGATCGCCTCGATGAGGTCGGCCTTGCGCAGGCGGGTCGCCCCCCGCACGCCCATGGCCGACGCGATCTCGTGCAGCTCGTCACGGTCGCGCAGCCCGAGCTGGGCTCGTTCGGCGGCGAACTCCCCGGTAGTGGTCATCGGTCGTGTGTCCTCCTGGCGGATGCTGTCTGCAGTTCCTTCGGCCCGTCGTCGGGTCGCGATCCGTCGACGGGCGGATCGTCGCCGGCGGGGACGGCGGCCATCGCCCGGCTCACCACGAGCTCGATCACCTGGGCCAGGGTGGCGTCGAGGCTGTAGGAGGGGACGATCGGCACGCTGCGCTCCAGCGCCAGCGACTTGATGTAGCGCTGGATCTTGCGGATGTTGTCGAAGAAGTCGAGGTACCGCTCCGAGGGCCGGCTCCGGTTGTCGTGGGCCCGGGCGAGGAAGTGGGAGCGGTGGGCCTCCTCGTCGTCGCAGGTGATGATGAACTGCACGACGAAGGCGTCGGTGAACTCGGCCGGGTCCATGAACCCGGGCACGAGGTGGGCCCCCTCGAGGATGAGGTCGGTGCTCTCGGCCACCGCCCGGCGGACCAGCGCCTGGGCGCCCACCGCCACGGCCGCCGCCTGCTCCCGGTAGCCGATGATGACCGGGTCGGCGTTGCGGGGCAGCGGGTGGCGGACGAGGTGGTCGGCGTCGAAGCTCGACGTGTGCAGCGTGGGCATGAGCTCCTCGCTGAACATCGACCGCATGACCTCCCGGATGGCGTCGGTGGGGATGATCCGGGTGATGCCGAGGCGGCCGGCCAGCTGGGTGGCCACCGTCGACTTGCCGACGCCGGTGGCCCCGCCGATGAGGATGATCAGGGGGCGGTCGATCCGGTTGACGACCTGCCATTTCACGAACGAGTCGGCGTAGCGCTGGCCCACCTCGGCGGCGAGGACGTCGCCGGCCAGCTCGGCCAGCTCCGCCCGGCTGATCTCGGGGGCGCCCCGCTCGTGGAGCCGCTGCTCGATCCGCTCGGCCACGTGGAAGGCCCGGGCCGGCGGCAGGCCGGTGGCCATGATGGAACTCGCCATCAGGCCCTTGGAGTAGGGCAGGGCGTGCTCCTCGTCGGAGATGACGATGTGGCGGGGGTTCTGCGTCATACGTGTCGCCTAGGGACCTGCCCGGAACCGTTCCGTGGCCAGGGCGGCTACGGAGGGGAAGAGCGCTTCGAGCGGCCCGTCCCCCCCGGTGACCAACACCTGGTTGTCGGAGTAGACGACCCGCATCCCCCGCTCCAGGGCGAACCGGGTGGCGAGGTCAACGGCTGCCGCTTTCAGCTCGGTGACGAGTACGTCAGCCCGGCCGGCGGCCTGCAGGTCGGCGGCGAGCCGGGGACGGTTCGCCAACGAAGAGCTGTGACCGACGACAGTGGCGCCGTACGACTCGAGATGCCCCGCCAGGATCCCCGTCACGGCGGCAGGAGCCGTGGTGGTGAAGAAGACGGAATGTCCGGAGATCGGCCCGAGAGGACGCGGCCTGAACGTGGTTTGAACGACCGGAACCCCTGGAACGAGCCCCCGGATGCGATCCTCGAGGGCCGCCACCGCGCCCAAATCGGCAAGCGGTTGTTCCACCAGTGTAATCACCACCAGGTCGGCCAGCAACAGA
>Ga0070741_10012293_pt1 | contig 15514 bp, 13 predicted proteins | sample Coa_R1_4_FD_66440 | JGI IMG/M metagenome (GOLD analysis project Ga0070741, IMG submission 66440) | Surface soil microbial communities from Centralia Pennsylvania, which are recovering from an underground coalmine fire - Coalmine... | ecosystem: Environmental > Terrestrial > Soil > Unclassified ... | reverse complement strand
CGCGATGTGACGAGGGCCCACGCCCTGCTCAACCACCGAACGCGCGACGGGGTCGAGCGGTTCGTCACGATCACCGGCGGCAAGTTCTGCACGTTCCGCCTGATGGCAGAGGAGACGATGGACGCCGTCTGCGCGGAGCTCGGGACCCAGCGTCCGTGCCGCACCGCGGACGAGCCGCTGCCGGATTCGGAGAGCCATCGCTACTACTGGCTCGGTGCCCGCGTGGCGCAGCGCGAGGAATCGCTGCATACCGACCAGCTCATCTGCGAGTGCGAGTTCGTGACCCGCAGCGACCTCGAGACCGCCCTTCGGCGGCGGGGGACCACCAACCTGGACGACATCCGGCGGTTGCTGCGCCTGGGCATGGGGCCATGCCAGGGAGGCTTCTGCATCTACCGGGCAACCGGCATCCTGCACGATCTCCAGAAGACCCCGGTTCAGGTCGCCAACCGCGCCCTCCTCGATTTCGTCCAGGAACGGTGGAAGGGCGTCCAACCGGTCCTGTACGGCGACCAGCTCCGGCAGACCCGGCTGGACGACTGGATCTTCCAGGGGGTGCTGGACGTGGGGCACCTGCCCGGCGACGAGTCACGAAGCGGCAAGCCCGAGAAGGTGACGACATGAGAAGCGACGCCGTGGTGGTGGGTGCCGGCCTGTCGGGACTCGTCGCGGCCCTTCGTCTGGCCGAGGCTGGACTGAAGACGACCGTGGTGGCACAGGGGGTCGGGTCCACACACCTGTCCCCCGCGAGCATCGACGTCCTCGGCTATGCGCCGGACCTCGTCGAGAGCCCGGCGAGGGCGCTTCCGGCCTTCTTGGCAGAGCACCCCGAACACCCCTACGCCCGCATCTCGCTCGAGCTCATCGAGCAGAGCGTGGCGTGGCTCCGTGAGCGGGCAGAGGGTCTCGGCTACACCGGATCCCTCCGGGAGAACCTCCTGGTTCCCACCGCGGCCGGGGTGCCCGCTCCCACGGCCGTCGTGCCGGCGTCGATGGCGGCAGGCGATCTCCGCTCGGGCGGCCGATTCGCGTTCGTCGGCCTCCGGGCGATGAAGAGCTTCCACCCCGCGTACCTGGCGGAGAATCTCGCCCAGGCCAAGCTTCCCTCGGGGGCGGGCATCGAGGCGCGCGCGGTGCGGATCACCGAGCCCGGGAGCGAGCCCGACGTGGGCGCTCTCGACTACGCCCGTGCGTTCGAGGATGCCGCGTTCCGCCGGGCGGTGGCGAGCGAGCTCAAGGTCCAGCTGCAGTCGGGCGAGGCGGTGGGCTTTCCCGCCGTGCTCGGCCTGGACCGACACGCCGAGGTGCGCCGCGAGCTCGAGGAGGCGCTCGAACGGCCGGTCTTCGAGGTGACGGGGCTCCCCCCCTCTGTGCCGGGCATCCGCCTGTTCCGTGCGCTGCGCTCCGCGTTTCGGAGGGCGGGGGGGCGACTGGTCATGGGCGCGGTGGTCGTCGGCGCGGGCACCAGCGAGCGGTCCGTGACCTCGCTCTCGGTCCGGGCGGCAGCCGGCCGCACGACTGCCTACGAGGCTCGCTGGTTCGTGCTGGCGACGGGCGGCTTCGCGTCGGGGGCGCTGCATGTGGACTCCTACGGAGAGGTACGCGAGACCGCCCTCGGCCTACCCGTGGCCGGCGTGCCGCCGGTCGAAGAACCGAGGTTCCTCCCCGGCGTCTTCGACGACCACCCGATGTCCAGAGCCGGGCTCGCGGTGGACGAGCGGCTGCGCCCCCTGGGCCCGGAGGGAGCGGCGGCGTTCCACAACCTTTTCGCGGCCGGAGCCGTGCTCGCCGGTGCCGAGCCCTGGCGGGAGCGTTCGGGCAACGGGTTGGCCCTTGCGACGGGTTTCGCGGCCGCGTCGCACATTCTGGAGGACGCGTCGTGATGCAGACCTTGGACTCCGAGCCCCTGGAGCTCGTGCGCGGTTCGCTCGATCACTGCGTGAAGTGCACCATCTGCGAGACGTTCTGCCCGGTGTCGAACGTCACGCCGCTGTTTCCCGGCCCCAAGTACGTGGGCCCGCAGGCCGAGCGGTTTCGTACCGCCGACGGCACGTTCGACGCTTCGCTCGACTACTGCTCCGGCTGCGGCATCTGCACCACCGTGTGCCCGCAAGGAGTCAAGATCGCGGAGATCAACGCCAAGGCGCGCGCGCGCATGAAGGCGGAGCGCGGGGTTCCCCTCCGCGACCGGATCATCGCCCGCTCGAGCCTCATGGGCAGGCTCGGCACGCCGGTCGCCCCGCTCGGCAACTGGTTCCTCCAGAACCACGCATTCCGCGCGCTGCTCGAGAGGGTCCTGCGAATCCACCGCTCCGCGCCGATGCCCCGGTTCGCGGGGCGAACCTTCCAGGGGTGGGCCCGGCGGCACCCGGCCCCCGCGAACGCCACGCGCGCCGTCGTGTACTTCCACGGGTGCAGCACCAACTACTACGAGCCGAGGCTCGGGGAGATGACCGTGGCGGTCCTCGAGCACAACGGGTTCCGAGTGCTCGTCCCGCGCCGACAGGACTGCTGCGGGCTGCCGCTGCAGTCGAACGGGCTGATGGACGACGCACGGCGCTACGTCCGCCGATTGGCGTCGACGCTTGCCCCATACGCCCGGCGGGGCTACGACATCGTGGCCACGTCGACGAGCTGCGGCCTGATGCTCAAGCGCGAGGCGATCGAGATGCTGGACCTCGGGGACGACGAGGACCTTCGCGTCGTCTCGGCGCACATGTACGACATCTGTGAGTACCTCCTCTGGCTCCACGAGCGCGGGGAGCTCCGCACGGACTTCCGTCCGCTCCCGATCACGGTCCCCTACCATGCTCCCTGTCAGCAGGCAGGGCACTGGATGGGCAAGCCGGCGCTCGACCTGTTCGCGCTGATCCCCGAGCTCACGGTCGCAGAGAGCGACGCGGATTGCTGCGGCATCGCCGGCACGTACGGCCTCAAGGCCGAGAAGTACGACATCGCGATGGCGGTGGGCGCCCGACTGTTCGACCAGGTTCGCGAGGCGAGGTCGGAGGTCGCCGCATGCGACAGCGAGACCTGTCGCTGGCAGATCGAGAGGGCCACCGGCGTTCCCTCGGTCCACCCGATCGAGGTGCTGTACCGGGCCTACGGCCTGTCAGGGTGAGCGCACGCCGGTCCTCACCGGCGGATCCGGGGCGGAAGAGGTCCGCGTGATCGGTATCGTCCTGGTCTCTCACAGCGCCAAGCTCGCCGAGGGCGTCGCCGAGCTCGCCCGCCAGATGGGGGGCGAGGACGTGCCCCTCGAGCCCGTCGGGGGCCTTGACCTCCCCGACCGGCCGATCGGCACCGACGCCGTCCTCGTCTCCTCGGCCATCGAACGGGCGTGGTCAAAGGACGGTGTGCTCGTGCTGATGGACCTCGGCAGCGCCGTGCTCTCGGCCGAGATGGCGGTGGAGATGCTGCCGGAGGACCGTCGCGAGCGCGTTCTGCTCTGCGCGGCCCCTTTCGTCGAGGGCGCGGTCGCGGCCGCGGTCGCTGCCCGGCTCGGGCGCTCGCTCGAGGAGGTGGCCGAGGAGGCTCGGAACGGTCTGTCGCCGAAGGCCGCTCACCTCGGTGTCGTTCCGCCGGGCGAGGTGTCCGAGGCCGTGGGAGCAGCAGAGCCGGGGCCCGTCGCCGCCGCGCGCACCGTGCGCCTCCGGGTCGAGAATCCGCTCGGCCTGCACGCCCGTCCGGCGGCGCGTCTAGTCCGGACGGCCGGGGCGTTCGATGCGGACGTTCGCGTTCGCAACCTCACCACGGGCCGCGGCCCGGCGAGCGCCCGGAGCCTGAACGCGATCGCGACGCTCGGCGTGCTCCGGGGTCACGAGATCGAGATCTCTGCGTCGGGCACGCAGGCCGGCGAGGCCCTTCGGGCGATCGAGGAGCTCGCGGCCGAGCGGTTCGGCGACGAGGTCGTCGAAGCGGCGCCTCCGCCCCCGGGCCGCGAGGCGCCGGCGCCTCCGGTCGAGGGCGCGTTCGCCGGACACCCCGCCTCTCCCGGTGTGGTGGTCGCGCCGGCCAGGCACACGCAGGCCCCGGAGATCGAGGTGCCCACCGAGCCGGTCGGCGAACCGGAACGGGAGTGGGAGGCGCTCGAGGCCGCCTTGGAGGCGACCGCCCGCGACATCCGGGCGACACGCGCGCAGGTGGCCGCCCGAGCCGGCGAGCAGGCGGCGGCGATCTTCGACGCCCACGCGCTGCTGCTCGAGGACGAGGACCTGCTGTCGTCGCTTCGCCGAGCGATCCTGAGCGAGGGGCGCGGCGCCGCCGCGGCATGGTTCGAGACCATCGAGCGCGTCGCGGCGGCCTGGCGGGCGCTCGACGATCCATACCTTCAGGCACGCGCGGCCGACGTTCAGGCGGTGGGCCGTCAGGTCCTCGCGCACCTGACGGGGCGGGCGGCGGGGCCGCTCGTCGTGACCGGCGAGGGGGTGGTCGTGGCGGAGGATCTCACCCCTGCGGACACGGCCGGGCTCGATCCGGCGAAGGTCCGCGGGATCGCAACCGCGCTCGGCGGCCCGACGTCGCACTCGGCCGTCCTCGCGCGCTCGCTCGGGATCCCGGCCGTGGTGGGCCTCGGTCGGGCGATCCTGGAGATCCCCGAGGGCACGACCGTGCTCCTCGACGGGGACGCGGGGCTCCTGCGACCGAACCCGGATGCAGACATGGTGGCGGAGGCGGAGCGCCGCGCCGAGGCGTTTCGCGCCTCCGAGGCCGCCGCGCGGGCCGAAGCCGAACGACCGGCGAGCACCCGGGACGGGGTGCGCATCGAGGTCCTCGCCAACATCGGCGGGCCCGAGGACGTCGGCCCGGCGCTGGATGCCGGGGCCGAGGGGGTCGGGCTGCTCCGGACCGAGTTCGTGTTCCTCGGCCGGGACACCATGCCCACCGAGGACGAGCAGGAAGCCGTCTACCGCGACATCGCCACCCGGCTCGGCGGACGGCCGCTGGTGCTTCGAACGCTCGACGTCGGTGGGGACAAGCCCCTCCCGTACGTTCCCATGGCCCCCGAGGCGAATCCCTTCCTCGGCCTGCGGGGACTCCGGCTGGGCCTGTCCAGGCCCGATGTGCTCCTGCCGCAGCTCCGCGCAGCGATCCGGGTGGCCGCCGACCACCCCCTGCGCGTGATGTTCCCGATGGTGACGACCCTTGAGGAGGTTCGGGCCGCGCGCGAGCTCGTCGAGCGGACGCGCCGCGAGCTCGCCGCGGGCGGTCGCGGAGCGCCCGAGCACGTGGAGGTCGGGATCATGGTCGAGGTGCCCTCGGCCGCGCTCAACGCCGCCGCCCTCGCCGCCGAGGTCGACTTCTTCTCGATCGGGACGAACGACCTCGCCCAATACACGCTCGCGGCCGAGCGCGGCAACGAGCAGGTCGCGGGCCTGGCCGACGCGCTCCATCCGTCGGTGCTTCGGCTGATCCGCATGACCGTCGAGGCCGCCGACCCGCTCGGGCGGGGCGTCGCCGTCTGCGGCGAGCTCGCGGCCGATGAGGCCGCCGTGGCGATCCTGGTGGGGCTCGGCGTTCGCGAGCTCTCGGCGAGCGCGCCGGCGATCCCTCGTGTGAAGCGTGCCGTTCGCGCCCTCACGTTGGGGGATGCCCGGGCGCTTGCGGAGCGCGCTCTGGGATGCCGGACCGCCGCGGAGGTCCGACGGCTCGTCACCACCGCCCGCCCCGCTGTTAGCATCGATTGAAGCCCCGGGGGTCCGCCGTGAACGATCGGGAAGCCAAGGCAGCGTCCCTGCTCGCCCGGATTACCTTCGTCCGCGTGGCCCTCGTGCCGGTGGTCATGTGGCTGCTGCTCGAGGGCGGGCGCCTGGCGCATGCGTACGGAGCGGCCGCGACCCTGTTCGGGATCGCCGCCGCCACCGACTTCCTCGACGGCTTTCTCGCGCGCAGGTGGGGCGCGACCACGACGCTCGGAAGCTTCCTCGATACGACGGCCGACAAGCTCCTGGTCTCCGGCGTGCTCCTTGCCCTGGTCGGCGCCGGACGTGCTTCGCCGTGGATCGCAACGATCATCGTCGGGCGAGAGCTGCTGATCATGGGGCTCCGCGGCGTGGTCGCGGCCGACGGGAGGGTGATGCGCCCGTCCGTGTGGGGAAAGGCGAAGGCCAACGTGCAGTTCCTGGCGATCATCGCGGCGATCCTGCGCACGCCCGGCCGGCTCGGACCGCTCTTTCCCGACCAGTGGGCCATGCTGGTCGCGGCGGCCGTCACGGTCCTGTCGGCGGTCGAGTACCTCGCGCGGTTCTCCGCAAGCATCACCGGCTCGCGGCGCCCGTGAGCCGTATGCCCGGGCGGGTCTTCGTCACGGGCGGGTCGGGCCTCGTCGGAGCGGCCCTGCTCCGTCGGCTGGAGCGGGATGGGCGCGAGACGGTAGCGCTGGCGCGCTCCGAGCGCTCCTCGGCGGTCGTCGCCGGGCTGGGCGCTCGGCCCGCCCGCGGCGACGTGCTCGATCCGGACGGGCTCGCAGACTCGATGCGAGGATGCGACGTCGTCTTCCACGTCGCGGGGGCGATCCAAACGTGCGCGACGGATGCCTCGCTGATGGTCCGGACGAACGTCGAAGGCACGAGGAACGTCGTGGAGGCGGCCGCACGAGCCGGCGTCCGACGGGTCGTCCTGACCTCCTCGGCCGCCACCATCGGCGAGGAGCGGCACGCCGTGGCACGCGAGGACACGCCGCATCGGGGCTGGCACCTCACGACCTACGAGCGCTCGAAGCACGAGGCCGAACGGCTGGCGTTCGAGCGTGGGGGCCGCCTCGGCCTGGAGGTCGTCGCCGTGAACCCGGCTTCGGTGCAGGGGCCCGATCGGGTCTCCGGCGCCGCCCGCCTGCTCCTGACGCACCTGCGAGGGCGCCTCCCCGTCCTGGTGAACGTCCCCCTGTCCCTCGTCGACGTGGAGGACTGCGCGCGAGGACACCTCCTGGCCGAGACCCGCGGGGGTCCCGGCGAGCGGTACCTGCTCTGCGGGGCGTCGCTCACCGTCCGCGAGGCCCTCGAGATCGTCGAGCGCACGACCGGCGTTCGACGGCGCGGGTGGTTCGCGCCGGTCGGTGCGGTGGCCGCGCTGGCGGGCCCCATCGAGGCGGCGTTCCGGGCGGTCGGGCGCCCTCCCCCGTTCTGCCGGGAGCTCGCGCGGGCGCTCGTGCACGGGCGATCGTGCGACGGCTCGCGCGCGGCGCGCGACCTCGGGCTCGCCTACACGCCGGTGGAGGAGACGCTACGTCGCATCGTGGAGACTCTCCGCGGGCGAGGACTGCTCTGATCTGGAGGGCCCTCGCGTGGGTCGCGGCGCCCGGCCCGACGTAGGATGGCGCCGGGACGTCACCACGACCCGTGGAGGTGCTGCCCAATGGACGATCAGCGTCCCGATCGGAACCTCGCCCTCGACCTGGTGCGCGTCACCGAGGCGGCCGCGCTCGCGGCCGGCCGGTGGATCGGCCGCGGGGATAAGGTCTCGGCCGACCAGGCGGCCGTCGACGCGATGCGGCTCATGATCGACAGCGTGCCGATGCACGGAACCGTCGTCATCGGCGAAGGCGAGAAGGACGAGGCACCCATGCTCTTCAACGGCGAGGAGGTCGGCAACGGCACCGGCGCCGCCGTCGACGTCGCCGTCGACCCGATCGACGGCACGCGTCTGACCGCGATGGGGCAGCCCAACGCCCTGTCGGTCATCGCGCTGGCCGAGCGCGGCACGATGTTCTTTCCGGGAGCGGCCGTTTACATGGAGAAGGTGGCGACCGGTCCCGAGGCCGCAGAGGTGATCGACATCACCGCTCCGCCCGAGGAGAACGTGCGCCTCGTGGCGAAGGCCAAGGAGAAGCGCCCCGAGGAGATCGCCGTCGTGATCCTGGACCGCGAGCGTCACCAGGACCTCATCGCCCGCGTCCGCGAGACCGGGGCTCGCGTGTTCCTGATCACCGACGGCGACGTCGCCGGTGCCATCGCGGCGGCGACCACCCGACGGTCCGGGATCGATCTGCTGCTGGGAACCGGCGGAACGCCGGAGGGCGTCATCGCGGCCGCGGCGCTGAAGTGCCTGGGCGGCGCGATCCAGGGACGACTGGTGCCTCGTAACGACGAGGAACGAGCGCGACTGCTCGACGCCGGGTACGACATCGAGCGCGTCCTCACGACCGAGGACCTCGTCTCCGGACAGGACGTCTTCTTCGCCGCGACCGGCATCACGAACGGTTCCCTGCTCCGCGGCGTGAAGTACTGGCCGGACGGGGCCACCACGTGGTCGCTCGTGATGCGGTCGCGGTCCGGGACGGTCCGCTGGATCGAGGCCGAGCACCAGTTCGAGAAGCTCGAAACCTACTCGAAGATCACCTACCGCTGAGCGAGGCCGGGTCCGCCGACCGCCGCGCCCGTCGCGGACGGGCGGGCAGTGTCTCGCACCCTCGGCCCGATCCTCAGGGCAGCCGGTAGACGCCCGTGCCCTCCCTCACGATGAGGCCCATCCGCGCGGCCTCGGCGAGCGCCGCGAGAAGCCGGCGCCGGACGTTCGGCTCGGCGAACGGATCGAGGTATCCTCGTCGCAGGGCGAGGTTCTGGATCACGGTCCAGTGCAACGGTTTTCGCTCCTCCCAGAGAACCGTCAGGGCGGCCTCGCGCGCGTCCACGATCAGAGCGACCTCGCCTTGGGAATGACCGCGCTTGCGAGCAGCTCGAGCATCGAGGGATCCGGCAGCGCGAACGGGAGGGGCGCAGGAGCGAGGACGACCTCCTCCACCCCGAGCTCCGCGAATCGCGCGAGGCGCTCGATCACCTGCTCGGGCGTGCCGGTCAGCGTGTCCGCGGCGAAGACCTCCAGGGGCTCCCGGTCGATCACGCCGGGTATCCAGCGCTGCATCGCCGCATAGCGGGCGCGGAGGTCCCCGCGGTCCTCTCCGACGACGGTGTAGAGCCCCAGCGACAGCCGGAGGGTCCTGGGATCCCGTCCCTCGAGGTCACAGAGCTCCCGCGCGCGCCTCACCCGGTCCGCGTATGCCTCGGGAGTCCAGCGCCAGACGGTGTTCCAACCGTCCGCATGCCGCGCCACCAGTCGAAGCGCACGATCGCCGCCCTTCGCGCCGATCCAGATCGGAGGTCGCGGACGCTGTGCCGGGACCGGGTGGTTGAACGCTCCGCGAAGCCGCACCCGCCGCCCCTCGAAGTCGACGGGCCCTCCGCGCAGCAGGGCGTCCAGCGCCCCGACCGTCTCCTCGAGCGCGCGGAACCGGTCGCCGACCGTGCCGAACGCGACGCCGAACCGTCGGAACTCGTCCTCGTACCATCCGGCCCCGATGCCGAGATCCAGCCGGCCCCCGGAGAGCAGGTCGAGGGCCGTGGCGGACTTGGCCAGGATCGCGGGGTGTCGAAACGCCCCGCACAGCACGAGCGTCCCGAGCCGCACCCGCTCGGTCAGCGGGGCGAGCGCGGCCAGCGCGGTCATCGGTTCGAGCGAGCCGTGCAGCCCATCGGGCCCGCCGTAGCGAGCGAGGGAGTACACGAAGTGGTCCGACACCCACACGGAGTCGAACCCCAGACGCTCCGCGCGCGTGGCGACCTCCGCCATCCGGGCAAACGAGATCGGCTCGGGACCCGGCAACGAGAAATCGTAGTGCGGGAGCGAGAGGCCGATCCGCATCGCTAGAGGTACCGCAGGACGTCCGCGGGACCCGTGACCTCCACCCGCGGAGGGACGGTGATGCCCTCGGGGAGCTTCAACCGCGGATACACGGACACGTGCTCGGAGAGGTGGACGCCGGGGTAGACGATGACCTCGTCGCCGAGCGCCACGAAGTGCTCGATCGTCGTGGGGTTGTACGGCTCGGAGCGAACCTCGGTCATCGACCCGATCACGGCCTCCGTGATACGGGCGGCGGCTCCGATGATGGCCCCGTCCCTCACCTGCGTTCGCTCGATGACGGCGTCGCGTTGCACCTCGATGTCGTCGTCGAGGTTGGATTCGGTGATCCGGACGCCCGGATGGATCTCGCAGAACCGCCCGATACGGACCGCCGGCCCGATCGAGACCGCGCCCACGGCGAGCTTTTCGTACAGCGTCATACCGCTCGTCGAATCGCGCATCGACAGCGACTCTGGAGCGATCCACACGTGCGCGGCGGGGTCGAACGGAGGCCCGAGCAGCCGATCCACCGCCTCGAACTCGCCGCGCAGGACCGCGACCATCGTCTCCACGTAGTCCTCGACGTTGCCGAGGTCGCCGATCTGCCGAACCGGATGGGCGAACACCGGGTAGCCGTGTCCGACCAGCCACGGCAGCAGGTCCTTGCCGAAGTCCAGCCGCCGCGCCCGAAGCTCGCGGACCTCGGGCTCTTCGGCAAGCCCCCGCAGCGCCTCCGCGTCCACGAGATAGAAGCCCGCGTTGGTCATCAGTGGAAGCCGGCGGAACTCGTCGTCGCTCGCCGCGTGGAAGTGGTCCCGAAGCTCCGCGAGCGTCGGCTTCTCGACGAACTCCGTGATGCGTCCTTGCCCGTCGGTCAGCATCACGCCGTACTTCTCCGCGACCTCGTCCGGCTCTCGTGTCATGGCGGCGATCGTCGCCACGGCGCCGTGGCGGACGTGCGCCTCGAGCATGGGACCCAGGTCGAAGTCGATGATCGAGTCCGTCGGGAACACGAGCGCCGGCTGGCGGATGTCCCAGTAGTCGAGCATCCGCAAGGTGGAGTCGGCGCTGCCGGTCGTGAGCGCGTCGTACTTCACCGGCGAGTACTTCACGTCGACTCCGAATCCTTCGCCGTATCCGATCATGACCTTGATCTGATAGCGGTTCTCCTTGCCGTGGGCGATGATGTAGTAGTCCTTGATCCCCTCGCTGGAGAGGATCTGGATCACCCAGCGGATCAGGCGGCGGCCGAGGAAGGACATCGCCGCCTTGGACCGCAGGTATCCGGGCGCCTTCAGCGTGAGGGGTCGAGCCCGCACGCCCTGACCGCCCGCGAGCCCGATGCCGACGACTTCGGAGACCTCCGGCATGCGTCAGCATGATATCCGGGTTGAGGTCGCCGCCGCGCGGCGGCTCGGGGGCGCGGGACCTCGGCGGCGTCCGGCGGTGTGAGCGGTACGAGCGGTGTGAGCGGTACGAGCGGTGTGAGCGGTACGAGCGGTGTGAGCGGTACGAGGAGGAGGCGAGATGAGACCCTGGATCACGGAGCTCGCGGGACGGATCCAGGAGCACGTGATCCAGAGCCGGGTACTGGTGGGGAACCCGCTCGGGGACCCCGCGGAGCGCCCGCTCTGGGTGTACACGCCGCCCGGGTACGACCCGGCAAACGATCGCGGCTACCCATCCGTGTACGTGATCCAGGGGCTCACCGGGCAGATCGACATGTGGCGGAACCGCGAGGCCTTCCGCCCCACCTACCTGGAGCTCATCGACGATCTCTTCGCGCGAGGCGGAGCCCCGGCCACGATCGTGGTCTTCGTCGACTGCTGGACCTCTCTCGGCGGCAGCCAGTTCTTGAACTCGCCGGGCACCGGCCGCTACCTCGACTACCTGTGCGACGAGGTCGTACCGTTCGTGGACGCCCGCTACAGGACCGATGCCCGCCGCGAGCGGCGGGGTATCCAGGGCAAGTCGAGCGGGGGCTACGGCGCGATGGTGGTGCCGATGCTCCGACCCCACGTGTTCGGCGCGCTCGCCTCGCACGCGGGCGACGCCCTGTTCGAGGCGTGCTACCTCCCGGAGTTCCGCGAGGTCGTGCGTGTGCTTCGCGACGAGTACGAGGGATCGTACGAGCTCTTCTGGCAGGACGTCCGGTCCCGGCCGTTCGGGACCAAGAAGCACGATGGGGTCCTGCTGAACTGCTGGTGCATGGCCGCCTGCTACTCGGCCGATCTCGACGGCACCGTGCGGCTGCCGTTCGACACCGAGACCGGTGTTCTGATCGATGAGGTGTGGGCCAGGTGGCTCGAGAAGGACCCCGTGCGCATGGTTCCCCGTCACGCCGAGGCGCTTCGCTCGATGCGAGCGGTCTATCTGGACGCCGGGACCCACGACGAGTGGTACCTGGACGTGGGGGCCGTGGCCGTGTCCAGGGCGCTCGACGCCGCGGGCGTGCCCCACACGCATGAGCTGTTCGACGCGGGTCACATGTCGATCGGCTATCGCTACCCGAGGAGCCTTGCGGTGCTGGCCTCCGCGCTCGCCGCTCCCTGGTGATGCGGGCCGTCGCCCGAACGACCGTCGAGGGAGCGCGGGAACCGTGCCCACGGGGCGCGCCGGGACACGAGCGATCCGGCGGCTCGGACTGCTCAGGCTCCCTGCGTCCCATCGATCGAGCCGCGGAGCACGACGCGCCCGGCCGCGTCGCGCACGAGCACGGTCGTGAAGCCGGCCAGGCTCCGGTTCTGGAACTGGCGGAAGGCCTGACCGCCGCCGTCGGCGTCGAGGCTCGCGATCTCGCCTCCGCGGAGGACGTCGCCGCCGGCATTGCGCAGCTCGATGCGATACGGGAGACGCCCCGGGTCTCTCGGCAGCCCGTTCACGATCACGATGACGAAGTCGATTCGTGTGGGCGACACGAGCTCGAGCACCGCCCCGCCGCCGACCCTGCCCGCCGCCGTCGGCGCGAGCTGGCCGAGGTGGGTCTGGTCCTCGGGGAGCTGGGTCCCGAGCGGGAGCCCGACCAGGACCTTGCGGAACTGCTCGAGTGCCGCCTCGCGCCGCTGCTCGGCGCGGGCGGCTCGGTCAGCGAACCGGTCCGCGCGACCGGCCATGACCGCGCCCCAGCCGAGCCCGGCCACCGCCACCATCGCCGCGACGACGGCGGCCGCGGCGGTTCGCAGGCGTCGGCGAGAGCCGGGGGCTCCCGCCGCCTCCCGGATGCGGGCGACGACGCGCTCGCCGAGTCCGCTCGGGAGCGGCGCGGGGGCGAGGGCCAGCGCCAAGGTCGCCGCCGCTTGATCGAGCTCGCGCGCCTCCTTGCGACACCCGGCGCACCAGCGCAGGTGCAGCTCGACGGCCGGGCGATCCTCCTCGGGCAGCACACCCACCGCGAGCTCGGCCAGGCGCTCCCGAACGGCGGCGCAGTTCACGCGTGCTCCTTCTCCTGGTTGGCGCGGCGCACCTTGATGAGCGCGGTTCGGAGCCTGGTCTTGACGGTGCCGAGCGGTACCCCGTCGGCTTCGGCGATCTCGCGGGCGGTCAGACCTCCGAAGTAGGCGCGTGCGAGCAGCCGCCGTTCGGCGTCGGAGAGCGACTGCAGGGCCCTGACCGCTGCGTCCCGTTCGATCAGCGGATCCTCCTCACCTTGCGCGGCAACCTCGGGCACCTCGTCCACGAGCACCAGCGTGGGCCGGCTGACGCCGGTCTCGCGCCGGAGACGGTCCACGGCCAGGTTGTGCGCGATCGTCATGAGCCAGGTGGATAGCCGGCCCCGCGTGGCGTCGAACCGTGCGGCCTTGCGCCAGGCCGTGAGGAAGACGTCCTGGGTCAGCTCCTCCGCCGCCTCCGCGCTCCCGAGCAGGCGGATGCCCAGCGTGAAGATCGGCCGGGCGAAGCGCGTGTACAGCGCTCGCACGGCGTCCTCGTTGCCGGCAAGGAGCCCGTCCACCAGCTGCTGTTCCTCTCGCGCGAGGAGCGGTCCATCGGGCCGACCGTTCACACGGTCTCTCCCTTCCGGGTATACGGGCGGGTCGTCGGTCGAAGCTTGCCGGCGCCCGTCCGTTCCATCATGCCATGCGACCTGCGACGTGGGTGACCGCGCCGACCGTTCGAACCTCGCCGGGTTCCGGGCCTCGCGCGATCCGTCTCTGCGCACCGGCGACGAACGGTGCGATGATGCCGTCATGCGCAACGTCCTCCGGGCGGCGCGAGCGGCGGCGGTGACCCTGATGGTCTTCGCCCTGACGGCGGCGGGCACCCGAGCGCAGACCCAGGCGCCAACCGTCCTGAAGCTCCGGCTCAGCGGCGTGGTGGATCCGTTCACGGCCGACTACGTCCGAGCGGGGATCGAGACGGCGAACGCCCAGCGCGACGCGGCCGTGCTCCTCACGATCGACACGCCGGGTGGACTCGATTCCTCGATGCGCGAGATCGTCCAGGCCATCCTCGGCTCGCGGATCCCCGTGATCTGCTACGTGTCGCCCGAGGGCGCCCGCGCCGCGTCGGCGGGGACGTTCATCATGATGGGTTGCCCGGTGGCCGCCATGGCCCCGGGGACGAACATCGGTGCGGCGCACCCGGTCGGGGTCGCCGGCGCGATCGAGGAGCAGAAGGTCACCAACGATGCGGCCGCTTACATCCAGGACCTCGCCCACCGCAACGGAAGGAACGAGGCCTGGGCGAAGGACGCCGTCGTGAACTCGGTCAGCATCCCCTCGAACGAGGCGCTGACGATGGGCGTGATCGACCTCGTCGAGCCCAGCGAGGGCGCCCTCCTTCGCGCGCTCGAGGGCCGGGTGGTGCAGGTGGCGGACGGCCGGACGGTGACGCTCCACGTGGCCGGGGCGAGGGTCGAGACCCTCGGGATGGGAGTCGGCGCCGCGATCCTCCACACGTTGCTCTCCCCCGACTTCGCGTTCATCTTCTTCTACCTTGGGCTCGGGTTGATCGTGATCGAGTTGCTCCACCCCGGGCTCTCGATCCCCGGCATTCTCGGCGCCTTGTCGCTCGTGGCCGCGTTCGTCACGTTCGGGCTGCTCCCCGTCCAGATCGTCGGCGTGGTCCTGCTGCTCGCCTCCGCCCTGTTCTTCCTGCTCGAGCTGAAGCATCCGGGGCTGGGGCTCGCGACGGTCGGGGGCGTCGCCTGCCTGGTTCTCGGCGGGCTCACGCTGTTCAACCCGTCGGTTCCGAACGCGCGCGTCTCGCTGTGGGTGATCGTGCCGGTAGCGGGCTTCCTGGTCCTGTTCTTCAGCACCGTCGTCAACGCAGCGCTCCGCGCCCGCCGCCTCCCGAAGGCGATCGGCGTGGAGCGCCTCTTGGGGCAGGAGGGCGTCGTCGAACGCGAGCTCGCTCCGGACGGGGTCGTCTTGGTGGCCTCCGAGGAGTGGTCGGCTCGCTCCACGGCGGGCGTGCTGCCGGCAGGAACCCGCGTTCGCGTCGTGGGCGTCGACCGCCTCCGTCTTGACGTGACACCGATCGAACACGAGGCCCCGGCCTCGCCGGGACCGGAGAGGGGGAACCCGTGATCGGACTGTTGATCGGCGCGGCGATCGTGCTCGCCCTGGTCATCCTCGTCCTGCCGAACGCCATCCGGATCGTTCGCGAGTATCAGCGCCTGGTCGTGTTCCGACTGGGTCGATGTATCGGCATGAAGGGGCCCGGGTTCGTCCTGCTGATCCCGGTCGTCGACCGGGCGGTGTGGGTCGATTTGCGCGAGCTCTACCTCGAGATCCCGCACCAGACGGCGATCACCGAGGACAACGCCTCGATCTCGATCGACTTCATCGTCTTCTACAAGGTGATCGATGCTCAGATGTCGGTGCTGGCCGTCGGCAACTTCGCCGGCGCGGCCCAGAACATCGCGGCCACGACGCTCCGGTCGGTCGTGGGCGACATG
>Ga0070741_10012292_pt1 | contig 15514 bp, 18 predicted proteins | sample Coa_R1_4_FD_66440 | JGI IMG/M metagenome (GOLD analysis project Ga0070741, IMG submission 66440) | Surface soil microbial communities from Centralia Pennsylvania, which are recovering from an underground coalmine fire - Coalmine... | ecosystem: Environmental > Terrestrial > Soil > Unclassified ... | reverse complement strand
CGCCCTGCGCGATCGCCTGCTGCTTGAGATCGGCGAGGAAGCGCTCGAAGCTCGCGCCGTTGTGGCAGGCGGCGGCACTGCGCGAAGGTGCGGTGGCAACCGGCGCGCCCGGCGGCCTGGGTGCAGCTGGTTTTGCCGGAGCGGTCCGTCCCATCGGCGGAAGCGGTTGTTGTGCGAAAGCCGAGGGCGAAAGGGCGACCGCCGTCGCCAGGGCCGCCATCGCAAATCGTGTCTTGATCATGGTCTCACCGGCAGGAGGGAAAGCCTTAACTATCAGGATTCGTGGTTATCGATAAATTGCAAACTACCGCGCTAAGCCGGGCTTTACGAGATGGGTCCTAAATGGGCAGCCGAGGAAGCTTGTGCAGCCAAAAGCAGGCGACGATCATGAGCGTGGAGCAGGCAAAGGGTAAGGTCCAGCGCGAGCTGCGGCGGCATTTGAGCCGCCATACCGGCTGGATCAGCACCGACAACGGGACCACCAAACGCGACTGCACGGTGCTGGACGTGTCGCCGGGCGGCGCGCGGGTCGTCACCGATCTCGGCATCGACATCGGCGACAAGTTCGGGCTGACCCTGGTGCCGAGCCGTCCGCAAAGCCGCAATTGCGAAGTGGTGTGGCGCCGCGGCACGACCTTCGGCGTCAAGTTCCTGTCGTAGCGCCGCTGATTTCGCGCAAGTCTACCGGTTCCGTCCGGAACCGAAGCCGCTGCCAAGAAGTTTTCCCGCACAACCATCGTCGGTGATGCGATGAAGGATTTTCCGGATGCCGTGTTTGCTCCGGAGGCGGTGGAGGTCATGAGCGAGGCGCTCGACGCCTCGGTGTCCGCGCTGCCGCATCCGGTGACTGCAGGTCAGGTCAACCAGCTGGCCGAATCCATCCTGCGCACCGCGAAAGAGGGCGTGCGCGACACCACCACGCTGCAACGCATGGCCTTGCTGGAGTTGCAGCTGATGGAGCGGGCTTAGTCTGCTTTCACCCGACGATATCGAAAATCACAATGGTCGGCGCCCTGCATGATCGTTTGCGTGCGCGTCAACTTGACGTCCTCGCCGAATCCGTCGGTGACCGCGAAGTCGGCGGTGCAGACCAGGAGGAAGCCGAGCTCTGGCTCGCCCAGCTCCTTGTAGAACTCGGCATAGCGGCAGCGCCTGACATCGATCGCATAGGCGTCCGGCGTCTGCTCGATCACGTCGTATTCGAGCGCGTCGTCGCGGGCGTAGGTCCGAAACGCCGAGGCCACGAACTTGCCGAGATCGGCTTCGTTCTTGGCTTTCGCAAATTCAACGCTGTAGTCGCGATATAGATCGCCGAGCGTCTTGCGCACCAGCGCGTTGGCGCGCGCCTCGCCGAGCTCGGCCTGCAACGCCTTGACCAGCGGCACCAGGACTTGCGCCTGGATTTTGGCTCGTTCGATGACGGTGACGCTCACGAAAGCCTCCCGGTTTATTTGAGGCGTGTACCGAAACATGGTCCTGTGCCGCGACAGCCGCAACTCGTCTGCCTTGAACGAGAGTTCCACAAGTCTTTGACAGCTGGGGGAAAATCGCGTTTGTAGTCATGGACTAGGTTGTTAACGAGCGTACGCCTTTTCGCAGTCGGGTTTCAACGTTTGACTGTCTCCGGCAAAAGATTGTCCAACCAGGTCGGCCGTGTGGCTGTCGTTGGTGTTCTCGCGGTCATCCTCACCGCGGTCACCGCTTCTCTGAGTCTCAGGTTGGCGCAGCAGTTCGGCCGGCTCTCCGTTCCGCCGCTCTACGACGACGTCGTATATTTCCTGGCCGCCGTTCAGTGGTTGAACGCAGCGGCCACCCACGGGATCGCGGCGAATCTCTATGGGCTTCTCCAGCAACACGCGCCATTCGCGACACTGACCGCCATCATTGGCTTCACCTTGCTCCCCGACGGCTATGCGGGACCGTACGCAGTCAATAGCCTCATTATCCTGGCGTTCCTGCTGGGCATCGCCCGCCTGACATGGCGGCGACCGCTCGTCGACATTGCGACGTGCCTGATCGCCGCGGCGTGCGTGCCGGTGTTTTGGCAGACCATGACGGAAGCCCGGCCAGACCTGCCGTGGGGCCTGGCACTTGGATTGGTCGTCGGAGCCCTTCTATATCGACCGTTCCTGCAGCGCAGCCGCCGGTCGGTCTTTGTCCTCGGCGTGCTGAGCGGCCTCGCTGTCAGCATCAAGCCCACGGCTTTTCCGGCCTCGCTGACCTGCATTGGGTTGACTGCTGGAGGCCAACTCCTGCGCGAGTGCCTGGAGTCCGACATTTGGACTTTTCGGGCGGCTGCGACGCGAGCCGGTCTGCCGGCGCTGCTATTTGCAGCTGGTCTGCTGGCCACCGCAGCTGCAATCATCGGCGTCGATCTTGTCAAGACCATAGACTACATCCTGCACGCGATGATTTATGATCGCGATTTCTGGGCCATCGACGAGAGCTTCCTTACCAGCCTGCTGCACTACGCGATCGGCGGGGATGGGCACCTCGCGCTGAACTTCTGGCTTTGGATCGGCCTGGCTTTGGCGTTGGCGCGCGTCGGCCTCATTTTGTCGAATGACCGCCGTGACGCCGGCGCGGCCGCCACCGTCCTGGCTACGGCTTTTGTTGCCTATGCGATCCCAACGCTCTCGAGCCTCAAATCGTATTTTGTCGGCGCGATATTCTATGGCGTGTTCATTGTCACGATGACGTTGAACTTCGGCGCGGTCGTTAGCGGTCTCGAAGCCGTCATTTCGCGTTCGATGCTCAAACCGCCCTTGCAAGATCGGCTGAGGTCGGCGCTTCACGTCGTGCCGCTCGCCGCCGTCCTGTTGTTGTTCGCCGCCAACTGCTTCCCGGGACGGGTCGCTCTCGCAACCCGCCTGACCCCGGATCAAATCCAGGACATCCGTACGGCGACTGCGGAGGTGTGGTCATTGCTGCAGACATCGCCGATGCTCGGCCTGTCCCCTTCCGTGCAGGCCGGCAAGGTCCCGCTGGTCAGCTTTTCAAGCCCTTATCCGGTGACGTCCACGGCCATTCAGCTTTATGCGGCGCAGGCGCGGATGCGCCTCAATGTGCGAGGCGAATACTTCAATCGGACGATCGAGGCTGCCGAGAAAGCGTTGCTCGCCTCCGATGTCGCCATTGTCACCAGCTCGATGCCACACAATTTGCCTGGACCTCGGATGGGTGACCAACTCATCAGCCGTATCGATGCCAATCCGAACATGTGCCTGGCCGCTTCATTGCCATTGATCGCCGTCCGGGTGATCCGCATCTATCGTCGCGCCGAGTCCGGCTGCGGCGCCCCACACTAGATCATCCGCGCCACGATCGGAATTTTGCGCAGGCCCATGGTCGCGAGCCAGCTCGCCGACAGCGTTCCGGCAAAAACAATCGCGAATTTGATGAAAGCCGGCCAGGGCGGATCGAACACGAGATATTGCAGCCAGATCAGCGGAATGAAGTGCAATAGATAAATGCCGTAGGCTTGCTTCTGCATGGCGTCGAGAAACCGGAATGGCGTCTTCGCAAAGCGCAGGAAGAAGGCCGGTACCGTAAAAGTCATGGCGGCGCCAAACAGCGCGAACGTGATTCCGTAAGCGGCATGCCACCACAGCGGCGGCGAGCGCAGGTCGATCATGCCGCTGCGGTGGATGTAAACCAGGAGAAGGATCGCGGCGTAGCCGGCCAGCGCGATTGCGAGCCACATCCGCCAGCGCCGCGCGATCGCGCCGCCTTCATCCAGCACACCCTTGCGTAAGCTCGCAGCGCCGACGGCAACGCCGGCCAGGAAATATCCGGCATAGAGCGGCGCGCGGCTGGTCTGGATGAAGATCGGATAGTGGCCGAGCGCCGACCAGTGCGATTCCCCGATTGAGACACGCAGCGCAGGTAGATCGCAATCGAGAACAGCGCGAAGGCTGTAAAAGCCGTCAGCGGCCGGTCGCGCACGCCATCGACCGGCCGTCCGAGCGCGGAAATCGCGCGTGGCGTGGCGATGAAGATCGCGACGGCGATCGCGTCGAAGGCCAAGAGGACCCACAGGAACCATGCCGACCCCGCCGACCATGGACCAACAGCCACCATGTGCGCATAGTAATGCAGGAAGTCGAATTGCTGATGATAGTAGCGGTAATAGGCGATCGGCATCAGCATGAAGATCGAAATGAGAAAGGGCAGGCCGAGCCGAAAGGCACGGCTGGCAAGATAGTTCGACGCGCCCCGGCGGGAAATGCTGTTGTGAACAAAAAGCCCCGAGATGAAGAACATGCAGGCCATGAAGAAGCTGTCGCAGAACAGCACGACGACGTCGAAGCCGAGCCAGCGCATGCGGTCGCCGCCGATGCCGAAATGCGTGTAGTTGATGGCGGAGTGGTAGAGCACCACCAGCAGGGTGATGAAGGTGCGCGCGCGATCGAGCGCGACGACGCGGTCGGTTGCTGATGTGGTCTGGCCGTTGTCGGGTGGCTTCAGCATCGGCGGAAGGTGCCCATTCGCCGGGGTGGCGGGGATGAGACTATTTGCTCGCAATTGAGCGCGCTAGCGCAAAGCCTGTTTGATATCCAAATACGGAACCATTGCGCCTCCCGCGTGTTTCCACCCGCGACACTGCGCGGCCGGTTCAGGCCGTCTCCCCGCATGTAAATATGAGGTTGTGATGATCAGATTGGCTTTGGCCGTTGCACTCGTCATTGCGAGTGTTCCAGCCGCAGTGGCGCAAGGCACACCGCAGGAACGGCAGGCCTGCACCCGCGATGCCCAGCGCTTCTGCCGCAAGGACCTCGGCAATGACGATGCGGTTCAGAACTGTCTGCAGACGAACCGGGCGCGGCTCAGCAGGGCCTGCAGCCAAGTGTTCGCAAGCCACGGCATGTAATGAGCGCGTTAGCGTTCACCGTTGGTGTGCGAGTTCCAATGGCTCCAGCTGACATTGGTGAGGCTGCCGAAATCGGTGCCGAGCGGACGCTTCGTCGCGCGCTCGTAAGTCGCGATGCATTTCTCGGACTCCGCGATCTTGCGCTGCAGTTCCGCCATCGCCTTCGCGGTGTCGCCGCGCCGGTCATGGCTGCCGGCAAAACGCGCCACCTCGAGCGATTTCAGCGCCTCGCGGTTCTTCTTCAGTTGCGCGCGATGCCAGGCAATCCGGCTGTTGCTGTCCGCCATACGCAAATCCCCTGATTCGCGGTCCAACATATCACGGCGAGTCCATCGCGAGAATCTGATGCGGGCATCGCCCATCGCCGGTTCCCGTGCACGCGATTTGGGCGCATGATGGCTAACATCTGGCAGAATTTTGGCGAGAGAAACATGCCGTCGCGGCGAAGCATCATGACAATGGTTGCGACGGCGATCGCCACGACGCCGTTCGTCGCCATTGCCGCGCGCGGTTCCGACAAGATGACCAGGGCGCAGGCCGGATATCAGGACACGCCGAATGGTATCTATAGCTGCGGCCTGTGCTCGTTGTTCGAAGCACCCAACGGCTGCAAGGTTGTCGAGGGCGAGGTCAGCAAGAACGGCTGGTGCAAGGCGTTCGCGCTGCAGGATTGATCTCTCTTCGCCTCTCCCCGCGCGCGGGGAGAGGTCGCGCCGAAGGCGCGGGTGAGGGGGACTCTCCACGGACCGTATTCGCGAGGCAGCCCCTCACCCCAACCCTCTCCCCGTAAGAACGGGGAGAGGGAGTTAGAGCTCCCTCGCATTGGAAAACGCGAACGACGTCACCCGCCGCGTATTCTCGTCCAGGATCAGCGTGCGCGTGATCGGCGGTTCGGCGCGCTGGCTGCAATTCTCGCGCTCGCAGAGCCGGCAGTTGACGCCGATCGGCGTGCCCTCGGTTTTCTCCAAATCCATGCCGGCGGCATAGACCAGTTTCGCGGCGTGACGGATCTCGCAGCCGAGCCCGATCGCAAAGCGGGGCTGGGGCAGCGGATGCGGCGTCACCGGACGGCGCACCATTTGCGCGATCGAGAAATAGCGCGTGCCGTCGGGCAGCTCGATCACCTGCTTCAACAGACGATCGGGCATATCGAAGGTCGAATGCACGTTCCACAGGGGACAGGTGCCGCCGAATTTGGAGAACGGGAATGTGCCCGACGAAAAGCGCTTGGAGACGTTGCCGGCATTGTCGACCCGGAGCAGGAAGAACGGGATGCCGCGCGCGTTCGGCCGCTGCAGGGTGGTGAGACGATGACAGACCTGCTCGAAGCCGGCATTGAAGCGTTGGGCGAGCACATGCACGTCGTAGTTCAACGTCTCGGCGGCGGCGAGGAAAGCGGGATAGGGCATCATCACACTGGCGGCGAAGTAATTCGCGAGCGTGATGCGATAGAGCCGCCGCGCTGCGTCGTCGAGCGCGCCGGCGCGACTGAGGATGGTTTCGAACTGCGTGCCGCATTCGGCGAGCGCAATCTGGAACGCGAGCTGGAAGGTGCGGCCTGGCGCGTCGACCAGCTCGGAAATCAGCAGCTGGCGGCGATGGCGGTCGAAGCGCCGCAGGGTCTCGCGCATGACATCGACCGGCATGATGCGGGTCTGGATCGAATGCTTCTCACGCAACCGTGTGGCGAGGGCCGCAAACAGGCCCTCGGCGGGAACGTCGAGCTCGTCGCGCAGGGTTTCGGCGGCCTGCTCGAGCTCGCCGAAATAATTGCGGTTGGCCTCGATCAGGTCGCGCACCCGCTCGATCGGATTGGCCTCGTACGGACTGCCCTCGCGGTCGGCCATTTGCGCCGCGACCAGCGTTTCGCCACGGCGCGCTTCGGTGTAGGCCGCATAGAGCCGCTGCAGCGCGTGGGTGACGCCGGGGCAGAGCTCGGCGAGATCGCGCAATTCCTGCTTCGGCAGGTCGATCTGGCGGAACAGCGGATCGGAGAAGATCTCGTTGAGCTCGGCGAAGAAGCGGTCCTCATCGGCAGTAGCGAGGTCGCGCAAATCGAGATCGTAGGTCTCGGCCAGCCGCAGCAGGAGCTGCGCCGTCACCGGGCGCTGGTTGCGCTCGATCAGGTTGATATAGCTCGGCGAGATTTCCAGGCCCTCGGCCATCTGGGTCTGCGACAGGCCGAGTTGCTGGCGGATGCGGCGGAAGCGCGGGCCGACGAAGAGTTTCTTGCCGGAGTCAGCGGGCATGGCGGACTTCTATCGCGAGATCGTCATGGCCGGGCTTGTCCCGGCCATCCACGTCTTTGATTCCGCGAAGAAAGGAAGACGTGGATGCCCGGCTCAAGGCCGGGCATGACGAGATTGTGGAATGGCCAATCATGGCAGCCTTTCTGACCCCATTTTGTGACTAAATTTACAAAGTAACAGTTATGACAAGTTCATATGTTACATGACATCACGAATGAAAATCAATGCGTCTGTACTAATTAATCCTGATCGCGTTTAGCTCCTGACACGCATTTTGCAATGCACTGTCAAGAATGTCGATGAAAGCTGGAGCCGAACAGTCGCTGCTGCTGTCGTCGCCGAAAGGATCAAGGACATGAACTTCCAACCGCGTGGGATCAGCGAGCAGGGCCTCCAGGGGCCGGGGTCATATCGGAACGAGATCGAGCAGGCCGAGGCGCTGCTCAAGGCCAAGCCGACCTGGAACGGGGTCACCGCCGAAGCCGTGGCGCGCATGCGCCTGCAGAACCGTTTCAAGACCGGCCTCGACATCGCCCGCTACACGGCGGCGCTGATGCGCGCCGACATGGCGGCCTATGACGGCGATCCCACCAAGTACACGCAGTCGCTGGGTTGCTGGCATGGCTTCATCGCCCAGCAGAAGCTGATCTCGGTCAAGAAGCATTTCGGCACGACCGATCGCCGCTATCTGTATCTCTCGGGGTGGATGATCGCCGCACTTCGCTCCGAGTTCGGACCGCTGCCCGATCAGTCGATGCACGAGAAGACCTCGGTGCCGGCGTTGATCGAGGAGCTCTACACCTTCCTGCGCCAGGCCGATTCGCGCGAGCTGAACGATATTTTCCGCGCGCTCGATGCCGCCCGTAAAGTTGGCGACAAGGCAAAGGAAGCGGCGCTGATCGAGAAAATCGACAACTTCCGCACCCATGTCGTGCCCGTGATCGCCGATATCGACGCCGGCTTCGGCAATGCCGAGGCGACCTACCTGCTTGCCAAGAAGATGATCGAGGCGGGCGCCTGCGCGCTGCAGATCGAGAACCAGGTCTCCGACGAGAAGCAATGCGGCCACCAGGACGGCAAGGTGACGGTGCCGCATGACGTCTTCCTGGCGAAGATCCGGGCCTGCCGCCACGCCTTCCTCGAGCTCGGCGTCGAAGACGGCATTGTGGTGACCAGGACCGATTCGCTCGGCGCCGGCCTCACCCAGCAGATCGCCGTCAGCCACAAGCCCGGCGACATCGGCGACCAGTACAACAGCTTCCTGGATTGCGAGGAGGTGACGGCTGCGAACGCAAGGAATGGCGACGTCATCATCAACCAGCACGGCAAGATGATGCGCCCCAAGCGGCTGCCCAGCAATCTCTACCAGTTCCGTCCCGGCACCGGCGAGGATCGCTGCGTGCTCGACTGCATCACCTCGCTGCAGAACGGCGCGGACCTGTTGTGGATCGAGACCGAGAAGCCGCATATCGAGCAGATCGCAGGGATGGTCGACCGCATCCGTAAGGTCGTTCCGAACGCGAAGCTCGCCTACAACAACTCGCCGTCGTTCAACTGGACGCTCAACTTCCGTTGGCAGGTCTACGACGCGATGAAGGAGGCCGGCAAGGATGTCAGCCAATACAATCGCGCCGAGCTGATGAAGGCGGAATATGACGATACGCCGTTGGCGAAGGAAGCCGACGAGCGTATCCGCACCTTCCAGGCGGATGCGGCCAAGCGCGCCGGCATCTTCCACCATCTGATCACGCTGCCGACCTATCACACGATTGCGCTGTCGACCGACAACCTCTCCAAGGATTACTTCGGCGATCAGGGCATGTTGGGCTACGTCAAGAACGTGCAGCGCGCGGAGATCCGTCAGGGCATCGCCTGCGTCAAGCATCAGAACATGGCGGGCTCCGACATCGGCGACGATCACAAGGGCTATTTCGCCGGCGAGGCTGCGCTGAAGGCGGGCGGCGCCCACAACACGATGAACCAGTTCGGCTAACGGCAACTACAGGAGACGAGTCATGACCAAAGGCAGTAATTTCTGGGTGATTGGCGGCGAGTTCGGCTCGATGAACTTCCACAAGCTCGTGGAAGGCTCGGCCCAGGTCAAAGGCCCGTTCAAGTCCCGCAAGGAAGCCGAGGATTGCTGGCGCGAAGTCTCGGAAGAGAGCCGCCACAAGGCCGGCGTGCGCTTCTCCATCGTGGAAGAGCCGAACCGGACGGCGGCTTAAATCGAAACATTGCCGGGTATGTGAAGAGGCGGCCCCCTCCGGATTTTCCGGGCGGGGCCGCCTGTCGTTTGCCGAGACGACGGTGCAAGTCTTTGAAAATAAACGACCTTTGCGGAAGCTTTGGTTGCTGCTAGGTTAAGCCGTTGTACGCAATAGGAAAAACAAGGGCGGACCATGTCAGAGGCGCCAGTGAGCGGACCGAGCGGCGCGGACGAGACGCGTCCTGTACGTCTGCGCGACGCGCTGCGCCAGGCGCGGATCGAGGCGGCCGATCGCACCGGCGTGGTCGTCGATCTGCGCGACGCCGAAGTGGCGCGGCTCGAGATCCTCAACGAGGCGCTCGATCCCCTGTTCAAGGAGATTCCCGATCACGTCGACATGTTCGATCGCGGCATCAGCCAGGGCGTGACGCCGCGGCTATGGATCGACGTGGTCGCGCATGTGGTGATGGGACGCGACAAGCGCATCTATCGCTTCGTGCAGGACACCCGCTACGGCCGCAAGGTGCTGGCGGAATCCCATGACGTGCCCGTCATCGTGAAGGCGGTTACCGATTATGTCGCGCGCCGCATGGTGGAGCGCGAGCAGGCGCTGGCGACGACGGTCGGGCCAGAGGTGGAAGTCGAGACGAAGCCGCGCCGCCGCGGCGGCTTCTGGCCGTTCGTGCTCGGCGTCATCGTCGGCGCGGCCGCGCTGTTCGCGCTGGCGCTGTATTCGGCCTTGCATAATCTGTGAAGCGCACCACGTCATTCCGGGGCGATGCGAAGCATCGAACTACGGTGCGCAATTGCGCACCTGAGAATCTCGAGATTCCGGGTCCGGTCCCCTACGGACCGTCCCGGAATGACCAACCTAGATTAACTGCGTGCGGCCGATTTCACTGACTTGCAAACTGCCGTCGATGCCGCGCGAGATTTGCTCGCAGCGCCAGGCATTGCCGACGTTCTCGATTTTATAGAGATTATACGCCGCCGCCGGATGCCGGCCGCGCGCCAGCGCCGACGCCGCCGGCACGCCGATCGAGGGGATTTTGCGGTCCGGGCCGTCGAACCACATGGTCGAATGGATGTGGTCGTGGCCGTGCAGAATCAGTTCGACGCCATGCTTTCCGAGCAGCGAAATCAGGGCTGCGGAGTCGGTCAGCCGCTTCGGCCGCGAATCCGACCGCAGGGGATGATGCACCAGCAGCACGCGAAAAACCTGCTCGGCCGATAGCGCAACCAGGATGCGCTCCAGCGCGTCGATTTGCGCGCGGCCGAGCGTGCCGGTCGCCATGAACGGCGCGGTCGGCACCGCCGACGACAGGCCGATCAGCGCCACCGGTCCGCGCCGGCGCAGGAAGGGAAACGCCTGCCCCGCGGGTTCATCGCCGCGCAGATACTCGCCGAAAGATTCGACGAAGCGATGCCGCGTCGCGCGCACATAGGCATCGTGATTGCCGGGGATCGCGGTGACGCTATCGGGCGCGCCCACGCCGCGCAACCACGCCTGCGCGGAGGCAAATTCCGCAGGCAGAGCGAGGTTGACGAGGTCGCCGGTCACGGCGATATGGTCGGGCCTCTCGGCCTGCAAATCGCCCACCAGCGCATCCAGCACTTCGCGCCGGTAATATTTGTGACGGTTACGCGTCCAGTTGAGATAGCCGAGCACGCGCTTGCCCGCGAGTTCCCGAAAGCGCGGCTTCGGCAGCGGCGGCAGATGCGGATCGGAGAAATGCGCAAGCGTGAAGGCCATCCGTCATCTATTGGCAAGCGCGCCGCGGCAGCGCAAGATCAAAGGCGATGTCGGACACGCAAAGCCGGTTGCGCAGGAAATTGGAGCCGCTTTTGCGGCGGATGTTTCACTTCTACTGGCGCGTGGCGCGCGGCATGACGCTGGGCGTCCGCGGCGTGGTGCTCGATTCCGATAACAAGGTGTTTTTGGTCAAGCACTCCTATGTCGCGGGCTGGCATTTGCCGGGCGGCGGCGTCGAGGTGGGCGAGACCTTCATGGATGCCTTGGTGCGTGAGCTCGCCGAGGAGGGCCGGATCGTGCCACAGGCCAAGCCCGAATTGCACGGCCTGTTCTTCAACGGCCACGTCTCCCGCAGGGATCATGTCGCGGTCTACATCGTCAGGCAGTTCACCCAGGACCACATGCCCGAGCCGAACCACGAGATCGTGGCCTGCGGCTTCTTTGCGGCAAATGCGCTGCCGGATGGCACCACCGATGGAACGCGCCGGCGCATTGCCGAGGTGCTCGACGGCGCGCCGCCGATCGCGACATGGCGGTGATGACGGTGGACGACAGCCTTGCCGGGCGGGCGGCAAATGCCCGATCATGATATCCGTTGAGTCGGCCCAAATCCCTCGAGCGTTTCCCATCAATGACATCTCCTCCGATACGCATCGCTGTCCTGGTGCCGTGCTTCAACGAGGAAGCTGCGGTCGCGGCCGTCGTGGACGGTTTCCGCAAGGCGCTGCCGTCGGCGCAGATCTACGTCTACGATAACAACTCGAAGGACCGCACCGCCGAGATCGCGCGCGCGGCGGGCGCTGTGGTGCGTAGCGAACGGCGGCAGGGCAAGGGCCACGTCGTGCGCCGCATGTTCGCCGACATCGACGCCGACGTTTACGTGCTGGTCGATGGTGACGCGACCTATGACGCGCCGAGCGCGCCTGGCATGATCGAACGGCTGGTGAGCGATCACCTCGATATGGTGGTCGGCTTGCGCGTCGATCAGGAGCAGGCGGCCTACCGGCGCGGCCACCGCACCGGCAACTGGCTGCTGACCGGCTTCCTCTCATCCGTGTTCGGCCAGGCCTTCACCGATATCCTGTCCGGCTATCGGGTGTTCTCGCGGCGCTTCGTCAAATCCTTCCCCGTCCTGTCCGACGGTTTCGAGATCGAGACCGAGCTGACCGTGCACGCGCTGGAGCTTGCGATGCCGGTCGCCGAGGTCGAAACGCCCTACTACGCGCGGCCGGAGGGCTCGGTCAGCAAGCTGAACACCTGGCGCGACGGCTTCCGCATCCTCGGCACCATCCTCAAGCTCTATCGTTCGGAAAAGCCGCTGCGCTTCTTCACCATCATCGGCCTGTTCCTGGCGCTGGTGTCGGTCGGCCTCGCGATCCCCGTCGTGATCACCTATCTCGAGGAAGGTCTGGTGCCGCGGCTGCCCACCGCAGTGCTGTCGACCGGCTTGATGATCATCGCGGTGCTTTCGGTATCGTCGGGGCTTGTGCTCGACACGGTCACGCGCGGGCGGCGCGAGATGAAGCTGCTCAACTATCTGTCCCAGCCCCCGGTCGGCAACGGATGACCCGCCAATCCTGCGCCGGGATCGGCAATGGACCGCGCTGGCTTCAAATGCTATCCCGCCCACGACCATGAACGACCTCTCCCTCACCATCTTGCCGGAAACCGCAAAGGATGCGCAGGCGATCGAGCGCCTGCATGAGCGCACCTTCGGGCCCGGCCGATTCGTGCTTTCCGCCTATCGTTTGCGCGAGCATGTCGATCATCTGCTCGATCTGTCGTTCACCGCGCGCATCGGCACGCTGATGGTGGGCTCCGTGCGACAGCTGCCGATTCGTATAGGCGACACCAAGGCGCTGATGCTGGGACCATTGACGGTCGAGCCGCCGTTTCGAAAGCGCGGCGTCGGCCGCGCGCTGCTCGATCGCGCGTTGAGCGATGCGAAGGCGAAGGGTCACAGGCTGGTGCTGCTGGTCGGCGACGAGGCCTATTACAGCCGGGTCGAGTTCAAGAAGGTGCCGAAGGGCAGGGTGACCATGCCCGGCCCCGTCGACTATGAACGTCTGCTCGTCGCCGAGCTCGCAAGCGGCGCGTTCGACGGCGTCTCCGGCGCGATCCGCCCCGACTGGGATTTCGCGCGCTAGTCCCTCATGGTGAGGAGGCGCGTAAGCGCCGTCTCGAATCATGAGGCCGCAACGGTGGCCTCATCCTTCGAGACGCGGCGAAAACGCCGCTCCTCAGGATGAGGGATGGGCGGCAGGTGGCGTGGCACGATCAGAACTTCTGTGTCACGCCCGCAAAGAACCCACGCGGCGGCCGACAGGCTGTCGCCGTCATCTCGTAAACATCCAGAGCTGCTCCGTCGCCATGTAGCCGGCCAGCAACAAGGTGCCGAAGACCACGATGGTCGCCGCGGCGCCGACCTCGATCGCCCTCATTGCGAGCATGCCGACGCCGGCCCGCGCATTGGCAATGCGGCTTGCGGCCTGCCGCGCGCTGACCGCGACCGTCGCGATCGCCGCAACCGTTACCGCCGTGCCGAGTCCCATCAGCAGCGTGGCGCCGACCCCAGTCCAGAACAGGTCCTGGGCCAGCGCGAAGATCAGCACGATGATCGCGCCGGAACATGGCCGCAGTCCAACCGCGGCCACCGCGGACAAGCCCCGTCGCCAGCCGCCTGCGCCGGCAAGCTCGGACGGTTCGGGCCCGTGGGCATGGCCCCAGGCCGACTCGTGATGATCCTGATGGTGCTCGCAATGAAAACCACCCACGTGGCCGGCACATCCCTCGAACTGACATTGGCCGGGATGCAAGGCCATCGAGCCTGCGAGCCGAGCAGGAAGCTGAAGGGTCTTCCCGCCGAAAGCGGAGGCGGCGGCGAGAACGGGCGTCTCGTGCCAGGTCAGTTCGCGACAGGCGATGAGGAAGGCGCGGCCTTTGACGTAGAGGAGCCGCAGACCGATCAGGATCACGAAACCATAACTCGCGATCTCGACCACGCGGACCGTCAATCCGATCGCCGCTGCGGTCGCGCCGAGAAGAACCGCTGCGATGGCGACGATGATGATGGCGACGGCGGATTGAATGGCTGCCGACGCAAATGACAGAACAACACCGCGACGCCAGGTTTCCTGGTTGGCGACGAGGTAGGAGGAGATGACCGCCTTGCCATGTCCCGGGCCCACGGCATGGAACACCCCGTACAGGAACGAGATCGCGAACAGGCCCCACATCGCGGCGCCATCCTCTTTGCTCGCCCGAATGTAGGTCGAGAGCGAGCGATAGAACTCTGCCTGCTTCGCGAAGACCCAGCCTGCAAGCCCGCCCGATGCCGAGGAGACCGTGACGGGAGGCGAGGCCCCGAATGGAGCGGCCTGCGCCGATGCGACGACTATTGCGCAGGCGGTGACGATCGCTGCAAGCACCAGCAACGAAACAATGCGCGATTTTGTCATGGGCATTTCACCAGGATTTTGTTGGCGAAAGTCTCTCCGTAGGTACTCGATGCATCGAGCGGCGTGCTATCGAGTTGGCTCAGTCGCAACTGCTCGGCCGGTGTCGGCTGGTGGGGCAAATCGTAGGTCGCAACGCATTGCGGCGCGCCGCTGACGGACACCGGCCGGTCCTTGGCAAATTCGAAATCCACGAAGATCGAGGGGTCGTAGACCTCGATTTGCATGACCTTTGCGGCCGCTGGCGCCTTCAAAGGCAAGGTGAAATGCAGGACGAGCGCGGGGTTCCTGTATTCGAGCCAATAGTCGACCGGGTCCGAGAATTTCAGCTTCTTGCCGTCCGCCCGCGCGAAGGTGAAATAGCCGTACTCCTTCAGCGAATCCACGTTGGTCTGCGCCAGCGAGGCGAGTTCTTGACGCGTGTACTGCCCCTTCTTCGCATGCGGCATCCCCTGCAGCGCGTAAGCGGAAAACATGTCGTCGAAGGTCCAGGCGTGGCGGATGCCCGTCATGCTGCCGTCGGCGGCGTAGAGCAGTTCGCTGTGGAAGGTGACCCAGACGTGCGGATGCGCCTCCGCGCGGCCGCAAGTTAGCCAGAGCATGAGCGCCGCGCAGCTTGTTCGGTGCCACGTCGCCGTCAACGTCACAGCAATCCTTCAAGGTGGTAATTCACGCCGGCTTTGACCTGGTTGACCCCGGACTCGACGGTCACGCTGTTGCCGAACGGGTTCACGAAGGTCAAATTTTTGCTGCCGAAGCCGAGATGATCGTATTCGAGCTTTGCCGACCAGTACGACCCCAGCATGTATTCGAGGCCACCGCCGGCGACCCATCCGGACCGTGTCGTGTTGGGCTGGGTGAGACCGTCGAGCCCGCTGTTCACCTCCATGCGGTAGTCGGCATTCATCCACGCCGCTCCACCCTTGGCATAGAGCATCAGCGGTCCCATGACATAGCCGACCCTGCCGCTCAAAGTGTCGT
>Ga0070741_10012291_pt1 | contig 15514 bp, 13 predicted proteins | sample Coa_R1_4_FD_66440 | JGI IMG/M metagenome (GOLD analysis project Ga0070741, IMG submission 66440) | Surface soil microbial communities from Centralia Pennsylvania, which are recovering from an underground coalmine fire - Coalmine... | ecosystem: Environmental > Terrestrial > Soil > Unclassified ... | reverse complement strand
CTGGCGCCAGAACGGCCAGATCCAGTCCCAGCCCCAGGTGCGCTCGGCCGGGATCTTCGTCGTGACGCTCGGATCGATCGGGAAGTTGGCGGCGAGCTCCGCCCCGAGCGGGATCGTCCCGGGCAGCGTCGTCCCGCCGCCGTCCGTCACCCACGGCGAGTCGTCGGGGCTCCCGACGGAGAGGTCGGTCGACCCGACGTCCTCGAACGCCGTGTAGGCGCCGAAGTCGCCCGACGACGTGAACGCCGTCTGGCCCTGCGCCGCCAGCTCGAGATACGGCTCGTCGAAGGCCTGGACGAGCGTCGGCGACTCCTGGCCGGAGTTGACCGAAGCCTGGACCGCCGTCTCGGAGAGCCCCCAGCTCGAGGAGACCGTGTCGGCCTTGTTGTCCGCGGCCGCCTCGAAGAGGCCGTCCACGAAGCCCGAGTCGGTGATCGGCGCCTGGTAGACGATGATGTTCGCGTTCGGCGCGAGGCCGCCGGACTGCTCGACGTCGAGCGTCGACTCGCCCGAGCCGCCCGCGTCGCTGATCGGGCCCGAGCCGCCGTCGACGTTGTCGATCGTGACCCGGTTCGGCTTCGTCTTGATCTTCTCGATCGAGTCCCAGAAGAACTGCGCGACGCTCGGGTCCATGCTCGCGAGCGTCACGATCGCGATCGTGCGGCCCTGGCCGCTCGCGCCGAGGCGGTAGAGCGGGGTCAGGTCGTACTGCTTCGCGAAGTCGGTCGGCAGGAGGCTGCCGGTCTGCACCGTGCTCGGCACGGTGCCGGGCACGCGGTCGGCTTCGCTCTGGGCCGTCGGATAGTTCGTCAGGCCGAGGATCGAGAGCACGAACTGGGCGAGAGGCCGCGGCAGGAGCGGCTGCTCGTGCGTCCCGTGGATCGTCATCGGCGGCCGGCCGGGATGGCCGTCGTGCGCCGGCACCGCGGGCAGGTGGAACTGGCTCTGGTGCACCGAGAGCGCGTTGTCGTACTGGCCCGCCGTGCCCTGGGTCTCGACGTCGAGGCCGTCGGCGAGCGGCCGGCTCTGGATGCCGAAGTGCGCGAGATACGCGACGAGCGCCTGGACGTTCGACTGCGGCTGACCGTACTGCGCGGCGAACTGGCTCGTCGAGAGGAACCCGCCGGGCATGCCGGCGCTCACCTGCGCCTCGAGCCGGTCGAGGTTCCGCGCCTCGAGCACGAACGACACCCGCTCCGGCGTGTCCGGCGGCGTGTCGCCGAACGCCTGCGCCGGCAGCGCGGCGGCGCCGATGCCCTGCGGCACGGCAAGCTTCCCCGCCGCGTGCGCGCTCGCGCCGCCGGCGGTGAACGCGACGATTGCCGCCACGAGCGCGACGGCCGACAGACCTTTGATCACGTCCCCTCCCCTTGGATTCTCGTGTGCACGGCACCGATGACCGTGCAGCCATCGTGCGGAGGCGCCCGCCGCGCCGTCAAGGAAAAGCAGCGATCTTGCTATTCGCGGCGGAACGGGGAAGGGCCGCCCGGAGGCGGCCCTTCCGCTCCTTCGAGCGCCTCAGCGCAGGAGGCCGAGGTCGCCGGCGAGCCGGGCGAGATCCGGCGTGCCGAGCCCCGAGCCCGGGTTCCAGATGTGGCCGGGCGTGCCCGTGTAGAACAGGTTGTCGTTCGAGGTGCCGGGCGTGTCGAGCGGGGTGAACGGCGAGTTCCGCAGCTGCGCCAGCCGGTAGACGATCGGATTCAGGAACCCGATCCGGCGGCCCAGCAGCGACTCGATCACGGCCGTCGACCCGTTCAGCTGCGGCGCGACGAAGCTCGTGCCGCCCCAGCCGGTCTCGAGCGTCGCGGGCTGGTCGCCGAACGTGAAGTAGAACTCGTACCCCGTGAAGGGATCCGCGTCGGTCGCGATGTCCGTCTCGCCCCGGCCGTTGCCCGCTCCGCCGCGCGTGACCCGGGGGTTCGGGTTGAGCGTCCAGTCGAACGGCAGGTCGAGGCCGTCGACCGTCTGGAAGTCGGTCGGCGTCAGGTACTGGACGGCGCTGAAGCTGTGCACGTCGCCGCCGAGCGCGCTCTGGTAGCCGGCCATCGGCTCGAGCACGCTGAAGCCGCCGCCCGTGCCGCCGAGGAACGTCTTCGCGGCGTCGAGCTCGTTGTCGAAGCCCAGCTGGCGCCAGAACGGCCAGATCCAGTCCCAGCCCCACGTGCGCTCGGCCGGGATCTTCGTCCTCACGTTCGGATCGATCGGGAAGGGACCCGCGAGCTCGGCGCCGAGCGGGATCGTCCCCGCGAGCGTCGTGCCGCCGCCGTCCGTGACCCACGGGCTGTCGTCGGGATTCCCGACGCCGAGGTTCGTCGAGCCGACGTCCTCGAACGGCGTGTAGGCGCCGAAGTCGCCCGACGACGTGAACGCCGTCTGGCCCTGCGCCGCCAGCTCGAGGTACGCCTCGTCGAAGCTCGTCGCGTAGTTCGCGTCCTCCTGGCCCGCGTTCACCGTCGCCTGCACGGCGGTCTCGGACTCGCCCCAGCTGGACGAGACGCTGTCGGCCGTGTTGTCGCTCGCCGCCTCGAAGAAGCCGTCGACGAACCCGTAGTCCGTGTTCGGCGCCTGGTACACGACGATGTTCGCGTTCGGCGCGAGCCCGCCCGACTCTTCGACGTCGAGCGTCGACTCGCCGGAGCCCGAAGCGTCGCTGATCGGGCCGGAGCCGCCGTCGACGTTCACGAGCGAGATCCGGTTCGGCTTCGTCTTGATGCCGAGGATGCTGCTCCAGAACGTCTGCGCGACGCTCGGGTCCATGCTCGCGAGCGTCACGATGCCGATCGTGCGGCCCTGCCCCGACGCGCCTTCGCGGTAGACCGGATCCAGGTCGTAGTGCTTCGCGAAGTCCGCGGGCGTGAGGTCACCCGTCTGCACGGTGTTCTTGCCGCCCGGCACCTGCTGCGCCTCGCTCTGCGAGGTCGGGTAGTCGGTGAGCCCGAGGATCGCGTGGACGAACTGCGCGAGGTCCCGGGGCAGGAGCGGCGACTGCTTCGTTCCGTGAATCGTCTTGCCGGGACGGCCCGGATGACCGTCACGCGCAGGGATCGCGGCGATCTGGAACTCGCTCTGCTGCACCGAGAGCGCATTGTCGTACTGCCCCGCGGTGCCCTGCGTCTCGACGTCGAGACCGTCGGCGAGCGCGCGGCTCGTGATGCCGTAGTGCGCCAGATAGGCCTCGAGGGCGCGGACGTTCGACTGCGGCTGGCCGAACTGCGCCGCGAACTGGCCGACCGAGAGGAAGCCGCCGGGCATGCCCGCGTCGACCTCGGACTCGAGCAGCTGCTCGTTGCGCGCGTCGAGGATGAACGACACGCGCTCGGGCGTCGACGCCGGCGTCGTTCCGAACGCCGTCGCCGGAAGGACTGCGGCCCCGATGCCCTGCGGCACGGCCGCCTTCGCGCTCGTGGTTGCTCCCGCGCCTCCGGCCACGAGCGCGGCGAGGACCCCCACGACCGCAACGGTCGATAGACCCTTGGTCAACTCCCCCCACCTTTCTTGTCGCTTTTCGGGCTGATCCGGGGGCCTGCCGACCCGGCTCCTGTCGTCACCGTCCGCCTCGATGAGCGAGTGCATCGTGCCCCCGGTCGCCGGGGGCGTCAAGTCTCAGCGCGCGTCGTGCGGCTTCGCCATCGCGCGGTAGTCGAGCGCCTTGTCGAGGATGTCGTCATCGACGCCCTTGTCGCGGGCGACGTCGCGCAGCGAGCGGCCGGATGCCGCAGCCTCCTTCACGATCTCCGCGCCGAGGTCGTACCCGATGTACGGGTTGAGCGCGGTCGCAGCCGACAGCGTCAGCTCGGCGTAGCGCTCGGCGTTCTCGCGGTTCGCCTCGATTCCGTCGACGCACTTCTCCGCGAAGAGGCGCGATGCGGCGGCGAGCAGCTTGATCGAGTCGAGGATGTTGCGTGCGAGCAGCGGCACGAAGACGTTCAGCTCGAAGTGACCCTGCATGCCGCCGACGGCGATCGCCGCGTCGTTGCCGATCACCTGAGCGGCGACCTGCGTCACGACCTCGGGCATCACCGGGTTCACCTTGCCCGGCATGATCGAGCTGCCCTTCTGCAGCTCCGGGAGCGCGATCTCGGCGAGGCCGGCACGCGGGCCCGAGCCGAGGTACCGGATGTCGTTCGCGATCTTCGTGAGCGAGACGGCGAGCGTCTTCAGCGCACCCGAGGTCTCGACGATGCCGTCGCGCGCGGCCTGCGCCTCGAACGGGTCGGCGGGCGGCGAGATCTCGAGGCCCGTCTCCTCGGCGAGGATCGCACGAACGCGCCCGGCGAACTCCGGATGCGTGTTCAAGCCGGTGCCGACGGCCGTGCCGCCGAGCGGGATCTTGCCGAGCCGCGGCAGCGCGTCCTGCACGCGCGCGATCCCCTCGCGCACCTGGGCGGCATAGCCGGCGAACTCCTGGCCGAGCGTCACCGGCACGGCGTCCATCCAGTGCGTGCGGCCGGACTTGACGACGTCGTCGAACTCGGCGGCCTTGCGCTCGAGCGACGCGGCGAGCCCGTCGAGCGACGGCAGCAGGTCGTGCACGATCTCGTCGAGCGCCGCGAGATGCACCGCCGACGGGAAGACGTCGTTCGAGCTCTGGCCCATGTTGACGTCGTCGTTCGCGTGCACGCCTTCTCCTGCGAGCGTCGCGAGCACCTCGTTCGCGTTCATGTTCGACGACGTGCCGGAGCCCGTCTGGAACACGTCGATCGGAAACTGGTCGTCGAGCTCGCCGTCGGCGATCCGCTTCGCGCCGGCGGCGATGCGGTCGGCCTTGTCGCGGTCGAGCAGGCCGAGGTCGGCGTTCACGCGCGCGGCCGCGCCCTTGATGCGACCGAGCCAGCGCGCGATCGGCGCCGGGATCGGCTCGCCGGAGACGGGGAAGTTCGCCACCGCCTTCTCGGTCTCGCCGCCCCACAGCTGCTGCGTCTGCTGCGTGCTGCTCATGCTTCCGAGTCTACGGCCGCCGCGACGGTCTCCGCGGCCTCGAGCAGCTCGTCCCAGGTGCAGAGCTTCACGCGCGGGCGGCCGTGCTTCTCGCCGGCGGCGCGCTCGAGCTCGTCGATCGACGTCCAGCCCGCGTAGAGCACGAGGCGGACGCCTCGCTCGGCGAGCAGGGCCTCGAGCTCGTCGGCGGGGCGGTCCTTGTGCGGCGCGTCGCGCAGGTCCTCGAGCAGGAGCTCGACCGTCTCCGTCGCGTCCTTCTTGTTCGTGCCGATCACGCCGCTCGGGCCGCGCTTGATCCAGCCCGCGACGTAGACGCCCGGCGACACCCGGCCGCGGTCGTTCGGGACCGTGCCGGTTCGCTCGTCGAAGGGCAGGCCCGGGAGCTCGACGCCGCGGTAGCCGACGCTGCGGAAGACGACCGTCGCAGGGAGCGTCTCGTGCTCGCCGGTCGGGACGGCGCGCAGGTCGGCGTCGAGCGTGTTCCGCACGAGCTCGACGGATTCGACGCGGCCCTCGCCGCGCAGCGCGACCGGCGAGTGGAAGAAGCGAAGCACGAGCCGCTTCGGCTTTCCCGCCGGCTCGCGCGCGGCGAACTCGCGCAGCACCTCGAGGTTCCGCTGCGCGTTCGTGTCGAGCGGCTCGGCTCCCTCGAGGTCGGCCGGGTCGACGACCACGTCGGCGCCTGCGAGCTCGCCGAGCTCCTGCAGCTCGGGCGTCGTGAACGCCGCCTGCGCCGGGCCGCGGCGGCCGATCATCACGATCTCCTCGATGCCCGAGCCGAGGATCGTCTCGATCGCGGCGTCGGTCGTGTCGGTCGGGTTCAGCTCCTCCGCGGTGAGCGCGAGCATGCGCGCGACGTCGACGGCGACGTTCCCGTTCCCGATCACGACGGCCCGGGGGCCGGAGAGGTCGAACTCGAGGTGCTGGAAGTCGGGATGGCCGTTGTACCAGGCGACGAGCTCCGTGGCCGCCCACGAGCCCGGGAGGTCCTCGCCCGGGATGCCCATGCGCCGGTCGCTCTGCGCGCCGACGGCGTAGACGACGGCGTCGTAGTGCTCGAGCAGCTCCTCGTGCGAGAGGTCGCGTCCCACCTCGACGTTGCCGAGGAAGCGGAACCCGGGCTGCGCGGCGATCCGCTCGAATGCGCGCGAGACGGACTTGATCTTCGGGTGGTCGGGCGCGACGCCGAGCCGGACGAGACCCCACGGCGTCGGCAGACGCTCGAGCATGTCGACCTCGACGGGGCCGTCGGCGCCGAGGAGCGCGCCGGCCGCGTAGAACCCCGCGGGCCCGGAGCCGACGACTGCGACCCGCAACGGGCTCATCGCCGCCTGATGCTAAAGAAGGCGGCGGGGAGCGACCGATACGCGTGTCATGCGGATCCTCGCCCTGCTCGCGGCCGTGCTCGTGCTCGCCGCTCCGGCGGCCGCGGCCTCGACGCCGCGCTTCGCCCTCTACGACCTGCGCGACCTCGCGGCGGCTTCGAAGAACGACTTCGGCGACGTGCAGGCGTCGAAGCGCGCGCCGAAGGCGCCCGAGGTCGTCCGCTGCGCCGCCGGCTGCCGCTTCGGCGCCGGCTGGATCGGCTTCCGCCACGCCGTGGGGCCGACCGGCGCCGAGGTCGTCTCGGCGGACGTCGTGGGAAGCGCGAAGCGCGGCTTCTTCCTCGAGGTCGGGCTCTCTGCGCGCGGCGCGGCGAGCTGGCGCTCGTTCGCCCGGCTCGAGGCGCGGCGGATCAAGCACGCAGGCGTGCCCGACGTCCTCGTCGTCGCCGTCGGCGGACGCGTCCTCGCCGCCCCGTACGCCACGGACGTCCGCCTCGTCGGCAGCCGCCTCGAGCTCTACGGATTCACCCGCGCGGGCGCGCGGGCCGCCGCTTCGGCGCTCGCCGGCTGAGCCGCTAGGCGCTGCAGCCCGAGCCGCAGCCGCCGACCTCGCTCGGATCGGTGTCGTCCGACACCTGGAACGAGTGGCCGCAGCCGCACGAGGAGACCGCGTTCGGGTTGTCGATCTTGAACCCGGACTCCTGGATCGTCTCGAGGTAGTCGACCGTCGCGCCGCGGAGATACGGGGCGCTGAACGGGTCGACGACGACCTTCACGCCCTCGCACTCGAACTCGTGGTCGCCCTCCTGGGCGCCGCGGTCGAAGCCGAGGCCGTACTGGAAGCCCGAGCAGCCGCCGCCCTCGATCGCCACGCGGAGCACGGAGACGTCGGTCTCCTCCGCCATCAGCGCGGCGATCTTCGACGCCGCCGCAGGCGTCAGGGAGACCAGCTCGTCGGTGCGCTCGCGGACTTCCATCTGCACGTCACTTTATCAACGCAAGCGGCGATTCCGGAGTCACGCGAAGGGGTGACTTTGTGACACTCGCTGCACGGTCGTCTTCCGGGGTCGGACAACCGGTTTGTGGCACTCGTGCATTCGGTAACGTCCGCCTTCCGGATGCTGCGCGACTGGCTGCCCTTCCTCATCTACGGCTTGCTGGCACTGGCGATCCCGGCATCGATGATCGTGATGTCCTTCGCGTTCGCGCAGCGGCCCGCCCGTCGCATCCGCGCGCGGCGGATCCCCTTCGAGTCGGGCGTCTCCGAGGGCCGCATGCGGGCCCAGCGGTTCACCGTCTCCTTCTACCTGACCGCGATGCTCTTCATCGTCTTCGACATCGAGATCGTCTTTCTCTATCCGCTCGCGGTGCGGCTGCACGACCTGGGCTGGTTCGGGTTCATCGAGTTCGCGTTCTTCGTGCTGATCCTGCTCGTCGCGTACGTCTACATCTGGCGCAAGGGCGCGCTCGAGTGGTGAAGCGGCTCCGCGACGAGGGCCTGAGCTCCGAGCGCCTGCTCTGGCCGACGAAGGGGCCGTCGCACTTCGAGGACGAGCTCGGCCAGGACGAGATCGAGCGCGCGCTCGGCATCACGACGCTCGAGAAGGCGGTCCGCTGGGCGCAGACGAAGTCGATGTGGCCCGACACGTTCGGCCTCGCGTGCTGCGCGATCGAGATGATGGCGATCGTCTCGAGCCGCTACGACATCGCGCGCTTCGGGATGGAGGCGTTCCGCTCGTCGCCGCGGCAGGCGGATCTCCTGATCGTGAGCGGCCGCGTCGCGCACAAGATGGCGGCGCCGATCCGCCAGATCTACGACCAGATGCTCGAGCCGAAGTGGGTGATCGCGATGGGCGCGTGCGCGAGCTCCGGCGGGATGTTCAACAACTACACGATCCTGCAGGGCGTCGACCGCATCCTGCCCGTCGACATCTACGTGCCCTTCTGCCCGCCGCGCCCCGAGGCGCTGATGGAGGGCATCCTGCGCCTGCACGAGGCGCATCTCGCCGGCGTTCCGCCCGCGTACGAGCGGCGTCAGGTGGCGACCTCATGAGCTACGAGGACCTGCCGGGCTTCGTCTCGCAGCAGGACGCGCACGGCGAGACGACGATCACGATCGAGCGCGAGCGCATTCGCGACGCGTGCGAGCACGCCCGCGACGAGCTCGGCTTCCAGATGCTCTCCGACCTCGTCGCCACCGACTACCTGAACTGGGGCGCGAAGGGCGTCTCCGGCTACATCGGCACGGCGAGCGGACGCGACATCAACTTCCCGATGACGCAGGGACTGCAGGTGCAGCCGGCGACGAAGCCGAAGCGCTTCTCCGTCAGCTACCACCTGCTCGCACTGCGCCAGCCGCCCGTGCGCGTGCGCCTGAAGGTGTGGCTCGACGACGGCGACAGCCTGCCGAGCGTCGTCTCCGTGTGGCCGACTGCCGACTGGCACGAGCGCGAGCAGTTCGACCTGATGGGCATCCGCTTCGACGGACACCCGAACCTCGAGCGGCTGATCATGCCCGAGGACTGGGAAGGCCATCCGCTGCGCAAGGACTATCCGCAGGGCGGCGAGCCCGTGCGCTTCTCGGACGCCGAATGACCGTCGCGCCGACCCGTCACGCGTGGCCGGTCGTCGCGGGCGACCAGTACGAGGGGTCGCGCATCCCGTCGCCGATCCCCACCGTGAAGCAGGTTCCGGAGGACTTCGGCGACCGCGAGGACGTCCTCCGCATCAACTTCGGCCCGAACCATCCGTCGACGCACGGCGTGCTCCGCCTGATCGTCGACCTCGACGGCGAGCAGGTCGAGGGGATCTCGGCAGTCATCGGCTACCTGCACACCGGCTTCGAGAAGACGATGGAGGCGAAGACGTGGTGGAAGTGCGTCACGTATCCGGAGCGCATCGACTACGTCGGCTACCAGAACAACGAGCTCACGTTCGTGCTCGCCGTCGAGAAGCTGCTCGAGCTCGAGGTGCCGGAGAAGGCGACGTGGATGCGCATGCTGCTCTGCGAGCTCAACCGCATCCACTCGCATCTGATCTTCCTCGGCACGTCCGCGCTCGAGCTGGGGGCCGTGTCGATGTTCTGGTACTGCTTCCGCGAGCGCGAGATGATCCTCGACCTCTACGAGATGGTCACGGGTCAGCGCATGCACACGCGCTACTTCCAGATCGGCGGCCTCGCAGAGGACATCCCCGAGGGCTTCTACGCCGAATGCCGCACGTTCGTCGACTGGTTCCCGCACGCGCTCGGCGACTACCTGCAGCTCCTCGACCGCAACGCGATCTGGCTCGAGCGCACGCGCGGCGTCGGCGTGCTGAGCGCGAGCGATGCGATCGCGCTCGGACAGAGCGGCCCCAACCTGCGCGCGTCGGGCGTCGACTGGGACCTGCGCCGCGAGCAGCCCTACCTCGCGTACGACCAGGTCGACTTCCAGGTGCCCGTGTACGAGAACGGCGACGTCTACGACCGCTACCGCGTGCGCATGGACGAGATGCGCGAGTCGAATCGCATCGTCGACCAGTGCCTGCGCCGCCTCGAGCGGATGCGCGGCCGCCCGTGGATCACCGACGACCGCAAGGTCGTGCTGCCGCCTCGCGAGGAGCTGCACACGTCGATGGAGTCGCTCATCCACCACTTCAAGATCGTCACCGAGGGCTTTCGCGTCCCGGAAGGCGAGGTCTACGTGACGATCGAGTCGCCGCGGGGCGAGCAGGGCTGCTACGTCGTCAGCGACGGCGGCCCGAAGCCCTGGCGCGTGCACTTCCGCGCGCCGTCGTTCGTCGCGCTCGAGGCGACCGCGACGTGCATGCACGAGACCCTCGTCGCGGACCTGATCGCCATCGTCGGCTCCCTCGACGCCGTCATGGGGGACACGGACCGATGACTGAGCCGACACTGCTCGGCGAGATTCGCAAGATCGCCGAGGAGTACCCGTCGTCCACGTCGGCGATCCTGCCGGCGCTGCGCGTCGCGCAGGAGCGCTACGGCTACCTGACGCGCGAGGCGTTCGAGGAGGTCGCCGACGCGCTCGACCTCACGCCCGCGTACTGCATGAGCGTCGCGAGCTTCTACGACATGTTCCACCTCGAGCCGCTCGGGACGCACACGATCGAGGTCTGCACGAACGTCTGCTGCGGGCTCGTGAACGCGCAGGCCGTGCTCGAGGCCTTCGAGCGCGAGCTCGGGATCGGCCCGGGCGAGACGACCGCCGACGGCGAGATCACGCTGCGCGCGGTCGAATGCCTCGGCGGCTGCTCGACCCCGACGGTCGTCGCCGTCGACCATCGCTACCGGCAGTCGGTCGCACCCGAAGACGTGCCGGGCATCGTCGGGGAGCTGAGGAATGGCTGACACGGTCGTCGAGGTCGCCGAGCCGCCCGCGCTCGTCCTCCGCGGCTACGAGGGCGAGCCGCTCGTCGACCTCGACTCGTACCGCGCCGTCGGCGGCTACGCCCAGCTCGCCAAGGCGCGCGCGATGTCGCCGCAGGAGGTGACGCAGCAGATCATCGACTCGAACCTGCGCGGGCGCGGCGGCGCGTTCTTCCCGACCGGCCGCAAGGCGAGCTTCATTCCCTCGCCCGACAAGGTCGGCAAGGAGATCTACATCACCGTGAACGCCGACGAGTCGGAGCCCGGCACGTTCAAGGACCGCGAGATCATGCTCAAGGTCCCGCACCGGCTGATCGAGGGTTGCCTGATCGCCGCGCACGCGATCCAGTCGAAGCACGTCTTCATCTACATCCGCGGCGAGTACTCGACCGAGTACGACGTCCTCTCGAGCGCGCTCGGCGAGGCGCGCGCAGCGGGCCTGCTCGCCGACGTGCAGCTGACCATCCACCGGGGCGCCGGCGCGTACATCTGCGGTGAAGAGACCGCGCTCCTCGAGTCGCTCGAGGGCAAGCGCGGCCAGCCTCGCTCGAAGCCGCCGTTCCCGGCCATCCAGGGCCTCTACGCGTCGCCCACGCTGATCAACAACGTCGAGTCGATCACGAACATGCCGATCGTCCTCGAGATCGGGCCGCAGGAATACGCGCAGATCGGCGCGCCGCCGGACTCGACCGGGACCCGGCTCTTCTGCCTCTCCGGCAACGTCGAGCGGCCGGGCGTCTACGAGGCGCCGCACGGGATCACGACGCGCCACCTGATCTACGACATCGGCGGCGGCATCCCGGACGGACGCGAGCTGAAGGCCGTGATGATCGGCGGCTCGTCCTTCCCCGTGATGACGCCGAACGAGCTCGACACGAAGCTCGACGCGAACTCGCTCGGCGAACGCGGCCTCTTCATCGGCTCCGGCGTCGTGTGCGCGATCGACGACCGCACGTGCATCGTCCAGTTCGCGCTGCGGGTCGCCCAGTTCTACATGCACGAGTCGTGCGGGAAGTGCACGCCGTGCCGCGTCGGCACACGCTGGCTCGTGCAGATCCTGCGTGCGGTCGAGGACGGCACGGCGAGCGACCACGACCTCGAGGTGCTGCTCGACGTGTGCGATCGCATCATCGGCAAGTGCCTGTGCGTTCTCGGCGACTCCGCTGCGATGCCGGTCGCGAGCTGCGTGACGAAGTTCCGCGACGAGTTCCGCGCGCACCTGCGCGAGGGCGGCTGCCCGTTCGGCGCCGACTCGTCGCTCGCCAACCTGTTCGCACCCGTCGACCAGCACGCGCACACGCCCGTCCCGAAGGAGCTGAGCCTTGAGCGCACCTGAGCTCGTCCGCGTCTCGATCGACGGCGCCGACGTGCACGTGCCGAAGGGCACCGGCCTCGTCGAGACGGCGCTCGCCGCGGGCGTCGAGATCCCCGTCTTCTGCTACGAGCCGCGGCTCGGCGCGCCGATCGGCGCCTGCCGGATGTGCCTCGTCGAGATCGAGGGGATGCCGAAGCTCCAGGCGGGCTGCACGCTGACGGCGCAGGACGGCATGGTCGTGAAAACTGCGCGCACCTCGCCGAAGGCGGCGGAAGGTCAGAACGCGACGCTCGAGTTCATCCTCGTCAACCATCCCCTCGACTGCCCCGTCTGCGACAAGGGCGGCGAGTGCCCGCTGCAGGACCTGACGTTCCGCTACGGGCCCGGCTCGACGCGGATGCACTTCGAGAAGACGACCTTCGAGAAGCCGATCCCGATCTCGCCGACGATCTCGCTCGACCGCGAGCGCTGCATCCTCTGCTACCGCTGCACGCGCTTCAGCGAGACCGTGAGCGAGGACAGGCAGCTCGTCGCGAAGAACCGCGGTGCGATGTCGATCATCTCGACGTTCGAGGACGAGCCCTACACGGGCGCGTTCACGGGCAACGTCACCGAGCTGTGCCCGGTCGGCGCGCTGCTGCCGACGCAGTACCGCTTCGAGGCGCGGCCGTGGGAGATCCAGTCCGTGCCGACCGTCTGCGGGATGTGCCCGGTCGGCTGCAACACCTGGGTCGACCTGCGCGAGGGGAAGGCGAAGCGCGTCCGCTCGCGCAACCACTTCGAGATCGACGAGGGCTGGCTCTGCGACAAGGGCCGCTTCGCGTTCACGCACCTCCGCGCGGCAGACCGGATCGTCGACCCGATCCGCCGCGTGCGGCGGCGCGGCTTCGAGCCGGTGACCTGGGAGGCGGCGATCGACGCGGCGGAGGAGCTGCTGCGCGGCGCGCGCGGGCGTGTCGTCGTCGCGCTCTCCGGCTCCGAGACGGTCGAGCAGGCGTACGCGCTCGCGAAGCTCGTGCGCGTCGGGCTCGACTCGCACGAGGCGGTGCTGCCGGAGGAGGTCTCGAGCGCGCTCGACGGCTACCGCGCGCCGCTCTCGGCGATTGCCGACGCGAAGGTCGTCGGCGTGCTCGGCGACGTGCCGCTGCACGAGAGCGCGCCGATCGTCGACCTCTGGGTGCGCAAGGCGCGGCGGGCCGGTGCGCGGATCGTCACCTCGGAGGACGAGCTCGAGGGAGCCGATGTCCTGATCTGGTCGGGCCCGGGCGGCCGCGGCGGCGTGCGGGTCGCCCAGCTCGCGGAGCGGCTCGGCTGCGGCGCCGCGTTCTACGTGCCGGCGACGCCGAACGGCCGCGGGATCGCCGACGCCTGGGCGGCCGCGTCCGACGCCGAGCCCGGCGAGCCGGAGTCGATCGGCCTGCTGCTCGTGTCCGGAGACGAGGCGGCGGGCAACCCGAACGTGCGCGGGCTCGCCGAGCGCGCCGAGCACGTGATCGTCTCCTCGATGTTCCACGGCCTCGCCGGCGGCTGGGCCGACCTCGTCCTGCCCGGGACGAGCTACCTCGAGCGCGACGGGACGTTCGTGAACGTCGAGGGACGCCTGCAGCGCCTGCGCCGGACCGCGTCGCCGCCGTGCCCGGACGAGCTCGAGTGGATCTCGCAGCTCGCGTCGCGCTTCGGCGTCGAGCTCGCGCCGTACGCGTCATCGGTCTTCGACGAGGTCTCCGCGCGCTGCTTCGGCGGGCTCTCGTTCGGCGAGGTCGGCGAGCGGGCCGCGCTCCGCTCCTACACCGGCGCGTCGCGCCATGCCGAGCCGCCCTCGCTGCCCGAGCCCGAGCGCCGCGGGGAGGGACTGCAGCTCGTCTGCTACAAGCCGCTCTTCTCGGGGCCGGCGATCGAGCGCGTCACCGAGCTCCAGTTCCAGCGGCCGCGCGCCGAGGCCGAGCTCTCGGCCGACGAGGCAGCGCGGCACGGCGTGAAGACGGGCGACGAGGTGACGCTCTCGGGCGGCGACGCATCCGTGCGCCTGCGCGTGCGCGTGAACAGGCAGCTGCGGAACGGCATCGTCCGCGTCGCGCAGGAGCACGCCGGCGGCGTCCTCGGCGCTGTCGAGCTCGCGAAGGCCGAGGTGCGCGCATGAACGAGCCGTGGTGGATCGCGATCATCGAGGCGCTCGTGATCGTCAACCTCGTGATGGTCACGTTCGCGTACCTGACGTGGCTCGAGCGGAAGGCGATGGGGCGCATGCAGCTCCGCTACGGGCCGAACCGCGCCGGCCCGTTCGGCCTGCTGCAGCCGATCGCCGATCTCGTGAAGCTCATCCGCAAGGAGGCGTTCTCGCCGTCGAGTGCGATCGAGCCGGTCTACATCCTCGCGCCGGTGATCTCGATGTTCACCGCGCTCGCGGCCTTCAGCGTGATCCCGTTCGGCCCGGGCTGGAAGATCTACCACTGGCACGTGAACGGCGAGGTGGCGAACGTGTCGATCGGGCTCGTGCTGATCTTCGCGCTCGGTAGCGTCGGCATCTACGGCTTCATCGTGGGCGGCTGGGCGTCCGAGTCGAAGTTCTCGATCCTCGGAACGATGCGCACCTGCGCGCAGCTCGTCTCGTACGAGGTGTCGCTCGCACTGAGCGTGCTCGGCGTCGTCATCCTCGGACGCTCGCTGAACCTCACCGACATCGTCGACCGGCAGGGGCAGTTCCTGCCGTTCGCGGCGCCGCAGTTCGTCGGGATGGTGGTCTTCTTCCTCGCAGGCATCGCGGAGACGAGCCGCGCGCCCTTCGACCTGCCCGAGGCCGACACCGAGCTCGTCGCCGGGTACCACACCGAGTACTCCGGCATGCGCTGGGGCCTCTTCCAGACGGCGGAGTACGTGAACCTGATCACGCTCTCGGGCCTCATGGTGACGCTCTTCTTCTCCGGGTGGCACGGCCCGTGGAACCTCGGTCCGCTCTGGTTCGTGCTGAAGGTGCTCGCGCTCCTCTTCGTCTTCATCTGGGTGCGAACGACGCTGCCGCGCCTCCGCTACGACCAGCTGATGCGGTTCGGCTGGAAGGTCCTGCTCCCGGTCGCGACGGTCAACGCCGTCGTGACGGCGCTCTGCGTGGTGGCCTTCAAATGAGCCCGCAGCCCGTCTCGACGCTCGGCGGCTTCGCCGTCACGTTCAAGCAGATCTTCAAGAAGCCGATCACGCAGCAGTACCCGGAGTACAAGCGGCCGATCTACCCGCGCTTCCGCGGCCGCCACCGGCTGTGGCTGCACGAGAACGGGCTCGAGAAGTGCGTCGGCTGCTCGCTCTGCGCCGCGGCGTGCCCGGCGGACTGCATCCGCGTCGTCCCCGCCGAGAACACCGCCGACAACCGGGTCTCCGCGGGCGAGCGCTACGCGCGCATCTACGAGATCAACATGAGCCGCTGCATCTTCTGCGGCTACTGCGAGCTCGCCTGCCCGTTCGACGCGATCACGCTCGGCAACGAGTTCGAGATCTCCGAGTACAACCGCGACGACCAGATCTACACGAAGGACATGCTCCTCGCCGAGCCGATCAAGCAGGTGCCGGTCGCCG
>Ga0070741_10012290_pt1 | contig 15520 bp, 14 predicted proteins | sample Coa_R1_4_FD_66440 | JGI IMG/M metagenome (GOLD analysis project Ga0070741, IMG submission 66440) | Surface soil microbial communities from Centralia Pennsylvania, which are recovering from an underground coalmine fire - Coalmine... | ecosystem: Environmental > Terrestrial > Soil > Unclassified ... | reverse complement strand
CCTCAGACCACCGGCGGCCTCACCGCCGCTAGCCCGTTCGGGTACGCCGGCAGCTACACCGACCCAACCGGACTCACCTACAACATCAATCGCTACTACGACTCCAGCACGGGGCAGTTCCTGACGGTCGACCCGCTCGTCGAGGCCACGGGACAGCCCTATGCATATGTGAACGGCGACCCTGTCAACGGAGTCGATCCTCTCGGGCTCGGATGCGGGATATTTAATCCCGGCGGCTGCATCAGAGGCGCCGCGAGCGCTGTAGTCGGTGCTGTAGGTACGGCTACATATGCCGTGGCGCACGCCGCGAACGCCGTACTGCCTGCAGTCCATGAGATTGCTGGTGATGTTGCGGGCCTTGCCGGGATTTGTGCTGCTGTTTCGAGTGAAACTGCTGTAGGAGGCGTCGCTTGTGGCTCAATCGCAGTTATCGCCGGTGGCGTCAACGCGAGTACGGGGTTGATACTCAATGCGGAGGGCAAGCTCTCAACGACATCAGCAGTTCTTGGCGCAACAAGTCTTGAGGTGGGCGGCCTTGGCGAGGTCGCACGAATGGGTAAAACTGCAGCGCTTGGTAGAGGTGCCGCAGCCCGCCTGATGGCATGGCTATTCGCCGGGGATGTTGAAGTTGCGCCGGGCGTCGTGAGGCTAGAGCCGTGGCTCCTGATGCAGCTCTCCGTTGCAGACGCCGAATACTGAGGCGCCGTTGCACAAAATCTGGCAGCTCTGGAGCGCAGCCTTGGTAACATGGCGCTCGCCGTGGACCTCTCGGAAAAGGCTCGAGAGTTGCTCCTCCGTGCGGGCGAGAGTGCGTCAGAAACGAGCCAATGTCTATGACGCCTGATCGTCAGTCGCGTCTTTTCTTCTTACTGTCGGGTGTTGGCTCCATCTATCTTGCGTGGCGCGAGCAGGGAGCTCTCGTCGCAATCGGCTTAATCGTGGGAGGCCTTCTTTTAGGACTATTTCTAAATCTCCGAGGCAAACGCCGCAGACAGTAGTCGCGCTTTTAGGCGTCTCGAGGCCGTGCTGGAACGGATTTGCGAGGCGAAGTGCCCATCCTCACAGCGAGTCGCGAGGTGAGGCGACCAGGCGACTCGAGCTATGCAGAGCCGGGAAAACTCGCTGCAAAACCAAGCTCACGGCCTGCGAGAACCGCGCAACCTGAACTACGACTCGCGGAAGCGCTCGAAGCTCGTGACTCCCGCGCAACCACGCACGGTTCTGCGCTCAATCGCGGTGTTTCAGCCTAAGCGTCTCTGGCCGTTACGCAAGTTGTAGGCACGGTGTTGTTGATCCGCTCAAAGAGCTTCTCGAAGCGATCGAGCGTCGCTCCAGACAGCTTCGGAAGGATCGCGTCCCGGTGACGCAGGAAATAGTCCGCCGGATCGCAGTGCTCAAAGTCTGAGTCCGTCTTCTCCGTGATCCTCTTGACGATCCGATCGCCCGGCGGCAGATCACCGCTAGAGATGGCCTGCCCAAGAGCAGCGTTGTAGAGCGCTAGGTAGTCATCCACATCGAATACGTCCTCGATGTCGGAATGCTTCGAGCCAGTGACCTCGCCATAGGTGAAGTCAGAGGTGCCTTCGACGACGACGTTATCACGCCCTACGAACAGGCTTTTGCGCAAATGTCGTAGCCGAGCGCAGCTTGGAGTGGGAAGAGGCTGTCGCGGTCGGTTGCAAGCGCCTCCGTGGAAACCTCGGCGCCGAGGTCAGATCCCTTGTCCTCCACAACGCGCGTCCGCTCAAGCCGGCCCGTCTCGACCATGAACGGGGAGTGCGTCGTGTAGATGACCTGATGGTTCGGTGCCAGACGGTCGTTGATGAAGCGCGCCGGCTGATCGAGCAAAACGACCACTCTCCCCTTCCGGGCCTCAATTCGCTGAACGCCGCAAGGAAGGAAAAGAACCACTGGAAGCCCGACGACCGCTGTTCAAAGTTGCCTGTGTGGCCGTGGCGCTGGTCTCGAACGCGCACGTTCAGGAAACGTGCGGCAGCCGTTTGGCCGGTGGCTGTCTCTTCGGTCACTTTGTCCACGTCGATCGTGACCTGGAGTTCCGTGTTCTGTGTCCAGTACTCGAACACTTGCCGAGTTAGATCAATTGAAACTGCTTCCAGCTCTGCGACCCGCAGCTCGTAGCCTTCTTCCCCGAGTCGCGAGGTGTCGGTGCCCGCGAGCTGAAGAAGAGCCCATGCGATCTGAAGGCCGGTCGATGCAGGAGGATCCTCGCCCCCGATTTCGCGGAGGTCAATCCTGCCGGGCAATGTCGAGTACTCGCCGAAGTAGAACAACTTAGGCAAGCGCCGAGCGACAGCATCGAGCATCACCTGCTCAAACGACTTGTCGTCTAAGAGATCCGTGACTGCCGACTCGATGGTGCCCAGCTCCTCGGCCGTCTTCTCGGTGAGGTCGACGGATGTACGCGCCTGGATAATTGCCTGAACCGCTGTGACGACCGGTGCCGAGGAGCTTCTTAGTCGCCGTCGAGGCCCCAGTCCGCCTTGACGAGGTTCGCCACCGCCTTGGGCTCGTCGGGCGCGACGCTCAGGCGAAGTGTTCCGTCGTACTCGCGTGACGCGTGGAGGTCGCTGGTCTCAACAACGCCAGCCCCGACGAGCTCCTCAATCGCTTGTACGTCTCCATCGTCGATCTCAAAGACCGCCCGGATCGGAACGGCATCCTCTGCCGTTCCTTCCTTCCTATCGCGGATCAGGAGCCAGCGGCGGGTAGTCCGCCTCAAGCCCGAACTTCGCAGGACGAGCCGGATTCAGGCGCTGGAGGACATGAAGCAAAGCAGTCTTGCCCGACTCGTTCTTGCCGACAAGGCAGGTGACATCAGATTGGACGGGGATCGGGCCGGAGTCGAGAACGTTTCGGAACCGTCTGACCTCGAACTGCCGAAGGAGCATGTCCCGATTCTTGCAGAGGCTCAGGTTCCTGCCACTATGCCCGCTCTTACGTGTCCGCCTCTCCGCGAAGGACCAGAGCCCGCTCCACCTGACACCTCTCTTTGACGTCGAGTACGCCGGCGCGTGTATCAAAAGAGGGCCGGCGCGCCGTCCTGAGGGTCCTACGCCACAGGAGAGCCGCCGCCAGCCCTCTGCATAAGTATTTCGCAGTTTCGGCACGTACGACAGGCGTTGACGGTTGTCAGTGGTGTTGCTAGCCTCCCTAGCGGTCCTACGCCACAGGAGATAGAAGCGCCTCCGACTTCGCTCCGAGCGCCTCTACCTCCACAGACGAAAGGGAGGTAGCAGATGACGCGTTCGCGTCTTCGCCTCGGCTTCTCGTTGTTCGTCGTCGCCGTGTGCGCGGTAACGACACTGATTCTCTCAACGGGAGCCAGCGCACACCGTTTCGCCGGCTGCACGCCGCAGGCCTTGACCCCGTCGGTCAGTGGCGGCCGCGGCTTCGCCCGCGCGCAAACAAGCGGCTGCAACGGAATTTCCTACTCATGGCAGGTTCGGCTGTCGACGGCGGGTGGAACCGTCCTGGCCACGAACTCAGGCACCAGTAGCGCAGACCAGGGGTTTACTGCTCCTGGGTCAGGAACTGTTGTCTGTGTCGGCAACAGCGTCCACTCGTTCATCACGATTAACGTAGGCGGCACGAACAAGAGCGATACGTCCGGCAACGTCGCCTGCTGAGAACACGGCAACGGTTCGTGGGGGAGCGGTCATCCGTCTCCCCCACGACTTTTCGGAGATATCCTGTCCCGGCACGGTGAACCGGACACTCCGTCTTCTTGGACGCTCGGTCGCAGTAACACTCGTGGCCACTCTCCTTGGCGTTCTGATCTGGAAGGTCGCTCACCAAGGATCGGGGCAGAAGTTCGTTGCCGAGATCCGGAACGGTGACCGTCCCGCCGCACCGAAATTGGCGCTGCCCGTTCTTTCCCGTGGAGACATAGTGCTGTCGCCGCGACTGGCCGTTGCGCTTCGGCGCGGCCACGTCGACATCGCCAACCTGCGCGGGCGTCCTACAGTCATCAACTTCTTCGCATCCTATTGCGCCCCGTGCAAAGAGGAGGGCCCTCTACTTGCAGAACAGGCAGCTGACCTCGCTGGCCGCGTCACATTTCTCGGAATCGCGTATCAAGACTTCCGGAGTGATGCAAGACGGCTGCTCAAGAAGAGCCACGCCAGCTATCCGTGTCTCTACGACGGTCCCGGCAACACCGCGTCGGCTTGGGGACTCACCGGTATCCCCGAGACGTTCGTGCTCGACTCACGCACGCGGGTCGTAGCACACATTCTCGGTCGCATTTCGAAGCGCCAACTCGAAGAAGCGATCAAGGCTGCAGCTTGAAGCGCGCACTCCGGATTCCTCCCGCGCCCACGAGGGCCGATCACCCGGGGGTCGCGATCATCTCGCCACCGCTCGCTCGCTGAGATCGAGCCACCGGCTCTCCGCTGATCCGCCCAGCACGACGAGACGTGGATCGGGAACCTGCTCGAGTGGCGACCTCATCTCCGTCACCGACCTCCTCAACAACGTCACCTCGTTCACCTACGACCAAAGCAACAGCGACCCGACCCTCGTCTACGACCTCCTCACGATCACCAAGCCGAACGGACAACCTAGAGGGCCAACCTCGATCCAGATACCGAAGACGGGTACACGATCGTCACCGATCCCGACGGAAACGAGACACGCTACCACTATCTCGGCGGGATATTGGTCACTCGTACCGAGGTGTGATGAAGCCAGCCGGCGTGGCGGAGTACGGGTTTCTGGGCCATGACGTCCTGACGTGCTGAGCCCGATTGTTCTCGGGCTCAAGGTGGCGTGTGATCGCTGTGGATGACGCCTCGGGGAGCTGGTGTAGAACGTCACACTGTGAGAAACTGTTGTCAAGTTCGTATAACAAGCGCGCCGTCCCCATGAGTCAGCACTGGTCGAACGGTCGCCGGCATTGTTCTGGGCGTCGCACCCGGAAGCGCCAGGTGCTGCACCTTACTTCCAGAAGGAAGCTTGGTGCGATCAGCCAATCGATTACCGCCTTGGGGGAGCGTAGTGTATAGACGCTCGCAGCAAGACAGGAGGTCCGGGCGCTGCGCGAGGAGCTCGTTGAGTAGCCACTCCGAAGTTCGCCTCGCGCGGTGGCCGCCTTCAGCTCGAATCAATCTAGGGTGGCGGCGCTGGCGCGCTACGGCGACTGCTTTGTAGAGCGCCGGCTGTTATGGCCGTGAAAACGACCGCTCCAAACGCAATGAGCAACGGCGTCGCCACTTCGGCAACTCGACCGTGAAGATAAGGCGTGAGGGGCGAGGCCGGAAAAGCGAATGCCCACCCTACGGCGGCACCTAATGCGCCAGTAATCTCCAGCAGCGGGAAGGGCCCACCTCCCGCCTTGCGTCGCTTCCCTTCCCAAACAAGAAAGAAAACTCCAACTAGCAAAATGGCGAAGGCAACCCAGCGCCATGTGGTCAACTGGTCGTGCGCAGTCGCGCGCTTCCGCGCGTAGACGCTAAGAGAGAGCGAACCGAACCAAGTCCGACATAGTGATTTGTCCTTCGTCCGCAGTGCCAGGGATCGTCGGCGACCATCCGGGTGCCACCGAGAGCCAGCTACGAGGGTCAAGTTCGAGGAGGCCAAGCAGAACTTCCGCCACGATGCGGCCGCCGGTGGGACCGAGGTGACGGCCGCTCGCAAGCAGCTCAGACTCCTTAAGGATGTAGAACCAGAGGGGAGTCGGCTCTGGCGCGCCGAGGTCTGCTCCAGATAGCACGTTCTCGTTCCTTAGAGCTCGTGCGACGTCTTGGCCCGACGGGAGCCCGAGTACCTGACCTCGCTTCAGGTTTCGGAAGGCGAGTGAGTGTTCGCTGTCCGGGAGGTCAAACAACCCTTGACTCAGCTTAGAATCGATCAAGCGGCTGGGTTGCGGCGTCGAGCCGTCAATGGAAAAGAACATTGACCAGCTGATCGTCCACTGCGCCGGTAGCGGCCGGAAACCACGAAGGTCTTGGGTCTCGTCTTGCAACGGCCCGGGAAGGAAGATTGGACGGTCCCGGACCACCTCGTTTAGGTTGTAGATCCCGCGCACCTGACTGTGGCCGTAGCGATAGGCGGCCGCCGAGAACTCAACTGGCATGTAGGCGTTCTTCTTTGGCCTGTAGTACCTGCGCTTGATGTCGACGATGCGGCCGTTCTCGATTTCGCACACGGCGCCGAACGTCGTGCTGCCAACGATGCGCGGGAGGAAGTCATGCGCGACGACCCACTGGTAGTGCCACTGGAGACGCCGGTGAGACAATGCAGGAGGTTCCGGATGTCGGTTAAACCCCTTCGGAAGGTTTGAAAGCTGTCTCAGGAGGGGCATCTCGCCGTGATCCGGCGGTTCGGGGCGGCGACAAAATGGCAGACATGCGCTGGCTCGCCGATCCGTCCGAGCGATCCGTCCGGCAGGCGCTGGCGGCTGCAGCCCCCGCGCTCGCACGAGCCAGGATCGAGATCGCGACCGACCTCGACACCTCCAATCCCGAGTGGGCGTCCAGCACCGCGGTCGTCGATGGCGCGTTCGTCGTCAAGTTCGCCTGGTCGGAGCAGGCCGCGACGCGAGTGCATCGTGAAGCACGCCTGCTCGAGGCGATCCCACAGGTCGCGGACGTTCCGGTGCCCCGGCTCGCAGGGACAAGCGATGATCCCGTCGCCTTTGTGACGCGGCTGGTCCGCGGCAGACCACTCGGCTTCCAGGACGTGCGGCTCGCCGGTCGAGAGAGCCGCCGGCTGATGGCGGAACAGCTGGGCTCGTTTCTCGCGCGCCTCCACGAGCCTCGCGTGCTCGATGCGGCGCAGGCGGTGGCACCTCTCGTGCCCCCGCGTCCCCAGGGCAGGACCGACGAAATCCGTACCCGTCTCGGCAGCTTCCTCGATCCGACCCGAATGCGGCGCGTCGAGGACTGGTGCGACTGGGTCGACGCCGTCCTCGGCAGGTCGGGACCGCGACCAGTCTTGGTGCACGGGGATCTGCACGGATACAACCAGGTCTGGCACCCCGGCCGCTGGGCGTTGAAGCTGGTGGCGGACTTCGAGGTCGCGGGGCCTTCCGACCCTGAGTACGACTTCCGCTACTTCCCGTCCCAGGACGTGACTCTCGAATTCGTCTCGGCGATCCGCGACGCATACGGTGCCCTATCAGGCCGGACGATCGAGATGGATCGGGTCCTGGCCTGGCACATCCGCACCGCCCTCGGCGATGCGCTGTGGCGCAGCGAGGCAGGCATCCCGTTACCGGACGGTGGAACGCCCGCGACGTACGTCGACGACATCGCGTCGAAGCTCGAGCCGTGCGGGCGGGTTTGAGAGCTGTCTCAGGGGCATGCTCGGCGCCAGCTCGTGCGGGTCGAGCCGTTCGAAGCAGTCGACGACGAGCGGATCGAAGTGGCGGCCGCGCTGGGCGCGGATCTCCTCGACCGCCCGGTCGACCGGCCAGGCCTCCTTGTACGGACGCTCGTCGACGAGGGCGTCGAAGACGTCCGCCAGCGCCACGATCCTGGCGCTCAGCGGGATCGCTCCGCCGCGAAGGCCGTCCGGATAGCCGAGGCCGTCCCAGCGTTCGTGGTGCGAGCGGGCGATCTGCTCCGCCAGGCGCAGCAGGTCGGTCTTGCCGCCGGCGAGGATCGCGGCTCCGTCGAGCGTGTGCCGCTTCATCCGCTCCCACTCGGGCGGGGTCAGGCGTCCGCGCTTGAGGAGCAGCGGCACCGGCACGGTCAGCTTCCCGAGGTCGTGCAGCGGCGCGGCTCGCTCGATCAGCGCGGCGTAGCTGTCCCCGAGGCCGAGCTGCGCGGCGATCAGCGCGCTGGTGCGGCCGACCCGTTCCGTGTGCTGGTAGTTCCGCTCGCGGCACTCGGCCGCGATCGCAAGCCATCGCAAAGCGTCCAGCCGCGTCTCCTCCGCAGCGGCGATCCGCGGCGCGCGCATCCTGATGTGCGTCCGCCCGTTCTGTGCGAGCATCGTCGCGAGCAGCCGCTCCGTCCTGCCGAGCTGGCCCTTCGCGACCTCCACCACTGCCGGGCTCAGGATCGCCCTCCCATGTGGTGAAGAGTGCCCGACCGCCCGCCGAACCAGTCGAAATCCGCTCGAAAATCCCTCGACGGGGGGAGAGAACGTCCTAGCCGCGGCCGACGAACGGCATCTGCGTGGCCATCACCGTGATGAACTGGACGTTCGCATCGAGCGGCAGGCTCGCCATGTAGACGATCGCGCGGCCGACGTGCTCGACGTCGATCGTCGGCTCGACGCGCGTGGTGCCGTCGGGCTGGAGCGCCCCGGCCGTCCGCATGCGCTCGGTGAAGTCGGTGGCGGCGTTGCCGATGTCGATCTGACCGCAGGCGATGTCGTAGGCGCGGCCGTCGAGCGAGGTGCTGCGAGTCAGGCCCGTGATTGCGTGCTTCGAGGCCGTGTAGGCGGCGGAGAGCGGCCGCGGGACGTAGGCCGAGATCGAGCCGTTGTTGATGATCCGCCCGCCGCGCGGCTCCTGGCGCTTCATCAGCCGGAACGCCTCCTGCGTGCAGAGGAAGGCGCCGGTCACGTTCGTCTCCAGCACCGCGCGCCAGGCGTCCAGGTCCAGCTCCTCGAGGGGCACGGCGGGTGCGTTCACGCCGGCGTTGTTGAACAGCACGTCGAGCCGGCCGAATCGCCGATCGACCTCCGCGAACAGCGCTGCGACCGCTTCGGAATCGCGGACATCGGTCGGGACCGCGACCGCGCCCTCGACCGACTCGAGCGGCTCGCGGCGCCGGCCGGCGACGACGACCGTGAATCCGGCATCGCGCAACGCCACCGCGGCTGCCCGCCCGATCCCGGTGCCGCCCCCGGTCACGAGCGCAACCGGCACCTAATCGACGCCCTGCTCGGCGAGCCACGCCTTGGCGACGCGCTTCTGCGCCTTCGTCAGCCAGGCCTCGGCGACGAGGTCGGCGAGCTCCGCCTTCGGGAGCCGCTTCAGGTCGCGCTTGCGCATTAGCACCGCGGGGTAGCCGTTCCAGTGCGGCGTCGTGAAGAAGATCTCCCGCTCGTCCGAGACCATCAGCTCCTTCAGGTCGAGACCGTCCACCCGGAAGACGAGGACGTCGTCGAGGCGCTTCCCGGTCTCGGGATCGACCGCGTCCGCGCGCGGGCGCCGGTGGAAGCAGAACCACTTGCCGTGCACGAGGTACGACGGGCGCCCGTCTTCCGTCAGCTCCTTGGTCACGTGCGGCAGCGCGAGCGCGATCGTGTCGAGGTCCCTCATCGTCGCCACAGAGGCACTCTGCCACTCGGCGCCGGGCCCCGCGCGAGGGCGAGGCCCGGCGTGCGTCAGCCGCCTTACGCGTGCCGCGCGTGGCGCGGCCAGATCGGCCGCCGGCGCTGCTCGGCGACGGCCTCCGTCTCGGGACCGGCGGCGACGACGGTCCTCGGCGCGAGCGCGAGCAGCCCGAGCGCGAGGCTCGAGAGCAGGATCAGCACGACGCCGGTGCCGTAGTGGTAGCCGATCCCCTCGAGGACGCGCATCGTCGTCGAGCCGCTCGAGCCGTAGAGCGCCGAGGTCCCGCCCCCGCTCGTCCCCCAGAGCGGCTCCAGCGTCGGCGCGATCACGAACCAGACGCCGGCGGCGAGGGCGAGCAGCGCCCCGAGGCGCCCCAGCGCCCAGGGGACGGCTGCGAGCAGCAGCAGCCCCCCGACCACTCCGGCCACGCCGGGCGCGAAGTGCATGATCGCGTGGCTCTTGTTCCAGACCCAGGCCTCGTGGGTGTCGCCGAGCTCGAAGTTGAAGCTCGGACCGACGAACGCGACGATCCCGCCCCAGGCCGCCACAGCGGCGGCGAGGAGGCCGAGGCCGCGAGTGCCTGCACGTGTGACCAGGTCCACAGTGCACCTCCTTCCGGGTCACACCTTCCGTGCCCGGTCGGGCGCCGGCGGAAACTCAGCTCTGATCGGCGACCCAGGCGCCGACGAGCCCGCGGTGGCGCGCGACCATCTCGTCGTGCTCGTGCGCGGGGAAGACCGCGCGGACCTCCTCGACGAGCAGCGTGTCGAACTCGGGGCTCGCGAAGTAGTCGACGACGTCGTCGTGTGCGTGCGGCAAGGAACGCGCGCAGAAGTCCTCGTACTCGGCGACCTGGAAGTACGCGTCGGCGAGCCGCCGATACTCGCGCAGCTTCTCCTCGTACTCGAGGTCCTCGCGGTCGCCGACGTCGAAGTACGCGCGCTGGTTCTGGTCGATCTCCATCCGGCGGCCGGTGGCGGTGCAGAAGACGCACCACTTGACGAGCGCCTCCATCGCCCACGGAAAGTAGTAGTGGAGGCTGGTCAGCGCGACGTCCGGCGAGGCGTTCGCGTAGTCGATCGGGTGAACCTCCGCACCGCGGACGAGGCTCTCGCACGAGTTGAACTCCCAGCGGAAGAAGGCGTTGACGAGACGCGAGATCGTCACCACCTCCCAGCCCACCTCCGTCGAGAGGAAGTCGTGCTCGACCTGGTAGCGGAGGTGCATCGGCGCGTCCGGGTCGAAGCGCATCACCATCGTCTCCGCGCCGATCGACAGCGACCGCGCGAACGCGTCGAAGCCCTCCACGGACGCCTGGAGGTGCATCAGCCGCTGACCGGATGCGTCGTACTGGCGATGCAGCTCGGTCTCGTCTCGAACACGCGTGACTCCGACCCACTGGCCGCCGTCGAACGGCTTCATGTAGAGCGGGTAGCCGATCTCGGCCGCGACCTCTCCGAGGTCGAACGGCAGGTTGTAGCGCGAGGCCATGTGCTCGAACTTCGCGACCATGTACTCGCGGCGCGGCACGGTCGTCGGGATCTTGTGCGGGACCATCCAGGTCTCCGGCACCTTCAGCCCGAGGCGGATCATCGCGCAGTAGGCGGAGTGCTTCTCCATCGCCTGGAACGTGAACGGGTTGTTGAGCAGGTAGACGTCGTCCATCAGCGCCGCCTTCTTCACCCACTCGCGCGCGATCTCGTACCACCAGCCCAGCCGGTCGATGACGAGCTCGTAGCGCGGTCGCGCGCGCAGGTCGAACGGCTCGTTCGTGATCCGCTCCGTGCGGAAGGTGTGCGACTCGCCGCCGTGCTCGACCGGCGGGAGCCGCGCGACGAGCGCCTCGAAGACGCGCGGCCAGTCGTCCTCGGTGCCGAGCAGGAGGCCGATCAGGTGCTCAGGCATAGCGGGGAAGATGGTGCGCGATCTGCCGTTGCCATGCGGGCCAGTCGTGCGGCGAGTCCTCGCCCCACACGTCCAGGTGGTGGGGGATGCCTTTCTCGGCGAGGAGCGACGCGAACCGCTGTGTCGACTCGTGCGCCCCGGTCGAGTCCTCCCATGCTCCCCGGCCGACGACGAGCTGGAGGTGGACGCGCGACCGCAGCCACTCCAGATGGCAGCCGTGCAGGTGCGCGACGTAGTCGAGCGGGTTGTTGAAGTAGACGGCGTCTCCCCGCTCGCCCCAACCGACGCCGGAGACGTCGTAGATGCCCGAGAGGCAGAGCGCGAGCGGGAACAGGTCGCCGCGGCGGAGGGTGAGGTTGGCGGCGTGGTAGGCGCCCATCGAGACCCCGGTGACGCCGATCTCCTGGTAGCCGCCGCAGTCCGCGTGGATCCACGGCGCGACGTGCGAGACGAGCCAGTCCTCGAACGCGCCGTGGCGGCGCGCACGCTCCTCGAGCGGAAGCCCCTCGTCGTTCCAGGTCGCCGCATCCCACGAGTCGACGCAGTAGACCTTGATCCGCCCGTCCTCGATCAGGCCGGCGATCGCTGAGATCATCCCCGTCCGCTCCCACTCGTAGCGGTTGCCGCGCTCGGCGGGGAAGACGAGCAGCGGCCGGCCGTTCGAGCCGTAGGCGAGGATCCCGTCCCGGTCCTCCCGCCTCACGCCGCCGCCTGCAGGAAGAGCTCCGTCAGGTGGGGATGCAGCGAGTCGCGCCACGAGACCCAGTTGTGGGCGTCCGGGTGCTCGACGAGCCGCGCCTCCCAGCCCTGCCGTGCGAGCGCGCTCGCGACCGCCCGGTTGTTGCCCAGATTCTCCTCCGCGGTGCCGCACGTGAGGGTGACGGGGATCCGCTCGACCTCTCCGCGCCCGCCGAAGACGCGCGAGACGAAGCGCGTGATCCGGGCGAAGCGGGGCGTGCGCGCCTCCTGCGAGTCGAGCCGCCGGCGGAAGAAGCTCCCCGACTGGAGGAACAGGCCGCCGAACGTCCCCGGGTGCGTCCAGTGCGCGTGCAGCAGGGAGAGGGCGCCGAGGCTCGCACCCACCCCGACCGGACGTCCGCTGAACGGCTCGAGCTGAGCCAGCCAATCCTCGACCAGCACCCGCGCGTAGCGGACCGACGCCGAGTAGCTCTCGTTCCGGTCGCCGGGTGGGGGGAGCAGCGCCGCGCGGAACGGGGGCAGCTCGCCGAAGGCGACGAGGTGGTCGAGCAGCCGGAGCAGCGACGAGAACTCCGCGTACTCGGGGCCGTCGTGGACGAGCAGCAGCGGCAGCGGCCCCGCCGGAGCCTCGGCCGCGGTCCAGACGATCGCCTGAACCGCCTGCCGCCCGCCCAGGTCGAGCTGCTCCAGCGCGCCCGCCGGCGACTCCGCGTCGTCGACCCAGTCGGGCCGGCGGTACTCCGGGAACTCGAGCACCGACTTGGCCCCGAACGGCCCTTCCGCCTGGACCGGGTTGGCGGGATCGTGGACGACCTGTGTCTCGCCTTTCCGGGACTCGAGCTCGAGCAGGTACTCGAGCCGGTTCGCCGGCGGGCGTTCGAGCTCGAGCTCGAACCGGTCGCCGCGCCGCTCGAACGGCACCTGGCGCGGACGGACGAGCTCGTGGAGGAGCGACACGCGGCGAAGCGCGCGCTCGAGGTCTGGGACGACGAGGACCGCGCCGGTACTGGCGACGACCGGCGGCGCCCCGGCTACTTCTGCTTGAACCGTGCGATCACGGTCCGGTTCTGATCCATGAAGATCGTGCAGGTCTTGCTCGACCCGGCAGGCCCGCAGGAGCCGTCCCAGCTCTGGAACTCGAAGCCGGCCTCTTCGCGCGGGTTCGCCTCGAGCTTCACCTGCTCGCCCGGAGCGAACGTGAAGGTGCACTCGGTCGGGCAGGCGATCCCGGCGCGGTCGCTCCTGACCTGGCCGCCGACGAGCCCGCCCTGCGCCTTGCCGCTCTTGTCGAACGTGATCACCTGCACGGTCAGCGTCGACCCGGGCGGCGTCGTCGTGGTGGTCGGCTTCGTGGTCGTCCCGCCGGTCGTCCCCGACGGCGGCTTCGGCGGCTTCGGCGGCTCGTGGACGGTGCGGGCGTGCAGCGAGAAGCGGCCGCACGCGAGGCCGCCGCTGAACGTCCGCACCCCGAGCAGCCGGTTCAGGAGGCGAGCGCCGACCGCGGACATGAACAGGCGGCCGTTCGCCACCTCGTCGCCGTAGCGGACGCCCGTGGCGTCGAACAGCGGCAGCGCGCCGCTCGCCGGGGAGATGGTCGCGTAGACGTGCCCGACCGCGCCGTCGAGCACGAGGAAGACGTTGCCGAACCGCACGGCGCGCGTCTTGTCGCGCCGGAACGAGAACATGCCGCGGGCGGAGATCCGACCCTCGGGCGACTCGAAGAACCCGCCGGTGACGGGCTCGTTCAGGTGACGCTTGCCGGTGCACGGCCGGTAGTCGACGCCCTTCAGCGTCGACGACGGAGCGCCGGCCGGAATCAGCGTCAGCGTTCCGCCGAAGACCGTCTGAAGCGGACGGGGCGGCGCGTCGACCTGCACGTCGCGGACGGCGCTCTGCTCGAAGGCGCCGATGTCGCACGCCGCGCCCGATGGGCGCTTGTAGGCGCGCTGGTCGGTCGACGGGCAGTCGGCGCCCGTGTACTTGTCGACTGCCGGGCTGCCCGGCAGGAGCGCCCGGCTCTGCGTCGGTCCACCGTTGTTCGCGAGCGGCCCGAGCAGCGGATCCGTGCTCGACAGGTCTGAGCTCTGCAGGTGGCAGCCGGCGCCCGACTCCAGGTTGGCGCCGGGGACGCTCAGCCGGTCGTTCGCGCCGAACGCGCCCGTGCCGGCGTTGAGCGCACAGTTCTGCGCCGCGGGCAGGTTGGCCAGGATCACGCCGGTCGCGACCGAGTAGATCGCGCGGGTCCCGTTGAAGAGGATCCCGCTCCCGCGCGGCGCCGTGTTGCCGGCGATCGTCACCGCGCGCAGGAGGGTGCTGCCGGTCGTGCGCTCGAGCGCGCCGCCGCGCTCGGCCTGGTTGCCGGTCAGCGTCGTGTTCGTCAGCTGCACCGTCCCGACGGCGGCGCTCGACGGCCCGAGCGCCGTCGAGATCCCGCCGCCGCTCTCGGCCGTGTTCAGGGCGACGAGCGAGCTGTCGAGCGCGAGCGTCCCGGTCGCCTGCCAGAAGATCCCGCCGCCGGCGCCCGCGGAGATGTTGCCCTGGATCGTCGTGTAGGTGACCTGCACCGTCGTCGCGCCGAAACGCGGATCGCTGTCGATCTCGATCCCGCCGCCCGCGGGCGGAGCACCGGTCAGCTGCGCCGGCGCGACCGCGTTCCCGCCGACGTAGGAGCGCGTGATCTGGACGAGGTCGGTGTTCTGGATCCAGAGGCCGCCGCCGTTCTGGCTGGCGCGGTTGCCCGAGATCGTCGTGCCCGAGATCTTCCCGCCGTGCGTGTTCATCGCGATCCCGCCTCCGGAGGCGTTCGCGCTGTTGTCGACGATCTGCGAGCCGTCGACGACCAGTGGCCGCCGGCTGTAGATCCCGCCCCCCTCGTCGGCGGCGTTGCCGGTGACGATCGAGTCCTTGAGCGTCAGGCCGCCGGGCTCGCTGTTGGCGATCCCGCCGCCCTGGTTGATGCTGCTGCCGCCCTGGAGGGTGACCCCGTCGATCGTCACCGGCTCCGGCGCGGACAGCTCGATCACGCGGTCGCCGCGAAGCTGGGAGATGATCGTCTCGCTGCTGCCCTCGCCCTTGATCGTCACCGAGGACGGCGCCGAGTCGTGGGCCGCGAGGTCGAGGTCGCCGCCGAACTCGTCCTGTGTCGCCGCGGACGGAGGCTCGAGCTGGAGCTGGTACTCGGCATCCTCGAGCTGGACGACGACCGGCTTGCCGGCCCCCTTCATCGCGCTGATCTCGTTCAGCGCGGCACGGAGGGTGCACTTCCCGTTCGCCGCCTTGCACGTCCCGTCACCGACCTTCGCGTCGATCTCGTCGGCGGTCGAGTCGACCTTGAAGGTCACGCCCTTGGGCTCGTCGGCGGCGCCGGCGAGACCCGCGGTGGCGAGTCCGATCCCGATCAGGATGATTACGTACAGGCGCAAGCGGACCTCCGGTCGATGCTCTCCGCGGGGGATTGTGTCACGGCTTGGCCGATTTTGCAGGGCAAACGTGCGGCTTGTCCAGTCCGGGTCGTCTGTCGTAGCCAGCACAGACAACAAATCGGCGCGCCCGAACAGCGCCCAGAGGCCGCGCTACGCTAGTCCTGCCCGGGCGGTTAGCTCAGCTGGGAGAGCGCCTGCCTTACAAGCAGGAGGTCACTGGTTCGATCCCGGTACCGCCCATGTT
>Ga0070741_10012289_pt1 | contig 15521 bp, 15 predicted proteins | sample Coa_R1_4_FD_66440 | JGI IMG/M metagenome (GOLD analysis project Ga0070741, IMG submission 66440) | Surface soil microbial communities from Centralia Pennsylvania, which are recovering from an underground coalmine fire - Coalmine... | ecosystem: Environmental > Terrestrial > Soil > Unclassified ... | reverse complement strand
GCTCGCTCGTCATCGTCCAGTTGTTGTTCCTCGGGGTCCACGATCCGACGCCGCTCCTCTTCGCCGCGGCCGTGAACGGCTTCTTCACCTCCGGGCTGTTCACCTGGATGCCGATCTACACGCCCGAGCTGTTCCCGACCTACGTGCGCGGCTCGGCGATCTCGATGGTCTTCGATACCTCGCGCTACGTGGCCGCCTTCGGGCCGCTGCTGGCCGGCTGGCTCATTACGACGCTGGGCGGGATCGGCTCCGCCGCCGCGATCATCGGCTTGATCTACGTCCTGGGCCTGGTCGTGACGCCGTGGGCCGGTCCCGAGACGCGGGGCCAGCCCCTGCCCGAGTAAGCCGCCGTCACCCCTCCCGCCGGCCCGCCGCGGCGTGCAAGCGTGACGGGCCGCTGCCGATCATCATGGTGTGGGCGGATGCGCCGCATGGCGCCGGCTGGGAGGGTACCGCATGCTGTTCTGGAATCGCAGGCAGTCCGACCATAATGCGGGCGCAACGGCGGTCCTGTCGGTCCGCGAGACCGCTCCACCGCCCGCGTGCGCCAGCCCGCCGCTCGACGCCGCGCTCGAGACGCTGGCCGCCGTGCTGCGCACGCTCGGGCGCGAGTCCCTGGACGTGGGCGATCACGATCCGTGTGCCCTCGCGCGGCAGTACGAGGGCTGGGCCTCCCACGTGCTCGTGGCCGCGCCCCCGCCCGGCGAGGAGCCGCGGCCCGACCAGGGCGCCCAGCGCGATTGGGGCGGCGTGCGGCGCTTCGTGCGCGAGCAGCGCTTGCAGGAGCAGCAAGCGGTCGGCACGGCCGTGAACGATCTGCGCGCGGTGCTCTGGGCATCCATCGAGACGCTGCAGCACGCGCTCGCCGCCGAGCAGGCGACCGACGGGCAGGTGCGCGATCGCATGGGCCACCTGCGCGAGGTCGTCGAGAGCCGCCCCGTCGAGGAGATCAAGCGCGAAGTGCTCTCGGCCGTGACGGTGCTCTCGCAGCTCATGGAGGAGCGCTACCAGCGCCAGCAGCTCGCCATGCGCGAGCTGGGCGCCCGCGTCTCCGCCCTCGGCTCCCAGCTTCAGGAGGCGCGGCGCGAGAGCGCCATCGACCCGCTCACGCAGTTGTGCAACCGCCGCGCCTTCGACGAGTACCTGGCGAAGATCGTCGGCCTGCACGACCTGTTCGGCCACCCGGCCGTGCTGCTGATGATCGACGCCGACCACTTCAAGCAGCTCAACGACAGCCACGGCCATCCCGTTGGCGACCACGTATTGCAGGCGCTAGCCGATTGCCTGGCGCGGAGCTTCCTGCGCAAAGTCGATCTGGTCGCCCGCTACGGCGGCGAGGAGTTCGCCGTCATCCTGCCCGAAACCGACGCCAAGAGCGGTCGGATGCTGGCCGAGCGCGCCCTCCAGGCCGTGCGGGCGCTGCAACTGCAAGTCGGCGACGAGCCGCTCTCGGTCACCGTCTCCATCGGCCTCGCCGCGATTCGGCCGTTCGACACGGCGGCCGACTGGGTGGCGGCCGCCGACCGGGCGCTCTACGCTGCCAAGCAGGCCGGCCGCGACCAGATCGCCGAAGCCTGAGCCCGCCTCCTCGGGGACCCGGCGTAGAGGCCGCTCTCGTGGCCGCCAGGCCGCCCCCGCGCGTCGCGACGCGCGTCCGCGCCGACGGGGAATGCGCTTGTAGCGTCACCGACCGGGGGAACGGTGAGCGCCCCAGCCGTCGCCGAGCCGGGCTCAGAGACAATCGCCAATCGGCCCCGGCGGATTCGGCGGCGCGCCGGGCGGCGGCTCGCCCGGCGTCGCCGGCAGCGCCGGCACGGCGGCGAACAGGCTGCCAGTGTCGTAACCCGCCGCGGCCAGCGGCGCGAGGTCGGGCAGGGCGCCGCTTACCGCCCCGCCCACCCGGCCGGGGGCGAGGGCCAGCGCGATGGCCAGCAGAGCCAGCACCCAGCGCAGAAGGGGCCACAGCCAGGACGCGTCCAACGTAGGAACGGTTGTCGCGGTCATGGTGTCTCACCTCCTCAGGAAGGCGGCCGCCGCCGTCTGGCCGCGCGGGAGACCCGACTCTCTCCGGCACCTCCTCACCCTCAACGTACCGCCGAAACGTACGCGGCCACGTTGCGCCAGGTAAACGCCACGACAACGCTCCTGGCGTCGAGCGCCCGCGGCTCAGCCCTGACCGACTTGCTCACTCTCGGTCCTGGCCCGCGCGCGCGCTCCCCTGCTGCCCCCGCGCGGCCCGGCGCCACGCGTCCCGCCCGCGCCACGCCTTGCCTCACCGCCCTCGGGCCGACTGTGACCGCCCGGTGTTCACGCCATGACTGGCATGGCTCATGCAAAGGCTCGCGCGGCAGCGGCCATGGCGGGTGTGGTGGCGCGCTCAAGGGCGCCAGTGGAGGGAGTTCTCATGGCCACAACCGTGCGCTCGACCGAGGAGGTGTTTCGCGACCACCTTCGCTTGCGCGCCGCCCACGACCTCGACGCCGATCTCCAGTGCAACTACGCGCCCGACGTGGTCCTGCTCTGTCGCTACGGCGTCTTCGTCGGCCTGGACGAGGTGCGGGAGTCGGCGGCGCGGCTGCACCACCAGTTGCCGCACGCGCGCTACGAATACCTCTCGTGCCAGACCCACGGCGAGTACGCGTTCCTGGAGTGGCGCGCGGAGAGCGAGACCTGCCACGTCGAAGACGGCGCCGACTCGTACGTGATCCGCGGCGGACGCATCGTCATGCAGACTATTCACTACACGTTGATCCCGAAGAATCCGTAGCCGCGGCGCCCGCGGCATCCTCGCGGACGAGCACCACGGCGGCGCCTGCCCAACACCGCCCAGCGCGCCGCACGCGGCCAGGCCGTCCTCCGGTCCGCCCGTGTATATTAGAGCGGCCCTCGCTTCGCGGTAGCCCCCGACCCTGCCCGTTCCCTCGGCCTCGTGGCCCTATTCAGTGGAGGTACTGCGTACTATGGGCAACGCCGCGGGCGCGTACCCATCGCTGGTGCGCGCCGACCAGCCGTGGGTCGACGCCGAGCTGGCGCGCATCTACGACACGCTCTCGGCGCCCTACGACGAAGACTTGGCCTGGTACCACGAGCTGGCCGCCGCCCAGGGCGACCGCGTGCTGGAGCTGGCCTGCGGCAGCGGGCGCCTCCTCGTGCCACTCGCGCGGGCCGGCTGCGCGGTCGTTGGGCTCGACGTATCGCCCCCGATGCTCGCCATCGCCCGCGAGCGGCTGGCTGCCGCCGGCGCTGCGGTCGCCGCGCGCGTGCGCCTGGTCGAGAGCCACATGCGCGCCTTCGCGCTCGACGAGACGTTCGACCTCGCCGTCATCGCCGCGCGCAGCTTCGCCTACCTGCTCACCGGCGCCGACCAGCAGCGTGCGCTCCACACCATCGCCGCCCACCTGCGCCCCGGCGGCCTGCTGGCCTTCGACCTCCTGAACCCCCAGCCGGCCTGGCTTGCTGAGCCGCCAGGCAGCCTCCGCCAGGACATCGTCTACTACGACGCGGCCCAGGGCGTCACTATCGCCCGCACGGAGGCTGTCGTCAGCACCGATCTCGCCGCGCAGGTGCGGGTCATCCGCTCGGGCTACGAGCTGGTGCGCGACGGCGGCGCGGTGACCAAGCGCTTCGTGGAGTGGCCGTACCGCTGGACCTATCGCTTCGAGGCCGAGCTGCTGCTGGAGCAAGCCGGCTTCGAGGTGGCCGGCATCTACGGCGGCTACCAGCGCGAGCCGTTCACCGCGGCCTCCCAGTGGCTCGTCCTCCTCGGCCGTCGCCCCACATGACACCCGATGCGGCCCTAGCATTCGCTCTCGTGGTTGGGACGCAAGTGGAGGCCGTCCTCTCCCCCTTCCCTGCCAGGGAGGGGGCCGGGGGGGTAGGTCGGCCGGTATCCGGCTTGCGGGTGCGGTACAGTACTAGGGGCGATCGTGCCCCGCACCGGGAGGTAGAGCATGGCGAGGCTACTCTACGTTGGCACCTGCGGCACGGCGGAACAGACGAAGGCCACCCTGCCGTTCCTGATGGCGAAAGGCGCCATCGAGGCCGGCCACGAGACGGGGATCATCCTCATGGGCGAGGCGGCCCCGCTGATCAAAGATGCGGTGGCCGCCCAGGTCCACGGCTACGGCACGCCGCCGCTCAAGGAGCTGATGGACTTTCTTGTGGCACGGAACGTCCGGATCAGCGTCTGAGGGGCGTGCGGCCGGGCCCGTGGGGTCACGGAGGACGACTTCCAAGGCAAGAACAGCGGCTTTGGCACCCCGGTGGACGCGGCGAACGCCTACGCCGAGTACGACCGCGTCATTACGTTCTAGCAGTCAGCGTCAGAACGTGCGGCCGAGCATCTGGTCCCACGGCTGGGGCGCGGCCACGCGGATGACCTCGTCCTCGCGGTCGCGCACGTACAGATACAGGTGCGCGAAGAACTCCTCTTCGGGCAGGGGATAAGTGGGGTTGATGCAGAGGAAGGGCTGGCGCCAGGGGGGGCGCACGCCGGGCGCGCAGCGCACCTCGATACGCCGCCCGACCCGCAGGCGGTAGGTGACGCCGGGGAAGCGCCGCGACGGCAGCTCCAGGTAGCCCTGCCGCTCCAGCTCGGCCCACAGCGCCGGGCCGAGCGTCGCGCGCGCCACCTCACGCGCCCGCGCTCGCGCTTCGGCGTAGTCCTCGGCGCTGAAATCCGGCCCCGCGCTGCGCTTGGGCAGGTAGTCCCAGCGCTTGCGCCACGGCCGCTCGACCGGCAGCTCGGCCAGCGGGTCGTCCTCGACGTCCCCGCCCCACAGCCGCCGCAGAAAAGCTACGAAGCCCACGAGGGATCAGGCGTCCGGGGCGGCGCGCCAGGCCGCCTGGCGCGCCGCCCCGAACCGCGTGCTCAGCCGCCCGCGATGGGCGCGATGATCTGGTACTCCTCGACCTGCGGGTCAAAGGGGCTGTCGTCGAGCACGTGGCGCCCGCCGACCCTCTTCGAGACGGCGCAGCCCCGCTCGCGCGCCTCGCGCAAGATGCGCTCGGCCGCCGCGATCTGCTCGCGCGCCTCCTCCGTGTCGGTCGTCTCCCATTCGACGACCTGGTGGCCGCGGCGGTTGGCGATAATGATGCGGTGCATGGTCTCTCCTCTCGCACTGCATAGCGCCTGGTGGCGGGGCGCCGCGCCCTCGCGCACCTTCATGCTAGCCCTTCGCTGCATCTGTCGCAAGCGCTCGCGCGTCGAGGGCCGCGCGCACCGCGCGGGCGAGCGCCTGCGGCGTGAACGGCTTCTGCAGCAGCGCGCTCTCCGCCTCCAGGACGCCGTGCTGCACGACCGCATGATCCGGGTAGCCCGAGACGTAAAGGACCGCGGCCTCCGGACGCAGCCTGGCCAGGTGCCCCGCCACGTCGCGCCCGCTCATGCCCGGCAGCACCACGTCCGTCACCAGCAGGTCGAGCGGCCCGGCGTGCTGGCCGAGGACCAGCAGCGCCTGGATGCCGTCGCTGGCCTCCAGCACCCGGTAGCCGCTGCTCCGCAGCGTGCTCGCCATCAGCGCGCGCACCTGCTCGTCGTCTTCCACCACCAGCACCGTCTCCGAGCCGCCCGGGGCCCCGGCCGCTGCCGCGGGCGGCGCCAAGGGGGCGCTCACGTCCGCGACGCGCGGCAGGTAGATCTTGAAGACCGCCCCCCGCCCCGGCTCGCTGTACACCCAGATATGGCCGCCGCTCTGCTGCACGATACCGTAGACTGTGGACAGGCCCAGCCCCGTCCCCTTGCCGGCCTCCTTCGTGGTGAAGAACGGCTCGAAAATGTGCGCCTGGGTCTCCGCGTCCATGCCGCAGCCGGTGTCGCTCACCGCCAGCATCACGTAGGCGCCCGGCGGCACGTCCCCGAACGTGCGCGGCACCGGCGCCTCGAGAGTGATGTTCGCGGTCTCGATCGTCAGCCGCCCGCCCTCGGGCATCGCGTCGCGGGCGTTCACCGCCAGGTTCACGAGCACCTGGTGCAACTGCCCCGGGTCCGCGTACACCCGGCCGAGCTTCGGCTCCAGGCGCGTCAGCAGCACGATGTCCTCGCCGATCACGCGGCGGAGCAGCCCGGCGGCGTCGGCGATCACCGCGTTCAGGTCCAGCACCTCGGGCGTCACAGGCTGCTTGCGACTGAACACGAGGAGCTGCTGCGTCAGCCGCGCGGCGCGCTCGCTCGCCTTCACGATCTCCTCGACGTAGGGGCGCAGCGGGGCATCGGGCGGCAGCTCGGCCAGCAGCACCTCGCTGTAGCCGTTGATCGCTGTCAGCAGGTTGTTGAAGTCGTGCGCCACACCGCCGGCCAGCCGTCCGACGGCCTCCATCTTCTGCGCCTGCCGAAGCTGCTCCTCCAGCGCGGCGGGCGCACCGGCGCGGGGGCGCCCGGCTTCCCCTGCTCGCGCCACGCGCAGGCGCTTCAGCTCGAGCAGCGTGCGCACGCGCGCTACTAGCTCGGCGCGGTCCACCGGCCAGGTGAGCAGCTCGTCGGCGCCCGCTTCCAGGCCGTGCAGGCGCTCCCCGCGCTCCTGAGCGCCCGTGATGAGCACGACTGGCGTCGTCGCCGTGCGCGGGTCACGCTTGAGGCGGGCCGTGACCGTGGAGCCGTCGAGGTCAGTCAGCGTGGCGTCGAGCAGAACAAGGTCTGGTGGGGTGGCGGTCGCGAGGGCCAACGCGCCCTCGCCGCTGGCCGCCGCGCGCACGTCATAGGGCAGCCCGGCCAGGGAGGCCGTGAGCGCCTCACGGCTGGCGGGCTCGGTGGCCACCACCAGGATGGCCGCTTGCGCTCTACTCACGGCGGGGTACGGCGGGGCGAGGATCACCGGCTGCCTCCTTGCTTGCCCAGTAGCCCCTGGTGCGCGACCACGCTACGCCCTGCCGCCAGCGCATGGCTCACTCATCCCGCCTCGCCGAAGTCGAGCTCAGTCCGCACTGTAGCAATAGTCGCTCCGGTCGCCGGTTACGTCCTCTCCGAATGACGGAGCGCATCGCTCACCCGATCGGGGCAAGTGTGCATACCCATTCGGGGGTTATCTGCGCGGCGGCGCGGCGATAGCCGCCGGCCCGCCGCGGAGCGGGGCCGAGAATTCGGCTGGCCGCACGCCGCCGCGCTACGAATCGGTGTACGGGTGGCGGCGGGCGATGAAGGCCGCGGCCTCGGCGCGGCGGCTCAGGTGCAGCTTCTGGAGGATGTTGCTCACGTAGGTCTTCACCGTGTGCTCGCTCAGGTAAAGCTGCGCGGCGATCTCGCGGTTGGTCTTGCCCTCCGCCAGCAGCGGCAGGATCTTGCGCTCCTGCTCCGAGAGGCCAATGAGGGGGTCCGAGGGCGCCTGCGCGCCCAGGCGCCGCATCCACTGCAGCACGGTCTGCGTCACCGCCGGGTCGAGCAGCGAGCCGCCGCCGGCCACGATCTCCGCCGCCTCCACCAGCCGCTCGGGATCCGTCTGCTTCAGCAGGTAGCCAGCCGCCCCCGCCATGATGGAGGCCACCACCGCGTCCTCGTCGGCGTACGACGTGAGCATAAGCACCCGCGTGCGGGGGTGCTCGGAGCGAATCTCGCGGCAGGCTTCGACGCCGCTACCATCCGGCAACCGCACGTCCATCAGCACCACGTCGGGCGGGTTGCGGCGCGCGGCCGCCACGGCCTCGGCCGCGGTGCCGGCCTCGCCCACCACCTGGAACTGCGGCGCGGTCTCGAAGAGCGTGCGTAGCCCCAGCCGCACGACCCGGTGATCGTCGACCAGGAGGAGCTTTACCGCGTCGGCCATTCGTCCCCCCCCGTGTGGCTCAGTGGAACCTCCAGGCGCACCGTGGCGCCCTGTCCCGGCTCGCTGCGCACCGCCAGCCGCCCGCCGAGTAGGCGCGCGCGCTCGGCCATGTTGCGCAAGCCCTGGCCGCCCGCGCCGCCCGCGCTCGCCGCGCTCTCCCGCGCCGGGTCGAAGCCGCGGCCGTTATCGCGCACCGTGAGCGCGAGCCGGGCATCGTCCGGCGCCAGCGTGATCCAGACGGCCGTGGCGCCCGCGTGGCGGATCACGTTGGCGGTGGCCTCGCGGGCGATCTGCAGCAGGTTCGCCGCGGCCTCGGGCGACAGCAGCCGGTCGACCGCCGGGTCCACCGCCAGCTCGGGCTGCACCAGCGCGTTGATTCGCAGCTCGGCCGCGAGCGCCTCCAGCCCGGCCCGCACGCCCCGCGCGGCCTGCTCGCCCAGGCGCAGGTCGAAGATGTAGTTCCGCACGTCCTGGATCACCGCGTTGATCTGCGCCACGGCGGCCCGCAGCGCTTCGCGGGTCGTCTCGCCGTTGCTGTCGAGCGCGCGGGCCCGGGCGCCCAGCCCGAGCGCCACCGCGTACAGCGACTGGATCACGCCGTCGTGCAGGTCCATGGCGATGCGCTCGCGCTCCTGCAACAGCCCGAGCAGCCGCGTATGCGTCACGTCGTGGAGCAGCGCGCCCCAGCCCGGCCCCGCGCCCCCGGCGCTGGCCACCGGGAAGAACTGCACCCGCAGCTCGCGACGCGGCGGCCCGACGATGCTCACCTCGTGGCTGGGCCGCTCGTCCAGGTGGGCCAGGCTATCCTGGAGCGCCGCCCAGGCCGCCGCCGGGTCCATGAAGACCTGGTGGTGCCGCGCGAAGGCTTCCTCCACGGTCATGCCGACCAGCGGCTCCGGCCCCCCGCCGACAAGCGCCCGCGCCCGCTCGTTGTGGAAGCGAATGTGGCTCGCCGCGTCCACCACCAGCAGCCCGTCGCTCATGCCGTTCACCACCGCCGCGAGCATCGCCCGCTCCTGCTCGATCTCAGCGGCCAGCCGCGCCCGCTCCTCCTCGGCGCGCTTGCGCTCGGTAATGTCGATGAAGCTGGAGACGATCTGTAGCACCTGGCCGTCCGGGCCGCGCACCGGCACCGCGTCGTTCTGGATCCAGCGGCGCTCGCCGTCGCGCCGCTGCGCGGCCATCACGTACTGGCGCAGCGGTAGGCCCGTCCTCAACACGCGGTTGCTCGGCCGCTCGGCAACGTCGAGCTCGGCTCCCCCCTCGTCCAGTGCTACCCATAGCTCGTCGGGGCGCTTCCCCCGCATCTCGGCCAGCGCGTAGCCCAGGATCTCCTCGGCGGCTTCGTTGGCGTCGACGATCGCGCCCTTCGCGTCGCGCACCAGCACGCCGCACGCCATCGCGTGATACAGCAGGCGCAGGCGCTCCTCCGACGCTGCCAGCGCACGGACGAGCTGGCGCTCGCGCGTCACGTCCGAGAACACGCCGACGGCTCCCGCCACGCGGCCCTCGGCATCGCGCAGCGGCACGGCCGAGGACTGGACCCAGGTGTCGGCGGCGGCGCCCGGCCGGCGGAAGATGTACTCGAACGCTTCAACCCGCTCGCCCGCGAGCGCGCGCCCCAGCGTGGTCTCCGCCGGCGCCAGCCGACGGCCCGTGGCCGCGTCACGCGGCTCGTAGTAAGGGGCCTGCGCGGGGATCGGCTCGCCGGGGGTCGGCTCCTCGCCCCACAGGCGGCGACCGGCCTCGTTCTTCAAGACGAGCCGCCCCGCCGCGTCCACCAGGGTGACCCCGCAGGGAAGCTGCTCGAACACCGCCGCCAACTCGGCGGCGCGGGCCGCGGCCTCGCGCGCCAGGTGCTCCTCGCGGGCGTAGGAGCGGGCGTTCTCCACGGCCACTGCCGCCAGGCGCGCGTACAGCGTGAGCAGCTCGAGCTGCTGCGGCGTCGGCCGCCCGGGCTGGGGGCGGTAGGCCGCGAAGGTGCCCAGCACGCGCCCGCCCTTGCCCAGCAGGGGCACCGACCAGACGGCGCGGAAGTCGTAGGGCTCCACGAGGTTGCGGAAGAGCGCCCAGTTCGGGTCCGTGCGCACGTCCTCGGTGATGACGGTCTCCCCGCGGAAAGCGGCGACGCCGCAGGTGCCAGCCGTGGGACCGATCGCCAGACCGTCGACGATCGCCGTGTATGCGGCGGGCAGCCCCACGGCGGCCGCGTGCGCCAGCGTGCCCCGCTCGGCGTCGAGCAGCAGCAGGGAGTTCTGCTCCAGGCCGACGGCATCTGCCGCGGTCTGCACCAGCAGCTCGAGCACCGTCCGCAGGTCGGCCTCGGCGGTGATCGCGGCGGCGATCTCGGCCAGCCGGCGCAGCTTCGCCGCCTCGGCCGCGACCTCGGCGCGCCGCCGCTCCGACTCGACGTACAGCCGCGCTGCCTCGAGCGCCGGCCCCACCTGCGCGGCGAGCAGCGCGAGCAACTGCATGTCCTCGCTACTGAACCGGCGTGGGGTGAACGTGTAGGCGCCGAGCGCGCCGATCGTGCGCTCGCCGACCAGGATCGGCACAGCGGCGGCGGCCTGCAGCCCGCTGCGGGTGCCCGCCGGCGCGGCGTGCGCCCAGACCGGATAGTCGTCCACGACCGTGGGCGCGCACTGCGCGAAGGCGACGCCGGGGGCGCCCTCGCCGGCGCGCAGCGCCTGCGGCGCGCGCTCGGGATAGGGCACGTGGCCCGCCAGCCGCCGCAGCAGCGCCGCCTCGGCGTCCCACCACCACAGCGAGACGCTGTCCACGCCCAGTAGATCGCGCGCGCGGTCGGTGGTAAGCTGGGCGAGCGCCTCGGGATCGAGCACGCCGCCAATCGCCACGGCCAGCTCGTGCAGCACGCGGAAGGTGCGCGTGCGCGCCTCCGCCTCGCGCAACAGCCGCTCCTCCTGCGCCTGGCCGGCGAGCAGCCGCTCGTGCGCCGCGCGCATCGCCGCCAGCGCCGCGGCCCGCTCCTCCGCCAGCCGCGCGCTGGTGGCCCGCTCGTCGCGCAGCCGCGCCTGGGCCGCTTCCAGCCGCGCGCGGGTCCGCAGCCAGACGGCGACCCGGTCGAGCAGGTGGGCCGGCTCGAACGGCTTGGTCACGTAGTCGTCGGCGCCGGCGGCGAAGCCCGCGTGCCGCTCCGCCTCGCTGCTGAGCGCCGTCAGCATGATGATCGGCAGGTAGCCGGCCTCGGCCGGGCGCGCGCGCAGCTCGCGGCACAGCGCGATGCCGTCCATGCCTGGCAGCAGGAGATCAAGCAGTACGAGGTCCACGCCGCCGGCCGCCACGCGGTCCAGCGCCGTCCGCCCATCGGTGGCGCAGATCACCGCGTGACCCGCCCGCGCGAGCAGCTCGTGGAGGCTCTCGCGGACGGCAGCGTCGTCCTCGACGACGAGGATCACCGAGCGCGCGGACTGCACGCGGCCCACTCCCGCGTTGCGCGACGCCGCTGGCGCGGCGCGGTCCCATCCCCCGGGGCATCTGAACATGCTGGGACCATTATAGTATAGACAGAATGCGAGGCGCGCTGGAGGCGCCCCGCCCTCGCTGGTGGTCCCGGCGAGAGCGCCCACCTGGCCGGGCGGCGTCATCCCCGGTTCGGCTACCGATATGGCCCCAGCGTGCGCACCGCGTAGTCGGCGAAGCGCTTGTCTACCGCCACGTTCAGGTCGGTCGCATGGTCGGTCAGCCCGCGGTCCACGAACCACTGCATCGTCGCGCGCAGGTCGGCCTCGTCCAGCACGAGGTTCGGGTCCATGTACACCCACAGCATGCGGTCGTACAGCGCGCGGTCCTTCAGCGCCGTGTCGCGCATCAGCACGTCGATCACCGCCTCGCGGTCGCCCCGGCCGGCGATGATCGCATCGTAGTAATCGCGCACACCCCGCAGGTAGGCGACCATGAACCGCTGGCCGGCGTCCGGGTTGCGGCTCACGTAGCTCGGCCCATAGAGGATGTTGCTCACCTGCACGCCCGGCGACCAGTCGGCCACCTCGCGCCACTTCACCGCCACGCCGCGGTCCTCGGCGATCGTCGCCTGTGGCTCGGTGATGATCCCGGCGTCGATCGCCCCGTTCGCAAACGCAGCGATCTGGTCGCCCGAGCCAAGCTGCACCACGTTCACGTCGCCCAGGCCCAGTCCCGCCCGCTGCAGCATCCGCTCGGCCAGCATCTCCGTCGTGCTGCCCGCGGCCAGGATCGCCAGCGTGCGGCCGCGCAGGTCGCCGTAGTCGCGGATGGCGCCGCTGTCGATCAGGTCCTTCCGCACGTCCAGCAGCGACTGGCTATAGCCGCGCTCGTAACGCGACAGCGGCGCCGCCAGCCGCAGCTCTACGCCGCGGTTGATCGCGTTGAACAGCGCGGCGCTGACCGCGCCGCTCGCCACGTCCAGCTCGCCGCTGCTAAGCGGCGCCACCGCGAAGGTCGCCGAATCGAAGCGCGAGTAGTCGGGGGTCAGCCCCTGCTCGGCGAAGTAGCCCCGCTCGTTCGCCAGGTGGATGCCCACCTCCGACGAGGTCCCCACGATGCCCACGCGCGCCGGCTGAAGCTGCGGCAGCGCGGCGCTCGCCGTCGCCTCCCCGCCGGTCGCGCTCGCGCGTCCTGCCCAGGCATCGGCTACAGCGATCTCGGCCGACGCTGCCTCCGCGTGTGGCGCCGCGCTCGACCCTCCGGCCGGCGTGCCTCCCAGCCCCAGCGCTCCCAGCAACAGGAGCCCCACCCCTACCCGACGTGCCCAGCGTCCCGTGCGCATCGTCGCCTCCCGGCGCTCGAACGGCCGCTCGCGTCCCCGTCCCAGAACCAGACGCAAGCGGCTAGCGGCTCGCTCGGCGCCCATTATACGCCCGCCCGCCGCGCCCCGTGCCCTTCCCGCCGCGGCCCCTCGCCGGCCTCGCTCCCGCTCGCCACGCCCCCCGCGCCCGCCCCGGCGGCGCGCGTGCCTCTCCTGCCCCTCGCGGACGCTATGGCCCCTGCCCGCCGGCGCCGCCTCTAGTGAGCGCCTCAAAGGACTTGCAGGTCATAGTCCACGCCCGGGATGCCGTGGCGCGCGTATTGACGCTCGACCTGCGCGCGGATGGTGCGCTCCAGCCGCACAAGCGCCTCAGCATCGCCGGGTTCGATGGCCATGTTCGCGGCCACCAGGAGTATTCCCGTCAACCGGTACGGTAGCGGGCGGGCTGACGGCCGCTGCTCGCGTTGGAGGAAATCCAGCTCGATGCGTCCAATCGTCCGGAGCAGGAAAAGCACGATCTGCGTTGCGGCGACGATTGTCGAGGAGGAGTTAATGGGCACGGCCAGTGACAGCCGGGTGTGATGTGGAGCGCTCACTGGTCCAGGCTCAAGCCTCTGAGCATGCGCGCGTTCATGTCGCGCATCCAGCGCCGGAACCCCTCCGCATCCTCATCGGACAGGCTGGGGCCGCCGTCCACGACCGGCCGTTCGCGGTATTGAAGCTCCGCGGAAGCCAACACAGGTAGGTCGGCGCGTCGGACGAGAATCACGAGCGACCGCTGGTCTAGCCACTGGAAACAGTCCGGGTGTTCCCACAGGAGCGCGCGACAGCGCTGAAACTCCTCCAGGGTCTCGAACTGCAACGCGACCAGCGACTCGCTAGGTGGCAGCAGCTCGTCCACATCGAGGCGTGACGACATGACAATCCCTCTGCACCAGCGATCAGCGCCCACACCGGCAGCCGAATTATGCCACAGCCATCCGGTCGTGCTATAACGTCGCCCGGCGCGCCGGCTTTCCGGGCATAGTCGGCCGCAGCGTCGGGATCCCGGCAACCGCGTAGCCCGCGCGCGGCGCGGCCTATAATCGCCGGGCCGGCGGCCGCGGGGCGCGCCCGGCCAGCCTGCCTCGGGAGCTTGCCATGGCCCACGCGCCCGCCGCGCCCAGCCCGCGCTATCTCGGCCAGCCGCTGTAGTATCGTCTAACAGATGGTCTTCGTTCGCCGCCTGCGCTGGGACGCCTGGAACGTCACGCACATCGCGCGGCACAGCGTCGTTCCTGAAGAAGTTGAAGAGGTCTGTCACGGCGATCCGTTAGCCCAGCAGACCTACAGCCGCCGCCTGGTGCTCATCGGGCCTACCGCGACGGGCCGGATGCTGGCGGTGGTGCTCGCTCCCATGGGACGTGGCGTGTACTATCCCGTGACGGCCCGCCCGGCGAGCCGTAAGGAGCGCGGCCTGTATCGTCAGGAGAAACGAGGCTCACAGCCATGACCGCGTCGCAGCCGCGCGCCCGCCCGCGCGGGCGCAGCCGCATTCCAGAGTTCACGAGCGTGCAGGAAGAGGCCGCGTGGTGGGACAGCCACGACGCGGCCGATTATCAGGACGAGCTACGAACCGTCCCGGTCCGCGCCGCGAAGAAGCTGTCCGAGGGCATCACCGTTCGCCTGGATGCCGATTCGCTCGCCGCGCTCCGCGCGCGGGCGCGCCAGACGGGCGTGCCCCCGGCCACGCTGGCGCGCCAGTGGCTGCTGGAATGTCTGCGTGGGGGCGAGAATCACGCCCCTGCCGCGAACAGCTAGGGTAAACTGGCCAAGGCCGGCGGCCGCGGGGCGCGCCCGGCCAGCCTGCCTCGGGAGCTTGCCATGGCCCACGCGCCCGCCGCGCCCAGCCCGCGCTATCTCGGCCAGCCGCTGCGCCGCAAGGAAGACCCGCGGCTCCTGCGCGGCGCGGGCGTCTACGTCGCCGACGTGCAGGTGCCCGGTCAGCTCCACGCCGCCTTCGTCCGTAGCCCCCACGCTCACGCCCGCGTGCTGAGCGTGGACCTGGTGGCCGCGCGGCGGGCGCCCGGCGTCGTCGCCGCCTTCGCCTACGCCGACATCGCCGCCCTGGCGCAGCCGCTGCCGATGCTCGTGCCCCACCGCGCGCTGCGGCCGCAGATGCCCTACCCGCTCGCCAAAGACAAGGTTCGCTTCGTGGGCGAGGCGGTGGCGATGGTCGTCGCCGAGAACCCTTATCTGGCCGAGGACGCCGCCGAGCTGGTGCGCGTCGAGTACGAGGTGCTGCCGGCCGTCGCCAGCGGCGCCCAGGCGCTCGCCCCCGACGCGCCGCGCGTCCACGACGACCTGCCCGACAACATTGCCGCCGAGCTGATCCACGGCACCGGCGACGTGGCCAAAGCCTTCGCCGAGGCCGACCTGGTGATCGAGGAGCGGTTCCGCGTCGGGCGCATCAGCGGCCAGCCGCTCGAGCCGCGCGGCTGCCTCGCCCGCTGGGAGGACAGCAAGCTCGGCCCCACGCTCACCCTCTGGGACTCCACCCAGTCGCCCCACACGGCGCGGCGCGTGCTGGCCGACGTGTTCGGACTGCCGCAGCAGAGCGTGCGCGTCATCGCGCCCGACGTGGGCGGCGGCTTCGGCATCAAGAACCGCTTCTACCAGGAGGAGGCCGCGGTGCCCATCGCCGCGCGCCTGCTCGACCGTCCGATTAAGTGGGTCGAGGACCGCAAGGAAGACCTGCTGACGACGTACCAGGCGCGCGACCAGGAGCACGTCGCCAGCATCGCGCTGCGCCGCGACGGCACCATCCTCGGCGTGCGCGACGCCTTCATCGGCGACCAGGGCGCCTACACGCCGTTTGGCCTCGTCGTGCCGTTCAACACCACCACCACCCTCCCCGGCCCCTACCGCCTGCCGAACTACGAGGCGCACCTGCGCTCGGCCTACACCACCAAGCCGCCGATCGCGCCCTACCGCGCCGCCGGCCGGCCGCAGGGCGTGCTGGTGATGGAGCGGCTGCTGGA
>Ga0070741_10012288_pt1 | contig 15525 bp, 16 predicted proteins | sample Coa_R1_4_FD_66440 | JGI IMG/M metagenome (GOLD analysis project Ga0070741, IMG submission 66440) | Surface soil microbial communities from Centralia Pennsylvania, which are recovering from an underground coalmine fire - Coalmine... | ecosystem: Environmental > Terrestrial > Soil > Unclassified ... | reverse complement strand
TCGCCCGGGTACCACCACGCCTGAACCGCCTGCGGCGCGCCCGCGGGCGACTCGCCGAACATCACGACGTTGTCATCGGGCGTGTCGATGCGATCGTTCGGGATCGTCAGGAACATCCCGTAGATGTGCGATCCGTCCTTCGACGCGACCATCACGACGTGACGCGCGTTGTCGGGATCCGCGAGCTGGAAGAGATACGTGCCCGCAGGCAGGGTTGCGCCCGGTATCTGCACCGGGCCGCTGAAGGTCAGGTAGGTTTTCTTGTTCCACTCGTCGGCGTGCGCGCCCGTCGCCGCAAGGAGCGCGATGGCGGCGGCGCAGCACAGACTCTTCATCACATGCATGAGCTTCTTGCCTCCCTCTACGCTGTCGTGATTTTGCACGTTGTGTACCGAAACGAAACGTTCAGCTCGCGCCGTCGTGAGAACGCATCTTGCTTCGTCGCTGACGTTTCGCATCGCTCACACCACATGTTGACGGAGGCATCCGATGGCTAATCTCGACTCGCTCGAAGCGTTGATGCAAGACGAGCTGAAGGACATCTACGACGCGGAGAAACAGCTGACGAAAGCGCTGCCGAAGCTCGCGAAGAAGGCGACGGCCGACGAACTGCGCGAAGCATTCGAAGAGCACCTGCGTCAGACCGAGCAGCACATGGAGCGCCTCGAGCAGGTGTTCGAGCAACTCGGCATGCCGGCGCGCGGCAAGACCTGCAAGGGCATGAAGAACCTGATCGCCGAGGGCGACGAGATGATCGGCGAGGCCGAAGACGACGCCACGCGCGACGCGCTGATGATCGCGGCGGCGCAAAAGGTGGAGCACTACGAGATCGCGGCCTACGGGACGCTGCGCACCTGGGCGAACCTGCTCGGCAGGAACGAGATCGTCGAGCTGCTCGAAGAGACGCTGGAAGAGGAGAAGGAGACCGATCAGAAGCTGACCGAGATTGCCGAGTCGTTCGTCAACCAGGCCGCAGCGGACGAAGGCGAAGAGGAAGAGGCGCCCCGGCGCGCTGCGCGGGGCTCCACGCGCGCGGCGGCCGCCGATCGCGGACGCCGCCGGAAGGGCCGCTAGTCATTCGGCCATCCAGTCGTCTAGTCATCCCGTCGATGGTCGCGCAGCAGGCGCAACGCCCGCTGGCGACCGCCGACCAGGGGACTAGGCGACTAGGGCGTTCGCCTCGTCACCGCTTCAACGCCGCCATGAATGGTTCGGTCACCGCCGGCGGTGTCACCTTGCCCGATAGCACGACGTCGCTCGGCGGCGTCGCGCCGTAGAGGTCCGCGTTGTCGTCGACGTCGGGCTTGACCACGCCGCCCGACAGGTTGACGCCGGCGAACAGCCCCTGCGTGCGCGAGTAGGAGAGGATCTCCGCCTTCATCTGCGCGTCCGTCGCCGCCCGCGCATCGCGGCCGACGGGACCGCCGGCGATCGACGCTTCGGCCCCGAGCGACGTCTTGTTGCGCAGCATCTTCTCCATGCCCGTTCTGTTCATCACGAGCAGCACGAGATCGATCGACTGCGCGCCGATCTGCAGACCCCAGCTCCCCTTGCCGACCTGCATGAAGATCGGTGCGCTCCAGGCGCCGCCGTCCTGACGGCAGCTCATCAAGCCAGCACCGTATTCGCCGCCGAAGACGAACGCCGCCTTCTTCAAGCCGGGCACGACCAGCACGCACTGGGCCTTGGTCCAGAGGTCTTGCGGGATGTCCTTGTCAGGAACCGAGTGAATTTCCTTCAATACCGTCGCGGCGTCGCGGATCCGCGCCGTCTCCTTCGTGGAGACGTCCGCAGCCGAGCTGGCGACCGCGATCCCCAGGAAAGTGGCCACAATTGCTGCACGCATCGGTCGAGTCCTCCACTCTGAAGGTAGCACGGCCGGTTGAGCCCGGCGTTTGCAAACGGTTGACGCGGTGACGGTCCACGGCTCGATCCTCCTGGCGGAGGACGACGAGACAACGGCACGACTGCTGAGACGGATGCTCAGCCGCGATGGTCACCACGTCACCGTGGTCACCAGCGGCGACGACGCGCTGAAGAGCTGCGCCGCCGCGCCGCCCGACCTCGTCATCGTCGACCTGGTCTCGTCGCGCGGCGGCAACCTCGACGTCTGCCGCACGCTGAAGCAGCATCCCTCCACACGCTTCATCCCGATCATCATCGTCACCTCGCAGCTCGATCGCGAGGAACGCTTGAGCGGCATCGATGCCGGCGCCGACGACTTCATCGGCAAGCCGTTCGACCTGCCCACGCTGCAGGCCCGCATCCGGTCGCTGGTGAAGCTGAAGCGCCAGACCGACGAACTGGAATCCGCGGAGGCGGTGATCCTGGGTCTCGGGGCCACGATCGAGGCGCGCGACCCGTGCACACGCGGGCACTGCCAGCGGCTCGCGGCATACGCCACGTCGCTCGGCAAGTCGCTCGGTCTCGGCGACGAGGACCTCGCCGCGCTGGAACGCGGCGGCTTCCTGCACGACATCGGGAAGATCGGCGTGCCGGACGCGGTGCTGTTGAAGGAGGGGCGCCTCAGCGCCGACGAATCGAAAGTGATGCGCGCGCACCCGGTGATCGGAGACGGCTTGTGCACCGGCATGCGATCGCTGCAGACGGTGCGTCCGATCGTGCGATCGCACCACGAGCGCCTGGATGGCACGGGCTATCCCGACGGTCTGAAAAACACGCAGGTTCCGCTGCTGGCGCAGATCGTCAGCATCGTCGACATCTTCGACGCGCTGACGACCGAGCGGCCGTATCGCGAGGCGATGACGCGCGGCGACGCGCTCGACGTGCTGGGCGACGAAGCGGCGAAAGGCTGGCGCGATCGCGCGCTGGTGGATGCGTTCGCGGGCGTGCTGGAGCGGCCGGTGTAGCCGGCCCGCGGAGCGGCGTGTGGCGCGGCGACGCCGCTGATTGAGCGCCCGGCGTAGCCTTTGCACGCTCAGCGGGCGTTCAGGCCGTCGGCGTCTGTACTCAGGCTCCAGGCCTGCCCGGAGGTGTGCATGGCGAAATACGGCAGGAAAGCGCAGCAGAAAGTGAAGCGCGCGATGCACGAGCGCAAACGCGGCAAGCTGCGATCGGGCCGCTCCGGCAAGCGCGTCACGAGCCGCAAGCAGGCGATTGCCATCGGCCTGAGCGAGGCGCGCCGCGCCGGCGGCAAGGTGCCCCGCAAGCGCAAGGGCGGCTCGCGCAAACGCAGCCGCAAGAGCAGCCGGAGCCGGAAGAAGCGCTGACGCGCGAAACTCCCCCGGCGGAAGCACCGTCTCATCTATAATTAACGGGCATTCCGCCGGAGGGAGCAGCTATGTGTCGGTCGATTCTCGCGGCGGCGTTCGTGTGTGCCGCCGGCCCCGTGTTCGCACAGTCCGCGGCGACGCCCACGTTCAGCAAAGACGTCGCGCCGATCCTCTACAAGAACTGCACGAACTGCCATCGGCCCGGCGAGATCGGTCCGATGCCGCTGCGCACGTACGCGGAGACGCGCCCCTACGCCCGCGCGATTGCGGCGCGCGTCGCGGACACGACGATGCCGCCGTGGCACGCCGATCCGGCGTTCGGCGAGTACCTCAACGATCGGCGCCTCAGCGCGGCTGACAAGGACACGCTGATCCGGTGGGCGACCGGCGGCGCGCCGGAGGGCAACCCCGCCGACTTGCCGCCGGCGCCGACCTTCGCGGACGGCTGGATGATCGGCCGGCCGGACGTCGTGCTGTCGATGCAGGAAGACTACCCGGTTCCCGCGAGCGGCACGCTCGAATACAAGTATTTCGAGGTGCCCACCAACTTCACCGAAGACCGCTACGTCCAGGCGCTGGAAGTGCGTCCAGGGAACCGCGCGGTGGTCCACCACGTCATCGTGACGATGCGGTCTCCCGAGGCGCCGAAGCGTGTCACGGCGTTCATGTTCGCCCCGGGGATGAACCGGCAGCCGACGCCGGAGGAGATCCGGAACAAACGTGAGCTGAACGACCGCCCGGCGCCGCGTCAGCAGGGAGCATGGCTCGGCGGCTTCGCGCCGGGTCAGGGCGTTCGCGTCTATCAGCCCGGCACCGCGCTGCGGGTGCCCGCCGGCACGATCATGACCTTTCAGATGCACTACACGGCGAACGGCAAGGCCGGCACGGACCGCACCAGCGTCGGGATGGTGTTCGCCAAGGAGAAGCCGAAGCAGGAAGTGATCGTGCTGCCGCTGCAGAACCAGAACTTCGTGCTGAAGGCCGGCGTCCCCGACACGCGCGTCGACGCCGAGATGACCATCCGCGAGGACGTCACGTTGTGGAGCGCGCTGCCGCACACGCACGTCCGCGGCCGGCGCTGGGAAGTGTCGACGATCGATCCCGACGGGACGGAGAGGACGATCCTCTCGGTGCCGAAGTACGATTTCAACTGGCAGACCGATTACGTCTTCAAGGAGCCGATCCACCTCGCGAAGGGGACGAAGCTCCACACCGCCGCGTGGTACGACAACTCGCCGGGCAACAAAGCGAACCCCGACGCCACCAAGGACGTGACCTGGGGCGATCAGACCTGGGAAGAGATGCAGTTCACCGCGTTCACGTTCACGATCGACGAGCCGCCGGCCAAGACGCTGGCGCAGGAGAAGCAGCAATGAAAGCGATTATCGCGGCCGTCGCCGCAGTCCTGACGGCATCGGCCGCGTCGGCACAGACGCCGACCTTCAGCAAGGACGTCGCGCCGATCCTCTACAAGAACTGCACGAACTGCCACCGGCCCGGCGAGATCGCGCCGATGTCGCTCCTCACCTACGCCGACGCGCGGCCGTGGGTGCGCTCGATCCAGACGCGCATCACCAACGGGACGATGCCGCCGTGGCACGCCGATCCGGCGTACGGCGTGTTCGAAAACGATCGGCGCCTGAGCGCCGCCGACAAGGACACGATCCTCAAGTGGATCGCCGCCGGCGCGCCGGAGGGCGACAGGAACGACCTGCCGCCGCAGCCGAAGTACGCGGACGGCTGGCTGATGGGACAGCCGGACGTCGTGCTGACGATGAACGAGGACTATCCGATTCCGGCCGGCGGAACGGTGTCGTATCAGTACTTCGAGGTGCCGACGAACTTCACCGAGGACAAGTGGATCCAGGCCTTCGAGGTGCGGCCCGGGAATCGCGCCGTCGTCCACCACGTGATCGTCTACACGAGAGATCCGCAGGCGGCGCAGCGCATGCGCGAGCAGGCGAAGCAGGCGGCCGCGTCGGGCCGTCAGCCGCAGCCGTTGATCAGCTTTGCCGAAGGCATGGAGATACCGGCCGGACAGACCGGCGGCCCCGATCTGCCCGCCGACCAGCGCAAGGCGTCCGGCCCCAACGATCGGCCGAATCCGGGCAGCTTCACCGGTTCGATCGGCGGCTACGTGCCGGGGAACCCCGGCCGGACGTACGACCCGGGGACCGCGACGAGGCTGCCGGCGGGATCGACGCTCGTCTTCCAGATGCACTACACGACGACGGGCAAGGCGACGAGCGATCGCACGAGCATCGGGATCATCTTCGCGAAGGACAAGCCGAAGGTCGAACTGCGCGGCGCGGTCCTCGCGAACGGCGCGCTGCACCTCAAGGCGAACGACGGGAACGCGCGCGTCGATGCCGAAATGACGGTCAATCGCGACATCGACCTGTACAGCATCCTGCCGCACACGCACGTGCGCGGGAAGAGCTGGCAGTACGAGGCGATCTATCCCGACGGCCGCAAGGAGACGCTCCTGTCGGTGCCGCACTACGACTTCGACTGGCAGACCGACTACATCTACAAGGAGCCGGTGAAGATCCCGAAGGGGACCAGGATCCACGCGACAGCCTGGTACGACAACTCTCCCGCGAACAAATCGAATCCGGATCCGTCGAAGGACGTCTGGTGGGGCGACCAGACGTGGGAAGAGATGATGTTCACCGGGCTGACGTTCGCCGTTCCGCCGGCGCCGTCCCAGCCGACCGCGGGTAAACCCTAAGATCCCGGTTGTCGGTTCCCGGTCGTCGCGCTGACGGCCGGGAACCGGCAACGACGTCGCGTCATGCGATTGGTCGCCGCCGCCGCGCTTCTGTTCGCCCTGGCCGCGGCCGCCGCGGATCAGCCCGCGGCGGCTTTCGTGGTCGGCGCGCTGCGCCGCGACGGCGCGGTGGTGCCGTTCGCGGCGTTCGACGGCAAGCACTGGTCGTCGCCGTGGCCCCTGCCGCGACTCGAACGCCCGATTCCGATCAATCTGAACAGCATTCCGAAAAGCTGGTGGGGCAAGGCCGGCCCCAGAGAGACGTGGCAGGCCTGGATCGACGGCGCCGCGCAGACGCTGCAGGTGCGCCAGCCCGATTGGGTGGCGGTGCACTGCACGCGCCAGGTCGCGTTGCGGACCGATTACCATCCCGCCGAGCCGCCGCCGCCGCCGACCGCGCAGCCGTTCCCGAAGGACGGCCTCGCGGTGTCGCCGCCGCACGCGCTCGAGCCGATCGCGATTCTGTCGCCCGGCGCGACCGAGCTCCTGCCGCTCGGGCCGACGCTGTACGACGCGTTCAACGACGCCGAGCGCGAGACCGCGAGCCGCTACTCCGATCCGATGCCCCAGAAACAGCGGGAGAAATACGATCCCGGAATCGAGGCGGCGTACGCGTACGGCACGGATCCGCGGACGTACTACGTCGAGAGCTCTCGCGCCTACCGATCGCCCGGCGGCGACGGATGCGCGATCGCGTTCGGCACCGGCTGGATCGTCAAACGCGGCGAGACCTACACGGCCGTGGCGACGACCGTCGACATCGTGCCGTGCGATCGGTACGGCGCGACCTACATGCTGCCGTTCGGCGTGATGACGCTGAACGGCCACACCTACTGGCTCGCGCAGTTCTCGGGCTGGGCTCACGAACGGTTCGTCGTCGTCGATCTCAAACCGAAGGAGGTCGAGGCGGTGGTCAACGTCTGGGGGGGCGGATGCTAACAGTCGTCAGTCGCCGGTCAGCCATCGGTCGCGTCGTCGGTCTCCTGGGGGTCGGGGCGCTGCTTGCGTGGACGCAGCTCGCACGCGTGCGCGCGAGCGACGGTCTGTGGGACACGGGCACCTTTTCGATTCTCGGCTACGACCCCGAGACCGGCGAGCTCGGTGCCGCGGTGCAGTCGCGCGTCTTCTCGGTCGGCAACGGCGTGCTGTGGGCCGAGGCGAACGTGGGCGTGGCGGCGACGCAGGCGATCGTGGACGTCGGCTACGGACCGCGCGCGCTCGAACTGCTCCGCGCCGGGAAGAAGCCGGCCGACATCATCAAGGAGATCTGGGACCGCGATCCCGATCCGCTGCCAGAGCAGTGGTCCAAACAGGGGCGGCAGTTCGCGGTGATGAACGCGAAGGGCGAGTACGCGGCGTTCACCGGCCCGAAGGCGACCGAGTGGGCCGGACACAAGGGCGGCACGTTCTGCACGGCGCAGGGCAACATCCTGGCGGGCCCGCAGGTCGTCGACAACATGGTCGAGGCGTTCGAGCACACGCGCGGGCACCTGTCGCAGCGGCTCGTCGCCGCGCTCGAAGGCGGCCAGGCAGGCGGCGGCGACAAGCGCGGGCAGCAGTCGGCGGCGCTGGTGATCGTGAAGAAGAACTGCGGCGTCTGGCTGCACAACGACACGATCCTGCGCCTGCAGGTCGACGACAACCCCGAGCCGATCAAGGAACTGCGGCGGATCGTCGAGAAGTGGAACGAGCGCCGCCCGCGCGCGGTGAGTCCGGAGTGCAAGCCGTAGGTCACTCGGCGACCGACCGTCCGCGATCTACCCGATCGGGTGACTACCGCGCGGTCAGCACGATCACGTGCGCGCGCGACATCGCCGGCGTGTGGTTCAGCTCGATGCCGTCGGCCATCAGCGCTTCGCCGCGGGCCGATCCGAGCGGACCGGCGTCGAACGATTCGACGTCGTAGGTCGCGTCGGCCTCGAGGCTGCGCGGCCTGACGACGATCCGTCCGTCGCTCGCGTTCCCCTTGAACGCGAAGATCACGGCCGACCGCCGGTCGGCGCCGATCTCCTGCAGCACGTCCCATGCGTCGGCGTCGACCGGCGCCTGCGCCGAGAGCAGCGTCGCGTTCGCGTCGGCGATCGTCGCGCGGATCCCCTTGTAGCGCGCGATCTCGGCGCGGAGGATGCCGGCGGTCGCGTCGTCGATTTCCGACGCGCGATACGTCAACCCGAGAATCCCCGGCATGCGGCTGCGGATCGCGAACGGCAGATCGTCGTTGGCCGGGATCGGTTCGCCGTCCGCGTCGATCAGAAACGAGAGAAGGTACGCGGGCGGATAGGCGAACGTCAGCCCCTCGAGATTGTGGCGGACGTGATCGGCGGGCGAGGTGCGATCGTCCATCCAGGCGGTGTCGGTCAACGCCAGCATGCCGAAGTCGAGCCGATTGCCGCCGCCCGACACGTTCTCGATGGTCAGGTCGGGATAGCGGAGGCGAAGCGCGGTGAGCATCGCGTACAACGCCTGGACATGGCGGAAGGCGCCGTCGGCCGGACCGTGGCCGTGACCGGTTCGATCGCAGTTGACCCAGAGGTTATCGTCCCATTTCAGGTAGTCGGGCCGCACCTGGTCGACGAGCGCCGCGAGCTTGCCGTACACCCAGGCGTAGGCGTCGGCGTGGACGAGGCAGATCTGCGCGTTCGAGGGTTGGCCGAAGTCGCCCCCTTCGGTTGCCAGCCACGCCTGCCGCGCGAGACCGGGGCGATCGACCGTGGACAGCGCCACGCGGGCCGGTTCGACCCAGAGGCCGAACTTCATCCCGAGGCCGTGCGCGTAGTCGGCGAGGCTCGCGAGCGACGAGGGAAACCGACCGCTGTCGACCGTCCACGAGCCGAGCCCCGAATCGAAGTCGAAGTCGCCGTTCTGGCCGGCGCCGACGTACCAGCCGGCATCGAGCACGAACAGCTCGACGCCGAGCGATGCCGCGAGGTCCATCTCGGCGACCATCGCGTCCTCGTCGACGTTGACGCCGTACGCGAACCACGTGTTGTAGGTGACGAGCGGCTGCAGCGGGCGGCCGTGCCGTACGCCGTTCATCACGAACCGCTGGAGCGCGCCCGGTTCGTCGCTGGCCGAATGCGCCGCGACGCCGAAGAACGTGTGCGGCAGATCGACCGCGTGCGCCGGGGTGGCGGCGGTCGTGACGTCCGGCACGAACGCGCTGACGTTCAGCCGATCGCCGGCGCGCTCGATCGCGATGCGCCACGCGGCCGACCACATCAGGCCGCCAAAGAACTCGTCGCGGCCGTCGTCGACGACGACGAACGGAACGAACTGTTCGGTGGAGCGGCGATCGCTGCCGATCTCGATGCGCTCGCCCGCGTCGAGGCCGCGCTCGGCGAGCTCGAACGCGCCGGCGCCTTCGTTGCCGGCGGCGTCGCCGCGCAGTCCGCCCAGCCAGCGCACCGGGGCGTTCGCCATCGTCAGGCGCCAGCCGACGAGCGCCGAGACGTCGACGGGCGCGGTGGCGTCGATGCGCGTCCACGTTTCGATCGTGGCGGAGCCCGGATAGCTGGCGTAGAAGCGGCGGACGCGCGCGCCGCTCGCGTGGTGATCGAAGGTGAACGTCAGCAGCACGCCGGCGTCGGTGGTGGCCGCTTCGGCGGAGGCGAGCGACGTCGAGCCGCCGGAGGCCGTCAGGTTGAAGGTGCTGGCGCCGAGGGCGACGGGCGCCTCGGGTCCGGGCGTCACGTCCCACGCGCGGCCGGTGGTCGGGTTGAAGAGTTTCTGGATGCTGAGGGTCCGGGAGGTGTCGAACCCGATCGTCACCTCGAGGTCGGTGCTGCCGATCACCCAGGCGTCCGAATTCGGATCGTGCGCGACGAACGCGTCGCCGAATTCGGCGACCGCCGGCGGCCGCGCGACGGCATCCACCGGTGCGCCGACCAGCGCCGCGACGACGACGGTGAGCGAAAAAAGGGCCCGCAAGCGTGAGTGGCTGAAGAGGCTACATTGTATAGTGAGGCATCATGCTCAGCTGGACTCCTTCTCGCATCGCGGTCGTGTGTGCGCTGCTGCTCGTCGGATCGGCGCCGGCGTTTGCCGACGGGTGGGACATGTCGCTGACCGGCGGGTTCGTGACGAGCGGGCTGGTCGATCCGGTGTATGCGCTCGGCACGGTTCCGGGCAGGCCGACGCGCGTCGTGGTGCGGGAAACCGATCGCGAGAGCTCGGCTGCACTCGGCGTGGCGATGTTCGCGGAGATCTTTCACGATCGCGCCCGGTGGATCGCGCCGATCGCGATTGGGCTCGGGCTTCGGAGCGATGCCCGCGCGACCGTCTACATGGGGTCGGCGCTGCGGCTCGGTCCGCATGCCTCGGTCGCGAGCGGCGTGGCGATTGGCCCGGTCGCCGCCCTGCCGGTCGGGCTGAGCGAGGGCAGTGCGGTGGCCGACACGAATCAGCTGGTCAATCTGGGGACGCGGACGAAGGCGTCGTGGTTCGCGGGGGTCACCTATACGTTCGCGACGCTCCGCTAAGTACCAGGTACGTGCCAGGTACGTGCCAGGTAGGTACCAGGTACGTGCCAGGTACGTACCTGGTACGTGCCAGGTACGCCGTGTCTACGGGTTTTCAGCCCAGATCCGCGCCAGGTGCACGATGACCTCGACCGCCTTCTCCATGTCCTGCGCGGACACCCATTCCAGACGCGAATGAAAGTTGTGCTCGCCGGCGAACAGATTCGGCGTCGGCAGCCCCATGAACGACAGCCTGGACCCGTCGGTCCCGCCACGGATCGGATGGGTCCGCGGCTCGAGTCCCGCCGCGCGGATCGCCGCGCGCGCGCGCTCGACGACGCGCGGATGGCGATCCAGCACTTCCTTCATGTTCCGGTACTGCTCCTCGACGGCGATTTCGACGCGCGTGCCGGGATAGCCCGCGGCCGCCTCCCGCGCCAGACCGGTGACCAGCGATTCCTTGTCGCGAAGCGCCGGCGTCGCGAAGTCTCGCAGGATCAATCGCACCGCGGTGCGTTCCACGCTCGCGTTGACGACGTACGGGTGGACGAACCCTTCGTCGTCGGCGGTCGTCTCCGGCGACATCGTGTCGCGCGGCAGCCGGTCGATGAACGCGGCCGCCGCTTTGATCGCGTTGATCATCCGTCCCTTCGCATACCCCGGATGCGTGTTGAAGCCGTGAAACGTGACGGTCATGGCGTCGGCCGAGAAGCTTTCCACCTCGAGCTCGCCCCGGCGGCCTCCGTCCATCGTGTACGCGCAGGCGGCGCCGAACCGCTGCACGTCGAAGTGCAGCGTGCCGCGGCCGATCTCCTCGTCCGGCGTGAACGCGATGCGGACGGGTCCGTGCGGGATGTCGCGATGCGCCATCAGGTGTGCCGCCGCCGTCATGATTTCCGCCACGCCGGCTTTGTTGTCGGCGCCCAGCAGCGTCGTCCCCGACGCGGTCACGATGTCGTGACCCATCTGCTCCTCGAGCAGCGGGTTGTCGCGCAGCCGCAGCACGGCGGCCGGATCGTCGGGCAGCAGCAGATCGCGCCCGTCGTACGCGCGATGAACGATCGGCGTGACGTTCGCCCCCGGCATCTCGGGCGACGTGTCGACGTGCGCGATGAAGCCGATCGTCGGCACCGCCCGCGCGGTCGTCGCCGGAATCGTCGCCGTCACGTAGCCGAACTCGTCGACGGCGGCATCGGCAGCGCCGAGGTCGCGCAGCTCCTGCGCGAGATCGCGGAGGAGCACCAGCTGCTTCTCGGTGCTGGGATACGTGGCCGACGATTCGTCGGACTGCGTATCGTAGCGCACGTAGCGGAGGAACCGATCCAGAACGTCTGACATCGCGATCACCCGATCGTCACGGCACGAGCGGCCGCTGTTGTTCGATGAACGAACGGTGCAGCAGCCGCACCGCTTCGTCGACCCTGGCGCGATCGATCATCCACGTGATGCGGAACGACGACGTCGCGGTGCCATGCGGCCTGATGCCGGCGCCGTCGAGCGCCGACGAACCGCGTCGCACGTTGTGGAACGATGCATTGATGCCGGCGCCGACGACGCTGACGGCGCCGAGCGAGTCGGCAATCCGGACCGCGTCTCCGAACGCCGCGGCGATGCCGTCGCGCAAGCGCGCCTCCTCGTGCAGGTTTTCGCGCGAGATCACCAGCGTCAGCCCTTCGTCGGTGACGTGGAGCTGCTTTCCGGCCACGTGGTGCGCGTCGAGGAGCTCGAGCAGGGCGCGTCCGTCGATCCGCTCGGGACGGGCGCCGATCACGATGACGTCCTTCTCGCTCGCCACGCCGACGACCGCTCCCGGCATGCGCGGCGGATGCTGACGCACGACGGTGCCGTCCGCCGACGGGTCGGCGCCGGGCAGCGGCGACGACGTCGCGCGCGCGTAGATCGCGATCCCTTTCTCCTTCGCGAACTCCACCGCCTGGGCGTTGAGCACCTTGGCGCCCGCTTCGGCCAGCTCCTGGGTTTCTTCGTACGACAGCGTGGCGATGCGCTGCGCGGCCGGCACGACCCGCGGGTCGGCCGTGTACACGCCGTCCACGTCGGAGCAGATCTCGCAGTAGTCGGCGCCAAGCGCCGCCGCCATCGCGACGGCCGTGGTATCGCTGCCGCCGCGCCCCAGTGTCGTCACCTCCCGGCGGTACGACACGCCCTGGTAGCCCGCGACGACGACGATGCGCCCGCGCGCGAGCTCGTCCTGGACGCGGAACGGACGCACTTCGATGATGCGCGCGTCGACGTGGCGATCGTTGGTGATGATGCCCGACTGACTGCCGGTGAAGCTGATCGCGTCGCCGCCGCGCTCGCGGATCGCCATCGAGAGCAGCGCCATCGCGATGCGCTCGCCGGCGGTCAGGAGCATGTCGAGCTCGCGGCGGTCCGGATTGGGCGAGACCTGCTTCGCGAGCGCCAGGAGGTCGTCGGTCGTGTCGCCCATCGCCGACACGACAACGACCACGTCGTGGCCGGCGCGCCGCGTCGCCATCACGCGTTCCGCGACGCGCTGGATTTTCGAGACGTCGGCGACCGACGAGCCGCCGTATTTCTGGACTACGATCGACATCCGATCACCACGAAGCGCACGAACAGGGGACGCTCGCCAGCGCGGCGTCGCTACGCGAACGTCGCGACGACCGGCGCATGGTCGCTCGTCCCGACCTCTTTCTGCACGACGCAGGACCTCGCGCGTCCTGCGAGCGATTCGCTCGCGATCACGTAGTCGAGCCGCCAGCCGATGTTGCGCTCGCGCATGTTGCGCCACGGCGCCCACCAGGTGAACAGCCCGTCGTTGTCGGGGTCGAGCGCACGGCCGACGTCGACGAAGCCGCGCCCCAGGATGCGCTCGATGATCGCGCGCTCTTCCGGCAGCTGGCCGATCGCGCGCGGCTTCCGCTCCTTGGGATGCACGTCGCGTTCGGTGCGCGCGACGTTCATGTCGCCCATCATCACCAGCGTGCGCCCCTGGGCGCGGAACGATTCGGCAAAGCGGTCCATCGCGTCGAGGAACTGCATCTTGGCGGGGAAGTCCTTGCCGCCGTTCGGGACGTAGATGGAGGCGAAGGTCACGTCGCCGACGGTGACGGTGGCGACGCGCTGCTCGTAGTCGAAGTCGGGATGCGAGAAGGAGGGCCGTTCGGGCGCGTACGCCGTGCTGACGTGGAGCGCGACGCCGGAGTAGCCCTTGCCGCCGTGCCAGTAGCACCAGTAGCCCTCGATGTCGCAGAGGAACATCGGGATCTGATCGACGGTGGCCTTGATTTCCTGCAGGCACACGACATCCGGGCGCTCGCGCGCGATCCAGTCCTGGACCTGCGCCTGGCGCGCCCGGATGCCGTTAACGTTCCATGTGGCGAGTTTCAGAAGCGGGCGTGCGCGGCCTGCCGCTCGGCGGCCGGAACGGCCATGATGTCGGCGTGATCGGCGACGTGCTTCTTGACGATCGCTTCGGCCTGGGCCATCGTGTCGGCATCGCCATTGCGATAGATTGCGTTCGCCTCGATCAGATCCTTCTGATGGGCGGGCGTCGCGTCGGGGCTCTCGTAGATGGCCGCCACCGGACACGCCGGCACGCACGCGCCGCAGTCGATGCACTCCTCCGGATGGATGTAGAGCATCGTCGCCTGCGCGAACTCCGGTTCGTCCTTGCGCGGGTGGATGCAGTCGACCGGACACACGTCCACGCACGCGGTGTCTTTTGTCTCGATACACGGGTCGGTGATGATGAACGGCATGCTCGACTAGTCTCCTTCGAAGGCCCGAAACCGGTGGATTATACCTATTGGTCTGACGCAACTGCAAAAAACATCATCGGGCTCGGCGTCGCCTGATAGCCGAGTGATTCGTAAAGCGGCAGCCCCTCGACGCTGGCGTTGAGCGCGATCGAACGAATGCGATTCGCGCGGCAGAAGTCGTGGATCGCCTCCATCACCCGCCGCGCGAGCCCCTGCCGGCGGTGCGGCCGTTCGACGTAGACGTTGTACACGTACGCCAGCCGATCGATCATGTAACTCGGGCCGGGCGGCCACGGCAGGATCGACAGCCCGCCGCCCGCCGCCACGGCGCCGGTGGCGGTCTCTTCGACGAGCCACGCGCGGTAAACCCCGGCCGGCATCATGTCGGCGAGCCACGCGCGGAACGCGCGTTCGACCGCCGCCGCGTCGAACGTCCGGCCCATGTCGGCGAACATCGCCACCCGGTGTCGGACGAGGGTGTCCACGTCGTCGAGCGTGGCTTCGCGAACGTGATAGGGCAAGCCTGAAATTATAATCAGCTCATGTCCGAGAGACGAGGTCCGGCTCCGCCCGACATCAGCGAGAAGGGCGGCGTGAAGAACGGCCAGCCGCAGACGAGCAACGACCGGCTGTTCATGCAGTTCATGGCATTTGGCGGCAGCGAGAACAGCCAGCGGCTCGCCGAAGCGCTCGCCGACGCGAAAGTCGAGGGCGCGCTCTACGAAGACGTCAACGACCCGCGCGGGATCGGGCTGCTCACGTTCAGCGAGGACCCGAACTTCTTCCTCGATCGCGTGCGGCCGATGCTGAACGGCCCGGCGTTCCGGCCGCTCGTGCAGAAGCCCGAGTTCACGATGTTGGGCCGGACGTACTCGATCGGCTACGAGCCGGATCTCGCCGAGGTGCTGCTGCATCGTCCTCGGCGGACGGTGCTGAACCCGGAGTGGCGGTGGGCGGTGTTCTATCCGCTGCGGCGGTCGGGGAAGTTCGCGCAGTTGCCGGTCGAAGAGCAGCGCGTCATCCTCGCCGAGCACGGGACGATCGGCATGTCGTTCGGCGCGGCCGATCTCGCGCACGACATCCGCCTGGCGTGCCACGGTCTGGACAAAGACGACAACGACTTCATCGTCGGCCTGATCGGCAAGGAGCTGTATCCGCTCTCGGCGATCGTGCAGACGATGCGGAAGACGCAGCAGACGTCGTTGTACCTGGAGCGTCTGGGGCCGTTTTTCGTCGGCCGGGCGCTGTGGCAGAGTCCCGCGTAGCGGGATGCCGGTGAGTACCAGGTACGTGCCAGGTAAGTACCAGGTACGTGCCAGGTA
>Ga0070741_10012287_pt1 | contig 15526 bp, 17 predicted proteins | sample Coa_R1_4_FD_66440 | JGI IMG/M metagenome (GOLD analysis project Ga0070741, IMG submission 66440) | Surface soil microbial communities from Centralia Pennsylvania, which are recovering from an underground coalmine fire - Coalmine... | ecosystem: Environmental > Terrestrial > Soil > Unclassified ... | reverse complement strand
TCTACTACAACAACCACAGGCCCCATCAGGCCCTCGCAGGACTGACCCCAAAGGCGTTCGCTGACACCAAAGCCAACCCAACTCGATCAGCGAATTAGTGAACATGCACAGCAATGACGGACGGATTCAGCCCTGCCGGGCCTTGAAGCGGCGCTGCGTCTTGTTGATGACGTAGACGCGGCCCTTGCGCCGCACGATGCGGTTGTCGCGGTGACGGCCGCGCAATGATTTCAACGAGTTACGGACTTTCATGGCATTTTTCCCGGGGTCGCGGTTGATTAGGCAGGCGCGCTGCGCTTGTCAATGTCGGCGGCCGCGCGTCGGCAGCGAGGGAGCCTGACCGATGAGCGACCGACCCGACCATTTGCGGCTGATTTCCGGCGTCGGCGCCAAGGGGCCGGCCTGCTTTGTGCTGCAAGCCGCCGGCAAGCGGCTCATGCTCGACCTCGGCGAGGGCCCGCCGCCGGGCACCCTGCCCGGCGTGGACGGTATCGGGCCGGTCGATGCGCTGGTGCTGAGCCACGGCCACAAGGACCATATCGGCGGCCTGTCGCTTCTCGGCAAGCTCGGAAACCCGGCGGTCTACGCCACCGCAAGCGTCGCGGCCGCGTTGCCGAAGGACGTCGAGGTGCGGCCGCTGCCGGTCGGCGGCAGCGCCGATGTGCTCGGCATCGAGGTCACGTCCGGCCGCAACGGCCATGCGCCGGGCGGCGTCTGGCTGCACTTCGCCGTTGGCGGCGGCTTTCTCTACACGGGCGACTGGTCGGCCGAGTCGATCCTTTACGCCTATGATCCGCCCACCAAGCCGGTGGCAACCGCCCTGCTCGACTGCTCCTACGCGGGCTACGACAAGCCGATCGCGGCGTGCTGGAGCGAGCTGGAACCGTTCGTCGCGGGCGGCCCGCTGCTGCTGCCGGTTCCGGCCAACGGCCGCGGCCCGGAAATCGCGCTTGAGATTTTCCGCCGCGGCTTGGCGCAAATCTTTGTCGACGAGGCCATGCGCGACGCGCTGCAGCAGCTTGCGACCCGCGACCGCCCTTCCCTGCATGCCGGAGTGGCGCAGGAGATCGCCCGCCTTGCCGCGGCGGCGCAACCGATCGACGGTTCGCAGCCGCGCGGCGTGATGCTGGCTGCCGCGGCCGACGGCTCCTCGGGAGCGACCGCGCGGCTCCTCGCCGAATGGGAGAAGGCCGCCGCGCCCGCCATCGTCTTCACCGGCTATGTGACGCCGGGGACGCCGGCCGAGCGCCTCGTCAAAAGCGGCCGCGGCAAATTCGTGCGCTGGAACGTGCACCCGCGGCTGTCCGACGTGACGGCGTTACTCCGCGCCATCAAGCCCCAGACCGTGATCCCGGCGTTTTGCGACCGTAGCCAGCTTGCACTTCTCAGCGAGAAACTCGCGCCGGCGCGAGTCACCATGGAGCAAGCAATCGCGCTCTGACCTGGAATTTTGCGTGATCCACGGCAGCCCGAACTCCAGCGGCTGCTTTTTCAACGTGGCGAAATATATGGCGCCACCGATCGTGGATCGATCGCAAGAGCGAGCCCGACCTGCGCGGCGTGTTTCGCAAGCCTTATGTATTTGACGGCGGGCTATAGCCGAGCTCCGCGCGAACCTTGGTGGTGCGGCGATTCGCCGGCGAGCAGCGAGCGGAAATCGTCGAGCATCCGGCCGGCGATCGCGGCGACGCGGAAATCGGCCGCGGCACGCCGCCCGCCTTCGGCGATTTTTTGCAAACGGTTCGGCTCCGCGATCAAAAGCTCCAGCTTGGCGGCGAGGTCGGCCGCAGGATCGGCGCCGCGGTGATCGAATTGCAGGCCGGTGACGCCGTCTTCAATATAATCGGCGAAGCAGTTCAGCCTGGAAACGATCGCGGCGCTGCCGGCCGCCATGGCTTCGAGCGGCGCCAGCCCAAGCGACTCGCCGGCCTCGGCGAGGCTTGGGTAAACGAACACGGACGCGCGCCGATATTCGGCAGCCAGAGCCTGCTCGTCGAAGATCGGGGCGACGAACTCGCATGCTAGCGCGTGCGCGGCGGCCAGCGCCTGCAAGCTTGCCAGATACGCCTCGCCGTCGCCGCCCTGCTCGCTCCGATGCGGACCGATAATGCGCAGGCTCCAGCCGGCCAACGGATCGGCGGACAGGCGCTGGCGCAGACGCCGGCGCGCGTGAGGCGGGTGATCGCCTCGTGGCGCTGCGGGACCCATGACAACCGCTCCGGGTGGGTCAGAATCGGCACGTAGCCGGCGGCCACCAGGTTGAAGAAGAAGCTCTCGAGCTGCGGCGGCGCGGTATGATGCGGCGGCTCGACCAGCACATAACGGGAATCGGCCAGCGGAACGAGCCGTCCGGAGCGCAATCCGGGCACGAAATCGGGGCACATATGCACGTCCGCCCCGGTGACGAGCCGCAGCCGGATGGCCTCGGCGTCGAGCCGCTCCTGCAGCGCCGCGACCGCCTGTCGGATCGCCGGCCCCTCATTATGATAGAGGCCGGGCAAAATATGGGGCGTGCACGCCACGGTCTCGATGCCCTGGGCGACCGCCGCCTTGGCCATCGCCAGCGACACCGCCAAGTCGCTCGCCCCGTCGTCGAGCCCCGGCAGCATGTGACAATGCAGATCGATCACGGGCGATTCGCTTTCGGCCGGCGCTAAGGTGTAGCCGGCTTGGGTCAGTCAACGAGCGACGTGGTAGCCCACCACTGTTGCAGAAAAGATACGGTCACGACGTTAACCGCCGCTTGGATATAAACATTGCACGCTGGCGCCTTGTACGGCTGGTTTGTGGCTACAGGTTGCAGTACTATGGCGGGGCGCCAAGAAGCGCAACGGATCGTCACCGTGGGGACGGGGATCATGCGGGGATTGCTGGCCGCTCTTTGTGTCGGGTGTGCTGTCGGCTGTGCGTTGCTGACCGCGTCGGCTGCCTCGGCGGCGACGGTCGAACCGATCAGTGGCGACGTGTCCGTCAACCAGGGGCAAGGCTTCAAGAAGCTCGCCGCGGCTTTCGAAGCGAAGGTCGGCGATTCCGTGATGGTGAGCCCCGGCGGCTCCGCCAAGATCTCGTACGCCGACGGCTGCGCCATCAGTCTCAAGCCCGGCGCCGTGATGGTCATCACCGAGCTGTCGCCCTGCGCCTCCGGCTCCAACGCCGAGGAAGACGACCATCATGACCATACCGGAGCGCTGATCTACGGCACCGTCGTGGCGGGCGTCACCGGCTTCGTCATCTACGAAATTCTGCAAAACACCAAGACCAACCACCCCGTCAGTCCCTGATCCACCGATGCAGTCGGTCGGCCGTTCGCTTGGCGGCTCGCGCCGGAGCGAATGCCGGCGTCGCGCGCATGCCGCCATCGCCGTCTTTGCCGTCGTTCTCAACACGCTCGTCGGATCGGCCGGCGCCAGCGCCACCTTGCGCATCACCGACGACCGCGGCGGCAATATCGGCGCCTATTGGTCGCGCTACGTGGCGGCGCGCGATGCCGACGAGCAGGTCATCATCGACGGCAAATGCTCCTCCGCCTGCACGCTGGTGCTGGGCATCGTGCCGCCGCGCCGCATCTGCGTCACCAAAAACGCCGTGCTCGGCTTCCACGCCGCCTGGCGGCCGAACTTTTTGGGCTTTCACGTCACCAACGAGCCGGCAACACGCACACTCATGAGCTACTATCCGCCGCCGATCCGGCAATGGATCGCCCGTAACGGCGGGCTGACCGACAAAATGCTCTATCTCTCCGGCCGCGATCTCTTGACGCTCTATCGGGAGTGTAAGTGAGGCTTAACTGGAACCTCAGGCGTGGGCGTTGTAGGTTCACTGCGCGAAAATGAACGCCATCTCACGATCAAGTTCGGCCGCCTTGCGGCCTGGAGCGCATTCCGTTCCGGCGGAATCGGTGTGCGCTCTCGATTTACTTGTTGGCGCATATTCTTTTCCGGCACCGGGTGTCCGCTTCGCCGGAATACCCGTTAGCCTCGGTAAGTCGGCGTGCAGGTGCTAAACACCCTTTGGCGCAGCGTTCGAGAGCCGACGTTTGGCCGCGATCTCTTATGGAGCAAGCTCCTTCGACCGCCGGGCCTCTTTCAGTTCAGTGGCACTACCGGCAACAATCGTTATCCGGAAGTCTTTCGCTTCGCCAAGCATCGGCTCGGCGACGCGGCAGCGCATCGGCTGTTATCCTTCGGCTGCTCGACGGGAGAGGAGGTGTTTACGCTGCGGCGTTACTTCCCGCGCGCGATGATCGAAGGGATCGACATCAATCCCTATCGCATTGCGGCTTCCCGCCGGCAGTTGCACCGCTGCGGCGGGGATTCGCAGCTCAGCTTTTCCGTTGCCGCTTCGACACGCCACCTGCCGAGTGAGTCGTATGATGCGATTTTCTGTCTAGCGGTGCTCCGTCGCGGTGAACTGCGGAACGGCCCAGCGCCGCGTTGCGATCATGTCCTCCGATTCGACGACTTTGAGCGCGCGGTGGCCGACTTCGCGCGCTGTCTGAAGCTCGGCGGATACCTCGCCATCACCTTCAGCAATTTCCGCTTTAGCGACACGACAATCGCGACAGCTTTCGAGGTTGCAATGCAAGCCGGGCCCGCCTGGATGAACCACATACGAACCCCGCTTTATGGTCGGGACAATCGGCTTTTGCCCGGCGCGCGTTATTCCGACATCATGTTCCGCAAAAGGGTGAACCAAGCTGGCGATTTAACTGCGGCAGCGGCGGAAAAGCCATCCGATCGGACGCACCAACGGATAGAGAAAGAATAGCCGCTCCGGCAGGGCCACGGTTCTCCAATCCGCCGGCGAGGTCAGTTCGCGCATTATCTGTCTCGCGCGATATCTCCGATCGGGCTTCAAGGACAGCCGATAGCGGAGCTGCCAGTGCCGGTCTCGTTGCAACGCCGCCGGAATATCCCGCCGCGGAATCCGGTGCCATGCTTCGCCCGCATAGAGGCGGGCGAGAATGCGATCGAGCTGTACAACATCCGGATCCTCGCTCGCTTCAGCCAGCAAGCGCGGCTCGACCGGCAAGCCGAGCCAGTCATGCGCCAGCATCAAGGCATGTAGCAGCGTCGGGGCGAGACCGGCGTCTCGCGCCAACGCAAGCGCCGCTTCGGCGCCCATGGCGCGTACAGCGTCGGCCAAGTCTACCAGCCAGCGCAGTCTCTCCCACGCATGAGCTCCCCCGTGCGCGCACAGGTAAAGCAACAGATCGGCGCGAGACAGCGTCGCGACGGGCGTCCCCCAAATCGAAATCGTCTCGCGTGCCCGCCATAGAGTGTCGAAATCGGTCGAGAGCAGCTCCGGATTGTCGGTCAGACGATGATGCAGCTCGACCAATGCATCCGTGCCGGCATGGACGAAGGTCTCGTCTTTAATCAGGTGGTGGTGCACCGCGCGCTGGCGCGCTGACAAGGGGGATCCTTTCGGCCGGAGCCCGGCTTCGGCCATAAGCGTCCTTACTTCGTCGAACTGTGCCGGATCGATGAGCAGATCGATGTCGCCGGGCTCGCGCCGTGCCGGATCGCCGTAGAGCTGCATCGAGAGCGCCAGGCCCTTCAGGATCAAAACGCGGATTCCAGCAGCCGAGAACATGCGCGCCAGCTTCACGACGAGCATGCCCCGGACCATAATGAGCCTTTTTGCGGCGTTGTTCCGACGGCGCAGTGCGGCGAGCAGGTCTTCGCTCGCAACCGCGATCCCAGCGGCCTCTAATCCCTCGAGAAATAGGTCTGTGACGCGATGGCGACGCGCGCCTTCGACAAGGGCCGCCCAATTCAGCGCGTTCCGTTCCGGACCCGTCAACGCCAGGCGCAAAGCATCGACATCGGCGGCATGTTGCGGTTTGCGCAAGGCGAGGCAGAACAGACGAAACTCAGGTGTCTGTCGCATCCGGTATCCGCGCCTCCCCTGTCCCGATTCGGAAGTTCGCTTCCGTTGCCGCACGTCCCCAAGCGACCTTCGGAATCGCAAGGCATTGGCAAGAATGGAAGGTACGTCAAATTCGCCGCACTAGAAAACCTCTGGTTCTAGTATCGCCTTTGAATCGGTTCGCCCACGAGGGTGCCGCCAATGTATGGCCGAACATCGGGTTCGCGGCATCAACGTGGTTGCGAGAGCGACAGATCGGCGCCATCGAGGCGGCGGATTTGCGTGGGCGCCGCCGGCAGACGGAGCCGTGCGATGCGGCGATACGAGCGATCGAGAAAGGTGACGAAACCCGGCAATAAATCGCGCGCTAAGCGCTTGCCGTACAGCGAACTGCCGACCGCGATCTCGTCCTTGCCTACGGCGAGACCGCGCGTCAGAAGTTCGTCGATTGGATAAGAAGAGCCGTCATCGCAGGCGAGCCGCCCTTCATGCGAATCGCAGAACAGGATCTGGCCGTTCTCGAGCCGAACGACATCGTGGCATGCCGACGATGGCAGAACGATCACGCGGCGACGGTGAAACTCGCGATCGAACTCGATAATTTCACTTGGCAAGCCGCGCTTGAAATTATGCAGCATCACATAGATCGCGTCGCCGTAGCCGACGAAGGAATTAATGTGCGCGTAATCGTTGCTGTCCTCCGCCGCGGGGGGAAGAATCTGACGGGTCGCGGCAACTCGCCATCGTTCGTCGAATTCCACGAGGCGCTGCCCCCGCGTATCCACCACGTAGAACGAGCCATCAAAGAAATCCACCTGGTGACAGTTATAGTCGAGACCATCGACCAGGATTTCCGGCCCCGCCAAAGTGGAGTCCGGCATACGTCGATAGCGGACGATCTGCCCGGTATTTGGTTTGGTGTCGCGCGGCTTCCGCGATGTCGTCTTGAAGCAAAAAATCTCGGATCCGCGGACCGTTATGCCAAAGAAATAGCCGTCGGCCACGCGCCGCCATTCTTGATGATTGACGATGTACAGGCCTTCGCGCGAGGCGACGATATAGTCGGGGCAATCGGCCACCGAAGATCCCTATGAAATCGCGCTCGCGGCATCGACCACGTCGAAGGCGACGCAGATGCGCGACCCATCGACGCCGCTCGGTAGCGTGCTATGCGGCAGATAAGAGGGAAATAATACCAGCCGGCCAGGCGCCGGCTCGACCTCGCGAACACCCCACGGGGGATCGATGCCGAGAGTCTGAGAATCCAGGGCACCGAGGACTAACGGGCCGCGATAAGCATTCGCGCCTTTTGGCAGCGGCGCCGACACGTAGTAGACGCCCGTAATCCATCCAGACGGGTGTATATGCGAGCTCTGCCAACCGTGACTAGGCGATACCATGGCCCATGGCTCCAGACGTGCTCGTCTCGGCCGGGCACGCCCAAACGGATCGTCGGACGCGAGGAGGCAGCTTTCATAGGCGTCGACTGCGTTCCTGATCTGGCCGAGCAGCGCTTCCACGGCCACCGCGCCGGGTTGACGGAGCATCCGCGTCTGCAAGCTGCCGTGCCCCGCTTTGCCGCTGCGCTTGCCGTCCAGTGTCGGATTCGCTTCGATCTCCGCAGCGAGCGCGCCACGAAAGGCTTCCGCATCGGAATAGCCCGCCGGAGTCGAGAGCTCCCCCATCGCGATAAGTCTATCGATCGAAATCAGGCGGCAGGCCTCCTCGTCACGCCCGAGGCGCGTGAGTGTGATTGCTTTCACATATGTCGCATGGGTGTGACCCGGCTTTTCCGCGAGCAGCGCATCACACAGGGCCAGGGTACCCGTGGCATCGAGTGATTTGACGTGCAGAGCCAGCAGTCGCGGGTTGCTTGCCGCATAGGACGCCACCAGATCGCGATCCGGAGTCGAGCCCGCGATGACAAGCGTAAGGAGATTGAGATGGAGGCGGATCGCCCGCGGGTCGCTCGGCGCGATCCGGAGAGCGATCTCGGCATGGAGCATCGCTTCGTTCAAGCGATCATAGGCGAGCAATATCTCCGCAAGTCGAAGACGAACGTCGAGCGATTCCGGAAAGATGCCGAGCGCTTCCTGCGCGCGGGCGATCGCTTCTTCGAACTGGCTCAGCTTCACCAGAACGTGCGTGAGCGTCAGCCAATTGCCGGCTTGTGCCGGATTCGCGAGCGTGCCATGCCGCGCAAGCTGCGCCGCAGCCTGCAGTTGCTCGAAGCTGAGGGTCGGTTGCCATTGCATGCCGGAACTCCCTTGCCGCGGCAATCATCCTGTGTAAAATCCGATCATCGCTTCGGCAAGCGGCGGGCGAAAGCATGCAGCCTGCCGAACCGGAAGCCTGCTGCGATTGAGGCAGTCCCATGCGCGAAAAACAAGAACCCGAAAGAGCAAATGCGGACCGGCAGAAAAATACCTCCGCACGGCAGCGCCGACCATGGCAGACACCGAAGGTGATTACCATGGATGTTGCATTGACCATGCATGGAAATTGCGGCGGAGTTGATGGCATGTTTTCGTCATCATAATTCGCTGTCGCGTGAATTATGTCGCATAGATATAGATCTGCGATTTGGTTGAGCCTGCTGGTGGCGTCGCCGTCTCATTCTTGGCAAACGTGTTAGCGGGCTTTGCAAGTTTCGACGGTCGCCCCGTCGAACCTGATATCGAAAATCGAATTGTGCAAACGATATTGGCGCGTCGCGAGCGGCCGATCAGGCTGCAGCGATCCCAAGAAGCATTGTTCGTCTGCGCCACTGACCCGGTGACGGGTGAAGCTCCGACACAGCCTGTCACCGACCATTCCGGCACGCTTTTTGCGTCCCTCGCCCGCCTCGACAACCGCGCGGAGCTCGGCGCGATGATGGCAATTCCAACCCCGGAGCTCGCACAAACCACCGATTCCACGCTTCTTATGCGCATACTCGATCGTCAAGGCGACGCGGGGATCGCCAGCTGTCTTGGTGCGTTCGTTTTCGCACGGTGGGACCCTTCCCGGCGGCAATTGATTCTCGGTCGCGATTACCTGGGCACAAATTTTTCTCTGTTCTTCCACCGCGGAGACGGATTCGTGATCTTCGCTACTGAACTGGCCCTCCTGCTCTCCTTGCCCTTCGTGCCGCGCGCGATCGACGAAATCAGCCTGGCAAATTTCATGGCCATCAACATGCGGGAGACACGCCGCAGTTTTTTCCTCGGCGTCGAACGCGTCCCGAGCCGGTCAATAGTGGAGTTTGATCCTGTAAGGACTTGCCATCGCTATTACTGGTCGCCGAATGTCGACACCTCACCGCCGTACCGGTGCGATGACGACTATATCGAGCGGGCCCGGGAGCTGTTCGATCAGTCCGTGGCCGCGGCAACGGTCGCTGGCGGCGAGGTTGCGATATCGGCCAGCGGCGGACTCGATTCGAGCGCCGTCGCGGCGACGGCGGTACGGCTTGGGCGGGCGGAACGCATCGTCTGCTATACGCTCGTGCCACCGCCGGGTGCGCGAAGCAGCCACCTGCCGTCGAGATATCAGGACGAGAGCGACAAGTTGCGGGCTCTCGGGCGCATGTATCCTTCACTCGATATTCGCTTTCTCGCACCGGACGCGCCGCATCCCTTGGAACGGGACAGCGTCCGACACTTCACGACCACCGGCGCCCCCGCATTCGATCCGGCAAATCTCGGGTGGTTCAGCAATCTATACGACGCCGTCGCGCACGATGGGCATCGGATGCTCCTCGACGGGTACTTCGGCAATTTAGGCGTCTCCTGGGATGGAAAGTTCGTCCTGCACGCCCTGTTACGCCACGGAAAATGGCGTTCGTTCGCGCGAGAGCTCGCACTGCTCGGCGCAGCAAGCGGTCGAGGGATGACGCACACTTTCGTTTCGCAGGTGCTTCTGTCGAATGCGCCCGCCGCGTTGCGCCGCGCGGTCTTTCGAAGCCGCGGCCGCGATCCGCGCAGCGTCGCGGAATACAGCGCGCTCAATCCCGCCTTCGTGGCCGAAGCAGATCTATGGCGTCGGTGGAAACAAGATGGCTTCGATCCCTGGTTTGGCAAGCGCGGTTGGCGCTCGGCCCCGCATCGCGCTTTTCAGCTCTTCGACAACAATCAGCCTGCGCGCGATCTGCTGACCACTCTCCGGGCAACGTGTGGCTTCACTGTGCGATCGCCGCACGCCGAGCGGAGACTGCTGGAATTCGCACTCACTGTCCCGGAATCCCTCTATTGCCGTGACGGCGTGCCGCGTTCATTCGCGCGCGCGGTCTTTGCCGACCGGCTGCCACCGGAAATTCTGGGCGAGCGGCGACGCGGTGCGCAGGGTGGCGCCTGGTTCCGTCGCCTCGATGTGCGGCGACACGACATCGCCAAAGAGGTGGAAGAGCTCGAATCGTCGCCGACGGCCCGCCGTCTGCTCGACCTGCCGAGGTTGAAGAAACTGGTCGGCGAGTGGCCGCTGGACGAGGAAGCCGCTTTCACGCGCGCCAGTGACTACCAGTTTGTCCTCAGCCGCGGCGTTCATATCGGCGGCTTTATCCGCTGGGTCGAGCGCGGTTGCCCATAAACCGGCGCGCCAGTCGGACGTCACTGCACGCCGTCAATCGCCGTAGATGCCGATTCCAATTTCACGGCGCCATGCCCTGCCAGTTCGTTGAGGAACTGCTTGACCTCCGCGCGGCAGGCTTCAGGCGCGACCTCGAACTCCTCTAGCAGCAGCGTGCAAATCTCATCGAGCTCACGCGGCGTCTCGAGCATCTCCCACACCCGCGTGCCGACGTCGTTGAGCGCCATGTAACTGCCCGTCTCGGTGTTCATCAGGACGAGCTCTTCACCGACCTTGCCGGAGACCCAATTGCCTTGACGCGCGATCATTCACTCGTTCCTCTCGCGGGTCCTGCGGCGCCGAACGCGGCGTTGTCAATTTGTAGTCCAGGCGGCGCATCATTGCTTCATGGTCGTTTTCGATACGTGCTACCTGCACAGCGGTCAACTCGTCGCGCCAGCCGCCCACTTCGCCGCGGCGGAAGAAGGTCTGCGGGCGCCACGGGTGCTCCGTCTCGCGAAAGCCTTGTGCCTGCTCCTGCTGTCGCAGCCGTGCGAAATCCGCAAAACGCACCGCACGCGCGATTGCCTCGTCGGTCGCTGCAAGACCGGCGAATGCCAAGGCCGATTTCAATCTCCCCGCCGTATCCGCAGCCAAATCTTCATAACGGACAAGGTGGATCGGAACGTCGCGCTGGTTCAGCCAGCTGGAGACATGGCCGCTCCAGGTCGGAAGCTTCTGCCGCAACTGCGCACGCTGTTCGCCGGTCTGCCAGCCGAATGCCGCTTGTGGGCCATTTGCTGCTGCTGGATCATGAGAAGCTGATAGTCGGTCTCGTCCTCCTTCAACGCGGCGACTTCCCCGCGCAGCGCAACGAGTTGCGATAGGAGTTCACCGGCGGTCCCCTGCAGTGCCGAAATACCGCCTTTGGCCTCGACAATCTGCTCACTCGCCGCTACCAACTCGCGATGCAGCGGCACAATGTGCGACAGCGGCTCGCTGCTCGTCTCCTGCAGCGCCGATGTTCCGGCCCTGGCTTCCGCAATCTGCTGGCGCGCCGTTGCCAACTCGCGATGCATCGCCACAATGTGCGACAGCGGCTCGCTGCTCGTCTCCTGCAGCGCCGATATTCCGGCACTGGCTTCCGCAATCTGCTGGCTCACTCTTGCTAGTGCGCTCCGCAGGGCGGCCAGTTCCTCACGAACAGCGAAGAGCGAGGCTGAAGTCGCAGGGTCTGCCGCACTGCGCTCGCCTTTCAGAATTGCTTCACCACTCATTCCCAAGCACAACGTGAAGGACGCCCCTGGGAACACCATGTCCGAAATGGATATTTATTTCAACCCAGCATAGGCACCTCCATCCAGCACCTGCCAAATGGATAATTATTTCAACCAAACATAGTCTATCGATGTCACCGACAACCGCCTGCGCGTTCTCGGGTCAGAGATATAGGTTGACGGCAACGCGAGCTGGCCGCGTGCCGAGTTTCGGCAGATCCTGGCATTTGGCGGACATGCGTGGGCGCACATCCGATGTCCGCTCTTGACTTGAAACAGACCTCGACAGCCGGAAGCTGAGAGTTGGACTGACAGCCATACCCTCGCAGCCACGAGCTGCCGCTCCCTGCGAATCGCGGCGATGACTGTGGCCGCAAAGCCACATCCAGCGAATTAAATCGATCTTAGCCCGCATCGGCGGGCAGTTTTCCCCAGAAGCCTCCGCTGAACTACTGAGTAGCTGCGAGGTCTTCCCGATTTCGTCGATGCATCGAACCGCGCACAACCGATGCGTGACAAATCGGGGGTCAATCATGCCTGGGAAAATCGCCAAAGTCCTTCGTGCCAGCGTACTGACGTCGTCGCTGTTGGGAATGTGCGCCGTTGCAAGCGCTGCCGATATGCCGGTCAAGGCGCCGCCCGCGCCGCAGCCGGCGCCGCCGCTGTTCAGTTGGACCGGCTTCTATATCGGCGGCAATCTGGGGGTTGCGTGGAGCGATCGCACGATGACCGATACTGTGTTCGGCATCGACTTCACCGGCAATGACGGCAACAGAGCGAGGTTCATGGGCGGCGGTCAAGTCGGCATCAATTATCAAATAAACAACTTCGTCATCGGCGTTGAGGCTGACTTCGACGGAGTTGCAAATAACGATAATAACAGCGGCGGGAGGGTGATCGCCGGCGATACTATCCGGGTCAACTCCAATGATACATGGATAGCGACAGTGGCCGGGCGGATCGGCTACGCCTGGGATCGCGTGCTGTTCTACGGCAAGGGCGGTGGCGGCTGGATTGGCAACAGCGGCTTTACGGTCACCGACGTCACGACAGGTGCATCGTTCACCACGTCCAACAACAATACCATTAGCGGCTGGCTGGCCGGCGGGGGCATTGAGTGGGCGTTTGCAGACAACTGGTCGGCGCGGGTCGAATACGACTTTCTCGGGCTGAGCGATCGGACCCTGACCGTGCCGCTTGGCGTTCCCGTAATCGGAGGGGACGTGTTCACGCTCCACGATCGCAATGTTCAGATGGTTACGTTCGGCGTGAACTATCGGTTCAACTGGTTCTCCCCAAGCAACACGGTAGCCACACGCTACTGATAGGCTGGGCCGGCCACCGCTGACGACGGGCGGTTCGACGTTGCCCCCCCTTTTATGTCGCCCCGCTCGTTTGGGGCTCTGCTGTGACCCTGCAGAGCCCCGTTTTTGTTGTGCCTGCGCCCTCTCAGGGGAATTGCAGAACTGCACGGTCCGATCATCTCGTCCGCCAAAGCGTGGGGCCGAGCGCTTTTACAAGAGCGTGACCGTTACGATGCCGTTGGTTCGGGTTGGCGCTTCTCGCGCGCACCTACTCACAGAGTTTGCATCTGATCGAGGAGCGAAGCGGCGCGAGCCGTCTGGCGCATCACCGCACACCTCTGGTCGGCGGTATCGCGGCGCGTCCTTGTCTTGTATATACTCGAGTATGGAGGAGATTTTGGATCAAGCCAACGTCTCCCGATTCGAAGATCGAAGTGCGGGAAAAAATGATCAAGCCAAGACGCATCGGGCACGCCACATTCGAGACCGCCGACCTCGAAAGGATGGTCGATTACTATACGCGGACCATGGGACTGGTGGTGGCCGAGCGAGATAAGGATCGGGTCTTCCTCACCACCCACCTTGGTCTCCTCGCGATAGAGCTCAACAAGGGCAAGAGCGAACGCTGTGCCACGTTGTCGTTTGAAGTGGCGCCGAATTCCGACTTCGGCGAGATGGCGCGGGAGTTGGAAAAAGAGGGCATCAAGAGCGAGTTACGCAACGATTCGGTTCCTGGGATGGGCCCGGGATTGTTGTTCAAGGATAACAAGGGCACCACGATCGCGCTTTTCAAGGAATGGAGCTACCTCGGCAAGCATCTGCCTCATTTCGGCGTCGGCCCGCTCAAATTCGGGCACATCGCCTTCGTAGTCGATGATCCACAAAAGACCGCCGAGTTCTACCAGCGGGTACTGGGCTTCCGCATTTCGGATTGGATCGACGATTTCTTTGTGTTCATGCGCTGCAACTCAGATCATCACACCGTAAATTTCATCCGCGGCGATAACATCAAGATGCACCACATCGCATTCGAGCTGAAGGACTTCATCCACCTGCAGAATTCGTGCGATCTGTTCGGCCAGAAGAGGACCCCGATTATCTGGGGACCCGTGCGGCTCGGTCCGGGCCATAACGTTGCGACGTTCCATCGCAATCCCGATGATCAGGTCATCGAACTTTATTGCGAGCTCGACAAGATGGTGGATGAAGAACTAGGCTATTTCGAACCGCGGCCCTGGCACCGTGACACACCGCAGCGGCCAAAGACGTGGAACGGAAAAACTTCGAACATTTGGGGACCGCCACCCCTGCCGGATTTCTTTCGCGACCGTACTTAGCCTCGTTTAATGAAAATGGCCCATTACGGCCAATTAGCGCGCGCCCAACTTGGGATGGCCGACGTCGCGCTGCGGCCGCCGCCGCGCAGCTGATCCAATCGAGAGCGAAGTCCTTCAGGCGGCGGGCCACCTGATTTCAATATGTCCATTGATTTCCGATAGCGCACCGTATTTTGCCGCGTTGGTTGTAAGCTCGTGTAACAGCATCGCAATGGCTTGGGCCACGCTGGACTGGACGGGGACGTGCGGTCCATCAATTCGAGCACGCGGTCGTTCTGGCTGGAGATACGGAGCAAGTTCTTGCCTCACCAGGTTGGCCAGATCAGCATCAACCCAACGACTTTGGGCGAGCAGTACATGAGCATTGGCCAGAGCCTGAATCCGACCTTCTATGACCTGTTTAAGCTCTTCAACTGTTCGAGCCTGAGATAAGTGGACCACCGTCTGAACAGCTTGAAGGACATTTCTGGTTCGATGTTCGGCTTCTCGGGCAAGCACAGCAATCCGTTTCTCACTACGCTTTCGCTCCGTAATGTCACGTGTAACTGAACATGCCCCGACGATTTGACCGGCGAGGTTCCGAATGGGCGAGATGCTCAGGGAGACATCGATTAGGCGGCCGCCCTTGTGCCGGCGAATGGTATCGAACGGCTCAATCCGTTCGCCGCGCCGGAAGCGTTCGAAAATTGCAATTTCCTCGTCATGCCGATCTTCGGGGACGATAGCTCCAATCGGCATGCACACTGCTTCTGCGGCGGTATAACCGAAAAGGCGCTCAGCGCCTCGGTTCCAAGTTGTGATCCTGCGCTTGAGGTCCGTGCCGACGATCGAGTCATCGCTCGACTCTACAATTGAGGCAAGCTGCCGAGCCCGCTCCTCGCTATCCTGGAGCGTTGAACTGATTGGTGTGCGCTGTGGTGGATTCGCCATTTGCCTACTGGTGAACCCGCCGCTCCGATAGAGGCCGGGCAGCGGGTCACGCGATCCTAACGTCGCTTATCGGCTGTGACCACGTCAAATGAAACGCTCCCGCGAGCATCGTGACCACGGGTAGACCAAGCCTACGACGCCGCGTATTGCGCCACGCTCCAAGCAATTGTGATCAATCTTGGAGGAACCATTTAGATCGTCACGATTGGTTCCCCCGTCATGGCGCCGATGCCTCCGGAACGAGGCCGGTCGACGGTTGGTT
>Ga0070741_10012286_pt1 | contig 15526 bp, 14 predicted proteins | sample Coa_R1_4_FD_66440 | JGI IMG/M metagenome (GOLD analysis project Ga0070741, IMG submission 66440) | Surface soil microbial communities from Centralia Pennsylvania, which are recovering from an underground coalmine fire - Coalmine... | ecosystem: Environmental > Terrestrial > Soil > Unclassified ... | reverse complement strand
GATGCCGGAAGCCGCGCCTGTATGTCCGGTATCAACGGCCTGCATTACCGCCGTGGTGAGCGGAGGCACGGTCACTGCCATCCCCAAGCCCAGCACTACATAGGCAGGGAAAAATGTAGTCCAGTAGCTGCCGCCAACAGAGGGAAGCGCAAACATCGTCAACCCAACTGCAGAGAGCAGAGGCCCGACAATCAGCGGCGTGCGTGCGCCATGGCGCTCCACCAAACCACCAGACCATCGCGAGAGCGAGAACATAAGCAGGATGAACGGCAATCCGGCTGCCCCGGCCTGTGCGGGCGAGTATCCTTGCACCTGGATCAGGTTCAACGGCAGCAAAAAGAAGAAAATTCCGATCGCTGCGTAGAGAAATAAGGTAAGCAGATTGGCTCCGGTAAAGGTCTTTGACTTGAAGAGAGCAAAGGGAACCATGGGCGAGGAGGCGCGGGTTTCTGCCCAAAAGAAAGCCTCCAGACCCAGTCCACCCACGATCAATGGAACATAGACCTGCGGGTGGCTCCAGCCAAGCGCAGGCGATTCAATCATGCCGAAAACCACGCCACCGAGACCAACAGTGGCGAGCACAGCGCCGAGCCAATCGATCCGATCAACACCCGGCCTGCGGCTTTCCGGAACATGCCACAGAGAGATGACAATGACGACTGCAGCCAGAGGCAGGTTGATAAAAAAGGCCCATCGCCATGAGGCGTGCTGGATGAGCCAGCCGGCCAAAGACGGGGCCGAGACCGGTGGTGATGGCAGTAAAACCGGACCACAGCCCGATGGCACGGCCGCGCTCTTCGCCGGAAAACGATGCTCCGATCAAGGTCAGGCTTCCCGGCGTAAGAAGCGCCGCACCAATGCCTTGAATTGCGCGGGAAATGATCAACAGGCGCACGTTCACAGCAAGGCCGCAGGCGAGCGAGGCCGCGGCAAAAATCGCTATACCGACGAGAAATACTTTGCGGCGGCCAAGCAGGTCGCCCAGCGATCCACCGACGAGGATCAACGCACCCAGCAGGAGCGAATAAGCTTCCACCACCCATTGCACATCGACAACGCTGGCATTCAAGCCGGTTTGCAATGCAGGCAGCGCGACATTCACTACGGTGCTGTCAATGAATGCCATGCTTGAGCCGAGAATGGCGGCCAGCAGAACCCACCGCTGGGTGCTCGCCTGGCAGGGAGCATCGGCTTGGGCAGATTGCATTACGGCTTCATCGCAGGGATTTCTCATTGAGGTCATTCATTTTGGCGCGGCGAAAAATTCGCCGATTGCAAGCGCCTTTGGTGATTGTTACTTGTCTCAGGTAATACCCTACCCAGACTAGAGCGTCTGACGGATACATTCTTACAGAGGTTTGCCGTATTCATGTATTTAAACGGAGTACCGGTGACTGATGTTGCGGCTTGATTATCTTTCCTGCATTTTGACCATTGCGTCTACTGTATTGATTGGCCGCCGAAAATGGCAGGGCTGGATCGTAGCCGGCGTCAACAGTCTTATCATCAGCGTGATTGGAATGCGGACAGCGCAGACCGGTTTTATCCCCGCCAACCTTTTTTGCATTGCGATCTACGGATACAACATTCTGCAGTGGCGCAAGGGTTCGCCGCCAGCAGCGGTGTCTGATAGGCTAGAGTCGCAAGCGTCAATCACGCACGTGCCACGGCGTTTTGTGCGCCGCATGGGCCGCGCGTTTGCCGGCGATGAGCGATTCAGCCGCAATAGCGATCGAATTCGTCAACGTTCACTACCGCGCCAACGGTAGCCGTGAGCTCATCACTGGGCTGAACCTTGCCGTGCATCGCGGTGAAACACTCATGCTGCTGGGCCGCAGCGGCTCAGGAAAGACCACTACCCTTAAACTTATCAATCGAATTCTGAGCGCCAGCGAAGGCGAGGTTCGCGTAGATGGACGCTCCACCACGGAATGGGACGCGATCCGCCTGCGCCGGCACATTGGTTACGCAATCCAGGAAGCAGGGCTGTTTCCGCATTACACAGTAGAGAAAAATGTAGCTTTGATCCCAAGCCTTGAAGGCTGGGAAGCAGCGCGTACACGGCAACGCGTTCAGGAAGTGCTGCAGCTTGTGGGATTGCCGTTCGATCAGTTTGCCGATCGATATCCTGATCAGCTTTCAGGCGGACAAAGGCAGCGTGTGGGGCTGGCGCGCGCGCTGGCTGCCGATCCGCCAATCCTTCTGATGGATGAGCCTTTTGGCGCGCTTGATCCTATTACCCGCGCTGAATTGCAGCAGGAATTCCGCCAGCTTAAGCAAAGGCTGAGCAAGACTGTGGTGTTTGTGACCCATGACGTGGCGGAAGCTCTGATGCTGGGCGACCGCATTGCCTTGATGGATTCCGGGAATCTCAAAGGCGTTTTTACACCTGCGGAATTCCTGCGCTCAACTGACGATGCCGTTCAACCCTATGTAAACGCTTTCCGCGAGGCGCAGCAAATCTTCAACTCAGGAGGCTGAGACCATGCCGGTAATCGCGTTCTTTTCCGTTGATAGACGCCAACTCGCCACCTTAACGGGAGAGCATCTCTGGCTGGTTGGAATTTCCATGTTGATTGTAGTGGCTGTGGGCGTGCCTTTGGGAATTCTGCTCAGCCGGAGGCCGGGATGGAGAGGGATTGTTCTGGGAAGCACCAACGTCATTCAGACCATTCCCAGCCTCGCGCTCTTTGGCTTGCTCCTGCCGGTGCCATGGCTTGGGGCGCGCGCGGACCGTCTGGCGATCCTGGCCTTGAGCCTGTATGCTTTATTGCCTGTGGTACGAAATACTTATACCGGCATAACCGGCGTTGATGCTCCGGTGCGTGAAGCTGCCATTGGCATGGGACTGACACCGTGGCAGATGCTGTGGCATGTAGAGTTGCCGCTGGCTTCACCAATTATCCTGGCGGGCATCCGTACGGCAACTGTTATTACCGTGGGTGTGGCCACGATTGCTGCGGCCATTGGCGCGGGCGGGCTGGGTGACTTTATTTTTCGCGGCCTCTCCATGGTAGATAACAGCGTTATTTTGGCCGGAGCGATTCCTGCCGCGCTCATGGCGCTCTTCGCCGACCTCTTGCTCGGACTATTACAACGCTCGCTGGTACGGGTGCGGCACTAAGATGGATCGCCGCAACTTTGTTGCCGGAATGGCCCTGCTGCTGGCTGGATGCGGCAGAAAATCCGGGCTTTCCATTGGCTCAAAGAATTTCACTGAACAACTGGTCCTGGGAGAGCTGCTGGCGCAATACCTGGCTCGCTTCACTTCCCTGCGGATTGAGAAGAGGTTTTATCTGGCGGGCACATATATCTGCCAGCAGGCGCTGCTGGCAGGGCGGATTGATATGTATGTGGAGTACACGGGCACTGCTCTGGTGGCGATCCTGAAGCAGCCACCATCGTCAGACCACGCGGCGGTTTTCAACACGGTGAAGAGCCTGTACGCGAGCAAGTTTGGGCTAGAAGTTTTCCCTTCACTCGGGTTCAACAACACCTTTGCCATGGTGGTGCGCGGAGGGGACGCGAAACGGCTGAACTTGAAAACCCTCTCGGATGCTGCAAAAGTCTCGCCGCAACTCCGCCTGGGGGTGGGATACGAGTTCATGGAGCGGGCAGATGGATACAAAGGACTGGTAAGCACGTATGGTCTCAAATTCAAGGAAGCACCGCGCGTAATGGACCTGGGACTGCTCTATCGCGCGCTGGAGAACAATCAAATTGATATGGCAGCAGGATCAAATACTGATGGGCTGATTGCCGCGCTGGATTTGGTGGTCCTTGAGGATGACAAACATTATTTCCCGCCTTATGACGCCGTGCCGATTGTGCGACGAGAAATCTTGCAGCGTCATCCGGAGATTGGACAAGCGCTGCGGCAATTGAGCGGACGAATCACCGCCCAGGAGATGCGGCAGATGAATTACGCCGTGGATGGAGAGAAGAAAGATGCTGTAGCGGTGGTGAAAGACTTCCTGGCCAAGAAGCTGCCTTCATAACGACCATCACCAGCCGGTAACCAGCAGCCGTCATACGCCCTTCAGCCCGCATTGATATCTCAACACGAAGGAGTCCATGGTAAGCAATACAGGCCGAAAAATGGCCCGCCTGGAGGAGAACTCACGAAAGAGTCTCCCCACAAAAAAGAGGCGAGCGCAGCCAAGAATGCAACATGAAACAAGGAGTCAGTTCAGTTTTGTGTGGCCGATTTTTCAACCTGCTTTTCCTCTCCCTCGGCCTTTAGGGTTGAGGAACTCTGGGACGTTTTGCCACTCTGGCCTTCCAGAAATCTGACAATCGATAGAGTGTCATCCGGGCCCAGGCGCGTATTGGGCATTCGTATTTCCTTGTATTGTTTGAAGAGCGATGTTGCCAGCGGATCTTTTTCCGCCAGCAGTTCGTCTGGTTTCTGAATGAAATGCAGAAGCCATAATCGGTCGCGCGAATGAGTGACGTTGGCAAGATCAGGACCGATTTTCACGCCGTGGCCAATGGTGTGACAGGCGGCGCAACGGGTTGCGAAAAGATATTGCCCACGGTCGGCTACATTGAGCGGCGTCGCTTGCGCATAGTTTTTGGGTGCTTCCGTCTTATGGCTATTCCAGCCATCGATCAGGGTGGTGATATTGTTGGCCAGAAACCGCGCGTTGTCAGTAGCGGCATTGCGCAGCCACTGGCCGGTAGGCTCATTACCGATCATCAAATCAACAGTGTGCCCGTCGCGGTTCAGCCCTGGATCGTAGTACAGGCCAAGCTTGTGGGCCACGAGATCAACATCTGCCTTGGTTCCGGTAAGAAACGTCCAGCCTGGGCCAACGTGAAATTTATCTGCATACGCCTTGAGCACTGCGGGAGTGTCATGCTCAGGATCAATGCTGATGGAGTAAAAGAAAACATCTTTTCCCACGCGATCTCCCAAAAGATGTTGCACCTGGAGGAGGCGCGCGGTTTCCAGAGGACATGAGTCCTGGCACTGTGTATAGAAAACGCTGACGAGAACGGTCCTGCCTTTCAGCAGGTCGTCATAAAGATGAACGGTCTTGCCGTCCTGCGTAACAAGCGGGACATTGGGAAAATAATTTGCACCCCAATGCGTTCCGGCTGAAGCAAGAGGGGCCCGAACAAAAGTGAACAGTATGAATAAGGCGAGTGAAGCAATCGCAAGCTGGCATATCCGACGCATGATGAATTTCCTTTTCATTTCAAGTCGTGCAGGAGAGGACCGGGAATTCCAGAAGAATCGCCGCCGATCCTCTCCTTCCCCAAAGAACACTTAGAACGCAGTTGGGAGAATGTCGTCCGGGTCTTCGAACGTCACGCCCTGCGGCTTTGGAATCGGAGTCGGGAGCGCTTTGAGGAACGCGCCACCGGCATCATCAATTTCCCAGCGCAGAAGCATGGCATTGTCTTCATGGACGGTGTTGTGGCAGTGCTCCATGAACATGCCGCCGAAATCGCGGAACTGCATGGTGAGAGTAACGCTGCCGCCCGGACGCAGACGATATACGTCTTTACGGCCTTTCTCCCATGCAGGCACGTTGGATGCTCTGCCGTTGCGGGCAAGGATTTGCCCTTCTTCAAAGTGGATGTGAATCGGATGGTCCCATCCACCACCGCCATTCTGTAGTGTCCAGATTTCGCGCGTGCCAAATTTGGGAGCGGCGGAGATGCGACCGTAATCCGCGTTGAGGGTCGGGCCCTGATTGTCTGTCTTAATGCCCCAGGGACCGAAGAAGGTAGAGACGGGGTCATTGGTAGTTTGATTGCCGCCACTGCCAAACTCAAAGACGCGTTCCCGCGTTACTGGGATATTGGAGAGGTCGGGGTTGGGAATCATGGTAGCCGGCACCTGGCTTACATCAGGCGTCGCTGGATTGCGAACAATGCGGAACTCCAGAAACTTGCCAACGCAGGGATCAGAGGACTTGCCTGCAAGAGCATCGGCCAAGCTCAAGTCCTGGCTAGGCTTTTTCCCATCCTGATGTTCGCAGAGATTCACCATCCAGACTTTGTCGCCGACGTTGTAACGCGAGAAATCGATTACTACGTCATAGCGCTCGGCGATTCCCTGCTCATCAAGCTGAGTAAGCACCACAGGACCCGGCATGAGATTGCCATCGTTAGCAATAAAGATCATTGGTGTGCCATCACTCAACCCCACTTTAAAGAAGCGTGAAACGGCCCCGTTGAGAATGCGGAAACGATACTTGCGGCGCTCAACTTCGAAGAATGGCTTATAGACAAGGTTCACGGTCATTTGATCGCCTAAAAACCCATCGAAATCGAAGATGTCGAAGAAGAGCTGCCCGTCTTGGTCCCAGGCTTTATCGGCGAGCATGAGGTTAACGTCATACTCCTGATTGCCCCAGGACTTGGCTGTACCGCTGGGCAGGCGCAGGTTCACGCCGTCATCCAGTTCTTCATTACCACGATCAAGCGCGCTGTAGATGTTGAACATGCCCGCCATACCCTTGTAGACGTTCTGCGAAGTAAAGCTGAACATGTGGTCATGGAACCAGTGGGTGCTCATGGTCTCGTGCCAATCACCAGCAATCTTGTTGATGCCGCCGTTATCAGCAGGGCCGCCGGCGCGAGGATCAGTGGCATCAGTGTTGATGGCATTGCGGCCAGCAAGCACTACTGGGTAGTGATAATCGTAGAACTCGCCGGGGAAGAAATAAGCACCGGTGAAGCCGTCATTCTCCGCGCCATGATGCCCATTGTGTTCGTGCGTGGAGATAGTGATGCGTCCAAACCCGCCATTCTGAGTGAAGTCAGGCGGAAGCTTGTTGCTCAACCGAAACAGAACAGCATCGCCGCCATAGCGCACCTGCATGAGCTTGGGCGGAAACGTTCCCTGGTAAGTCCAGAAAGCCAGCGGCCCCTGATCAGGAAGGTTGGGATGAAAACGCGGATTGAAAGGGACGGTGGGATCAATGCCGGAGTTGAAGTTTGAGGCAACGCCAGGATTGTAAACCGTGTTGACCTTGGCCCCTTCCATGGTGGCGGAAATGGCCACTTGCGGAGGCAAGAGATCGAACTGCTGGTGCGCCCAGATGGGTCCCGGCGGACGCCCTTCAATCGGACCAAAGCCACCGCCCAAACTTTCCGGAACCGCCTGCGGTGTCTGGTTGGATTCAGCCTGTGGCGCAGGGTTGAGAGATGAAAGCGGGTCTCGCGGCAGGACATCAAACCGCGGCATTGGCTGAGTAAAGGCTTGAACGCCAAACAGCGGGCTCGGTGGCGCGCCGGTAGGAATGTTGCTGCCCCCTTCAGCATAAGCACTGGCAACAAACGGATTCAATCCATGAATCGGTGCTAGCATTCCGCCGGTTGTAATAAGGCCCCATTTGATGAGATCGCGGCGGGACACCTTGCCTTGCGAATAGGCTTTCACGATCTCGCTTCTGTCCTTGCGGGCGTTGATTGCTTCTTTTAGACGTGCTTTGGAAGCATTCTTGGGCAAGTAGATGTAGCTCATTGGCTATGCTCCTTAAGATCTTCAATAAGACAAATCAAACAAAGCTTGCAGACGCGGCTCGGCGAAAAGCTCTTTCCATGCACTCTCGCCAAGGTACAACGTGATATCGTGATACGATATGTGAAAAGCTTTTAAATGCCAAGATATCGTGATACGATACCTGAGCAGAAGTAAGCGTACTCCCGCTTCATTTGGGCAGTCAAGAAAAATCCAGATTAAATTTTCTAATTTTCTCTCGCGGTTCTCCACGTTCACCGACGAGAATGTCGAGGTATAGATGACTGAAGTGGCCAGCCACAACGACCCATTGATGTCAAAGCGAACGAATAAAAAGAAACTCAGCCGCGCCGAATACAAGGCCTTAGCAGAGTTCCGTTATCAGATACGGAGATACTTGCGTCACATGGAAGAAGCAGCGCGGTCTTATGGTTACCATCCCCAGCAATACCAGTTACTTCTTGCGATTGAAGGCCTGCCCGACGGTAAAGTTCCTACTATTAAGACCCTCGCAGAACGTATGCAACTAAACCACAACTCGACGGTTGAGTTGGTTGATCGTTGTGAAAAACGAGGACTTCTGCAACGAACGCACGATGGCATTAATCGCCGCGAGGTAACTCTTGCCGCTACTACTGCCGGAATCCGTATGATGGAAGACCAGGCTAGTGCTTCCCGAGCTGAGTTGCGAGAGATCGGCCCTGTCCTGTTTACCTCATTGCAGCGTCTGATGGAAGAGGCGCCGCTCGATGTGCGTGCAAAGGTAAAACTCGGCACAGATGGCAATCACCAAAAGAAAGTTAAGCGCTAAAGACGGAATGCTAGCGGGTCGGCACCATTGCACCCATTGAGGTGGTGTCCGATCATGGCGTTTTCCTGAGCGGAAGATTCCCTGAACCGTGCAATTACTTTCGGAGTGCCAAAATACATTCCGATGTGGATTGTTATGCCCTGCTAAGCCGCAACCGTCTCATCACCTTGTACGGCAACCTGGGATTCCAGTTTGTCAGTGCTAAGCAGTGGCCACCCCCGCCGGAGTACATATTCAAGCCACGCACCGGCGAATTGCGATGTAATCACAGCGACAAGCACAAGAGCTGTATAGAATTTGGCATTGATGATCCCGGCATCGAAGGCAACGCTTGCCAGCACGATTCCCGGGCCTCCACGCGCATTTGTCGTGAGCGCCAAATTGATGAGATCAAGACCGCGAAAGCCAGCAAACCGGCCCGCAAGAGAAACGGACAGAATTTTGACGACACACGTTCCAACCAGGAAAAGAACCAACAGCTGCCATGAAAACGCCTTTACTAAATCGAGCTTTAGACCCACGATGGCAAAATAGACCGGAATAAAAAATGCAAAGGACACTTTTCCGATTGCGTCCAGTGCGTCCGCAAACAAGCGACGCTTCTTGTGGACGACTGCGAAAGCGGCAAGAAACGCTGCGAATACAAGATTGACGTCCAGCGCGCCTGCAATGACGCAATAGGCAAACAATACTGAGAGCGCATAACCTACGGGCGAGTGCCGGGCGAGCACATTGAATTTCGACTTGTTAAACCTCTTTACAATTCTGGGCAGGAGTGTGAGGCCAAGCACGAAGAACCCTACTGTAGCGAGCAGATGGTACGCCATCTTGCTGGGGTGTAACACTGCCGTCCCGGCCACTGCAGTAGCGACGGCCAAAGCCGCCCACAGAACAATGTCTTCAAGAACAGCAACTCCCAGCACAAGGCGCGCGAACCGCGTGTGCAAAATCTTTAGATCAGCAAATATCTTGGAAATCACCGGAACAGATGTCACCGCCACGGCGACTGCCAGAATGATGACCAATGACAGCTTGTTTCCCTTTGGACCTGCAATGGCTGGGCCAACCAACATGGGGCCGAACACCAGCCCCAAGATAAACGGGATTCCCGTCCCAACAATCGTCAGCCAACCAACTTCCCTTCTTTCCTCACGATTGAACAACTGCTTTGTCTCAGCACCGGAAAGAAACATGAGAAGCAACAAACCCATCCAATAAACGAAACTCAAAATTGGCGCATGCTGTTTTGATAATTCAGGAAGTGACAGCGATCCGATGTGGAGCCGTCCCAACACTGCCGGACCAAGAACGATGCCTGCCAGGATTTCGCCAATGACTTTTGGCTGGCGGAGCTTAACGAATATGTACCCCAGGAGCTGGGCAAGTCCTACCAGGAGTAACAGAAGAAAAAGAACACTGGTCAGGTCAGAGTTCGACATGTATGTAGTGATGCCGAGAAGCTCCTGCCCGTTGTAAATCGTTGAATGATTCCTATGAATAGATTTTCATTAAATCTATTAAGAAGCCGAGCAGAAATCGCGGCCCTAGTTTATGAAATCGGCCCCTGTTTTACATGGGACATTTCGCAATCCTGCTACCCTGATTGCGTTTTCATCTAGCGTTATGTGCGTGGCGCTGCTGGGCAATCCTGAGTTCCTTTGTGCGGCTTCTTATCGGCTTTTTGATCGCCGATTTTTCAATCGCGTGGAGAGAAATTGACTGATGTCCCCAAAGGCCGCTCGATGATGTTGCGCAAGTGGGATCGACACCTGATTGCCAACCGCCTGCCGGTGATGCAGCCAAACGGCAGCCAGTTTTCTCGCCTGTCGCCGTAACTGATTGAAATGTTGGAGGCGCGGGTCGGAATCGAACCGACGCATAAAGGTTTTGCAGACCTCTCCCTTACCACTTGGGTACCGCGCCCTTGTCCTTGGGTGCCGCCTCTGCTGCCATGAGAGCATAAACCCTCGCCGGTGCGAGGGACAATAGCAAGCAAAATTAATGGAGCGGGAGACGGGAGTTGAACCCGCGACTTCGACCTTGGCAAGGTCGCACTCTACCACTGAGTTACTCCCGCTCAGAGGCTAAAAGCATTATATCGTGTTTTTTAGGAGTTCCAAAGCTGAACGGAATCCGCGAACAAAATTCTGAGCATGGAGCAGTGTATGGCATGAGCAGACTTCGCCTCACCCACCGCTCTCAATTCATCATCATCAAACTAAAAACTAAGGCCGATATTCGATTACTAAGAACCCAGGAACCCTGACGCGCTCCATAACAAGGCGCGCTGCCACATTCTTTTTTGTCTTTACTTCGCTTTTAACGCCTTACCCACTGCGGATCTTCCTCCGCGGTCACAATCGATCCATCGCGCATGTGAATAATGCGGTCACCGATCTCCGCCGCCTGCGGGTTATGCGTAATCATAAGCACAGTCTGGCCGAATTGCTGATTCGCCTCGCGCAGCATTTTGAGCACAATCTCAGAGTTGCTGGAATCAAGGTTTCCAGTAGGCTCATCCGCCAGCACAATGGACGGACTGTTCACCAGAGCACGCGCCAACGCCACACGCTGCTGCTCACCGCCAGACATTTCTGCCGGACGATGATCCAGCCTCCCCGCGATCCCCAACATTCCGGTCACACGCTCAAAAAGCGCCTTGTCCATGCCCCCATTGCCGGCAATTTCACGCGCAATCTCAATATTGCCCTGGGCGCTCAACGTGGGCAGCAGGTTAAACTTCTGGAAGACAAAGCCGATCTTCTGCTTGCGCATCGCTGTCCGCTGCGCGTCACTGAGTTGCGCAAAATCGGCGCCATCAATCAGCACGCGTCCAGAGGTGGCGCGCGCAAGCCCGCCCAGAATATAAAACAGCGTGGACTTTCCGCTCCCAGAAGGGCCAACAATGCTGACAAACTCGCCCTTCTCCACGGTAAAGCTCACGCCGCGCAGCGCGGAGACATTGAGCCTGCCGCTGCGGTAAACCTTGGTGACGTTTTCAACTTGGATGATGGCAGCCACGAGTCACTTTGATATTACCAGAGCGGCCGCAATGAACTACCGGGTCAAAGAGCGGCAAAGTGCGACATGGGCTTATCTTGTCGCTTGCTCCAAACCGCTGTGCCTTTACCGATCTCGTATTTTCTTCTGCGTTTCACGCGATCGGCTCGGCATATCCATCCTCACCCATTATCGTTTTGAAAGATCCTTCGTTCGCGATCCAAGCCGCTTAGCTCTGCGATATTTTGACGTCCCTGTGCGATTCGGCCCAGCGGCTCAGTCCTCGTCGATTTACTTGAACCTTCGCCGCTCCAACCACCTTTAGCTGGCAACCGGCATCCGTACCGCCTCCGGCGCTTGTGCGCGCTTGGGGCCACGCTTCTTCACCAGCATAATGCGGATACGCTCCAGCAGCTCAATGGGAGCATGCATTCCCTTGGGCAGGAAGACATCGGCGTGCATGTCTTTGTCATAGACGCGGATCTTACCGGAAAAGATAATGGCGGGAGTGGTGGCGGAGATCTCTTTGATTTTCTGCACCAGGGTGGCACCATCCAGGCCGGGCATTTGCAGATCGCTCAGCACCAGGTCCACTCCGCCTTGCTTAAATATCTCCAAGGCGTGATTTCCATTGGTGCAAGTCAGCACGCGATACCCACGCGTCTCCAGCATCAGTTTGCGAATGGAAAGGGCCTGCTCATTGTCGTCCACACACAGAATCGTTCTTTTTGGTCTCATCTGGTCTCCCCCCGGAGAAGTTTTGCGCATGGCGGACCGCCGCAGACCGCCTGTTTTGAATTTTTAGCTGGGTTGATAATCTCTTGGTTCGATAACGTGAAAGGAATCTTAGGCGTTTGACAGCAAGGCTGTAAAGTATCCAAAACGCCAACAAGTGGAAAACTCTGTGGAAGACTTCATCCGGCGCAAATTCACTGCCGGAAAGAGACGCATAATCAACTGCTTACTGAATCACGCGAATTACAAAAAAACTTCTCCGCGCACCACTTCCACGGCATGTCCGCCCACGCGAACGTTAACAATCTTGTCACCCTGGCGTGAAGCGCTAAAGAAAATCCGGCTGCGCCGCTTCATCTCCACGCCTTGCTCCAGCAAAAACTGCTGGTCAGCAGCAACCACGCCGTACTTTACCGCCCAGGCCGCGCACGGCCCGGCAGCGGAGCCGGTGGCAGGATCTTCTCCGTTGTAAAAAATCATCCGCGTCTGCAAGCGGGCATCAGGGTTCCCTGCCTCGCGGGCGATAAAGTAAAAAAACTTCCCATCACTCTTTTCCAGAAAGCTCTGCATGTTGCCCCAGGTTGGAGAGAGTCCCTGCAAAACAGAGAGCGAGCGCAGCGGCACCATAATGAATGCATTACCGGTGCTTACCGTCTGGATTGGAACGTCAGCGGCGATATCGTCAATGGCAAGGCCAACGGCGCGGGCCACGTCTTCACGTGAATGCGTCTGGCCAAATTCAGGATCGCGCTGGGTCATCACGCCAAAGGGCAGGTCGTCGCGGGTGGAAAAGCGCACCGGGATCTTACCCACGTTGAGATCGAGCGCAATCTCGTCCTGGCCATGCTTGCCGTCAGTGCGTAGGACCATTGCCGTCCCTAATGTCGGGTGCCCGGCAAAAGGCAGCTCTTCATTCACCGTGAAAATGCGGACACGCACGCCGCGCTCACGCTCGGTGGCGGCATCACCGGGCAGAATGAAGGTGGTCTCAGAAAGATTCATCTCTCGGGCCAGCGCCTGCATCTCGGTGTCACTCAGGCCACGCGCGTCAGTAAAGACGGCAAGCTGGTTCCCTTCCAGCGGAACTGAAGTAAAGACATCAACCTGCACGAAAGGCAAACGATGCTTGTTATTTGACGAGAAGCTCATGTTCTATCCTCAAATTCAGTTTTTCAATTTCCAATCTTTGGCAATTTTGGCAGTCTTGGCAATTGTCAACGTTCGCATTAAAGTTTATTTCAACCATGAAGGCTTTCCGCAACTTGCTCCGTCGCACCCCGTTTTACGGCGCTTACAAAGCGCTCGGCCACTATCCTGACTACTGGTACTGGCAATTGCGCGGCCGGCCTATACGCTCTCCCCATCTTCTCAAGCAGCGCACCGTTCGGGGGTACGCGGAGCGCTACGGGCTGCGCGTGCTCGTGGAGACCGGCACCTACTATGGCGAGATGGTCGCCGCCATGAAGAACCGTTTTGCGGAAATCTACTCCGTGGAATTCGATTCAGCTCTGGCCCAGCGCGCCGCAAAAAAGTTTGCCCGCTCGCCGCACATCCATATTCTTGAAGGTGACAGCCAGATTGCCGTGCCTGAGCTATTATCGTCATTGAAACAGCCGGCGCTCTTCTGGCTTGACGCTGGCTATTACGGCTGGGCCGGACTGCACGGTGACAAGCAGCGCCTCACCGTGGAACTGGAAGCCATTCTGCGCGACTCGCGCTTCCGCCATGTCATCCTCATGGACGATGCTCGCGGCCTCAACGGCCAGAATGGCGCTCCGACCGTGGATGAACTGAAAAGACGGATTGAAGCGGAGTTCCCGGGACGAAGCGTTGAAGTGAAGTATGACATTCTAAGGATTACGCCGAACTAATCCCGATTACAGTAAATTCTGAGTTACAATCCATGCGCACATGCGCCGCCTCTTTGCTTTTCTTCGCTTCGCGCTCTTTGTGATTCTGTTCCTCGCTCTCGGCGAAGCACTCAATCGTGTTCTGCCGCTGATTCACTTTCCTGACCGCTCCTTCACCTGGCCAAGTATCCTCGCCAACGAACTTCTCGATTTTGCGCTCGTCCTCTTCATCGCCTGGATACTCTCACTTGTTTTCCGCGAACGCTTTTCCACCTATGGGCTGCCGGTCGTGCCGGATGCTGGCCGTCTCTTGTTGAAAGGCGCAGTCTGGGGATTCATTCCTTCCGCTCTCATTCTGGTCCCGATTTCCGCCGCAAGAGCATGCTCCTTCCACGGATTCGCTTTACCGATGGGACAACTGATCTTCTATGCAGTGGTCTGGGCCGTCGCCATGCTTGCCATTGGATTTGCGGAAGAGTTCATGTTCCGTGGCTATTCACTAAAGACGCTGTCCGAAGCGGTTGGCTTCTGGCCTGCTGCAATTTTCCTCTCGTCAATCTTTGGTCTCGTCCATTTCTTCTTTAAGCCACAAGAAGACTGGATCGATCCTCTCAGCATCGCTCTTTATGGGGTCTTCTGGGCGCTCACTCTCAGACGCACCGGTAGCTTGTGGTTTGCCGTCGGATTTCACGCTGCTTCAGACTACGCGGACATGATCGTTTTCGCCGAACCCAACACAGGTAATCATGGCCAGCCGATACCAGGGCATCTGCTCGACATTCACTACCACGGCCCAGATTGGCTAACGGGAGGCCCTCGAGGCACGGAAGCCAGCCTTCTTGTTTTCGTTGTTCTTGCAGGATTGTTCTATTTCTTCAACCGTCAATATCCTTCTGCGCAGCGCCAGCCACGTACCGCCGCCAAAGTCCAGGCTGGCTAAATGGAAACCAAAGGATACGTTGAAACAAGTTTCTGAATAGAAGCAATATGCCGCCCTCTCCGGCAAATTCACGTTGTTTTGGCATCGCTCCGTTCTGATCTGGGCAAGTGGGTTGTAAAAGCCAAAATTGTTGCCACCCGATCGCAGGAGGCAATCGAAACAGGCCGTCGCCTCATAGATTCTGAATCAATTTTGGCTCGGCGTCGCGAGATAGCCAAGAAACCAAGCTAAATTGACGTGGAAGGTTGATGTCGAATTTTCTGGATGAAGGTTCGATATTCTTGCAACCAGTAATAATGGAATTGCGACCGAAATGGCCCCCGTGCGCATCAAAAAAGCAGATCTCAAAGATGCTAAGCCATGGAGGCCACGATGCCCCAAACCGCTTCCACCCCGCCTCCCGTCAACGGAGTTCTGGAAACATCGTTGTACGTTGCCAGTGCAGCGCGCTCGGCTGAGTTCTATCGTCGTGTGTTTGGGTTTGAGCCACTGGAACCTGATCTCCCTTTGAATGACGAGACACGCCTGTGCCCCATGCGCGCGGGTGATCGGAGCGTGCTCCTGCTCTTTAAAAAAGGCGCTACGCCTGACACGGATGCAACGGGCGCAATTCACATTGCTTTTGGGATCGCCCGTTCTGATCTGGGCAAGTGGGAAGCTTGGCTGACACAGCAGGGTATCGCAATTGAGATGCGAAAGACCTGGAAGTATGG
>Ga0070741_10012285_pt1 | contig 15526 bp, 16 predicted proteins | sample Coa_R1_4_FD_66440 | JGI IMG/M metagenome (GOLD analysis project Ga0070741, IMG submission 66440) | Surface soil microbial communities from Centralia Pennsylvania, which are recovering from an underground coalmine fire - Coalmine... | ecosystem: Environmental > Terrestrial > Soil > Unclassified ... | reverse complement strand
GAGGCGGCCGCCGGCGCGCCCGGCGAGATCGTCGCCTACCAGGCCGACGTAACGGATGGCCCGGCCGCCCGCCGCGTCGTCGCCGACGCGCTGGGACGCTGGGGGCACCTGGACGGCCTGGTGACCTGTGCGGGCGTGGTGGGGCGCGCGCCGGTCGTGGAGATGACGCTGTCCGAGTGGAACCGCGTGCTCGGCGTACACCTGCGGGGCACGTTCGTCTACTGCCAGGCCGTCGTGCCGGCGCTGCTGGAGCGCGGGCGTGGAGCGATCGTGGTCATCTCGTCGAACCTGGCCTACGAAGGGGCGCCGGGCGCGACCCACTATGCCACCGCCAAGGGCGCCATCGAGAGCCTGATGCGGTCGCTGGCGTTGGAGCTGGCGCCCCAGGCGATCCGCGTCAACGCGCTGGCCCCCGGGCCAACGGAGACCCCGCTCTGGCGCGGCAGCGCGAGCGAAGCCGAGCTAGCGGCGCGGCGCATCGAGCGCGCCGCTCACCAGCCGCTCGGCCGCCTCGGCACGCCGAACGACCAGGCCGCGGCGATCGCCTACCTGCTGTCCGACGAGGCCGCCTTCGTGACGGGTCAAGTCCTGCACGTCAACGGCGGCTGCATCATGCCGTAGGATGGCCCACTCCTACATATTCGGCGTGTCGTGCGCCGAGACGCCTTCCCCCTGAGCGGCGGTTCCGCGTGTGCTAGAGCTGGTCTGAGAGCCCGTCCCGCCGCTCGCGCCCGCGCCCGCGGTTTGCCGCGCCGACCGTTCGATGTTCTGGGCCGCCTGCTGAACGCTCAGACCGTGGTTGCTCGCCGCCCGCTGCAGGTCCTCCATCGTGATGTCGCCGGTCTTGTGCCGCTCGTGGACGTGGCCGCAGCCGCAGGACATACACATGGCGCCACTCTCCCGCTGGTGTGTGTCACTCTGGCGAGTGCGCTGCCAGCGCCGCACGAGTCGTGCCACCCGGGAGGGTACAGCCTGTCGCCGTTCTGGCTATCATGGAGTCATGCGAGTCCTCTTCTGTAGCGAGTCTTTCCCCGCCGCGCCCCGCGTGCTCCAGTCCCGCCTGCCCGAGGACGAGGTCGTGACCTGCCCCGCCGATGCCGTATGGGACGCGCTGGCCGGCGTCGACGTGGTGATCCCGGCCATGGTGTGCATCGACGCCGCGACGATGGACGCGGGCCGCTTCCGGCTCATCCAGCAGTGGGGGGCGGGCCTGGAAGGCGTGGACGTGCCCGCCGCCCGCGAGCGGGGCATCTGGGTCGCCAACGTGCCCAGCCACGTCACGCCCAACGCCGTGGCGGTGGCCGAGCTGGCGCTGCTGCTGATCCTGGCGCTCCTGCGCCATCTTCCGCAGGCGCAGGCCAACGTCCGGGCAGGGCTTCTGGGGGAGCCGATGGGGCAGTCGCTGGCGGGGCGCACCGTCTGCCTCGTCGGAGTCGGCGGCGTAGGCGGCGCGCTGGGGCGGCGCCTGCAGCCGTTCGGGGTCGAGCTGATCGGCGTGGGCCGGCGGCCGGCCGGTCCCCACCTGGCCGAGCTGGGCCTGGCTCGCTACTACCAGCTCGGCGAGCTGCACGCGGCGCTGGCGGCAGCGGACGTGGTGGTGCTCTGCCTGCCGCTGGTGCCCGAGACGCGCGGCCTGATCGACGCCGCGGCCCTGGCTTGCCTGAAGCCCACGGCCTACCTGGTCAACGTCGCACGCGGCCCCTTGATCGACTACGACGCGCTACGAGCGGCCCTCGCGGCCGGTCGCCTGGCCGGCGCCGGCCTCGACGTGTACTGGCAGGAGCCGTTCCCGCCCGACGACCCGCTGCTCCGCTACAACGTGATCGCCACGCCGCACATGGGCGGCATCACCGACCAAGCCTACGCCGGAATCGCCGACGCGATTGCCGCGAACGTCGAGCGCTTGCGACGGGGCGAGCCGCCGCTCTATCGCGCCTGGTAAGTAGCATCCGGCTCGACATGCCGCCTGAGTCTACCAGGTCTGGCCGCGGAGCACCGCGGCGTCGAGGTCGTCGAAATACTGCTTGCGCAAGACCAGGCTCATCGCCACCGCGCGACGCGCGCGCATCTGGCTCTCCTCGGTCGTGGCCAGGCGGGCGAGCACCGACTCGGGGAAGCTGCCGTGCTCCTGCTCCTCGGCGTGGATCTCCCGGTAGGGCTCCTTGAGCCACTCCGGCACATCCGGCGCCTCGAGCATCCTGCCGATCAAGTAGTCGGCCACGGCCTCGCCGGCCAGCGAGAAAGCCGCCACGCGCTCGACCGTGTCTTCGAGCGCCTCGAAGGCGCCGAACATGGCGATCTGGCCCGGCGGCGGCTGGTAGTCGAAGGGGTCGCCGCCCAGCGCCCGAATGCGGGCGGCCAGGAGCTGCGAGTGGCGCCCCTCCTCGCCGACGGCCTCCATGAAGTGGAGCTTGACCTCAAGGTCCGAGAAGCCCTTGAGGTAGCGGCCGAACACCTCGCCGGCGCGGATCTCGTTGTAGTAGCGGCTCTTCATGACGTGCAGCCGCTGGGCGTCGGAGGCCAGCCCGATGTAGCTATAGGCCGGCGGCTTGGCGTCGAGCGTCTTGCAGAAGGCGTGGACCTGGGCGACCAGCTCCTCGGCCAGCGCCCGCGGTGGAATCAAGGTCGTGGCCATCGCGCACCATCCCTCTCTAGCCACTGTCGTGTGGCTCCAGCGTACGGCAGCTACCAGGCCGCTCGCAAGCGGCCGGATGGGCCGGGCTTTTTCCAAGCGCCGGGGCGGCGGCCGCGTCGCGCCCAGCGCGTTGCGTCGCCCTCGCCGGTCGCGGAGCCCGGCCGCTGCCGCGCATTCCTCCGAGCGCTGGGGCCGCTACAGAGTAGCGGGAGCGGAGGCTCGGGTCGCGGAACGATACGGTATTGCGAACCGCGGGCCGCGGGTGGCGCTAGCAGGCGCCAGAGCAACTGACGGGAGCCTGGCCTGCCAGCGCCTCCCGGAGGACGCTGAGTAGCTGCGCGCGAGTGCAGGGCATCGGTAGATGCGGCGCTGCCTCACCTGTGAGGGCGGGCTCGGGCTCCGGGGCCGTCTTCGGTCTGGCAAACAGCACGACTCGGGTGGCAGTGTGGTGTCGCCCCATGTTGAGAGCGCGAGCCAGCTCCACGCCGGTCCACCCTGGCAGGGCGACGGCCAACAGCGCGACGGCCGGGGGACGCTGCTGGATCATCTGCCAGGCTTGGTCCCCGTCTGCCGCTTCCAGGACCGTGTAACCCGCGGTCTCGATCATCCCACGCAACAGGCGGCGCAGGCGAGGATCGGCCTCGGCAATCAGGATCGTGACCGGCTCGGCGGTGCTCCGCCGTACCGCTCGCAGCCGGGCAGTGTCTCCGCCCGGCGCGGGGGCGGCGGCTGTTCCCAGCGCGGGCACCATCCGAATCCGCGAGGCCGTGGGGCCATTCGCCGATCGCAACTGGACCTCGCCCGCGTCGACGGCTCGCCAGAACGCCCCGACGGTGCCATCTACGTGGGTGACTCGCCACGCGCGATAGGCTCGCTCAGCCGTATCGCTGGTGTCCGCATCCGGGGGGCGACGCGGCCCCCAGGGCGCCTGGTTGAACACGTGTTTCCCCTGTACCAGCCGGCTGGGCGCTCCGCGCGCCTTGCGGAGCCAATCCAGGTGCTGGCTGAGTGATCATTAGACTAGCCATCGCACACGATCTAGCTGACGCGGAAGGTCCCGAGCCGGGCAGGATCTGGCCAGCACAGCCGTTGCGAGGAGCCGACTGGTCGTCGGCCACGGCGAGCACGCTCGTGCTCAGGTACTTTCCACGATAGTGGGGATGACCGTGAGGCGTGACTGCCAGATGGCATCTGTCATCTGGCATCACTTCCCAAGTTCCAGGATGCCAACAGATCCTGTCGCGCAGCAATCGCACACGTGGGGGAGAATCGACTCCGCCGCACTCGTCAGGAGTGAGCACGGAGCGCCATGCCCGTTTAGGGCGCAGAACCAGGATGGTAACCGTTCAGCTCCCGTAAGCGTTCACCTGCGCATTAAGGGGATTGGGTGGCGGCGGGCGACAGCGGTGACACCACGTAGATCTGATCGAGCACTTTCAGCATGAGGGCATTGGCCGTCGGCCTTTCGTCGAGCGATACGGTCAGATTGGTCCATACCACGAGTGTCATCTGGCTGGCGGGGTCGTGACCCATGAACGAGTTGAAGCCAGGGGTCTCGCCGCCGTGGAAATAGATCGTGCTCGGTCCCCAGCGCACTTGGGTGATGCCGTACCCGTATTGCTGGCCGTCGGGCTTACTCGAGTCCTCGGGCCGCACACTTTCGAGCCAGCGGCGCTGATACGTGGCGTCGAGCATGCGGCCAGTAACCAGGGCCTGGGTCCAGGTGGCGAGATCGTTGGCGGTGGAAATGGCGCCGCCGGCCGCCGTGGCAAAGGAATGGTTCAGGCCCGTGTAATCGGTGGGTAGGAGGGTGCCGGCCCGGGCCACGGCTTGCAGCTCGGGCGAGTACGGCGGCGTGCCCACCAGGGCAACCGAGGAGCTGCCATACAGGTAGCCGTGCGAGTAGGGCTCGGGGATGGTGTTCGAGGTGCTGGCGGGGAGCAGCGTGTGCTGTAGACCCAGCGGCCCGAACAACCGATCCTGCATGGCCTGGGCCAGCGGCCTGCCATCGACCTGCTCGGCGACGAGACCGAGTAGCGCGTAGTTAGTGTTGCAGTATTCGAAGGCCGTACCGGGCGGGAAGTTGGGCGGGCGCGCGAACGCGATGGCTAGTAGTTCCTGCGGGGTCCACACCTTGGTCGGGTCCTGGTCGAGGCTCGCCGCAAGTTCGGGGACCTCGGTGTAGTTGTACAGGCCGCTGCGCATCTCCAGCAGCTCGGCGAGGGTGATATTGTCGCCGTTGGGCACGCCCGAGACGTACTGCGACACCGGATCGCTGAAATTGAGCTTGCCTTCCTGGGCTAGTTGCATGATGACCGCGGCCGTCATCGTCTTGGTGTTCGAGGCGATCCGGAAATGGGTGTCAGCGCGGGGCGGGCTAGTCGTGCCCAATTCTGTGGTGCCGTAGGTGACCGTGAACGCGCCTTGGGGTGTGCGCAGCAACACCACCGCGCCGGGGACCAGGTTCTCCTGGGCAAACGTGGCCACGGTAGCTTCCAGTGCGCTCTGGTCGATCGGCTTGAGCGCCGACGTGCTGGCCGTGGAGTTGGGAACTGCAGTCACGCTGGCCCCCGGTGACGCGGTTGGCGTTGCGGCAGTCTGTGCTGCGCGGGTGGGCACCGTCGAGCACCCGGCGAGCAGAAGGGTAGCGCCGATCACGATGCTTGTGGCCCGGCGTTGACCTGGGTGTGACCACCAGCGCGGCGACCCGATAAATGTTTGCACGGTCATTCCTTCTGCCAGCGGTAGGTTACGGTTGGCCGTCCCGACGTGGCGGGTGAGTGCTCAGCGAAGGCAACAAGCTAGCCGTGTCCTTCTACGGCCTGCAGCAGGCGGCCAGTTCGTACCAAGTGTCACGGTCGCGCACGCCCGCGACCACTTGCCGGATTGCTTCGCTCACCAGCGCTGGCTGGTCCTGGTGGATGTTGTGCCCGCTCTGGCGGGCGATGCTGAACCGGGCGTTGGGGACCAGCGTCGACAGGTTCCGCTCCCTGTCGAGCATGATCTCCTCCATCGCCTCGCCGGGCCAATCCGGGAACGGTGCGGCAAATGGGAGGCCGTGGGCGAGGACGGCCAGCGGCATCGGACGAAGCGGTGTGGCGGCCGCTGTCTGCCGCATCTGAGCGACGATGGCGAGCGAATCAAGCAGTTCAAAAACGTGGCCTCCCCCGCGGCCACCAGGAAGTGTACTAGCGGCCGTCCTTGCTGTGGGCACGATGCTACGCTCGTGCACTTCCTCGATCGGCAGCAGGGCCCGGCAGGCCCCGCGGTGTCCGGGCTGCCCGCCGCGCTTCCGGCCCGTCGGTGGCGGACGGCGCTTTGCAACGGCTTGAGGTGGATCCGACGAGGGCGGACGCGACGAATTGGCCGAAGTCTGGCCCAGGCGGGCTTCCAGCTCGCGGACCCACTCGTGCAGCACGGCGTTCTCCGCCCGCAGGGCCCCGTTCTCCGTGCGCAGCGCGGCGGTCTCCTGGCGGCGCCACCAGCTCCTCCAGCAGAGGAGCCTGCGGCAGCATCATCACGCTCATGCCGCGGTTGTGACCCGTCGCGGCTCGCGGGGCAAGCCCGCCGCGACGGCGTCTGCAGGCGGGCCTGAACGCTTACCCAGGATGATCGGCAGTGCGCTAGAGCCGAGGCGTAGTCACTCTACTGAAGATGAACCGGCGAGCGGGCAAGCGATCGGGCGCACGTGTATCGCTCGTGGCCCTCGGCCCTGCAGGTCACGCTCCAGAGTGTAGGTGACCGCTTGGCCCTCCACTAGCTCGTTGAAGCGCACGCCCTCGACCGTGAGCGCCTGAAACATGAGCGGGACTCCGCCGGACGTCGGTCGTACGTACCCCAGCCGCCGGTCAGGACTCAACCGCGTGATGGTCCCCGATAACATGCGAACTCCCCCGGTGGTCCGCGCTGCGATCCGCTCGTTACCGGCCGAACCGGCGCTTGAGCACGCCACGCCAACCGCTCCCTGCGTAGGCCGCCTCAGCAGCGCGACGAGCCGCGGTTTCCTGCTCACTGGCAGTGAGCGGCAGGTTCGATCCGACGACATTGTGGGCATACACGAAGCCGTTGGTCCCGTTCGGCAACCGTATCTGATAGAACTCGCCGTCGGTTCCCAGGACCGAGAAGGCATCGCCTCGTGCCAGTTCTCCTATCTCGCTGGCGCGCGTGTCGGGCCGCTCGAAGACCTTGGCCGATGTGTAGCGCAATTGGACGTTTCCGGGTGCCGGCTGGTCTGCGCTCATCAGCGTCCTTGCCTTCCTTGCGAGGACCTGCCGCGATCTCAGCACCATCCGCCAGGTCTACTGCGGCCCGGCGAGCGCCGACTACTGCTGACCCGTGCCTGAGCCTCCTGCTGCTTGGGCATCACTCCGCAGCCAGACCAGTTCGCTCCCGGCGACGACCGTCGGGCATCGGACTCGAGTAAGGAGCACCACTGGAGTACAGCGCGGAGCGCGCGTCGCCTGCTCCGGCGCTAGCACAAGGTTTGCTGGCCTTGCGCGTTCATGCAGGTGTTGAGCCCCGTGCCAGTGCCGTAACCGTAGGACGAGCTAGGGTATCCACCGTAGCCAGCGGCAGTGCTACCGTAGCCGGCGTAGCCGTAAGGTGACGCGCCGTAGCTACTGTAGCTGTACGGAGACCCGCCGTAGCTGCTGTAGCCGTAAGGAGAGGTGCTGTAGCCATAGGATGGCGTACCGTAGCCATAGCTGCCGTACAGCGAGGGAGTCCCGTACCCACCATACGAGCTATAGCCACCATAGCCAGCGTACGGCGACATGCCATATCCGCCGTACAGGGACCCGGCGCCATAGCCGCCGTATGGCGACGCGCCGTACCCACCGTACGGGGACGCCATGCCATAGGAGAGGGTACCGTAACCCGCGTAGGGGCTGTTGTAGCCGCCGTACCCGTAGGTCGACCCGCCGTAACTCCCGTAGGCATATGGCGATGCGCCGAAGCCTCCGTAGCCCGTAGGGTAGTAGGGTGTCGTGCCATAGCCGGTCGTGGCCCCTCCGCTGTACGGGGCCGTGTACTGGGCGTGGACAGCCGGAGCAGCCGCCAAGCCTGCGGTGACTAGGAGCGCGGCGCCGAGAATTGCTACTCGCACAGGGTCCTCCCCTTTCCCAATAGCAAGGCCCTTCAAGCCATCAAAGCTTGAAGGGCCCTCGGCTGACGCCGCTGGATCAACAAGTTTTACGGCACAGAGGTCACTTGCGATTGACGCACTATATCAGACTCGATGCCCCACCGCTAGGCGGGCCGGTGATCACAGAGTCGAGTACCCGGAAGCATCTCCGAAGCGAACCCACGTCGGCATCGACCAGATCGGCGGATCACACACGCGGCTTTCACTCCTCGACCACGCGCACGTACCGCGCGCGCAGACCTCTCCGCAGGTCCACAGCCAGCTCGAAGTCCACAAGGTAGCCGACTCGGAGTTGGTCAAAGCTGCATCCAACGAGGTCCTCGGCATTGAAGCCGATCTCGGCGCCGCCGAACTGGAGACGCACGAGGCGGCCGTAGCCGCGATCCAGTCGCACCCGCGAGATGGCGCCGCGTTCCATATGGTTGGCCCCCCTTCAAAAGCAAGGGCCCCTCAAGCCACCAAGAGCTTGAAGGGCCCGCGGCGGGTGCCGCTGGTACTGCAAGTTTGGATGTCCTGTGACCGCTTGCGCGTGGGGTACTATAGCACACTAGTGACAATTGTTCAGGGAATATGGATCGCCTCCCCTCGCACGCGGTGGCCACTGGGGCGAGTGATACACGTCACCACGTGAACACGAACACGCCGATTCCGTGTGCTAGCTCACCGCAGGACCTGCCTCCGCCCGGTTAAGCTGTCAATGTCAGGCGGGTCCTCTCCCAGCAGCGAGCTGGGAGCAACAAATCAAGTCCCGCCGCCGACAGAAGGAGCGACAACGATGCAGTTCTTCTCGATCAAGCGGGCGGTGGTGACTCTGGGCGCGGTGGCGGCTCTTGCCGTGGGTACGGGTGCGCTCCCCGTGATGACCGGCGGCACCCCGACCGCGCAGGCGGCCGAGCTGGCGCAGCCCGACGCGCATCATCGTGATGGCTTTCATGGCCAGCGGTTCTTTGCCCGCCACGGCTTCCATCATCGCTACTGGGGCTGGGGCTACCACCGCTTCTATCCCGCCTACTACGTGATCTACAATTACGAGCCCGTGAGCGTCTGCGACACCTACTACTTCGACGACGGCGTCTGGTACTGCTTCACCGGCTACTAATCCTTCCCTTCCTCTCCTCCTGACGGGACAGAGCCACCGGAGCGCTCCGGTGGCTCTGTCCTATTTCTCCTGCCCGTCCGGCTCCGCCTCCTCCGGTGAAGCTGATCTCGGCTCCCGAACCCGCGCGAGCGCTGCCAACACGTCCAGCGCGCCCGCGACGGGAGCTTTCTGATGACCATCGCTCGTGAGGAGTGCGACAATGGGCCAGCGATCCCAATTGGGCAGGAGGCCAGATGGCGACCAGCAAGCGGCGCATTGCCGCTCTTCTCTTGAGCAGCGGACTACTGGTTCTGACGGCGGCCTGCGCCGCCGGCCCGGGGGCTGGCTCGCCGCCGCCCGCCGCGCCGAGCGCTGGGAGCGACCGAGTCGCGTCGCCCGGCGCCCCTTCGGCCGCGCCGAGCGCGGCACCGTCCCTCGAGCGAGCTAAGCTCGCCTTCACGGCGATCTCGGCCGTGCAGTCTCCGTTCTGGATCGCTTACGAGGCCGGGTACTTCCGCGAGCAGGGCCTCGACGTTCCGGACATGAACCGGATCGAGCCCGGGGCGACGATGCTCGCGGCACTGCACAACGGGGAGCTGGAGTTCATCGCCGCGGGTGCGCCCTCGCTGGTCCTGGGCACGCTGCAGGGCCTCGACACCCTCGTCTTTGGGGCGAGCGTCAACTGGCTGGAAGACGTGATCGTCGCTCGGCCGGAGATCCAGTCGGTGCAGGACCTGCGCGGCCAGACCATCGGCGTGTCGCGGCTGAAGGCGATCACCGACCTGTCGGCCCGTTTCGGCGTGGAGCGGTTCGGACTGAAGCCCGACGTGGACGTGTTCATCCGGGGCACCGGCGGCAACACGGAGTCGCTGGCCGCGCTCGAGGCGGGCACCGTGGCGGCCGCCAGCCTGAGCGTGCCGGCGGTGTTCGAGGCCAACAAGCGCGGCTACCACGACCTCATCGACGTCACAGCGATGCGGATTCCCTTCGGGAACGGCAACTACGGCGCGACGAAGGCCACGCTCGACCGACGGCCGCAGGTCGCCGAGCGCGTGCTGCGGGCGGTCGCGCAGGCCACGAGCCGCTTCAAGACCGATCCCGAGTACGCCGCGCAGATCATCGGCAAGTACAGCCAGATCCAGGACGCGGACGCCCTCCGCGGGACGGTCGCGGTATACACTCCCCTGTTCGTGGTGGATCCCTATCCCGACGCCGCCGCGATCCAGGCCGTGCTGGACGCCGAGGAGAACCCGGCGGCGCGCACTGCGCGGCCCGAGCAGGTCATCGACTACCGCGCCGCCGATGCGGTGCGCCGGAGCGGCTTCCTCGACCGCTTGCCGAGAGACGAAGCCAGTTGAGCACGTGAGGGGCAGCGCTGACCAGCTCAGCCCTGCCGCTCACGCAAGACCAGGGGAGGGAAACGATGCCGGCGACCAGCCACCGTTCGCGCTCGCAGGCCGCGTACGCCGTGCTCTGCGTCGCCGTGCTCTTCGCCGCCTGTGCCGCCCCCGCCCCGCCGGGGCCGAACAAGCCCGCTCCAGCCGCGGCGGGACCGGCAGCGGGTGGGCCCGGTGCCGCCCTGGGCCCGACTACGCAGGCCGCCGAGCCGGTGGCGCCCGCGCCGCCGTCCGTCGCCCACCTGCGGATGGGCTACCAGCGGCTGGCGGTCGATCTCGGCGTGTACGTCGCTGATGCGCGCGGGTACTCCGCCCAGGAAGGGATCGAGATCGAGCTGATCAACTTCGGCAGCGGCTCGGAGATGATGCCGGCCCTGGCGACCGGCCAGCTCGAGATCTCCGGGGCCGCCGCCAACCCTGCCACGCTGAACGCCATCGCCCGGGGCGTGCCGCTCAAGGCGATGCTGGATCGCGGCAGCTTCCGCCCGGGCATGGGCGAGCAGGCGATCGTCGTTCGCAAGGAGGTCTACGAGCGCGGGCGCGGCCACCGCTTGGAGGACCTGCCGGAGCTGACGCTTGGGCTGGTGCCGCCCGGCAAGGGAACGACCAGCGCTTGCGCCCTCGCCGCCGGGCTGCAGCGGGTCGGCCTGACCCTCGACGATCTCAACATCCAGACCCTGCCCTTCGTCGACATGGTCGCCGCGCTGGCCAACGGCGCGATCGACGCGGCGATGATCTCCGAGCCGTTCATGACCCGCGCCCAGCGCCAGGGCAGCATCGTCCGCCTGATGGGCGTGGATGAGCTGTACCCGAACTTCACCCTGACCATCCTGGGCTTCCACCGCGACCTCTACGACGATCGCCCGCTGGCCAAGCGGTTCGTTCGTGCCTACCTCCGCGCCATCCGCGAGTTCCTCGATGCGCACGCGGGGCGCACGAGCGAGGCCGACCGCGCCCAGATCGACGAGATCATCGCGCGCTACACGGGCCTCGACGCGGCGACGGTGCGCGAGATGCAGCACCCTGGCTTCAACCCGAACGGGCTGCCCAACAAAGAGGCGACCTACTACTGCTACCAGTTCTTCCGCGACCTGGGGCTGATGCCCCAGCCGATCCCCGACGCCACGTTCGCCGCCCTCTGGGGCACCGACGTCGTGGAGGAAGTGCTCGCCGAAATCGGCCGCCGGCCGGAAGAGTGAGCGGCGGGCCTGGGTCGCGGCTAGGCCGGCTGCGCCGCCTGCTGGCGCGCCACGACGTGGCGGTGGACGTCGCTGAGCGCAGCGATTGCCACGGCCGTCAGCGCGCGGCGCGTTCCTCGAGGCGCAGCAGGCGCCGCGCGGTGCCGCCCAGGATCAGCGCCTTGTCGGCGTCGCTCAGGCCGTCGAGGCGCTCGATGCGGTCCACGGGATCGTCGGCACCCATGTCGAACGGCATGTCGCTGCCGAGCATCATGTGGTCCGCGCCGACCATGCTGATGAGGTGCCGGCAGATGGCGTCGTCGTGGACCAGGCTGTCGACGTAGATCCGCGGCAGGTAGTCGTCCGGCGGGCGGGCGCCGTACATCCGCGCCTCCTCGCGGACCGCGTGGCCGTGGCGCAGACGGCCGAGCAGCGCGCAGAAGCTGCCGCCGCCGTGGGCGAAACAGATGGTGAGCGTCGGGCATTCGTCGAAGACGCCGCCGAAGATCAGGCTGGCGATGGCCAGAGCGGTCTCCGTCGGATTGCCGATCAGGTTTTGCAGGTGGTAGCGCGCTAGCCGCTCCCGCGCAAGCACGTCGGTCGGGTGGACGAAGACGAAGGCGCCCAGCTCGGCCGCGGCCCGGAAGAACGGCCGCAGGTCCGGGTCGTCCAGGTTGCGGCCGGCGACGTTGGTGCAGATCTCCACGCCCCGCAAGCCCTTGACCTGCATCGCCCGCTCCAGCTCCTGAATGGCGAGCCCCGGGTCCTGGAGCGGGACCGTCGCCAGCCCGACGTAGCGGCTGGGGTGCATGGCGACCAGGTCGGCGATGCTATCGTTCACCATGCGGTGCAGGCTGAGCGCCTCGTCCTTGTCCAGGTAGTACTGCATCAGCCCCGGGAAGGGGGAGACGGCGGCCAGGTCGATGCGGCGCCGGTCCATCTCCGCGACCTGCAGCGCCGGGTCGTACAGCCCGGGCAGGGGCGGCAGGCGCGCAGCCGTGCCCGCCATACGCTCGCGATACGCCTGGGGCGCGTAGTGCCAGTGTACGTCGACGTTCATTGCCTCCTCCTCCGCGCCGCGGTGCCCAATATAGCACAGCGGCGTCGGTGCGCTCGGCAGCGCGGTCCGGCGCCGCGCGGGGGAGCGGTATCTGGCGCGGCACGGCCACTACGTCATATCCTTGCCACACTCGGCGATCGCGGCCGGGAGCCGACGACGTTGCCGCCGGTTGGCGGCCGGTTACCCGGAGGAGCGCCCGCCGTCGCGGCGGCAGGGATGCCGACGCCCGGAGCAGCGGACCCTGAGGAGGAAGCGCCATGTCGAAGGTGACAGGACTCGGGCACGTTGGGCTGTTCGTCAACGACCTGGACCGCGAGGTGTGGTTCTTCCGCGACCTGCTGGGGATGCAGGTCACGGACCGCAGCGACGAGCGAGGCATGTGCTTCCTGTCGTCGCGCCCGGACGAGGAGCACCACGAGCTGTTCCTGATGCGGAGCCCCGAGCGCGCGTCGTCGGTGCAGCAGGTGTCGTTCCGCTGCGAGAGCCTGGCGGCCCTGAAGGAGTTCTACCGCCGCTTCCAGGAGAACGGCATCCAGTTCAACCACATCGTGACGCACGGGAACGCCATCGGCTGCTACGTCGCGGACCCGGAGGGCAACAACGTCGAGGTGTACTGGCCGACCGGGGTGAAGTGGCCGCAGCCCTGCGCCATGCCGATGGACCTCACCCGCCCGGACGAGGAGATCCTCGCCCACCTGACGACCGGGCTGCCGCCCGTCGCGGCGGCGAGCGCGGGGAGCTGACCCACCCCCCGCGACGCTTGAAGTATTCCGCGTCGCGCCCCTCGCGGCGCGGGAAGGGGGAGGGGGCGGGGCGGTGAGGGCCGGCTGGCGGGAGCGCGGGTCGCGGCGGCCATCGCGGCGGTAGGGGCCGGGGCGGGTGTGCCCGCCTCGGCCCGGTGCGTTAGAGCTATGGAGGCAGCGATGAAGCTCGTGACCTTCGCCGTGGACACGCCGCTGGGCCGCGTCGATCGCCTGGGGGCGCTCCTCGACGACCAGGACGGGCGGATCGTCGACCTGACGGCCGCCTACGAGGCGTACCTGCGCGCCGAGACGGACGAGCCGACGCCGCGCGAGCTGGCGATGCTGCGCACGCCGCCGGACATGATCGGCTGGCTGCGCGGCGCCCACAAGGCGCGCGAGGCCGCCGAGCAGGCGCTAGCCCACGCGCGGCGCCGCCTGGCGGAGGTGGCCGACCCGCGCGGCGTGGACGGCGCTCGCCTGGTCTACTCGCGCGCCGAGGTCCACCTGCGCGCGCCGCTGCCGCGCCCGCGCACGCTGCGCGACTACTCGATCTACGAAGAGCACATGACCCAGGCCGGCGAGCGCTTTACCAAGCGGCCGAGCTGGTACCGGTGGCCGCCCTACTACAAGGGCAATCCGGACTCGGTCATTGGCCCCGAGGACCCGATTCCCTATCCGTACTACACGCAGATGCTCGACCTGGAGATCGAGATCGGCATCGTCGTCGGACGCGAAGGCCGCAACCTGACGATCGAGCAAGCCGCGCGGCACATCGCCGGCTACACGATCCTCGTCGACTGCAGCGCCCGCGACGGCTACGAGCGCGAGCCATTCGGCCCGACGAAGCGCAAGGACTGGTGCAACGTGCTCGGTCCCTGCCTGGTCACCGCCGATGCCCTCGACGAGGGGAACCTGGCCGTGCGCGTGATCGTCGACGGCGAGACCTGGTTCGAGGGCAACACCGGCCACCGCCGCGGCTACGTGCCGGCCCAGCTCGTGGCCTACGCCTCGGACAACGAGACGCTGCACCCGGGCGACGTGCTCGGCACCGGCACGGTCGGCCTGGGCTGCTCGATGGACCTGCACCGCTGGCCCCAGGTCGGCCAGACGGTCACCTTCGAGGTCGAGGGCATCGGCTCCCTCACCCACCGGATCGTGGCCGGCGAGCGCGTGGTGGACTACACCCTCAATGGCCTGGAGTGCCTGCTGGGGCCGCCCGTCCAAGTCAGCTAGAGTTTGGTTTCGTCCGGCCTGCGAGACGACCGGGCCAGTTGCCTGGGACGAGCGAGAGGGGATGTGCTGAGATGGAAGGAAGCGCCGTCGCGACGAGCCGCCGCACGCAAGCCCCGACCCTCGAGCAGTTGGTGGCACGGGCCGAGGGACTGCTCCCGCGCCTGCGGGAGCGGGCGAAGGAGTGCGAAGCGCTCCGCCGCGTGCCGGATGAGACGATCCAGGACTTCCAGGAGGCGGGCTTGCTGCGCGTCCTGCAGCCGGCCCGCTGGGGTGGGTACGAGCTGGACTACGGCCGGACCCAGGTGCGGCTGAACGCCACGCTGGGGCGCGCCTGTGGCTCCAGCGCCTGGGTGCAGAGCGTGCTGGCCTGCCACGCCTGGATCGTGGCCATGTACCCGCCGGCGGTGCAAGAGGCAGTGTGGGGAAACGATCCAGACACCCTGATTGCCTCGTCCTTCTCGCCGAGTACGGGGCGGGCTGAAGCCGTAGACGGCGGGTACCGGGTGCGCGGCGACTGGCAGTTCTCCAGCGGCTGCCACGCCTGCCAGTGGGTGGTGGTCGGCGCGCCGGTTCAGCGCCCCGACGGCCCGCCAGACAACCTGTGGTTTCTGGTGCCGCGGACGGACTGGGAGGTCGTGGACACCTGGTACGCGCCCGGCCTGAAGGGCTCTGGCAGCCACGACGTGCGCGTCCACGACGCCTTCGTTCCCGCCGAGTTCGTCCTCGATCGGGGCCAGATCGACGGGCGCCCCACGCCTGGCAGCGCCCTCAATCCGTCCTATCAATACCGCCTGCCGCTCTATGGCTTCTTCCCCTTCAACGTGGCGCCCCCCGCGCTGGGCATCGCCCGCGGGGCGATCGAAGCCTACGTCGAGCAGACGGCGGCGCGGCCAGAGCGGGCGCAGATGCCGCAGCGGCAGCTTCGCATCGCGGAGTCCAGCGCCGAGGTGGACGCGGCCGAGGCGCTCCTGCTGGCGGACTGCGCGGAGGTCGAGCGCCGGGCGCGGGCCGGGGAGCCGCTCGACGGTGAGCTGCTGGCGCGGCTGACGCGGGACCTCA
>Ga0070741_10012283_pt1 | contig 15529 bp, 11 predicted proteins | sample Coa_R1_4_FD_66440 | JGI IMG/M metagenome (GOLD analysis project Ga0070741, IMG submission 66440) | Surface soil microbial communities from Centralia Pennsylvania, which are recovering from an underground coalmine fire - Coalmine... | ecosystem: Environmental > Terrestrial > Soil > Unclassified ... | reverse complement strand
CGGTGCCTTCGTCGTAGTCGTAGGTGGAATTGTCGTCGCTCATGGCGTCGATGGCCTGTTCATGTGCACGGTCATGGCCGGGGTGCTGTTGATCATTATGGGCGTCACCGGTCTCGGCACTGCCGTGAAGTTCATCCCCAGGCGGTCGTGATCGGCTTCACCAACGGCATTGCAGTTCTGATCGCCAGCACGCAAATTAAGGACTTCTTCGGACTCAGTCTCGAGAAAGTTCCTGGCGTCTTCTCCATGCGTATGGAAGCACTCGCCAGAAACTTTCACACTCTTTCGTTCCAAGCCACGACCTTGGCCGTTTTCACATTGCTGGTCCTGATCGTCTGCCAGCGAGTGCGTTAGCCGCTATCCGGGGATCGTCGCGACGCCTGTTGTGTGCTGAGGCCCAGAGGCGACACTTAAGAACTAGACTGTCTTACAGGAGACCTTCGAGATTCAGCGTCGCACCTTTCCACGACGATTCAAATTGCTTCTGGACAAATCCGGCGTCGTAGTCGCGCTTTTGCTGCAGCAGCGATTGTTGTAGGCCAAACAGGGAGCGCGGGTTTCGCGGATTGCGGTCGAGATCTTCGCGGAAGACTTTCTCCGCGCCGGCCGCGTCGCCCGTTAGCAGCAGAGCCGCACCCAAGTTCTCGCGTACAGGATAGAACCAGTCGGGTGGCTCACCATAATTGAGTTTGTCTTGAATCGCGACGGCTTCCCGCAGCAAAGTGATTGCGTCGCTGTGTTTATGGTCGGCCAGCGCAATCTTAGCACCCATGACATTCTCAGCAATCTTCATGATGTCTTTGGCTCTGTTGTTAACGGGCATTTGAAAGATTACATCCGGCGAGGTTGCAGCTCGCGCCGCCGCAACCGCCTTGTACTCGGCTTCGGCTTCCGCCAGTTTTCCCGTACCCGCAAAGGCGAGGCCACGACCAAAGTGCCAGAACACGGTGGCGGTTTTCAGCGATTTCTCAGGAGCAGGCATCTTCAAGATTTCGTTCCAATTATGAAACCGAACTTCAACCGCCATGGGAATCGTCATGAAGCCTTCAAGAGGCGGCATGTCTTGAACATGCGGCGCAACGTTGGCCACCAGCAAATCGGCATTCCGACGCGCTTCCGCATAGCGTCCGTTCATCGCCCCACATACAGCGATAAAGTGCAGGTTATGACTGTAGTACATCATTGGGTAGATACCCTGCGCACCCGTGGCGTTGATGTAGGCGCGGTCTACTTCCGCTGCGTCTTGGTTGGTCTTTACCGCCGACTCGAAGTCCCCGGTCCGTATGTAGATGTGCGCGGGCATGTGCACGATGTGTCCGGCTCCAGGAGCGAGCGAGGCCAGTTTGTTGGCGCCAGCGAGTGCGCGGTCGGGATTGCCGGAGGCCTCGACGGCATGGATGTAGTAATGGATCGCACCTAAATGGTTAGGGTCACGTTTCGTCACCGACTCCAGCGTGGACACGATCTCCTCCGTTCCGGCCTCAGGAGTACCGTCGTGGTGCCAGAGACCCCAAGGGTGCAGATTCATGGCTGATTCCGCGAACAGAGTGGCAGCATCGGTATCGTCGGGAAATTGCGCGGCTACCTGGCGCATGGCATCGCGGTAGTCCTCGGCTGCTTTCTTCAGGTCGGATTTTGGATCGGCTGGAAAGCGCTTCGCCATCGCTTGAATGTAGGCACGCTCACTCGGTGAGGCGCCGGAAGACAATGCAACTGCTTTCTGAATAGCGTCATGGGCTCGCTCGTAGCGCTCGGGATCGGCAGGGTCGTTATAGTTCGGTCCCACAGCTTCCGCAATGCCCCAGTACGCCATCGCCAGGCTCGGATCGAGTTCAGCAGCGTGCTGAAACGAGCGTGCCGCCTCGTCGTGATTGAACGCGTAGATGTAACGCAAACCCTGGTCAAAGAACTGTTGAGCCTGGTTGTTGCCAGTGGAGACCGGGTGATGAAGATCGCCTAGCCCAGACACCAATGTGACCGGACCAGACTCGGCCAGGAGGTGTGCGGCGAGAAGGAATACGAGCAAACAAGTTTGAGTTTTCATATTGATCCCAGCATTCTTATAGCTGTCCGAGCTTTTCGAGTGACGGCTTTTTGGCCGGTGAAAGCCCGTTATGGGCCTACTGATTTAGCACTGATCAGGGTCGAAAAACAAGCTCTTGCGCGCAGTCAAAGTGCGAGAGTGGGACTAAGCGAAGGCGACATCCGAGAACCGCTTGGTCATTTCTTGCTTGCGGACCATACGGGCAGGAGCCGTTAGAGATGCGGCCGTAATTTCTCGACTCCAAACGCGATTGCAACTGTGTACAATGCGCGGTACCTCCTTGAGGACGCTTATGGCGGGCAATCACCGTTCTCTTCTCGGGCTCCTTTGCCTCTGTCTTGGCGCTACGCTTCCCGTCATCATGCGCGCGCAAAATGTCTCGGCTCAGTACCACGTCAATTCGCAGCACCTGCAATCCACACTAGTGAAGCTCAGCGAGTACGGCCGCAATCCCGATGGTGGCGTCACCCGCCTTGGATACTCTGACACAGATATGGCGGCGCGCGAATATGTCGTTGGCCTTATGAAGAATGCCGGCCTCAGCGTTCGTATTGATTCCGCGGGCAATATCTTTGGTCATCGGGACGGCTCCCAGAAGCTCCCCGTCATCCTCTTCGGCTCGCACATCGATTCCGTGGTCCACGGCGGCAACTACGATGGCGATGTTGGCTCCCTTGGGGCGATTGAAGTGCTGCGAGCGCTGAATGAATCCAACACGAAGACGCGTCATCCGCTCGAAGCGGTCATTTGGACCAACGAGGAGGGCAACCACTTTGGCATCGGCACGCTCGGCTCCGGCATCGCGGCGGGGCTCATTGGCCCAGAAATTCTCGACCGCAAGGATGACAAGGGAGTCACCTTCGCCGACTGGCTGCACCGCTATGGTCAAGATCCTGCGAAGCTTGCCGATGCGCGCATTCCGCAAGACTTTCTGGCCGCTTCGCTCGAGTTGCACATCGAACAAGGCCCCAACCTATACCAAAAGAAGGATCCGATTGGTGTGGTGCAAGGAATCGTTGCTGTTGCGCGCTGGGATTGCGTCGTCGTGGGCTCTGCCAACCACGCGGGCACTACTCCCATGAATCGTCGACACAACGCGCTTACGGCGGCTTCCAAAGACGTACTTGCGGTGCGCGATGTCGTGCTCAGTGAAACGGGCACGCAGGTCGGCAACGTCGGTTCAATGAAGGTCGACCCGGGCGCTCCCAACGTCATTCCCGGGCGCGCCGAATTTCCCGTGGAGTTGCGAGACCTCGATGATGCGAAAGTCGTTCGCATGTGGGAGCACGTCTCTGAGCGCTTCCGGCAAGCCGATCAGGAAGAAGGCGTCATTACCCATTGCGAGTCGACCGACAATGTCAAATCTGCGAGCGCGACTCCCGCGATTCAAGCGGCAATTCGGGACGCGGCAAAATCCGTTGGCCTCGCCAGCATTGACCTGCCCAGCTTTGCCGGCCAAGATTCGCAAAATATTGCCAGGATCGCGCCGATGGGGATGATCTTCATACCCAGCAAGGACGGTATCAGCCACTCCCCCAAGGAATATTCTTCGCCAGAAGACATTGCCAACGGTGCTGAAGTTTTGTATCGCACCGTGCTCCTCCTCGACCAGCGCCTTAACCCCTGATTTGGAATGCCAGGGATGGATCACTTGTAATGTAGGATGTGCAAGAAAAAGGAGAATCCCACCGTTACCCCGGTAGCCGCATCAGTTTATACGCCCGTTCGGGAAAGCTCTATCGAAAGCTCAACCCGCTGAAGACCTTCCCACCCACCATCACAAGATTGACATTGCTAAGATCGCGAATATTTTGGTCTGGTTTCCCACGGACCGAAATGATATCTGCGTACTTTCCTTTCTCTATCGTGCCCACGGTTTCACCAATGCCCAACGCCTTTGCCCCGGTGCCAGTACCTGCACTGATTGCTTCGAGAGGAGTAAAGCCCGCATTTACCAAGTGCTCAAGTTCCAGATCCAGCATTCCCTGCATATTGTCGGTACCCACGGCAATGGGGATGCCGCGCTCCTTCGCCATTTTTAGCTGCCCGTAGCGCTGTCTCAGAAAATCTTGGAGTGATTGTTCAGAAAACATCATTTTTTTGTTTTCCGATAACGCTTTGTCGATGATGGCTCGACAGTGATTGATCCAGTCGCTGGGTGTGTTGGCTTCGCCGTCGAGGTATTCGTAATCTTCATTAGTGAAATGATCCATATTCGAGATCACGAATGTGTTGATGATCCCGGCTCGATGCTTGACGAACAAGTCAACCATTTCCGGTGTGAGTTCCCAGGCATGCTGTATAGAGTCGACCCCGGCATCCAGGGCGAAGCGTATGGAGCTTGCATCTATGGCATGCGCAGTGACCTTCATCCCTAAGCGATGCGCCTCGTCAACGACCGCATCGATCTCCTCTTTTGTAAAATCGGTGCCCTGTCCATACGGGTGGCCCGCGTTTGGACCGGCTGGCAGTACCCGGCTGACAACGACCTTTATGTGATCCGCCCCGTCCTGCAAGCTTTTGCGCACCCGCTCGCGCATCGCCCACGGGCCGTTCGTTTCCGGGATCGGCCGATATCCAGCTGTGGGGATGATCCAGGGTCCCGACGCCAGGATGCGTGGCCCCGGAATAGCGCCCGAATCCACCATCTTCTTTAGGTAGATATCGTTGTAATTCACCTCTCCGACCACATATTCCGTGGTCACGCCCAGGAGAAGATCAGTCCTTAGATCTCGAACACCACGAGCCGCCTGCTGCGCAGGCTGTTCCGCCATTTCGTCCAGCTGCCCTTGCAACCCAGTATTGGAAGCACGAATAGTGGGGTGATCGTGGCCATTGATCAGCCCTGGCATGACGGTCTCATTGCTCAGGTCGATGATGCGGCTGCCGGCAGGGATCTGTGCTCCCGAAGCCTGAACGGAGGAAATACGCTGTCCCTGGATGACGATGGTTGCATTCTCGATAGCGGGTCGGCCGGTCCCATCAATGAGACGTCCGGCTTTTATGACTATGACCTGCTGAGCAGTTGCACTATTAAGTGCAAAACATGCGCATACGATCAAGGTGCGCGCCATCAATATCGGGATGCGTTTTGACATTCTGTCTCCTTTACAATGAAAGCTTACTCTCCAAACATGCAGCGCTTAGAACGCCAGTGCGAGCGAGAACTGTATCTCTCGAGGGTCGCGCGCCTGAAAGATCTTTCCAAAGTCAGGAGAGTCGATCAGGCGTACTGGCTGTAGGAATTGGGTGTGGTTGAACGCATTAAAGAGATCCGCGCGGAAATCCAATTTGTATCTCTCGCTGAGTGGAGTCTCCTTGGCGAAGCTAATGTCCCAATTATTGATCCAAGGACCTTTGATCGTATTTCGCCGAGCATTGCCGAAAGTCGGGGTAGTTTGTTTAGCAAAAGCGGCAGTGTTGAACCATTGTGCTGGGGTATGTGGAGCATTGTGGTTCGGATCTCCAACTGCGTCGGGGCGGACACCCTGAGAACCGATCCCTGTCGGGTCTACCGCAAATGTCGGTGTCAGCGGCGTACCGGTCGTCCGTGTCGTAATACCGCTGACCTTCCAGCCGCCTAATATTTTGCCGACGAACCCGCCTCCGGATGCGAATCTCTTCCCGGGACCTATAGGCAACTCGTACAGGTAGCTGATAATGAAACGGTGCCTTGTATCAAATTCGGAATCTCCTTTTTCCGCACTTTCCGGCGCGTACGTGTCTTGTGTCCAGTTCGAAGACCCTCCGGTCACATTCTCAAGCGAAGCCGTATCGATCGAATGGGAATAGGTATAGCCTGCTTGAAAAGTCAACCCGGATGCCATGCGCTTATTCATGTTCACGATCAGCGCATTATAGGAAGAATTTCCGGTGCCTCTCCAACTCGTAAAATTACCGTATTGCGGAAATGGCCGGGTACCTTTCGGGTACACCTCGCCGAGTACGTCTACCTGATTAACCGTGATGCCCCGAATCAGTTTATGGCCGGTTGACCCGACATAATCGACTTCAAGGGCCATGTCTGATGCAATCTGTCTCTGAACACTCAGGCTCCACTGGTTCACTTGGCCAAGAGGAAACTGGCGTGGAATGGTCGTCCCACCCGGCAGAGCCACGGCATTACTCAGGAGATTGTCCCAACTCAAGTTGGGTGTTGCAGACGGGGGCGCCGGCAGTGGGCCGCCAACTCCACCATTGAGTGCCAAAGACAGATTGTAGAAGGGAATATCGGTCAGCATCTGTGCCGTACTATTTACCTGCTGACGTTGAGCATAAAATAGTCCGTACCCTGTTCGGATAACCGTTTTTCCATTGCCCGCGAGATCGTACGCAAACCCGATACGAGGACCAAAGTTCTTCTTATCTGTGTCAACCAAGGTTCTTGGATATCCCGCACTCTGAGCTGTGACGAAGTTTATGCCGAGCGGTGTGAAGTTGTTCACCTGAGGCGGGAGCGGCCCATTACCGGGAACACTGACAACCATGTTTCCGGTTTTCGGATCCAAAGCTGAGACTGGTTCTTCGAACAAGGGCGGACGTAGAACCTCATAGCGCAAACCCAGCTCAGCCGTCAGTTTGTTGGTTAGCTTTATTGTGTCCGTTGCGTATGCTTCGATCCGATACTCGAAGCTGTGCGAACCAGTATCGCCAACGCCAGCGATCACGACAGCTGGATATCCGAGCAAGAAATCCGCGAATGAGTTTCCAGTATTAGCTGGGCTTTGTGGATCGTTTGTAAAACCTCCGGAGTAGGAAATGCTGCTCTTACTGAAGAAATCGAAGCGGTGGGCAAGTCGGGTGCGAAGAAATGTGCCCCCGAGATGGATGGAGTGCTTACCTTTCATTAGAGTCACGTCGTCGGTGTACTGAAAATCATTCTCGGTGAGATCAAACGGCGTGATTACGTCCGTGCCACCAAACGGGCTGTAGCCAGTGGCGGAGATGTTCGGCAGGCCAAAATCAGCCGGGTTAGTGTTCGCACCCGGGATGCCGAATTGCCGAAAGAAATCAGGCCCCCTCTGTTCTCGCGGCATCCTGGACCGGTTAAATCCGAACAGAAACTGATTGAGCAAGGTGGGCTTGAACACGTGGGTCCAGCCGATCGCCGCGTTTCGGCTAAAGGCACCCTCACTGGTCGGCAACTTGGGAGGGTTGAACGAAGGAGCGGAAGAAAATACCAGTCCCGACAGTGGGTCTTGTCCCTGGAAGTTCGCTACCGTGATCCTGCCAAATAGTTGGTCCTTAGAGGATATGGTGTGATCGATCCGAACGTTGTATTGATTACGGTTGCCAATCAATGTGGGGTTGCTAACCAAGTTCCCCACCCCGCCCTGATTTATAAGCGGAAAGAAACTAGCCAGGTATGCAGATGCTGCAGCTATCCGGTTTGCCGGAATCTTGTTTCCCGGAAACGGATCGCGAATGAATTGTCCGGGATTCAAAGGATCGGACCTCGTCGTCAGAGGATCATAGATGGGTGAGTCCGCGCTGAAATCACCCCCGATCTCGGCGGCGGTAGGAATCGTGGTGAGTGCCGTGAGCCCCTTACTGATTCTGAGCCCTTCGTAACTGAACATGAAGTGCGTTCGATCCTTGCCATCGTACCCAGGCAACAAGACAGGGCCAGATACAACCGCGCCGAATTGATTTTGACGATATGGTGGCTTGGCTTTATCGAAATAGTTTCGTGCATCCAATTTGTCGTTTCGGAGAAACTCCCAAACTCTGCCGTGAAAATTATTCCCCCCCGAAACGGTACTGTAGTTAATGATGCCGCCATGCCCGAAGCCGCGCGAAGCGTCAGAATTAGTCCCTATTACCCGAAACTCCGAAACGGCATCGACTGTGGGCAAGATATTCTGCTGATTGAAGTAAACGATTCCGTTCCAGACACCATCCAGCAAATACTCGTTCTCATCAAGTCTGCCACCATTGATGCTGACGCTGAAGCCTCCGCTCGTGAAGGAGAATTTTTCAATTCCATTGCCGGGATCAGGTTCAGCGGCTCCGGGGGCCAGAAGTGCCAACTGCAAAACGTTGCGGCCATTTAAGGGGAGGGTATGCACGCGTTGCTCCTGGATAACGTTGCCTACTTCCGAGCTGGTGGTGTTTGTTAAGGGAGCGACGTCCTGAACGATAACCTGTTCCTGAGCACCACCGAGCTGCAACGTGGTATCTACCAGCAAATCCTCACCGATGTGAAGCACTAGGTTACTGATGTCGGTAGTCTTGAAGCCCGATGCTTTCACTGTGACGTTGTACGGACCGATCGGCAGGCTGGGAACCATGAAGGAACCGCCGGAATCAGTCTCGGTTCTGCGAACCAGGCCAGTTGCTGGACTTTCGACCACAATTTGCGCGCCAGCAATGGCAGCTCCACTTTGATCTTTCACGATCCCGTGCATGCGTCCGGTGTTTTGACACGACGCAATAGATGATCCGACGATGACAATGAGCACTGGCCACAGCCTCGACGCAAGCGATACCAGCTTTGGAAAGTGGTTCCTCATAGTCACTCCTCCGTGTCCGGCGCGGAACTGTATAGCTAACGCGATGTTCGTGTCAAGGCTAATGTATACAGCTTTGAATACTGACTGTATACAGATATACTTGCCCCCGCGTTTTTCGGGGACCGGTGATACCAGCTGGTCAGATGGTTGCGAGGCTTGCATGCGCGTTTCGCCAAAATCCGCTTACAAACTGCTGTACTTCATGAAGCTCATGCGGCAACTCGAAAACCGAATCGAAGTTCTATACCGCCAGGGAAAGATCGTAGGCGGCGTTTACGTTGGTCGCGGGCAGGAAGCTATATCGGTGGGTAGTGCGATTTTGACGAAACCAGGTGATGTAATCTGCCCATCGCACCGCGATCTTGGTGCATTCTTGATTCGCGGTATTGAGCCGTGGGTCGTAGTGGCTCAATACCTGGGCCGAATAGATGGGCCAACTCGCGGCCGCGACGGGAACACACACATGGGCTCACTGAAGCACAATGTGGTCTCCTATATCAGCAGTATGGCGGGCGTCGTTCCTGTTGCCAGCGGGGTTGCCCTTTCGTTCAAATATCGACACGAGTCGCGTGTTGTACTTTGCTATTTCGGAGAGGGTGCAACCAGCCGCGGAGAGTGGCACGAGGCGCTGAACTTCTCAGCGGTATTCAAGCTTCCGGTTGTCTACATCTGTGGCAACAACCAATACGCGTACTCAACACCGATTACTCGCCAAATGGCGGTGGAACATGTAGCGGATCGAGGATCGGCCTATGCAATTCCAACCACCATCGTCGATGGTAATGATGTGTTAGCGGTGCGGGAGGCAACTGGCATTGCGATCGCCCGCGCCCGTCGTCAACAAGGTCCTACGTTGATCGAGTGCAAGACATTCAGAATGGGTGGACACTCAGCGAGTGATGCGGCTGACTATGTTCCGAAACACATTCTTCATGCTTGGCAGCAAAAAGACCCAATTGCCCGATTTGAGAAGTTTGTACTACAGAAGCGCCTTGTCTCTCAAAAGGGTTTGACGGACATAGACGACCTTATTGGAAGAGTCGTTGATGATGCGGTTCGTCGTGCCGAAAAATCGCCCTTTCCTGATCCTTCCACTCTTTTGGAAGGTGTAGACGGAACAACAGCGAAAGTCCGTTCTGCACATTCATCAGGTGCCCACGAATGAGCGCACTCACGTATCTTGAAGCGATTAGGCAAGGGTTATGGGAGGAGATGGAACGCGACAACAGTGTATTTCTGCTTGGGGAGGACATCGGGGAATACGGGGGAGCGTTCAAGTTGACGGCAGGGTTCCTCGATCATTTCGGGGCTGATAGAGTAGTGGATACTCCCCTATCTGAGGCGGCTTTCGTTGGCGCTGCAATCGGAGCTGCCATTATGGGATTACGTCCGATTGTTGAGATGCAGTTCGCCGACTTTATTTCCTGCGCTTATGACCAAATTGTGAATTATGCCGCAAAAGCGCGCTATCGTTGGGGAGCAGCTGTACCAATGGTCATCCGGGGGCCATCTGGTGGAGGAGTTCACGGCGGACCGTTTCACTCGACCAATCCGGAGGTTCCGTTTGTTCATACTCCGGGCTTGAAGGTAATCGTGCCCTCGACACCATACGACGCAAAAGGTTTGATTAAAGCGGCCATCCGAGACCCTGATCCAGTTATTTTCTTTGAACACAAACTTTTATATCGACGGATTAGAGGAGAAGTACCAGAGAGTGATTACGTAATACCTTTGGGAACCGCATCTGTCGCGCGGGTGGGGCGCGATATTTCGATTATCACCTACGGGGCGATGGTTCACGTCGCACTTGAGGCCGCAGCACAACTGGCGCTAGAGGACATAGAGATCGAGGTTATTGACCTTCGGTGTTTGTCACCATTGGACACTCATGCGGTTTTGAATAGCGTTAGAAAAACGAATCGAGTTATCGTTCTTCACGAAGATAATCGCACTGCAGGATTTGGCGGCGAGTTGGCGGCCGTGATCGCAGAAAAAGGTTTTGACTATCTTGCGGCACCGATCGTGCGGATAACTGCCCCAGACTGTCCTGTACCTTACAGCCCGCCGTTAGAGCGAGCGTTTTTGCCCGACAAGAGTTCCGTCACGATTGCTGTAAGGCGCCTGCTACAGTATTAGATAAGTAGAAGACCCGTTGTTGTTGTCACCACACGAATGGCATATGCGAATGCGCAATTTCACAACCGCTCAGCCGCGCCCCAATGCTTCCTTGGCTAGCACAGCATATTCGAAGATGAAGCACGACATCATTACCGGTGCTTTTCGTGCAGGACAAGCACTAAGCGAGAATGCCCTCGCGCAGCATTATGCCATCAGTCGTACACCGATACGGGAAGCAGCTGCACGTTTATTACAAGAAAACCTGCTTCATTTGGTGCCCAATAAGGGTTACTTCGTGACCCTACCTAAGGTACACGAGTTGGGGGAACTCTATCAGTATCGAGGCATCTTGGAAGGAGCGTCCGCTCAACTCGCAGCGCACAAAGGATTGGAAGAGGAGCAGTTGAATTTCTTGAACGAAAAGGCGTCCTGCCAATACCGTCGTGGGGACCGTGCTAGCTACATCAAGTTCATTTCCAATGACACTGCTTTTCACGTTGGAATCGCTGAAGCGAGTGGGAACCGCTTGCTGGTCAGGGCTGTAGCGGACCTGAGATGTCAGATAGAACGGTTGCTTTACGCAACAATTGACATCGGCGACTACGGAGCCATGCTGTCAAGAGAGCATGCGAATATTCTCAAGGCAATCAAAAGTAAGAAACCCCCTCTGGCCAAAAAGCTTATGCTCGAACACGTTTCGAAGTCGAGAGCGAAAGTGCTGCAGCTGCTCTGATCATCCTCACCTTAACTCAAGTGCACTATCTTCTTGCCTCCTGCGAAAAAATGCCCTATGCGCGTGCTGCACGCTGGGCTCGCGCTACACGTATGATCGCTTCGAGACTGCGATCCACGTCCGCTTCTGTGGTCGCCCACGAAGAAACGCTTATACGCATGGCAACGCGCCCCTTCCAGTTCGTCCCACCACACCAGCAAGTGCCTTCGGTTTGAATGCCTTCAATAACATTCTTCGTTGTTATCGAATCTCCAAACGAAACTAGCACTTGATTCAGCACCACGTCATTGAGAACTTCAAATCCTGCCGCTTGCAAGCCGTTTGCGAACCACTTCGCGTGCCGGCAGGTGCGCTCAACTAGTTCGGCAAGTCCTCGTCGTCCGAGACAGCGCAGGGCAGCCCAGATTTCCAACGCGCGTGCACGCCGAGAGGACTCAGGTCCATACTGCATGGGCTCTCTGTCCTCACCCGGGCTTAAGTATTGCGCCGTAATTGCCATTGCCTGTCTGAGGTGTGACTTCTCGCGAACTATGGATATTCCACTGTCTTGCGGTACGTTAAGCCATTTATGCGCGTCGATTGCCCAGGAATCTGCTGCTGCGGCTCCCTCAACCAAGTGGCGTCGCGTGGGCGCAGCTCTTGCCCACAGACCAAACGCTCCATCCACGTGGACCCAAGCACCTTGCCGATGCGCGATCTCGCAAATCTCGCTCACGGGATCGCATGCACCCGTATTTACATTGCCTACTTGGGCACAGACAATCGCTGGACCCGTGAGACGTGGCAGGGAGTCCGGCCGCATCCGTCCTTGCCCATCGGTGGGAACTGTGATCGTTCTATTACGTCCTAGACCAAGCATTGCCAGCGCCTTCAACACAGTCACATGTACCTCTTCGCCTACGACAACCGTAATCGGCGGCGCCCCAAAAAGTCCGTCCTCCTCCACATTCCAATTCGCAGCTGTTAATGTGGCGTGACGCGCGGCAGCTAATGCCGTGAAATTAGCCATCTGCGCCCCTGTCACAAATGCTCCGCCACATTGCGTGGGCAAGGCGAGCAGGTCGAAAAGCCAACCCAATACAACGTTTTCACAGTGCACCGCGACCGGAGAGAGAGCACGCAAGCACGCATTCTGGTCCCAAGCATCGGCCAGCCAGTGGACCGCTACCGCAGGAGGCAATGCTCCGCCGACCACAAATCCAAAAAATCTTCCTCCCATGGTGGCCATGGTGGCCGGGGATCCATAGTCGTCGAGCAGTTTAACCACAGCATTCGCGTCCTCTCCCTGTTCCGGCAATGGCCCACCCAGTCTACTGAGATTTTGAAGCGCTTCCTGTGACGGCGCGACTCGTCGTTCCTGGATATGCTCGAGGTACCGTATGGCACGCGCAGCAGTGTCGATTAAGAGACCACCGTAAGGGTGTTTCATAGATGAGCTATCGTTCGCCATGAAAGTTTGTTCCAAAATGCCGTTTTCCCTCAGCGGGCGATCCGACCAAAGCGCCCACTGAAAACGGGACCTAAGCCCCTGGGCCAATTGGTGCCGTCGGAAGCCGTAGGGAAACCAGAGATCGTCATGTCTACCACAAAAAATATGACGCTTCCAAAATATGTTCGGCAAGGCGAATCGGGAAATGTGTCATCGTACATAATGGCACTCGACGGACCATAACTGCCCCGAGAGCAGAGGTTCTTAGATTCCGGCCTATCGAGAAGTTGCGGAGGAACTACTTGTTGGTCGTGATGCCCTGAAACGTACGGGTCAGAAGCGAGAAATACGACAGCATTCGCGATCTCACTTGGCTGTCCGAAATCTTCCTGCTGGGTTCTGCTCGATAAACGCAGCCTGCTCCTCCTTTGACTCCCGGAATGAAGGGGAGTCATAATAGGTCCGGCGCTCACCGCGTTGTCCCAATCCCCTTGTGAAATCAATTCACCCGAGAGCGTTTTCGTCGGAGAAATCATCGCAGCCTTGGTTGCTGTGCGCCGCGTTTCAGCGTGTACCGGCCGGATCTTTGATCCGCTACTCCGTTGCCAGAATGCATAACAAGCCATCAAAGTTCACCGAACTCGCATCTCTCTCGGTCACGGAAGGGCCCCCGTGGGTCCGCTAAACGGGATCAAAGTTCTGGAATTCTCCGGAATTGGTCTAGGACCGTTCTGCTGCATGATGCTGGCGGACATGGGCGCTGAAGTCGTGTCCATTCAACGAAAGAAGCGTCCCGAAGTCGGTTTTTCTGGAGTTTTGAATCGAGGCCGCTGCTCGGTCTGTCTTGATCTGAAGGTCGCCGAAGATGTCGGGATAGCACTTCGACTGGTGGAACATGCCGACGCCTTGGTCGAAGGCTTCCGTCCCGGCGTTATGGAGCGACTCAAGCTCGGACCGGACGATTGTCTGGCTCGCAATCCCCGACTGATATATGCGCGCGTCACGGGATGGGGTCAGACCGGACCACTTCGGAATGCGGCCGGACACAATATAAACTACATCGCGCTCACCGGTGCACTTCACGCTATCGGCGCTGCGAATCAAAAACCAGTTGTCCCGCTGAACCTGCTGGGCGATTTTGCCGGAGGTGGGCTGCTGTCGGCTTTTGCGGTCGTTTGCGGCATTCTGGAGGCGAGGAAATCAGGCCGGGGCCAAGTGATCGACGTTGCGATGGTAGATGGAACGGCGCTACTTATGGGAATGATTTTTGATTTCACGGCTAGGGGTCAGTGGACGAGCGAGAGGGGTACGAATCTGCTGGACGGTGGCGTGGCCGATTACAACACATACGAATGCGCAGACGGTAAATACATTGCGATCGGAAGCCTGGAGAGCGAGTTTTATGCCCTGCTTCGTAGCAAGCTCGGTCTCGACGGTGAAGCCGATCATGATATGCGGTTGCTGTACAGCCCACTGCGCGAGCAGAAGTTTGCCGCAATTTTTAAGACGCGCACTCGTGCACAATGGTGTGAACTGCTGGAGGGTACCGACGCGTGCTTCGCCCCGGTGCTTGATCTTGATGAGGCACCTCGGCATGCGCACAACCTGGCACGGCAGACTTTCATTGACATTGACGGAACGCTACAACCAGCTCCTGCGCCAAAATTTAGTCGAACTCCAGGACATGTGCGCCCTAAGCCGACTCGAGCCGAAATTGGATCCGTATTGTCCAACTGGGGCTTGACACCGTCAGAGTCAGACAAAGCAGTACAACATTCATCCACTTAATAACCCTTTTAGTCGGGCCCATCATTACGGCCAGAGTTGCGCGGGTGGGATTATTATCATTTGCGGAGGTGTACTGCGGAGCAGAAGGGGCCAGAGGGATTTTGAGTGTTAACGCCTGTTCCGAGTACTTTCCGGGCCGCTTCGAGCTTCTGTAGTTGCCGGTTGGCTTCTTTGAGCTCGTTTTCTTTCAGGGCCACGTCCTCCCGAAGCTTGTTGATTTGGTCGAGCACAACTTCCGTGGGAGATTTCTTCTTCCAGGCTTTCTTTCGCGTGTGCTCGAGGAAGGTGCTGCTGGCCGATTGGTTTCGGCCGGTTTAGCTGCCGTCACGGTTCTGTCCTCCTCGTTAATTTTGCTTCTGGTTTAAGAACGGGCGAACGTGCTGCGATCTCGCGGCAAGCTCGGCACCGTTGTGGATCAGCTGCTCGGTGCGCCCGACCTTGACCGAGCACGATGAACGACCTCGCTTCCGGAAATCTCGTGGGAGAGGTTCATTTCCCTGGTTGCGGATTCTGACACCCAGGACGCAGTCCGGTTGGGAGGAACCTGCAAGCCGACGATTGCGGTGCAAGCGTTGGCTGAGTAAAGGCGGGTCTGACGCTAGGACGCTTTTCGACTTGACGGCTGCCTGGCGGCACCACACCGTTCAGCGGAGCTACATGACGATCTGGCCATAGTGCTTGAACGGGTGGGCGACAGCCGCACTCAACTCTTTCTTGTAGATGGACCATCGGTTCTGGGGGCTAGGGCCCGCGTGCATAGGCAAAGTTTAGGTTCGCAGAGCGCTTAGGCCACAGGGCCGGAGCCGGCCGCGCTGTTCAGAAAGCCCGCGCCGGACGAGCCACTCCATCTCGTCGTATGGACAGGCCCCAGACTCTTCCCTCTGGAGCCCGCTGGGACAAACTGC
>Ga0070741_10012282_pt1 | contig 15530 bp, 14 predicted proteins | sample Coa_R1_4_FD_66440 | JGI IMG/M metagenome (GOLD analysis project Ga0070741, IMG submission 66440) | Surface soil microbial communities from Centralia Pennsylvania, which are recovering from an underground coalmine fire - Coalmine... | ecosystem: Environmental > Terrestrial > Soil > Unclassified ... | reverse complement strand
CGAGCGGCAATCCGAAGTGGTTTGACATGTCGCGGAAGATCGAGAAATTCATCAACGCGGAAAAGAAGCTCAACGCCAACGTTGATTTCTATTCGGCATCTACCTACACGGCGTTGGGCCTCGACATTGATCTGTTCACGCCGATTTTCGCCACATCGCGCATAGCCGGATGGACCGCGCACGTCATCGAGCAACTCGACGATAATCGGCTGATTCGCCCCCGCGCCGAGTACGTGGGTCCGCACTATCCGAACCGCTACATCCCGATGAACCAGCGTTAGCTCAAAACCACAGAGGAGCACAGAGGAATTGGAGGCTTGATTCTTTATTACTCTGTATGCCTCTGTGTCCTCTGTGGTTGATCTTGTTGAGTTTCCCGAAATGCGGCCACAGCGCGGACTCCTCTGCTATCATGCGCTTCTTATGGCCGAGTCTGCGATCAAGCAAAGCCCACCGAAGATATCATTTCGCGTTCGCGACTACATGACCAGTACGGTCACGAGCCTGACCGTCGATGCTCGTCTTCTTGATGCGGCTTTGCTGATTCGCCGCACGGGAAAGCGGCACGTGCCAGTAGTGTCAGCGGATGGGAAAGTGCTTGGGATCATCAGCGATCGGGACGTTTCCAGACTCGCTCCGTCAGTTCTCTCACCGCTCAGTTCCGAGGAGTACAACCGCATCTTTGAGGGAACACCGGTGACGTTGGCTATGACCAAAGACCCGGTCACGATTCATCCCGACGCGCCGGTGCAGCAGGCGGTTCAGATCATGACGAGCAAAAAATTCTCATCTGTGCTTGTAACGGAAAGCGATGGAAAGCTCGCAGGCATTATTACCGTGACCGATCTGCTCAGCCTTCTGGGCAAACTTCTCGGCTCATCGGCAGCCTGAGAGCTTCGCGAAAACAAATCAGCACCCTCCGCGGCAGCGGATGGGTTCATCTGACGTCGAGACAAAGCACCCATTTGCTATCGCGAATGGTGCTGACTGCCCAAACACTGGCGCGCATCCACTCGGTCGACACAAACGGAAAGCAGGCTGAGCCGAGCCCCGGATCGGCTCAGTCCGCACGACAAAGTCGAATTAGGCTGTCTTCGCCAACGCCCGTGCGGGCTCGCCGATCGACCTCACGTTAGATTCGCGCTTGTGCTCGGTGACAAGCTTCATCTGCTTCCAGTCGTAAGGAAATTCTTTTCCGCAATCCAGGCAGACTACGTACGTGCCGGTTACCTGCGCAGCCGGAGAACGACGAGAACTGCGAGTCGTGAATGGGAAGCTATAGTTTCTGTGCCAGCAACCGAAGAGCATATTGACCAGACTCATCGAACACCCCTTGGGAAACTACATCGAAAGAAGCATTTGCTGAAAATCTCTTACAATCCAGCTTCTCTCCTCACAGCATTAGATTCAGGAGAGCTGAATTTGGTTCCTTCGCATTCAGCTTCTTTCTTTCACCAGCAAATTGTTTCAATCGCTTCAACCCAGAGTAGCGGGAGAAGATGCTGTGGAAGAGCTAAACCATTTAATATCAATAGCTTGGACACTCGGCTTGGCTTGACGATGGTCTCTCAGGGCCGAAATGGGACTAAGATTTTGAATTTTTCAAGCTGCCAGGCGCTCAGTAAGAAACGCCATCGCCTCCCGCATCGTCTGCTCGGCATCGAGTCCAATGGGGAAAATGGGATCCTGCATCCGCTTCCAGACGCCATCGTGTTGGACATATACCGAGACGTAGTAAGGAATGTCAGGATTTGAGTAAGAGTGCCAGAGTTCGAGCCGGTACATCTGCTCGCGAATGACGACGACGCCGGTTTTAATCAACTCCCATGCTTCAGTGATGCCGGGGAAATTACGGAAGTCTTTCAGGGAATTGCAGTCCTCTGCCATCTAGAACCTCGCCTTCCCATTATGCCCTACTGCTTGGATGAGAATGCAGACCTGCTCGACTAGCGTAAAGTCGAGCTCGCAGCAGACTTCGACTTGGCCTTTGCCGCAGCCGCTACTGACGAGTCCTCGCGGTCACTGCTCTTGAACTGCGTCCACGGCCCGGCGTTCATGTCGTGGAGAAATGGCGCCATCCAGGCATATTCGGGATGCCGGTCGAGGAAATCCTTGGCGTGAAAATCTTCTCCACAGGGATGTCCGGCGCGCGCTACCAACTCCATTCTGGCCGCCATATCGCTGTCAGTGGCCTTGCCCTGGACTGCGCCCCCGGGAAAGTACGGGGCCCATTCCCAAACCTGAATTCCGCGCGCGCTCACGTCCGTATGTCCACAGAGGGTGCGCTCGTCGGGCTGCTCTTTCTTGTCATACGCGTCGTAATGATCGGAGAGAAACTGCTGCGCCATTGAGACGTCGATCTTACCTTTGTTCTGCTGCATCAGCTCTTCCCAGCGGGTATGGCGTGCATTCGGAGAAGTTGTAGGATTGTTCGGATCGAAATCAGTCTCTTCTTTGATTAGCTTGGGATCTCGGGGAAAGTTAGAGCTGACAAAGTATCCATCTTTCGAGCGCCATAGGGGCGTATTCTTCAACCCCAACTCGAGATAAGCGATCTCATTCGTGTTGCGATCGCCGACGAGCCAGTCATTGGCGTAGCCGCCGTTGTTTCCTTCCTTGATAATGCGCACATAGTCGTCGATCGAGTTGGCATACTGCAGAGCTTTTCGTGAGCGTACAAATTCGGGAATGCCGTTGGGATCGAATCCTGCGAACTGCGTGATGGTGGTTTCGGTGATCATGATTCCCGCAGAGTTGACTCCGAAATCGTCGTCGGAGGTGATCACGCCGGGAAAGCCGTCCATGAGGATCTTGTTTCCCTTATCGGGAGCGATGTCGAACATGATCACCCAGCGCTCGCCGTTCATGTAGTTGGTCCAGTTGTTGTGGGCGATCACGATCTTACCGTCTTTCGTGTAGCTGCCGGTTGCAATGAACGCGCTGCAGTTGCCCGGCGCTACCAGTCTGGGAGCATTCAATAGAGCTTGCTTCTTGTTGAGCCAGGGAACGTAGTAATCGGGTACTTCTTCAAATGCATTCAGTGCAACCACATCGTAAACATCGAGCTTGCTGCCCCGCGCTTTCAGTCCATCAGCGATTCCCTGCAATTCCTGCCGGTATTCGGCTTCGATGTGCGGCCAAAGCACCTCGCGCGCAGTTTTGCGAAAGAACCCCCAATCACGCTCGCTGGTGTGGGTATCGAACAACTTCACTGCTTTTAGCGCGTCTTCTATTTCAGGCGCGAGCAGATATCCGTGCTGATAGCCGACATTGGTGGGAGAGCCCTCGAGATGAACATAGATCCAGCCTCCGCGTTCAAATCGGTAGGCGTTTCCCAAGCGGGGATCTTTCGTCGAGGATTTCGCAAGAACAGAGGTAGAGAAGCAGGTTACCGCCAAGCACAATGCAGCAAAGAAAGAATGACGCACGAAATCTCCTGAGCGCAGGAATAATCAGAATGGGCCAATCTTAGGGGCGCGAGCCGTCACGGTCAAGGTGCGACGGTGCCTCGCGCTACGTTTGAGAATTCAGCCGACGACATTTACCAATACTCCGATCGGTTCGATGGTGATGCGAATCTCGTCGCCGTGCAGCAGCGTGAACGAGTCTGGAGGAACGATTCCGGTTCCGGTCAGGAGAAAGCAGCCGTTCGGGAATGAGTTGTCGCGGTAGAGATAGTCGACCAGAGTCTGGATATCCCGCTTCATGCTACTGAGGGAAGTTGAGCCGGCAAAGACCTGCTTCCCGCCGCGATGAATCTGAAGGCTAATCTCCGTCGAGGACGGAAGCGGCGTTGAGGTGACAAAGATGCCGGGTCCGAGCGAACAACTGCGGTCATAGACTTTTGCTTGCGGCAGATAAAGAGGGTTCTCGCCTTCGATGTCGCGGGAACTCATGTCGTTGCCGATGGTGTAGCCAATGATCTTGCCCGTGGGACTTATCAGGACCGCGAGTTCCGGTTCGGGAACCGACCATTTTGCGTCGCTGCGTATCGCCACTTTGGCGCCGGGGCCAACCACGCGGTGCGGCGTACTCTTGAAGAACAGCTCCGGGCGATCGGCGCTGTAAACGCGGTCGTAGAAATCACCGCCACCAGCGCTCTTTGATTCTTCCATCCGCGCGTTTCGACTTCGGAAATAAGTCACGCCTGCAGCCCAGATTTCCTGGGTTCCGATGGGAGGCTTCAGACCAAACTCGGCGATGTTCCGATTGGAGAGAGCGCGGGCGCTTCTAGCCAGCTCGGAGAGATGCGCGAACAGATCGTCGCGGCTAATCATTGCGTCCCATAAGGCATTTTCGAGTTGTACAAGAGTGCCGCCGCGCTCGATCAGCGCGCCTGCGTCTGTGCGATACAGCTTCATGCTGTCCGGAGTCATGCGTGGCGATTGTAGCTGAACGAGTTGTTGAGCTTTGTTCGGGATATGCACGAATTAGCAGCTCTGCGACAGCGCGCGCGCGTGCAGCGCGATCTCGAGATCCTCATCGGCAGCAATCACCCGCACGTCGCAGTTGTCCGCGCCAATCCTGGTCGCGTGGTTTTCATTCGCCGTCTCGCTGAGCGCAATTCCGAGATGTTGGAGGTTGTTACAGATTTCGCGTCGCACAACCGCAGAGTGCTCGCCGATGCCGCCGGTAAAGACGAGCATATCGATCCCGCCTAACACTGCTGCCATGGTTCCGATGCTCTTTCGCACTGAGTAGCAGAACATCTGGATTGCGAGGCGCGCATCCGGTGATGTGTCTCTGTCACTCAGTAGCTGGCGCATGTCGCTGCTACTTCCAGACACGCCCAAGAGTCCGGAGTGATGATTGAGCACCGAATCTAATTTCTGCTCGTCATATCCGCTGCGCAAAAGATTTAGCAAGACTCCCGGATCGAGGTCGCCAGTTCGCGTTCCCATCATTACTCCCCCGGTCGGAGTAAGTCCCATACTGGTTTCGACTGACGAACCATTCTTGACTGCAGTAATGCTGCATCCATTCCCTAAATGGGCAATAACGGTGCGCGGCGCAAGTTCTGATCCAAGAGCGCGCACGATTGACTCGCACGACAAACCGTGGAACCCGTAGCGCAGAAGACCTCGCTCGAAGAATTCCCGGCCGAATGGCAGGCGCGCGGCTACCTCGGGCATCGTGCGATGAAAGGCGGTATCGAAGCAGGCGACATGCGGCACGTTCTGGAACACTTCCATGGCTCGCTTCAATACATCGAGTGCAGGAGGCAGGTGGAGGGGAGCAAAAGGGATCGAGACATTGAGCTGGGCGATTACTTCAGGCGTGATTCGCTGATGGGTGCGCAGTTTTGGCCCGCCGTGGACAATGCGATGCCCTACTGCCCTAGGACGGAGAGCCGACCTGTTAAACAATTTCTGAATAAGAAATTGCGCGGCAGCACCTGCCGAGGCCACACATGACGGTTCATTCGATTGCAACTCCACAGCGCCATGCAGCCATAGACGGCCATTGCGGCTGCCGAGCTCTTCGGCCTCTCCCCAGGCAAGCCGATGAGCATTCCCGTTATGGAACGAGTAAACTCCGAGTTTTAGAGAGGACGAGCCGCTATTGAGCGACAGTACGGTAGAGACCGCGTCGTCCGTGGCCATCTTCGCTTACGCAGCCCATCTCCAATTGCGGACTTCAGGAAGATCTTCCCCGTGCTCCGAGACGTACAGCTTGTGTTTCTGCATCATCGCGTAGAACCGCTCCGTGGCCTTGTCGCTGATGTTCTTGAGCCGGGGAATCCTGCGAATCGCGTCCAGCGCCAGCTGGAAGCGATCGAGATTGTTGAGCACCGCCATGTCGAATGGCGTCGTAGTGGTCCCCTCTTCTTTGTAGCCGCGCACGTGAAAGTTATTGTGATTGCGCCGGCGATACGTAAGACGATGGATGAGTGTGGGATATCCGTGGAAGGCAAAGATCACTGGACGATCAACTGTGAAGAGCTCATCAAAATCCTCGTCTGCTAATCCATGCGGATGTTCGCTCGATGGCTGCAACGTCATCAGGTCCACCACGTTCACCACACGAATTCTTATATCGGGAACGTGCTCGCGCAGCAGCCAGACTGCGGCTAGAGTTTCGAGCGTGGGCACGTCGCCTGCGCATGCCATGACCACATCGGGATCACCATTGTCATTGCTGGCCCAATCCCAAATGCCGAGTCCGGCAGTGCAATGGCGAACGGCAGAATCCATATCGAGCCACTGCAGTGCGGGCTGCTTGCCCGCGATAATGAGGTTCACGTAGTTGCGGCTGCGCAGGCAGTGATCCGCGACCGAGAGCAGCGTGTTCGCATCCGGCGGCAGGTAAATGCGAATGATGTCTGCTTTCTTGTTGGCGACGTGATCGATGAATCCCGGATCCTGGTGCGAGAAGCCGTTATGATCCTGCCGCCACACGTGCGAGCTCAGCAGGTAATTGAGCGATGCTATCGGCTTCCGCCACGGCAGAGTGCGCGTAGTCTTCAGCCACTTCGCGTGCTGGTTGAACATCGAATCCACGATGTGAATGAACGCTTCGTAGCAGTTGAAGAAGCCGTGTCGGCCTGTAAGCAGATAACCCTCAAGCCATCCCTGGCACATGTGTTCGCTCAACACTTCCATTACACGGCCGTCGGTCGTGAGGTTCTCGTCCACTTTGTCGACCCTGGCCATCCATTCTTTGCCGCTGGCCTCATAAACCGCATCGAGCCGATTGGAAGCGGTTTCGTCCGGACCTACTAAGCGAAAGTTCCTCTTGTCCTGATTGAGCTTGATTACGTCGCGCAAAAAACGTCCGAGCACGCGGGTCGCTTCGACTTCGATTGTGCCCGGCTCATCCACCTTCACTGCGTAGTCACGAAAATGCGGCATGGTCATTGGTTCGAGAAGAATGCCGCCGTTGGCATGAGGATTCATCCCCATCCGCCGACGTCCTTCGGGCGCCAGCGCCGCCAGCTCGTCTTTGAAAGCTCCATTTTGGTCAAACAGTTCTTCCGCCTTGTAGCTGCGCATCCAATCTTCGAGGATGCGCAAATGAGCTGGATTGTTCCGGACATCGTCCACCGGCACCTGATGCGCGCGCCACGTTCCTTCGACCGGCTTGCCGTCGACTTCTTTTGGACCAGTCCATCCTTTGAGGGTGCGCAAGATCAGCAGCGGCCAGCGGGGACGCTCGACCACCACCTGCTTGCGGGCACGCTGCTGAATCGCGCGGATGTCGGCCATGATTTTGTCCAGCGTTGCCGCCATGAGCTGATGCATTTCTGTAGGATCGCTGCCTTCGAGGAAGATGGGCTCGTATCCATATCCGCGGAATAAGTCGATGAGTTCGTCATGGCTGATGCGATCGAGCACCGTAGGATTCGCGATCTTGTAACCGTTGAGGTGCAGGATCGGAAGCACCGCGCCGTCCTTCGCCGGATTGAGAAACTTGTTCGAATGCCAGCTAGTCGCACATGCGCCCGTCTCAGCTTCACCGTCGCCCACGATGCAAGCGACGATCAGGTCAGGATTGTCGAACGCAGCGCCATACGCGTGCAGCAGCGAATAACCGAGCTCGCCGCCTTCGTGGATCGAGCCGGGAGTCTCGGGAGCGACGTGGCTGGGAATGCCGTAAGGCCACGAGAACTGTCGGAACAGCCGCCGCAGTCCATCTTTATTCTGCTCAATGTGCGGATAGATTTCCGTGTAGGAACCTTCAAGATAGGTATGCGCGACTAATCCGGGACCTCCGTGGCCGGGTCCGATGATGTAGATCATGTTGAGATCGTTCTCAACGATCAGACGATTCAGGTGCGTATAGATAAAATTCAGACCCGCGGTTGTGCCCCAGTGGCCGAGCAAACGGGGTTTGATGTCGTCGCGAGTGAGGGGGCGTTCCAGCAGAGGATTGTCTTTCAAGTAAATCTGGCCGACGGTCAGATAATTGGCAGCGCGCCAATAAGCATGCATTTTGCGGAGCTGCTCGTCTGACAGGGGGCGTGAAGAAGACGATTGGGCAGATCCAACTGGAGTTTCTTCGAGTGTGGGCAGCTTCGGCATGTGGAATCCTCCACTAGCTCTCAGGATACTGCGTTTCAGGTGTCTGCATTGGAGTAGTGGACGCTGGATGGACTTTGTGGACTAGGTGGACGGCAGCTTACTTTTGCAGAATGCTCATCCTGATCATGGGATTTGCCGGTTTGGGTCAGAACCAGCCACTGCGATAGGCGATCCACCAACTCACAAAAAGTAGCGGAATAGTCGCGATGATCCCCCAGACGAGTGGAAGCGCGAAGTCTGCAATCAGGCTGAGGATGATGAAAATCGCCCAGAAGATTTTTCGTTCCAATCAGTTCTTTCCTTTCCCAACCGTAAGCACTCCAGCGCCGCGGATTCCATCGTTCTTCAGGGCCTCCAGCGCCTGGTTCGCCTCTTCGAGGCTGAATGTCTGCACTTGCGTGTGAATCGGAATCTCGGCGGCGACACGCAGGAAGTCAATTCCGTCCTGACGTGTGTTGTTCGCGACGCTGCGGATGCGCCGCTCCCAATAAAGAAGATCGTACGAGAACGATGGAATATCGCTCATGTGAATTCCACCCAACACCAGCGTGCCGCCGCGTTTTAAATTCTTCAGCGCTGCAGGAACGAGTGCGCCGGCCGGAGCGAAGACGATGGCGGCATTCAGCGGTACCGGAGGGTCGTCATACGCTCCCCCAACCCATTCGGCGCCAAGGTCCGCGGCCAATTGGCGATGCTTCTCCTCGCGCGTGCAGACCAGCACACGATAGCCGAGATGCCGCGCAACCTGAATGCAGACGTGGCCGGCGGCTCCAAATCCATAAATCCCTAGAGTGTCGGTGCGCTGCAATTCCGCGAGCCGCAGCGAGCGAAAGCCGATGATCCCGGCACAGAGGAGCGGAGCGGCGGCCACATCGCTGAACTGTTCCGGAATGGGATAGACGAATTGCTCTGGCGCGACGATGAACTCGGCGTAACCGCCGTTGGCCGTCCACCCGGTGAATGCGGCATTAGGACAAAGATTCTCGTGTCCACGCGTGCAGAACTCGCAAACTCCACAAGTGCGATGCAGCCATGGCACGCCAACACGAGCGCCTGTCGCGTATATCTTCGCCTCGGCACCGGCACGAACGACTCGCCCAACTACCTGATGACCGGGCACAACGTTCGCCAACTTTGGCGCAAGCTCGCCTTCCACGACGTGGAGATCAGTGCGGCAAATGCCGCAGGCACTCACCTCGATCAGCACTTCATCCGACTTCGGCTGCGGCTCCGGGACATCGCGAGCAACGAGCGGGCGCCCTGCTATGGAGTCCGGATGCGGAAGAACCATCGCTCTCATTCGGCGGGCCTTTGCTCAATCAGCCACACGTGAGTTCTAATCAAATGTAAATGCAAGTCAGCGCTACTTTCACTGATATCACTGTCGATAGCTCTCCGCTGCGCATGTTTGTCGCAACGCCGCGGACAGAGAGCAAGAGCAGGTTTCCCGGCGTCATCTTTTATTCCGACATCTTTCAGCTTACGCCGCCGATGCTGCGTGCCTGCGTACGCCTGGCGGGATATGGATTCGTGGTCGCGGCGCCGGAGATCTATCACCGCATTGAGCAGCCGGGATCGGCTTTGCCCTTCGATGATTCCGGCAGAACTCGCGGCCTCGCTGATGCATCCAGGACTTCCGTTCAGGATTTCGACAGCGACTGCCGCGCCGTGCTGGACTTTCTCGCGCAGCATCCGATGGTGAGTCCGGCAAAGCTGGCGGCGGCCGGCTTCTGCATCGGCGGACACCTCGCCTTCCGCGCCGCATTGCAGCCCGATGTCAGAGCCACCGTCTGCTTTTACGGAACGGGAATTCACGATGGGAGGCTGGGCAAAGACGAGGATGCCGGCTCGCTGCAGCGAACTAGGGAAATCAAAGGCGAATTGCTGATGATCTTTGGCGAAGCCGATCCCCACGTTCCCAAAGAGGGACACGAAAAAATTCGTGCGGCCCTGCAGGAAGGTGGAGTGAAGTATCGCGTGAAGCTGTATCCAGCGGAGCACGCGTTCATGCGCGACGAAGGTCCGCGCTACGATCCGCTCTGCGCCGATTCCGCTTTCGCTGACATGATTCAGTTGTTTCGCAGCAACTTCGGAGAAAGCTCACCAGCATGACAGGGCAAGCCGGCGCTTCTGTACAATTCAAGGCTCGCTATGTCTAGACGGATTCAGATCATCCTGCTCGTCTTTGTCGTACTGGTCGGCATTCGCGTTTTCCTCATCTATCGTGGACGGAATGCTCCGGCGCCGGCTCCGAAGCAAGCGATCCCGAATCCAAACTTCAGCGCAGACGATTACGTGGTGCCCACGCAGGTTCACGCCTATGATCTGAAGTCCTCGAAGGAAGCGCTGGACGGCAAGACGGTCTGGGTGAAAGCGGGCAATCAGGTTTACTTCTACCCGTATACGTCCGGACGGGTTGACTTCAAACATCCCGTCGGGCTGCTGCCGCCTCTCGATAAGCTGCAGATCACGAATGTGATTCAGGCGACTTCGCCGAATGCCAAGGCGGAGGAGATTGCTCCCGGGGTTCGCGTTCGCGAGGAGCAGGTCTTAGCCGTCTTTCATCGAGCAGACGACAAGAAGACGTATGCGGCGCCGATCGGCGGCAATCACGGCGGCGACTACACCCTTTACATCAACGACACCTTCTACCTCGACGATCCGCATGAGCTCTACAAGCACTGGCCTGCCGACGTGTGGAGCGCCATCAGCCAGCATCAGGCAAAACAAGGGATGAATGAGCTGCAGGTTGCACTGGCGCTTGGTGTGGGCATTCCGCAGGGCAACGGCGGCGAGTACGGCAACCGCACACTCGAGTACGACAACAACGGCCATCCAGTGAAAGTTACCTTCGAACACAATCACGCCACGAGTGTCCAGAACGGCACGGGTTCGTAGCTCAACAATCGCGGGACTAGTCGCGAAAAAGCGCAGATGCGTTCCGAGCTTAAGAGGTAGACTCCTCTGACTGGAGCGAATCCCCATGATGATGGATTGGAACGCCTATCTCGGCGAACTGTTGAATACGATCGGAAAATTGGGACAACTTAGTCCCGACACAGTGCGCGGCTACCGAACTCTCAGCGATGCCGGGCAGAAGACCAATCACCTCGATGAAAAGACCCGACAGCTGATCGCGCTTGCCGTTGCCGTTACCACACGCTGCGATGGATGCATCACCGTCCACACCTCAGCGGCAATGAAAGCCGGAGCCAGCAAGGAAGAAATCGCTGAAGCGTTAGGCGTCGCCGTTGCCCTGAACGCCGGAGCCGCGCTGGTGTACAGCGCTCGCGTGATGGATGCCTATGCAGCGAAGAGCCAGCCGGAACTTGCTGCAGCGGCGAAAGAATAGTCTCCAGATTGTCGGCCGCACTGCTGCACTAACCGGGGTTCCGGCCCGCGGCATTTCTCGGTTCGTACAATACTGCTGAGATGGCTCGCAGCCGAGTCGCAGTCATGGGAAGCTACGTCGCCGATCTGGCGTTTCGCACGCCCCACCTCCCGCGCTGGGGAGAGACGGTGATGGGAACATCGTTCGCACTTGGGCCTGGTGGCAAGGGTTCCAATCAAGCGGTCGCAGCCGCGCGGCTTGCCTCGGATGTCGTTTTCATTACGAAGTTAGGGCGCGATACTTTCGGCGAACTGGCACTTCACACATACAAAGCTGAAGGTATCGACACAGAGTTCGTCTTCCAATCCGCCGAGCATGCCACCGGCGGCGCGGCGATCATCATCGATGAAGCTAAAGGCGAGAACGCGATCGTCGTGGTTCCGGGAGCCTGCTTTCAGCTAACCACCGAAGAGGTCAGTCGGGCTGAGAGGGAGATTGCCGTTTCCGCAATTTTTCTCACACAGCTCGAGTTGCCGATTGCGGTTGTCGAGCACGGACTGCGTCTCGCACGTAAGGCGAGCGTCCCGACGATCCTCAATCCCGCTCCGGCGCATGAGCTGCCTTCCAGCATTTATCCGCTTTGCGATTACCTGATTCCCAATGAAACGGAGGCCGGAGCACTCACAGGAATGGAGGTCAGCAGTCTGGCGGATGCAGAGCGTGCCGCAGAAGCTTTGCTCCGGCGTGGCGTGGGAAACGCGGTGATCACGTTGGGGGCTCAAGGCGCGCTGGTGAGGAATTCCAGCCTCACGGAGCACATTCCCGCTTTCATTGCTGGACCTGTGCTTGAAACCACGGGCGCTGGAGATGCCTTCAGCGGCGGCTTCGCGGTCGCTCTCGCCGAAGGCACGGATATCGTTGCCGCCGCTCGTTTCGGTTGCGCCGTAGCAGGAATTTCCGTTACCCGTCGGGAACAGCCCCGTCGATGCCGCAACGTTCTGAAGTCGACAAGCTTTTAAAAGAGCAGGCGTAGACGGTGCGGGCAAGGCCATATTACTTCCTTAGTAACCCGTGCAATGCTCATTTTGATCGCATTTAGCGCTGCCTTGCGCTATGTTCCGCGTTAGCGCGCATGGACAAGGTTGGACGTTACCAGATCGTCGGCGAATTAGGACGCGGAGCGATGGGCGTAGTCTATCGCGCAATCGATCCTACGATTGGCCGCACCGTCGCCCTTAAGACAACACGCCTCGATGTCGATGCCGTCGAGCGCGATGAACTGCTGCGTCGCTTCCGCAATGAAGCTCACGCGGCCGGCCAGATGAACCACCCCAATATCGTCACCATTCATGACGCCGGCGAGTGCGACGGTCTGTTTTACATCGCGATGGAGTACCTCGAAGGCGAGACACTCCAATCCTTGATGGCAGGCACGCCTCGTATTCCGACCCAACAGATCGTCGAGATTGCCAGGCAGGTCACAATTGGCCTCAATTATGCGCACTCAATGAGCGTCGTTCATCGCGACATCAAGCCGGCGAACATAATGATCACCCGCCAAAAGCTGGCTAAGATCATGGATTTCGGTATTTCCAAATCGGTCGGCACGCTCACGCGAACCGGCCAGGTTTTCGGTACTCCTTATTACATGTCGCCGGAACAGGTGATCGGGCATGCGGTGGACGGCCGATCTGATCTGTTCAGCTTTGGCGTGGTCCTCTATGAGATGGCCACGGGAGCGCGTCCATTCGGAGGCGACACCGTAGCGACTGTCATTTACAAGATCATCAACGAAACACCGCCTGCTCCCTGCGATCTTGAAGCAGGCATCGATCCACGGATGAGTACCGTGATCACCCGCTGTCTGGAAAAGAAACCTGAAGATAGGTACCAGACAGCAGCCGAACTGGCGGCCGATCTGGAGAAGTTCCCATCCTTGCACGCAGGCAAGCAGCCGGCAATTAGGCCCGAATCGAGTGGCGGTCTTCAGCGGACGCAGGCAGTCGCCCTGCCCCAGGCAGCTCTAATTGCGACAAGACAATCAACCGCCACTGAGGCCTTCCACCCTACTGCCGCAAATACCAGAGCGGCCGAGCACTCCGTGAGCGGACCCGCACGCCCAGCGCTTTGGCTCAGAACGAAGAGAGGAGCCATGTTGGCCTCCTCGGCAGCGTTTGTCCTGGGAGTCATGGTGACTCTCTACAGCGTGCGGCATCACCGAGCCTCCCGCAAGCACTTACCCGGAGGGGCTTCTATCATCGTCAACGTTCCCTCCAATCTGGCGAAGCGCACACGCCACGAAGCTGGCGAAAGGCGTGAAGTTGAGAGAGTGCGCGAGTCTGACAGACCTGCGCCTTCTTCCGCCTCATCTCCGAAGTAAGGCTGATGCTCCGCACTTCCCGCCCTGGTTCTCGAACGCCGCGTTTACAATGAGGCAACGCTCATGTCCAATCCTGGCGCGCTTTATCGGCCTTTTGATGAACTTGTAACCATCAAGATTTTGGGAAGAGAGTTCCAGGTTCCAAAAGACAATATGCTGCTGCGCGCTATGCAATACCTTTCGCCGGAGAATGTTGCGATGGGAAGATTTTGCTGGAATGAGGAATGCCAATACTGCCGTGTCTCCTACAAAGCATCGCCTGATGGCGCTCCCCGCCAGGCGCTCTCCTGCAAGTTGATGGTTCAGCCCGGAATGGAAGTGGTGGAAGCGGCGAGCGAGATCCGCTACTGCCTTCGCGACCTTGGCCTGAAATAGCAACGCATTTCGCAGTGCAAAACCAAGAAAAGAGTAAACGTCCCCACACAGGTGACGGTTTGGAATTCGGGCATCCGCGCCGATTCCCAGATGCGCCTCCTCCCACCTATTCGTCGGCACGCATGAAAGTCTTGACAACGCAGGGACAGACGGTCTAAAAGGTTTCAGCTTTGCGGTAAACGATTACTCAGAAGACATTCGATTCGTCGGGCCCCAGCAGTAAAGCAGTATCCCACCGCAATCCTTTTAGAAGCCAGGAGGAAAGATGATGAGTCGTATCACCAGCAAGACTCACGCCGCAGTAATCAGTTTCACAACCAGACTGCCCAGATGGAATCATTTCGCAATTTGGTGTGCGTCGTTGGCGATCGTAGTCGTGCTTGCCGGCAGTGCGCGAGCGCAGGACAACGCTTCAATCACCGGCACCGTAACCGATCCGTCGGGAGCAGCGGTGGTGAATGCCAGCATCACCATCACCAACGTCGCGACCGGCCAGGTGCGAAACACAGTTTCGAATTCCAGCGGCGATTTTCTCTTCGCCAACGTTGGCGCAGGTCAGTACACCCTGGTCGCCTCAGCACCTGGATTTCAGAAGTTCTCTCGAGCTGGAATTCTGATCCACGTTGCCCAGACGCTCGAAGAGAACGTTGCCTTCAAAGTCGGCAATACGCAGGAAACCGTCAACGTCGAAGCCGACGCCCTGCAGGTGCAGTCGGAGACCAATGAAGTAAGCAGCCTCATCACCGGCCAGCAGGTGACGCAGTTGGCGACCAACGGGCGCAACGTCACGGCTCTTGCAGCCCTCGGAATGGGCAAGTCGAACAACCTTCCTACGTATGCAGGTCCCAATGCGCTCACGAGCGCGAACGGCATCAGCTTCAACGGAACCCGCAACACTCATAACATCTATCTTCTCGACGGCGGCGAGTTGAATGATCGCGGATGCGGCGGATGCTTCAGTTCCCTACCTTCGATCGATGCTCTCTCGGAATTCCAGACACTCGACAGCAACTACAGTCCTGACTACGGCATCGGCTCCGGCGGGCAAATCACGATGGTGATCAAGTCCGGAACGAAGAGCTACCATGGTTCGATTTGGGAATTCAACCGAAACGAAGCCTTTGCGGCTAACAACTACTTCCTGAACCAGGCAGGCAAAGCGCGTCCGAAATTCCGCTTGAACATACCGGGCGGTAACTTCGGCGGGCACATTGGGAACAATACCTTCTTCTTTGTGAACGAAGAGTGGCGACGGCAAATCCAGGGGAGCACGCCAAGCGTCGCGACTGCGATTCCTGCAGTCAACTTTCCAACATTAGGCCAGCCGTTCACTTATACGGTTCCAACAGGCAAGACGACCCCGATAGTTCCGCAAACGAGCGATCCTGCCAAGCTCGCCCTCTATGCGGCTGACGGCCTGACT
>Ga0070741_10012281_pt1 | contig 15530 bp, 11 predicted proteins | sample Coa_R1_4_FD_66440 | JGI IMG/M metagenome (GOLD analysis project Ga0070741, IMG submission 66440) | Surface soil microbial communities from Centralia Pennsylvania, which are recovering from an underground coalmine fire - Coalmine... | ecosystem: Environmental > Terrestrial > Soil > Unclassified ... | reverse complement strand
CCAGCACGACCTCGGCCGGTAGCCCGCAGGTCCAGGCCTCGACCGCGGCGTCGACCTCGGCGCATCGGGCCACCCGGTGCGCCGCGGTGGCGAGGCCGGGGTCGTCGGCCAGGTCCGGCCGCTCCATCACCGCGCAGAGCGCCCGCCACCGCCGGTCGTCGGGGCACACCACGGCGACCCAGCGGTCGTCGCCGGTCGTGCGGTAGACCCCGTGCGGTGACAGGTCCGGGTCCGCGTTGCCCATCCGCTGGGCGACCCGGCCGTTCGCGGCGAGATCCAGCAACGCCGGCGTGAGCAGGTGCAGCGAGCACTCGGCCTGGGAGAGGTCGATGAACTGTCCCTCCCCGGTACGGCGGCGGTGGTCCAGCGCGGCGAGCAGCGCGATCACCATGAAGTAGGGCGAGACGTAGTCGGTGTAGGCGGCGAACGGTCCGGCCGGGGCGCGGTCGGGCCAGCCGAGCAGGCCGGTGAATCCGCAGATCGCCGAGGCCAGGTTGCCGTAGCCGGCCATCCCGGCCAGCGGCCCGGTGGCACCCATCAACGAGGTGGACAGCATCACCAGGGACGGGTTGATCGCGGCCAGGTCGTCGTATCCGTAGCCCCAGCGCGACATCAGCCCGGGACTGAACGACTCGATCAACATGTCCGCGCGGCCGACCAGGTCGTGGATGACCTCTCGGGACTCGTCCCGGGTCATGTCCAGGGTGATCCCGTACTTGCCCGCGTTCAGGCTGGAATAGAGCACCGAGCGCTCCACCCCCGGTTCGTTGTCCTGGTACGGCATGACCGTGCGGGCCGGGTCAAGCGCCAGGGTGGACTCGATCCGAATCACGGTCGCGCCGAGATCCGCGAGCAGCCGCCCGACGGTGGGGCCGGCGAAGGACCGGGTGAAGTCCATTACCGCGACCCCGGACAGCGGCCGCATCGGAGGTTCCGGATCGGGTGTAGGAGGGGCCGGTGTCCGGTCCAGCAGCTCGACCGTGGGCACGCCGGGCGGGGCCAGATCGGTGAGCTCGACCAGCGGGGTGCCGCTGAGACGCGCCCAGTCACCGGGGCACGCCAAGGACTCGCCGCCGCCCGGGCCCGGCACCCGCGCCCAGTAGCCCCGAGCCGCCAACTGCTCGCTCTCCCGGACATCCGCGAGGGTGTTCACCGGCGCGATGAAGAGCCTCCGCCGCCGCCCCTCGTCGAACAGCTCGGCCTTGGTGCGGCTGGCGGTGAACGCCGCGATCGCCGCGCGAACCACGGCGTATTCCGATACCGGCACCTCTCCGGTGTGCAACCGGCGGCCGTAGTCGATCCAGTCGGTGTCGCGCATCGCGGCGTCGCAGAAGCCGGCGTCGTGCACGGCCTCCATCAGCCGGGCGGTGGCGGGGCCGAAGGCCGGGCCGAACAGGTGGGTGATCGAGACGTGCCCGTCGGCGGCCGGCCAGATGTACCGGGTACCGATACCCTCGCTCGGCTCGCCCCCGCTGCGCAAACCCTCCGGGGCGTTCGCCGATGCCGGCAGCACCCAGCCTCCGGCGGCCACCGTGCACACCTGCTGGGCAGACAGCTCCACCCGCTGCCCGGCACCGGACCGGTTGCGCTCGAACAGCGCGGCCAGCCCGGACCCGGCGGCCAGCGCGCTCGCATGCAGCCAGGCCTGCGGTAGCGACAGCCGGCAGGGCGCCCGATCCGGGTCGCCGCCGAGCAGCAGCGCGCCGGACGCGGCCAGGATCGCCAGGTCGGAGTCCACCAGACCGTCGGCCTCCGGGCCGGAGCCGAACCCGGTCAGGGACACGTGCACCAGCGTCGGGTTGAGTTCCGCGAGGTGCTCCGGGTCCAGGCCCGCGGCGGCCAGCGCCGGGCCGGACGCCTCGATCAGCAGGTCGGCGCCGCGCACCAGCCGTTCGAATTCCCCGCGACCGTCGGCGCCACCCAGGTCGACGGTGGCGCTGCGCTTGCCCCGCCCGTAGGCCAGGTGGGTCAGCGAGTGCCTCGGCGGGTCGTCGGCCAACGGGCCGAGCCGCCGCGCCGGCGACCCGCCCGGGGGTTCCACCGCCACCACGTCCGCGCCCAATGTGGCCAGCAGGAACCCAGCGAACTGGGTGCGCTCGTCGGACAGTTCGACGACCCGGTACGGCGACAACGCGCCCATGCCGACCAACCCTTCTCGTGCGTGCGTGCATGCGTGCATGCGTGCGGCCGGGCCGGGCCGCACCCGGCCCTCCTCGTGCGTGCGGCCCGGGTCAGGCCGCGACCGGCAGTCCGCCCCGGTCGACCACAGCCGAGCGCTGCTCGCCGGTACGGAGCCTGACGCTGCCCGGTGCGCGGTCGAACGGGCTGGCGATGCCGAGCTCGTCGGCATAGGCACGCACCTCGGGCAGCACCTGCTCGCCGAGCAGCTGCATGCTGCGCCTCCGTGCCTCGTCGCTGACCGCGCCCTGCACGTGGAAGACGGTGAAGATCCCCGGCCGCAGCACCCGTATGATCGTCTTCATCTTCTCGGCGACCTGGTCGGGCGTGCCGATCAGGTGCTGCAGGTTGTCCTGCGAGCGCTGCAGGCTCGCCCGCAGCTTGCCCCGGACCACGTCGACGTCCAGCGGAGCGGCCGTCGGGGTGCGCTGGCTCGCGGCCATCAGCTTGTCCCGGTTGATGCCCAGCCAGGACCCGCCCGGGGTGGCGGCCAACCGCTGGTTCGCGGCCTTCGAGTTGTACCCCGGAGGCAGGGTGTGCTCCGGCTTGGCGAAGGCGCCCTGCCCGCCGCCGAACACGAACCCGTAGCCGCCCTCCTGGGCCTTCTCCTCGGTGTCGGCCACGAATGTCGGGATGACGTACCCGTAGTTCTCCGAACCGGCCTGGTAGCCGGCCTCGGCGGCCAGGTCGGCGTAGGTGTCCCACAGGTCGGCCGTCGGACCGAGCGAGGTGCCCAGAGCTATGTACGGATAGGCCTTGTCGGCCGCCCAGCGCACCGTCTCCGGGCTCAGCACGCCCGGGACCACCGACAACGGCGAGGGCTTCTGGTACGGCAGCGCCCACGGGTTCACGTGCCGGTAGTGGAAGTGCTTGCCCTCATAGCGCCAGGGTCCGGGGCGGGTCCACGCCTGCTGGATGAAGTCGTGGGCCTCCTCGAACATCTCCCGGTTGTATGCCGGGTTGGCGTTGTTGAAGAACTGCTCGCTACCCCCGCCACGGACCCAACCGGTGACCAACCGGCCCCGCGAGATCACGTCGATGGTGGCCAGTTCCTCGGCCGTACGCAGCGGGTTCTTCGTCACCGGCAGCGGGGTCCCGATGAGGAAGATCTTCACCCGCTCGGTGATCCGGGCGAGGATCGAGGCTTCGAGGTGCATCACGTTGCCCATGCAGAACGGGTTGCCGTGGTGCTCGTTCAGCGCCACCCCGTCGAAACCGAGCCGCTCGGCCTCCATGTACTCGTCGAGGTAGTAGTTGTAGTCCTCCGAGGCCCGCACGTGGTCGTACTTCGAGTTCGGCAGCCCGAAGAACGCCCGATGGGTCAGGACGTCCTCCTCCTCGAGCCAGCGGACCGGACGCTCGGTGAAGTAGTTGATGTGCATCTCAGTTCCCCTGCTCCTTGAGGAATCCCTCGACGACGTCGCCGAAGTTGTCCGGGTCCTCCAGCTCGGGGCAGTGCCCGACCCCGGCCAGCACCTCCAGCCGCGAGTTCGGAATCGACCGCGCATACACCTCGGCGCACCCGCGTGGACAGATCCGGTCGTCCTCACCCCACAGGACCAGCGCCGGCAGCTCGCCAACGCCCTCCAGCAGATTCGGGAGGCTGGGGTTGAACATGAACGGCTCCCAGCCCAGTCGGGCTGTCTCGGCCCGGCCGACCTCGATCCGCTCGAACTGCTCCGGCGTGAGGTCACCGCCGTACATCGACCGGTAGGGCTCCCGCTGCCGGTTGCTGACCAGCGCGTCGACGTGGGTGCGCACCGTCGCGGCGAGGAAGTCGAGGATCTCTCCCGACGAGGGCCGTACCCCCAACGCGGCCACCAACACCATGCTCCGGAAGGAGCCCGGACAGGCCGCGGCCATCTCCGCCGCGATGTACCCGCCGGCGGAGAATCCGATCACGTCCACCGGCCCGGTGCCGCGCTCACGCAGCAGCCGGGCGTAGAAGGTCCCCACGTCCCGGTAGGTCCACGCCCAGTCGAGGCGGTCGGAGTGACCGAAGCCCGGCTGAAGCGGGATGATCACCTCGTGGTCGCGGCTCAGCCGCTCGTGCCAGTCCTGCCAGCCGGACCAGCCGAGCTCGTCGTGCAGCACGAGCAGCGGCGGACCATCGCCGCCGTGCACGACGTCGACCGCCGCCCCGCCGACGTCCACCGTCGACTGCGTCCACGTACCGGTCATCTCCTGGCCGCCCGCTCCGCGTGGTGCTTCTCGGTCCATGCCTGCAGCGCCGCCGCCTGCTGTTCCATCAGCCGGTCGCGGACCACCCGGGCCCGGTCGGTGGCGTCCGCGAGCCGCTGCGCGGTGTTGTTCTGGAAGTGCGGAAACACCTGCTGGGCCATCAGCTCGTAGGACCGCTCGGTAGCCGCCGGATTGGCGTAGTCGTGATGCATGTTCAGGTAGGCGCCGAACCCCCCGGACTGCTTCCACAGCGCCTCGATCTGCCGGATGCAGTCCTCCGGGGTACCGATCGCGCCGATCCCGGATTCGTTGATCCACTCGATGCGCTCCCGGACCGTCTCGCCCTCCGGGACGAAATGCGGGGTGGCCGAGGTCTCCTGCAGATACTCGAAGAAGGCGTCGATGCCGTACTCCACATCGCGGATGGCCTGTTCTCTGGTCTCCGCGCAGTGCATCAGCCCGACCAGCCGCCAGTCGCGGCGGTTCACCTCGTGATCGTTCTCCGCGGCGATCTCGGCCCACACGTCGTGGTGCAGCGCCAGCACATCGGCACCGATGTTCATCGTGGCACCGATGGAGATCATCCCGACGCCGTGCTTGCCGGCCAGCCTCGGCCCGGACGGCGACTGGATGGCGGCGACCGCGATCTCCAGGTCGGAGTTGAACAGCGGGAGCTGGCACTTGGCCTCGACCAGGTTGAACCAGTCGGTCTCCAGGGTCAGCGGCTCGTCGGAGCGCAACAGGTGCATGATCGCGCCGAAACCTTCCTCCAGCATCCGGCGCTGCTCGGAGGTCTGGACCCCGATCATCTGCGCATCGCTGGGCAGTGCGCCCGGGCCGGCGCCGAACATGAACCTGCCCCGGGACAGGTGGTCGAGCAGGATGATCCGGTCGGCCGTCCACAGTGGGTTGTGGTACGGCACCGACAGCACGCCGGTACCCAGCTTGATCGTGCGGGTCTGCGGCAACGCGGTGGCGCAGAACAGCATCGGGTCCGCGACGATCTCGGTGCCGCACGAGTGGTGCTCGCCGACCCAGACCTCGTCGTAGCCCAGGTGATCGAGATGCTGCACCAGGCGCAGGTCGCGGTGTAGCGCGGCATTGGGGTTGGCCCGGTAGTCATGGAACGGGCCCAGGAAGATGCCGAAGCGCATTCGGTCCATCTCGGATGTCCTGTCTCGTGCTGCTGTGGCATGCGGTGGTCGAAGCCCCACCAGCAGATCGCGGACCGCGCGGTTCGTCACGAGCGGCGGCTACTCCAATTCCGCCGAGGGCCCACTACTCTGCTCCGCTCCGGTGCAGATGGGTAGCGCGATCCGTAGCCACCGCCGTGGGCGGCATCCGACGATGAATCGGATTCTCAGTGGCTACTTCTGGCTACTTCGACCGGGCACCGGAAGGTGGGACTGATGGGGCGGTTTGACGGCAAGGTCGTGCTGATCACCGGCGCGGCCCGTGGCCAGGGCCGCAGCCACGCGGTCCGATTCGCCGAGGAGGGCGCGGACGTCATCGCGGTGGACCTCTGCGCGCAGATCGACTCGGTGCCCTACCCGATGGCCACCCCGCAGGACCTCGCCGACACCGTGCACGCGGTCGAGGCCCTCGACCGGCGGATCCTGGCGGTGACCGCGGACGTGCGCGACCACGCGGCCATGTCGGCGGCGGTCAGCAAGGGCGTGGCCGAGCTCGGCCGGCTGGACTTCGTGCTGGCCAACGCCGGCATCGGCTCGATCGGCCTGGAGGACCCGGACCCGGTGGGGTCGTTCCGCGACGTCATCGACACCAACCTCACCGGGGTCTGGAACACCGTGCGCGCGGCACTCCCGGTACTGGTCGACCAGGGCCAAGGCGGCTCGGTCGTGCTCACCAGCTCCACCGCCGGGCTGAAAGCGGTCGGCGGCAGCACCGGCGGTGGCGAGGCCTACGTGGCCAGCAAGCACGCGGTTCTCGGCCTGATGCGCAGCTTCGCCACCACCTACGCGCCGCACAACATCCGAGTCAACGCCGTGCTCCCGACCGGGGTGGCCACCCCGATGGTGCTCAACGACGTGCTCGCCACGATCCTCCGCGAGAGCCCCGAGTCGCTCAACGTGACTCCCAACCTGCTCCCGGTCGAGCTGATCGACTCCGCCGACGTGACCCACGCGATCGCGTTCCTGTGCTCCGACGAGGCCCGCTACGTCACCGGGGTCGCGCTGCCGATCGACGGTGGATTCCTCACCCGCTGATATCGACCCGAGATCAGGGAGCTGACATGGGCAAGCTGAGCGGCAAGGTCGCGTTCATCACCGGCGCCGCGCGCGGCCAGGGTCGCAGCCACGCCGTCCGGCTGGCCGGCGAGGGCGCGGACATCATCGGGGTCGATCTGTGCGCGCAGATCAAGTCCGTCAAGTACCCGATGCCCGACAAGCAGGACCTCGCCGAGACGGTCGCCCAGGTGGAGGCTCTGGACCGGCGCATGGTGGCCACCGTCGCCGATGTCCGCGACGCGGCGGCCGTACGCGAGGCCCTCGCGCGCGGGGTGGCCGAGCTGGGCGGTGTCGACATCGTGGTCGCCAACGCGGGCATCTTCGGGCTCTCCGCCGACCAGGACGTCGATCACGACGAGGTGTTCCGCGACGCGATCGATGTGAACCTGACCGGCGTCTGGAACACGGTTCGAGCCGCCGCACCCACCATGATCGAGCAGGCCCGCGGCGGGTCGATCGTCATCACCAGTTCCGGCTCCGGACTCAGCGGCCGCGGCGGCGACGGCTCCGGCGCGTGGAGCGGGTACACCGCCGCCAAGCACGGCGTGGTCGGGCTCATGCGCTCGTTCAGCCACTGGCTCGCACCGCACATCATCCGGGTCAACACCGTGCATCCGAGCGGCGTGAAGACCCCGATGGGCTGGAACGAGATCATGCCGGCGGTGATGCAGGACCGGCCCGAGCTGTTCACCGCGATGGCCAATCTGCTGCCGGTGCCGATCCTGGAGCCGACCGACATCAGCAACGCGGTGCTCTGGCTCGCCTCGGACGAGGCCCGCTACGTCACCGGGGTCACGCTGCCGGTGGACGCGGGATTCATGGCGCGGTGAGCAGCAGGGCCTGGACTGCACTGGCGCCGGTCGATCGGAGCGTCGGGATAAGCATGGAGCACGTCTCAGCGCGCCGCCTGCGGCTGAGCCCCGAGCAGCGCAAACGCTGACCGCCTATCGTCGCTGCCTCAATCCATGGATGAGGAATCCTCGGCCTTCTCCAAGAGGACGTAGACGGTGAGGGTGGCCATCTCGTCGATATAGGCCTCGCCTTCAGGTGTCGGGCCGGTGATAGCGGCCCCGAGACCGCAACGTGACCGCGCCGTCACCGACGTGGCCGCATGATCGTCACCAATGAGCAGGTCATACCCCCTATGCCAGTGGTCTGTAAATCCGTCGGACCGACAATTGCCGGCGGATTGATTGACACAACGGATATGATCATGGATTGGCAGCAACTGCCGCTCGGGGCACGGGGGACCTTATGTACCGCTGGCACGTGACAAGGGTGCTCGCAATCATCGGCTTCACAACTGCTTGTTTGGCGGGGGGATCGATCGTTGCCCCGGCGGCCCACGCGGGCCCCCGGTGTGACAGTCGGGTGGGTATGGGTGAGAAACCGCCCGGCTGCGACCCCCCTGGGGGGCCGCAGCACACACCGTGCTATTACCAGGATTGGCGCCACCGCAGCCAGCCGTGCGCGGACTATCCGGCGTCGGCTCCTCAGGGCGTGAGCCCGCAGGACAACAAGAAAAGGGCCACCATCCCCAGGTGAGATTGCGGATCTGCGCGCACGTCCGGCCATTGGCTGGGTGGCCGGATAGATAGGTTTCCAATCGTGCAGGCCGTACGGAGCGGAGTGGCAGTCCAAGCGTTCCCATGCGCCAGCCGCCGACCGCCGGTCTCCGAAGCTCCTCGAGGGCCAATTCCGGTGCCGGGCCGTGCCGGCTGCGGAGGCGGTTCGGTGCGCGGCGGTAGGTGGCGCGACCGCCGGTGGGGTCATCATCGCCGTGCTGCAGATCGCCCTGCCGGATCCCATCGAAGCGTGTTGCGCACATTCCTCTCCGACCGGGGCAACACCTGACCCCGCCGGTTCACCGATACGCCGCTCAACAGCTCAGACGTTGACCCTCTGAGCGAGCTGCGGATAAGGCGCATCCGATCGGATGGCCGAGTAGCGCGGACGACGATCGTTGCGGAGTCGGACGGGGCGGGCTGCCCGCGACGCGGATCGCTGTCCGCGTGGGTGCACAGCGGCTAACAGTGGCGGCTGAACGACACCGTGGCCGCGGGCCGAGTGTTGGTGCCGGAGCGAGTTGAGCGGTCGTGATCGAGTACTCAGGAGGCCGCGGCGGTGAGGCCGGCGATCGTGGCCTCGGCGAGATGAAGCAGGAACCGCACGTCCAGGGGTTCGCGGGTCATCAGCAGCCGGAAGTGGATCGGGGCGATGAACACCTCGATGAGCAGCCGACCGTCGATCGCCTCGGGGAGCTCGCCCCGGACCTTGGCCCGATCGACGATGGGGCGCACCTCATCGTGTCGGGCGGTCCAGAACGCCTCGCGCGCGGTGGCCGCGTCGGCGTCGTCCTCTCCGGCGGCCAGGCTGCGGATCAGCGCCAAGCCCAGCGGCGTGCCCGCGTACTCGATCAGGTTCTCGGCCACGGCGACGAGGTCCGTGCGCAACGATCCGGTATCCGGGACCTGGACGTACTGCCCGCTGTAAGAGATCAGGGCGTCGAGGGTTAAGCGGTCGACGGTTCCCCAGCGGCGGTAGATCGAGGTCTCGTGCACTCCCGACCGGATGGCGACCTCACCGATGCTCACCTTGGACAGCCCAACCTCGGCCACCAACTCCAGCGTCGCGGTGAGCACAGCCGAGCGGACCTGCGCGCTCCGCCCACCCGGACGGCGGCGCACCTGGTCGATGGTCACGTTCCGACTTTAACACAGGGGGTCTTGCGTTAAGTGCATGCTGGTCTTACCGTCCTAAACACGAGATAACCTGCATTAAGGACGGGACGTTGTCGACCATGAGCATCACCGTGGCCTCCGGGCCGACGTCTACTGGAACCACCGCCGACTGGGAGCTGTTCTTCGCCCGGCGCGCCCTGGCCACGCTCAAAGCGCGTCTCGGCGCCGAGGCTCTGCTGGAGCTGCTCCGGCCTCAGATCGACGCCTCCACCGCGACCCTCACCGAGTGGATCGAGAGTTCCGAGGGGCGGTGGCAACCCAGCGTGACCGAGATGCGGGTCACCGGGCTGAGCGCCGCGGAGTTCCTCGCCCACTTCGAAACGATCAGCCACGACCAGCCCCGGATGCTCGCCGCCCAACCCGAGCACTTCGTCCTGCGACCCCGCGGCGGAGACACCATGCAGGTCGTGGAGAACCTCGGCCCGCACATCAGCGACCTCGCGCTGCACTTCACCGGCGAGCAGGACGCCGTCGCGGAGCTGTCCCCCGACCATCCCACCCGCATGGTCGGGCACGCGGTCCTGCCCAACGGAGAGGTGGTCGCCCACCTGCTCCACCAGTTCCGCGACACCGCCGACGGCTTCGAGGTCCTGCTCGGGATCTACTTCCCCGCCGCCGCGCCGGAAGCCTTCATCGAGGCCCACCGCCAGCACCTCGCCGTGGAGTTCACCAACTGGTTCCACGACGCCGGCCAAGCCCTCGGCAGGGAAAGTCCATAACGGTGATCACGACAGCCCCGCGCGCGGCCGTCATCAGCGTCGGGTTCGGGGGCGACGCCAGCTCCACCTGTTCCGCCGGCTCGCCCAACTGCAGCTCGATGGCCGGTCCTGACACCAGAACCCACACGATCACCGTGCAGTGCTAACGGTTCACCGCGCACGGCGTCGATCCTGATGCCCCACTGGGCCGGTACCTCAGCGAGGACTCAGCATGGGCCGCCGGAAGCAAGAGCTCCCGCACTGCCTCCTGAGGCCGACGGCTGCGACGGCTCTCGACGGGCGCGGCCCGGTCGGTCATGCACCCACCCCACGGAGGGCCGGCTCCGGTCCGTCGCGGTCGTTGTCTCCTATGGAACGCTTGTTCTATAGTCGGCCCCGCTTGTGCCCGTGCGAGGTGGCGTGTGGCGGAGGTCATCGTGGTGGTGTCGCGGATGGATCGGGCCCTGGAATTGCAGATCGTCGACGAGTTGCTCGACGTGCTCGCCAACCAGACCGTCGACCTTGTCGACACCGTCCGCGAGGAGCCGGTGACCGCCTACACCGATCCCGAACTGTGGTCGCGGGAGCGCAAGCGCCTGTTCCAACGCACCCCCGTGGTCGCCGCGCTGTCAGCTGAGTTGCCGGATCCAGGGAGTTGGAAGCTGTTCGACGAGTCCGGCATCCCGATCGTGCTGATCCGTGGTGATGACGGGATCGTGCGCGGCTTCCTCAATGTGTGCGGTCACCGCGGTGCCCGGCTGGTCGATGAAGACCGCGGTCAGACCCGGCGGTTGAGCTGTCCGTTCCACGGCTGGTCGTACAAGCCCGACGGCAGCCTCGTCGGGGTGCCACGCCCGTCCACGTTCGCCGGGGTGTGCCTGCAGGATCGAGCGCTGCGCCCGGTGCAGGTGGCCGAGCACCTCGGCATGGTCTGGGTGGTCGCCGACCCGGCCGGCCCGCCGCTGGACCTGCCCGCGCACCTCGGTGCGTTCGCCGAGGACCTGTCCAAGTGGGACATCCTCAGGTGGCGTCACCTGGAGACCCGCACGCATGACATCCCGGCGAACTGGAAGATCGTCACCGACACCTTCACCGAGGGCTACCACATCCCCGTTCTGCACAAGGGCAGCGTCGGCCCGATGATCGCCGGCGGGTTGAACGCCTACCGAGCGTTCGGTGACCACCAGCGCGAGGTGTTCGCGATGAAGAACCTCGAGGAGCTGCGCGAGGTGCCCCGCGAGCAGCGCAACGCCTTCGCCGAGGGCCGAATCATCTTCACCTACGACATCTATCCCAACACGATCCTGCAGATCGGCGGTGACCACGCCGAGAGCTACCGGGTGTTCCCCGGCGAGGCGGTCGGCTCCTCGATGTGCGTGCACTCCTACTTCACCCTCGGCGAGACCACAGACGACGAGGCCGAGCAGCACCGCCAGACCTTTGACTTCTTCTACAACCTCGTCGGCCAAGAGGACTTCAAAGTCGCCGCCGGCGTGCAGAAAGGGCTGCACACCGGCGCCTACGACACCTACCTCTACGGACGGATGGAACCGGCCACCCAGGTCTGGCATGCCGCGTTCCAGCGCGACACCCACGCACCACAGGCGGCGCCCGACCAGCCGGTGGTGGCAATCGCCGGATCCTGACCCGCGACATCAACACCAGTACCCAGGACGGAACCGATGCCCCGCACCACACTCGACAAGATCGCCGGAAGCGGCTCCGTCGTCGGCGCCTACATCCTGCAAGGGCTCGAGCACATCAACCCGCGCTGGAAAGACCGCCTCGTCAAAGCCATCGCCAGCGCTCATGTCCAGCTCTACCGCCGCAGCGGAGGCCGCTGGCGGATCGACCGCCCCGGCGCACCCGCCCTGCTGCTGACCACCACCGGCCGCAAGAGCGGCCAACCTCGCACGACCGCCTTGTACTACCTGCCCGACGGCGACCGTCAGATCCTGGTCGCCTCCTATGTCGGCGACATCCGCCACCCGCAGTGGTACCTCAACCTCGCCGCCGAGCCCACAGTCACCGTGCAGGTCGGAACCACCGCGCGGGACGCCGTCGCCCGGGTACTCACCGGCGACGAGCGCACCGCCATCTGGCCCCGGCTGGTCGAGAACTGGCCCGGCTACGCCGGCTACCAGCAGCGGACCACCCGCGAGCTCCCGGTCATCGCCCTCGAAAGTCGCTGACGACCCGCGACCGCCGCGCGGTCCCTTGCCGTCCATCAGACGCCGGTCAACCTTGGAGCAAAGAGCTCAGCCCTAGCCATCCACGACACCGACAGGCCGCCCACCTGCAGGAACACAACCTGAGGCGGACCGGTGACTGTGTTTGAGCGGCTTACGAGCGGTTCGGAGCCTGTACTTCGCTGCTGTACTCACCGCTCCATGACCAGAAAAACGGACATTTCCGCAGGTCAAGTGCTGGGCGATACTGGGTTCGAACCAGTGACCTCTCCGGCGTGAGGGCTGATTGGCGTTAGCACGTTGCACCGACCTGGTCCGGCACAGGCGCCTCGACCAGCCGACGACGCCTTCTTCGTGACCGTCGAGGAGTTGGCCGGCCCGCCCGGTGAGCTGCGCGGCCACGGCGAGCGCCGGCGAGCCGAGCACGAGTGGTTCGCCTCGGTGGAACTGCCTGCCTGCTGGGCCGGGAACCCCACCGCGCAACCGGTGGGCCCCCGACGACGAGGCCAGGGCGAGATCCGCGGCCTCGGGGTCAGCGCGAGTCGTCGAGGGCACAGCTCGTACGAAACGCGTGTGTCGCCGCCCTGCGTGCGCCCCGCTACCTTCTACACCGTGCCCGTGCGTCCGGTGGGGCCGGCCGTCGGCTGACAGCGACGGTGCCCGGCCCCATCGAGCGGATACCGGTCGGAAGGTGCTGGACATGGACGTACCCAGCCTGATGCGCCAGTCGGTGAGTTTCCACCGCGAGCGGACGGCGATCATCACGGAGAAGGGATCGCTGACCTTCGGCCAGATGTGGACGCGCGGCGTCCGGCTCGCCAACGCGCTGCGTGACCTCGGGGTGCGACCAGGAGACCGGGTCGCCGGGCTGGAGGACAACAACCTCGGCGCGGCCGACCTCACCGTCGCGGCCGCGATCGCCGGCGCGGTCCGGGTTCCCCTCTACGCTCGCAACTCCGCGCAGGCCCACGCCCACATGATCGCGCAGACCGGCACCAAGGTTCTGCTCACAGACCAGGCGTACGCGGACTCGGTCGCGGACCTGAGGTCCGGCACCACCACGCTGCGCGACCTGGTGGTGCGTGACCAGAAGTACGAGGACTGGCTGGCCGAGCAGTCGGACGTGGACCCGATGGTCGAGGTCGGGCCGGACGACTGGTACGTGATCCGGCACTCCGCCGGAACCACGGGGCGACCGAAGGGCATCGGCTACACCCACCACGACTGGGTGGTGAACTGTCGCAATTGGCTGTACCGCCTGCCCAACCTGCGCTGGGGCAGCGTGGTGGGCCATGCGGGGCCGATCTCGCACGCCTCCGGCTACCTGTTCCTCCCCACCTGGCTGCACGGGAGTACGAACCTGCTCTTCGGCGCCTTCGATGCGGCGAAGGTGCTCGACATGATGGGCCGGCACAGCGTGACTCACATGTTCGCCCCGCCGTCCATGGTGGCCGTGCTGGCCGCCGAACAACTGGGCGAACGGCGGTCGTTCCCGGCTCTGGAGTGCATCCTGGTGGGTGGGGCGCCCATCACCGATGCCACTGCCACCGCCGGCCGCGACGCTTTCGGCGACGTCCTGTACCAGGTCTTCGGCCAGACCGAGGCCGTCCCGCTGACGGTGATGACGCCCGAGGAATGGTTCGGCGACCACCCCGGTTCCACGCCGATGCGTGCCGCCGGACGCGTGCTGCCCTTCGCCCGGATCGAGGCACGCGACGCCGACGGCACAGCGCTGCCCATCGGCCAGGAGGGCGAGCTGTACGCGCAGGTCGAGGGGCAGATGCGCGGGTTCTGGAACGACGACGAGCTCACCCGCTCGCGGCTCGTGGACGGCTGGGTACGCACCCGTGACATCGGCCGCATCGACGAGAACGGCTTCGTCTACATCCTCGACCGCGCCGATGACATGATCGTCTCCGGAGGATTCAACATCTGGCCGGCCGAGCTCGAAACCGTGATCAATGATCATCCTGAGGTCATCGAGGTGGCCGTGTTCGCCATCCCGCACGAGCGCTGGGGTGAGACGCCGATGGCCGTCTGCCACGTGGTGGAGGGTGCCACGGTCACCGAGGCCGACGTCATCGCGCTCGTCCGGGACCGCCTCGGTTCCTACAAGAAGCCTCACCGGGTCGAGTTCACCACCACCGCACTGCCCAAGAACGTCGTGGGCAAACTGTTGCGCAAGGAACTCCGCGCGCCGTACTGGGAAGGCCGCGAGCAGCGGGTCAGCGGCGCCTGATCATTGCCGGAACCACCGAGAGAGGTTGATCGATGACCACCATCGCCACCGCCGACGGACAGGGCGGCGTCCTTGCACGAGACGGCTTCGACCTCCCATGGGCGTTCGAGCCCCATCACCACCAGTGGCGCGACACCATGGCGCGCTTCGTGCGAGACCGGGTGGAGCCCGGGGCGAGCGAGCGGCACCTGCGGGCGGAGTTCGATCCGGACCTGGTCCGCGATGCGGCCGCGTTGGGCATGTGCGGGCTGCTGGTCGATGAGGAGAACGGCGGGTCGGGCGCCGATCTGCGGACGCTGTGCCTGGCCATCGAGGAGCTGGCCACGGCCGACTCCTCGCTGGCGGTGACCATCCACGTCCAGGCCATCTGCGCGTCGCTTCTGCAGCATCTGGTCCGCGACCGCAGGCCCGATCTGTGCCGCGAGCTGCTCCCCGCCGCGGCGGCCGGCGAGGCGTTCATCTCGATCGGCCTGACCGAGCCCTCGGGTGGTTCGGACGCCGGGAACATCGCCACGGTCGCCCGCCGGGACGGCGGAGACTGGGTCATCGATGGTTCCAAGCAGTTCATCACCAACTCCGGGACCCCGTTCTCCCGGTACGTGATCCTGATGGCGGCGGTGGAGCAGGAGCTACCGGGGCGTCCTCGGGTCTCCGCCTTCCTGGTGCCCCTCGACGCGCCCGGGGTCACGGTCGGGGGCACCTATCCCAAGGCGGGCTGGCGATCCTCCGACACCCATCCGCTGTTCTTCGACCAGGTCCGTGTGCCGGCCGAGGCCGAGATCTCCGAGCACGGTGGCGGTTACCGCGACGTGCTGGAGTTCCTCACCTGGGCCAGGCTGCCGATCGCGGCGATGAGCGCGGGCCTGACCAGAGGTTGCCTCGCCGACACCCTGCGATTCGTCGAGCAGCGGACCTCGTTCACCAAGCCGCTGGGCGCCCATCAAGGTGTGGCCTTCCAGGTGGCCGACATCGCCGCCCGGGCGGCCACCGCGCGCACCCTCACCTACGACGGTGCCTGGAAGTACGACCACGGCCTGCCGATCCGCGAGACCGCC
>Ga0070741_10012279_pt1 | contig 15535 bp, 13 predicted proteins | sample Coa_R1_4_FD_66440 | JGI IMG/M metagenome (GOLD analysis project Ga0070741, IMG submission 66440) | Surface soil microbial communities from Centralia Pennsylvania, which are recovering from an underground coalmine fire - Coalmine... | ecosystem: Environmental > Terrestrial > Soil > Unclassified ... | reverse complement strand
TTCATCATGAAGGATGCCTACTCGTTTCATACGGACGAAGCCTCCCTACAGGAAGGCTATCGGTCGATGTATGACGCGTACACGCGGATCTTCACCCGCACGGGCCTCACTTTCCGGGCCGTGCGAGCGGACTCCGGCGCGATCGGCGGAGACGTCTCACAGGAATTCCACGTTCTCGCCGACTCCGGTGAAGATGCGATTGCCTTCTCGGATGCTGACGACTACGCGGCCAACCTGGAAGCGGCCATCGCGGTGCCCCCGAGCACCCCACGTCCAACTGCGAATCAGCAGCTCGAGAAAGTCTCGACACCCGGGGCGAAGACGATCGAGGACCTGTCGCGGTTTCTGAAGATCGAGCCCGTCCGGTGTTTGAAGACGCTGATCGTCGAAGGGGTGGACGACACGGTCGTCGCTCTCGTCGTACGCGGCGATCACGAGCTGAACGCCATCAAGGCCCAGAAGCTCCCCGGCGTGGTGAGTCCACTCAAAATGGCGAGCCCGGAAAATGTCAGAAAGGCGACCGGCGCCGAGCCTGGCTACATCGGCGTCATTGGCCTGCGGTGCAAGGTATACGCCGATCACGCCGCCCTCGCCGTAGCGGACTTCGTCACCGGCGCGAATGAAAAGGACATGCACTTCACGGGCGTGAATTGGGAACGAGACGTGCCCAGTCCGACCGCCGTCGACATTCGCAACGCGGTGGAGGGAGATCCGAGCCCCTCGGGCAAGGGCCGCCTGAAGATCGCCCGTGGCATCGAGGTCGGCCATATCTTCCAGCTCGGCCAGAAATACAGCGTGCCGATGCACGCCAACGTGCTGGACGAGGCAGGCAAGGAAATCACCCTCTACATGGGCTGCTATGGTATTGGTGTGACGCGCATCGTTGCCGCGGCCATTGAACAGAATCACGATGACCGCGGCATCATCTGGCCGGAGCCGATTGCTCCTTTCGAGGTGGTGCTCGTACCGCTCAACCTGCACAAATCGCCCCGGGTACGCGAGACTGCCGACCGACTCTATGCCGAGCTCACGGATGCCGGAATCGAAACCCTCTACGACGATCGGGACGCCCGCCCCGGCGTCAAGTTCGCGGATGCCGAGTTGCTCGGCATTCCCCACCGGGTCGTGGTGGGCGAGCGTGGCCTGGAGAGTGGAAAGCTCGAGTATCGCGGGCGACGCGACAACGAGAGCACGGAATTCCCTGTCGACAATGCGCTTGCCTTCATTCGCTCGCGGATGGTCAGGTAAAGCCCCTGCACTCGCGGTGCGCTGCGCCGCGGCGCGCTCAGGGCCGGTGTCGCGCTCCCGGCGCGCGGCCTATCGCGCGCTGCGGAAACATTTTGTGGCGCGCGCTTCATCCGCTTGGGCCATCGGTTGGGCAATCGCCTCCCTGGCCGCGTTGCTGGCGGCCACCCCCGCCGCCGCGGACCAACAGCAGGACCCCGAGCTCAAAAGCGTAGTCCAGCGCGCCATCGGCGAAGCCGAGTGCTTCACCGATCACTACGACTCCGCGGTGTGGTACACGTTGATGGAGCCGCGCCTGCGCCGCATCGTCAAGGAGAAGAGCGAGCGGCTCGAGATCCTCAAACAGGTTTATTGCGAGACCCACAGAGCCGGGGAGGTCCGGCTGCCGCCGGGGCTGGTCATGGGGGTGATCGATGTGGAGAGCCGCTTCGATCGCTACGCGGTGTCCTCCGCGGCCGCCGTCGGGCTCATGCAAGTCATGCCCTTCTGGCCGGAGCGGCTCGGCATGCGACGTTTTGAGTTGGTCCGGACCGGCCCCAACATCAGGATGGGCTGCGCGATCCTGCGGTTCTACCTCCAATACGAGCACAACGACGTGCGCAAGGCGCTCGCCCGCTACAACGGCAGCATCGGTCGCCGCGACTATCCTGACAAGGTCATCTACGCCTGGACGAAGTGGAACGGGGCGGATGACCTCGGCTTTCCGCCCCTGAAGGCTCGCGCTACCGCGGCACGTTAGGAAGCGCTTGCCGCCGACACGCGCCGCAATCGACGGTGCGCCGTCGGCCGCGCCTACTTCGCCGGCGGCAGCACCTTCACGATGCCCTCACGCCGCGAGTCCGCGGCGCCTTCATACGACCCGTCAGGATGACGGATCACGGCATGAAAACCCGAATTCTCGGCGCGTCCAGACCTCAGATCCATCCCACGCTCCCGCAATCCCGCCAACACACCCGGCGCGAACCGATCCAACTCGCCGAAATAGTCATCGCCCCGGGCGATGAGATTCGGCAGCTCGATCGCCGCCTTGAGGGGCATTCGCCAAGCCAACAACGCGACCAACGCCTTGGCGTTGTAATCGAGAATGGCCGAGCCGCCCGGCGAGCCGAGAGCCGCGACGAATTGGCCATCGTGATCCAACACAATGATCGGCGACATGGATGAGCGCGGCCGCTTGCCACCCTTGATCTCGTTCACCACCTCGTGTCCGCTCTCGTCGGTGGGCGAGAGGGAGAAATCGGTGAGCTGGTTGTTGAGCACGAACCCGGCGACGACGCGGTTCGATCCGAACACGGACTCCACTGTCGTGGTCATCGAGACCACGTTGCCGGCAGCATCGACCACCACGAAATGGCTCGTCCCCGCGGACTCATGGGTAGCGTCTTTGCCGTGCGCTGGCGGCGGGAGAACGATCACGCCGGGGCCCGGAGCGGGGCCCGCCCGTTCGCCGATGAGTTGCGCCCGCAGATGGAGATAAGCAGGGTCGAGAAGCCGATCGGTCGGTACCGGCACGAAACGTGGGTCATCGACGTAGTGATCGCGATCCGCGTACATCAGCCGACTGGCCTGCGCGAACAGAAACCACGCCTGCGGGTCATTCGGTCCACGCTCGGCGATGTCGGTGCGCTCCAGGATTCCCAACATCTCCAGCAGAGTTACGCCACTCGAAGGCGGCCGCGGCACACAGACAGTGTATTGGCGATAGGGACGGCAAAGCGGCTCAGCCCAGTTCGAACGATAAGCCGCCAGATCCTGCAACGTCATCGTGCCCGGCAAAGGCGGCTCCTGGGTGCGCTTGACGATCTCCGCCGCGATACTGCCTTCATACAGTGCGCGCGGACCTTCCTCCGCGATTCGCTCGAGTGTCTTGGCGTAGAGGGGGTTCTTGAACGTGTCGCCCGCGTTCAGCGGCTCGCCGTTCGGCTTGGAAAACAACGCCCGCACCTCGGTGGTGGGGGGAAAGGGCGAGCCCTCGCTCAGAAAGCTCGCCAGGCGCTCGGGTACTTTGAACCCCTGGTTGGCCGCACGGATCGCCGGTTGGAAGAGCTCCTTCCAGGGCCGCACGCCGAGGCGCGCATGGGCGGCGGAAAGCATGGCGATCGCTCCAGGAACCCCGGTCGAGCGCCCGCTGCGCACCGCTTCGACGAACGGCAAAGGCTTGCCGTGCTCGTCCAGGAACATGTCAGGAGTTGCGCCAGCCGGAGCGGTCTCGCGGCCATCGATGGCACTGACCACACCTGTGCTCGCTTCGTAATACATCAGGAAAGCGCCACCGCCGACACCGGAGCTCTGCGGCTCGACCAGACCGAGCATGGCCTGGATGGCCACGGCGGCGTCGATGGCCTTGCCGCCCTTCTTGAGGATCTCCATGCCCGCATCGACCGCCAACGGATTGGCGGCGACCACGACCGCGGGGCCGTTGTGCGCCTCGGCCTTCGCATGCCGATGCAAGCCGGGAAGGCGCGCGAATCCCGGCTGCGCGGCTACCGCCAGCACGAGCAGCAGCGCCGCGACCGAACGGCCAGTGACGACCGAGCGGCCGACGAGGTCCCCGCTGGGGATTCCCTGGCTGCCCGTTCGGTCAGAATCCCCAGCGTGGGCGGCGCGCGGGCTCTTTCGAAGTTTGCTGTTGAACATGACTAGGAAGTCTGAAAGCCCGCCGATACCTGTACCGCATGTGGCGCCAGATCGGTCACATCGACGGACGTGACCTTGGAGGCGCTCGAGCCGGTCCAAAGCCAGCTCACGAAAGTCTCCACGGCCTCCGCCTCACCGCACGCGAGCACCTCCACCCGGCCATCGGGGAGATTCCGGGCGTACCCGCGAATCGCAAGCTCTTGCGCGCGCCGCGCAGCGGTGGCGCGATAAAACACCCCCTGCACCCGCCCCGAAACGACGCATTTCTTACAAACCACTCTGAGGGCCCCTCCCTTACCTATGCCGCTTGTGAGCGCGCTTCGCGCGCAACAAGCCCCGGATCTCGCGCGGCCCTTGCCACCACCACACACGAGCCAAACCCGCGCGGTTCTCACCACCAACGCGCCAACCGCGCGCCCCTTGCGCCGCAAGGCCGCAAAGGGTAACGCCATTTCTGCACAAAGACACCCGATTTGCACACTGCGCACGCGCCGCCAAACCAGCCACACTGCGCGGCAAGGAAGACTACAACCACGGAAGGAGTCACACTGTGGCGACGTACTTTGATACACCCGCGGCGCGGGCCCGTGTAGGCGCCCTCCCGCGACCGCGGGCGGCAACATGGGAAGGGTTCATGACAGAGATACTGGTCCTCTACTACTCGCGCAAAGGCTCCACCGCTGAGCTGGCGCGCCATGTCTGCCGTGGCGTCGAAGCCATACCCGGCGCCGTGGCGAAGCTGCGCACGGTGCCTCCGGTAACGGCGGAGAGCGAGGGGCCGGCCCGGCCGGTCCCCACGAGCGGGCCGCCCTATGTGACTTTGGAGGACCTCCGGCACGCGGATGGGCTGGTCCTCGGCAGTCCAACTCGCTTTGGCAACATGGCCGCGCCTTTGAAATATTTTCTGGATTGCACGGCCAGTTTGTGGATCGCCGGCGCGCTGGTGGGGAAGCCCGCGGGGGTCTTCACCTCGACACAGAGTATCCATGGCGGTCAGGAAGCGACCCTGCTCTCCATGATGCTGCCCCTCCTGCATCACGGGATGTATCTCGTGGGCCTACCGTATACGGAACGCGCTCTGAGTGAGACGACGGGTGGCGGCACCCCGTATGGAGCATCCCACGTCGCTGGGCCGGGCGACGAGCCTACGCTCACCGATCCTGAGCGCGTTTTGGCGCAAGCGTTGGGAAAGAGAGTCGCCGAGCTCGCGGTGCGACTGGAGCAAAGCCCCGCACCCGGCTGATAGGACGCGTCCGCATCGTCGCGAGCGCGTCGTGGGCCTCGGCCGTGCCGTGGTGGTTACTCCTACTCCGCTCGCTCTCCGAGCCCTCGCTCCCCGAGCACCTCGCGAATGAACGGCACGGTCAACCGTCGTTGCGCCACCAAGGCAGCCTCGTCGAGCGTATCGAGAAGCTCGTAAAGTCTCGCCATATCGCGCGGATACCGCCGTTGTAACCAACGCGACGTCTCGTCCGGAAGCTCGAACCCGCGCAGCCGCGCACGCAGTTGCAAGGCCGCCTGCTGCTCGACCTCATCCAACACGCGAAGTTGGAATACGGCGCTCGCGGAGAACCGTGAGCCGAGATCCGGCAGCGCCCACTCGAGTAGCGCCGGAGGAGTCTGCGCGGCGGCGATCAGTCGGCCGCCGCCCTCCTCGATTCCCTGCAGCACGCCAAACAGAGCGCGCTCCCATTCGAGCCGCCCGACCACTTCCTCCATGTCATCGAGACACAGGCAGTCCAACTGGCGTAATCCATCGAGCACCCCGATGCCCAATCCAGCAAGCTCCCGCAGTGGAATGTATCCCGTCCGCATGTGCGCGCCAGCCTGCACTGACACCGCCTGTAAAAGGTGGGTCTTCCCCGCCCCATGTGGCCCGCACAGCCATACCGTCCCCGGCCGCCCGTCTGCAAGCTGGCGCAAATGCTCGATCACCTGTGCGTTACGACCGGGTAGAAAGCTCGCGAAGACCGCGCGATCGGGAAGCCGGACACCGAGAGGAAGCTGCCGCATCGAGGCGCCCGTCAGGATGAAGGCTGCGCCGGCGGGTCCCAGGCGCGCCGCGTGAACATCGCCATGTAGTGATAGCCCGAAAGTATGATGGTCACGAGTGTGATCACCGCGAGCGCATCCAACACCTCGCGCGGCGGGAAACCAACGGCCGCCTCGAGCATCATCGCCGTGAGATACAGCACCTGCGCGGCGGTGTTGATTTTGCTGATCCAGGTGGGCCGTCCGCGCAATGGCCCGAACCAGACCCGGAAGATGAGGGCTCCCAGCCCGATCATCACATCCCGCGCGACCGCGGCGGCGGTGATCCACCACGGGACCCGCTCGAGCCAGGCCGATTCGACGAACACTGTGACCAACAGCAGCTTGTCGGCCATGGGATCGAGGAATTTTCCGAGCTCGGACGTCCAGTTGAACCGCTTGGCCAGATAGCCGTCGAGACCATCGGACGCCCCCGCCAGCACGAACAGCCCGAGCGCCAGTGGAAACTTCCCGGCGGCGAGCGCCGCGGCGACCGGCCAGATCAGCGCCAGACGAACGATGCAGATCAGGTTCGGCAGATGCCGCACTTAGGACCCAAGCTCAAGGATGGTAGTCGTAAACCAACGGACCATTGGAGCTCCCGGCGCGGACCAGATGCGACGAGCCCGACAACGCGTGGTCGAGCGCATCGGAGCCACCCCGCGCCGTGATATCGAACGTAACCGCGTTACCCGCCGCCCGCACGATGTTTGCGGCGCGGACGCCGGGGGCCGCCTGGAGCATCCGCTCGACAGTGGCGTAATCGTTCAGGTTGGCCACCCCGTCGATTTGGACCAGGACCTTAGCCTCCGTTTGCGCGAGCGATGCACCCTGCGCGGGCGCAAGGAGATCCACGGTCCCGTCAATGCCTGCGGCCAGGGAGCCAGTCCAGCTCTGGCTCGAAAAATTGGTATAGAGAGTCCACTGGTACTGCCCCGCTGGCGCACCCGTATCCGAGCGCCCGACGAGCACCTCGTCGCCTCCATAACGCTGCGCCGAGGCAAGCAGCCCCTCGCGGCTGAGCTCTGCGCCGTTCGCATCGACAATGGGCAGAGGAATGACGCTGATCAGGAGGCCTCGCGCAGCCGCGGCCTGCTCCAATGCGGCTCTTGCAGCGTCGGCGTCAGCGCGACCCGGTGGTGGAGAAAGCACAACCAACGTAAACGGACGCTGCGGATCCCAGACACTGCGTCCGGCGGCCACGATCGCACGCTCCACGGCGACCCGGTCGAAGATGACCTGCGTTTCGCCGCGAGGTCCCGGCGAATACGACTTAACATACTTCGGCGCATCCTCGATCAAGCTTGCCAAGGCAGGATCGCCCGCGGATTCGCGGCGACCGGTCGCGCGTACCACGGCCTGGCGCATGGCTTCCTGGAGCGCCGTTGCGGACTGGCCACTGACGTCGACTTCATAGACCCGGACGGGTCGCGCCGCCCACGCCGGAGTCGACAGAACGGCGTACACGAGCAGGGCGATGAGCAAGCTCGACGCCGCCAGCAAAGGTCGCGTCTTTTTACCCGGCCCGCGCGCGGGACGGAAACCTGGCCACTGTCCGGAAAACGGCGGCGAGGCCGGTTTTTCCCATAAACCGGCGCGGTAGTTCGCAAGTGCAAGCATGGGAGATGTTTGAATCGCGCGCGCCAGGGCGCTGAGCGGTATGTACAATACCACACGCATTAGTGCCGCACGGCCGCTGACTGATTTACACACTATGAAAGAAGGCTCCGGCCTCACCTATCGCGATGCGGGCGTCGACATCGACGCCGGCGACGAGCTCGTAGAACGCATTAAACCCATCGTAAAGCGCACGCAGCGCCCGGAGGTCCTCGCCGGTGTCGGCGGGTTTGGGGCCCTGGTGGAGCTGCCACAGGGCTACAAACGGCCGGTACTGGTTTCCGGGACCGACGGTGTCGGCACGAAGCTACGCCTGGCTATCGACACAGGACGCCATGGCACCATCGGTATCGACCTCGTGGCGATGTGTGCCAACGACGTGGTCGTCCAAGGAGCCGAGCCTCTCTTTTTTCTCGACTACTATGCGACGGGCAAGCTCCGGGTCGATGTCGCCGAGTCGGTGATTCGCGGCATCGCCGAAGGCTGCTGCCAAGCCGGCGCGGCACTCGTCGGCGGCGAGACGGCCGAGATGCCGGGAATCTATTACGGCGACGACTACGATCTCGCGGGGTTCTGTGTCGGGGTGGTCGAAAAGGACTCCGTGATCGATGGGACGCGGGTGCAGCCCGGCGATACCATCGTCGGGCTCTCCTCGTCGGGACCGCACTCCAACGGTTACTCCCTCATTCGCAAACTGGTCGCCTTGGGTGAGGCAACCGCCACGACGGAGCTCGAGGGCAAGCTGCTTTTCGATCGTTTGCTGGCGCCCACGCGCATTTACGTGAAGCCGCTACTCGAGCTGATACGCGCGATCCCCGTACACGGCCTCGCCCATATCACCGGCGGAGGGCTCACAGATAACATTCCACGCGTATTGCCCGAGGGGCTCGAAGCGGTTCTCGATCGGAAGAGTTGGGATCGCGACCCGGTATTCGATTGGCTGCAGCACACCGGGCGTGTCGAGCAGCAGGAGATGTATCGCACTTTCAACTGCGGCATCGGTATGGTGGCGATCGTTCCCCCAAGCCACGCGGAAGCGACCGTGGCGCTACTCAACTCACGCGGTGAGAAGGCGCAAATCATCGGCGAAGTCCGCAAGGGCGGACGCGGGACCGTCATCGAGGAATGACTAGCCGAGCGCCCCTGCAACTCGCCATTCTCGTCTCTGGCCGTGGGTCAAACATGGCCGCCATCGCGCACGCCTGCCGGACGGGCCAGATCAACGCCAACGTCCGGGTGGTCATCTCCGATCGAGCCGGTGTTGGTGGTCTGGTCGCGGCCCGCGACCTCGGCATCGAAGCATTGACGGTTCCGTGGCAAGGCGCCGATCGCAGGGAAGCCTTCGAGCTCGCGCTCGCCGACGCGCTCGATGAGCGCCGTCCCGACCTCATCGTCCTTGCGGGTTTCATGCGCGTGCTCTCCGCGCGGTTCGTTGCTCGGTACGCGGGCCGTATACTCAACATCCATCCTTCGCTGCTCCCGAAATATACGGGCCTTCATACGCATCGCCGCGTTCTCGATGCGAAGGACACGCAGCACGGAGCGAGCGTGCATTTCGTAACGGCGGAGCTCGATGGCGGACCCGTCGTTTTGCAGTCCGTGGTTCCTGTGAATTCGGGGGATACGGAAGCGGACCTGTTGGCGCGTGTTCAGGCGACCGAATACATCATCTATCCGCGGGTGATCGGGATGGTGGCGGATGGGCGTTTGACCTGGGATGAAGGTCACGTGGTCCTCGACGGCAAGATCCTCGAGGCCCCGCTGCGGGAGAAGATCGGTGTTGCGTAGGCTGCTCCTATTGTTGCTTCTTGCGGTGCCAAGCGCAGCGGCGCTTGCCGACGAGCTCAAACCCTTCGAGGCCAGCTACAGGTGGATTTGGCACGGCATGACAGTAGCGAGCTCGACGCTGCAACTCCAACGCCAGAACGACGGCAAGTGGATCTACCGCTCAAACAGCGAGCCCCGCGGCATCGGGCGTATGTTCTCCGAACGTCCCACACAGGAGAGCGTGCTGGAGGTCACCGATGAAGGCGTGCGTCCACTGAGCTACAAAGCTGACGACGGCACCTCCTCGACCAAACGCGACGCGGACGTGCAGTTCGACTGGGAGCACAAACGCGTGACCGGAGTTTATGAGGACAACAAGGTCGATATGCCGATGCCGCCGGGTATCCAGGACGACCTCTCGGTACAAATCGCGTTGATGGTCGAGCTCCTACGAGGACACACTCCGGACAAGTTCGTCCTACTGAGCGGTAACTCCGTGCGCGAATACCGCTATTCCCGCGATGGGGAGGAGGCGCTGAAAACGCCGATGGGCACCATCGCGACCCTGATCTATCGCAGCGAGAAGCAGTATTCGCCCCGGGTGACGCGTTTCTGGTGCGCCCCGTCGCTGGGATATATCCCCTTACGGGTACAACAAAAACGCCATGATGATGTGGAATGGACCATGGAGGCTCAGAGCGTGAAGCGGGATTGACGGGCCGATGGTAGGCTTTTGCTCATGGTACTGAACTCACCAGCCGAAGCGCCCAGCCGTCAGAGCGCCTACACCGGCATTCTCCCCTTCCAGGCCATCCAGGAGATGGTGCAGAACGGCGAGATCCGCTCGACCGAAATCTTGAAAGGCATCGAAGCCGATCAGATCCAGCCGGCCAGCATCGACCTGCGGCTGGGCCACTACGCCTACCCGGTCGACACCAGCTTTCTTCCCGGCCATGGCACGAAGGTGCTGGAGAAAATGCGGCAACTGGATGCCGACGTCGAACGTTTCAAGATCGATCTGAGCGCGGGCGCGGTGCTGGAGAAAGGCAGGGTATATGTCGTGCCGCTGCTCGAGTCGATCAAACTCAAGAGTGAGGTCTCCGCGTTCGCCAACCCAAAGAGCTCCACGGGTCGACTGGACATCCTGACGCGCCTGATTGCCGATGACGCGACTCACTTCGACCAGGTCGAGGGCGGGTACGAAGGCGATCTGTTCATCGAGATCGCGCCACGCAGCTTCAGCGTGGTGGTCCGAACCGGCACCCGCCTGAACCAACTCCGATTCCGGCGCAGCCTCGGGCTGGCCCCCCGGCAGATCACGGCGAACGAGTGGAGTCAATTGCTCGAGAACGGGCTGGTCGTGGGTGGCGGCGGCGAGGAGCGGCTGCGCTCGAGCGAAAGGCCGGGCATCCTGCCGTTCACGGTAGACCTGCGGGGGACCGGGTCCGACCCAGCTCTGATCGGCTGGCGCGCCAAGAAGAACACCGCCCGAATCGATCTGGAGCGACGCGACTACGACCCGCTGGATTTCTGGGAGCCGCTGCGCGCTCACAAGGAGCCTTCCTTGACGTTGGTCCCGGATGACTTCTATATCCTGATGACCAAGGAGACGATTGCCGTACCGCCCAACTATGCCGCGGAAATGCTCCCGTACGACACGCGCGCCGGAGAATTCCGGGTGCACTACGCGGGCTTTTTCGATCCGGGGTTTGGTTGGAGCGAGAGCGACCGGAAAGCCGGCAGCAGTCGCGGCGTGCTGGAGGTGCGCTCACACGAAGTGCCTTTCCTGCTCGAGCACGGCCAGATCGTCGGCTGGCTACGCTACGAGCGCATGGCCAACACGCCGGAGACGCTCTATGGGCGGTCCATCAATTCCAACTACCAGGGCCAGGGCCTGAAGCTCGCGAAACAGTTCCGACCGCTCGGGTAACCGTCGGTCAGCTTTCTTCCACCACGATTTTCGGGAAGACGCTGCTGCGGTCGCGGGAGCGAAGCGCTAGAGCCGCGGCTGCGCGCCGCGCCATCTCGAAGTACGCCTTGCCGCGCGGCGTGTCGGGAGCCGCGACTATCGTCGGCCGACCACTATCGGCTTCCTCACGAATATGCGCATCGAGCGGCAATTCACCCAGCAGCTTGACCCCGTACTGCTCGGCCATGCGCGCGCCACCGCCGGCACCGAAAATGTGCTCAGCGTGGCCACAATTCGAACACACATGAATACTCATGTTCTCGACGATGCCGAGCACAGGGACAGACACCTTCTCGAACATCTTCAGTCCCTTGCGCGCATCCGCGAGGGCAATGTCCTGGGGTGTCGTCACGATGATGGCGCCGGCGACGGGGACCCGCTGCGCCAGCGTGAGCTGGATGTCGCCGGTGCCCGGCGGCATGTCCACCACGAGATAATCGAGAGTGCCCCATTGGGTTTCCGACAGGAGCTGCGTGAGTGCCTGGGTCACCATCGGGCCGCGCCAGACCATCGGTTGCTCGGCATCCACCAGGAAACCGATCGACATGGAGCCGACGCCGTGACTCATCAGCGGCTTGAGGTGCTTCCCGTCAACGGACGAGGGCCGCTGTCCCTCGAGGCCTAGCATCAGCGGCTGACTGGGGCCGTAGATATCCGCATCGAGTATTCCGACCCGCGCTCCCTGCGCGGCCCAGGCCAGGGCGAGATTCACCGCGACCGTGGATTTACCGACCCCGCCTTTGCCCGAGGCCACGGCAACGACATTCTTGATCTGGTCGAGCGGCTTGAGATTGCGTTGAACCGCATGCGCCTTGATGTCGGACTCGAGCTCCACGATGAGGGGACCCTGCAGCCCGGCCGCGGCAATGTGTCGCGACAGCGCATCCGTGAGCTCCTCCCGGTACCCGCCCACCGGAAAGCCGAGGACGATGCGCGCCGTGAAGCCGCCCTCGGGATGCGCTTTGACGTCCCGCACCGCTTGAGCGTCGGCGAGCGATTGTCCGGCGTACGGCTCAACATAAGTGCCCAGAGCCGCGCGCAACGCATCCAGATTCGATTGTTCAGGCATGTTGAAGCAGAAAGACGTGGGACCGGAGATTGTAGAGCGAACAGCGTGCCGCCGCTCGGGTTGAATACACAAAGATGAGATGCCCGAAGGTCTGTCCGAACCACAGGCTGTGGCATAATCCTGCGGTCGCCTGAAGGAACACCCGCTGCATGAGCGCGTCAAACCGCCGGCGACAAAGCCTGCCCGCCTGAGGGCGCCCGACGCTCGAGCTGACCCCAAGCCGAGCGAGCGTGCGCCGGATCAGTGCGGGAATTGCTGGCCCATTTCGGGCACCCAACGGAAAGGCTGAATGAGCTTTTTCACGAACTTGCGCGCGGACCGCCTGGTCACCGAGATCAGAGCCGCGACGGACCCAACCAGTCCGGCCACGCTGAAAACGATCGCGAAGCTGAAGGACCTCGGTCCCGGGGCGATCGAGCCCGTGTTCGCCGCTTTGCCCGAAGCCGATAAGAACGCCACCGTGGCGTTCGTCGAGGTTTTGACCGGGCTGGTGAATCAAAAGACCTTTCCGCAGTTCGTCGAGGGGCTGGTGCAGGGCAGCCCGCGAGTCATCGCCGGCATCGCCTGGGCCCTGACCAGCAATCGCAACTATCCACCCCACCTGCTGCTGGAGGCGCTCGCCACACCCGGCGTGGCGAAGGCGGCGGTGCTCGAGGTGATCGCCGCACAGAAGTCGCGCTTTGGCGTCCGTGAGCTGCTGACCGCCGCCTACAATCAGGAGCCGAACGAAAAGGCCGCACTCTTTCGCATCATCGGCGAGATTGCCGACGAGAGCTCGGTCTCCGAGCTCGTCGGTCGAGTGAACGGCAAGGACCCGATCGCCCGCGTGCACATCATCAACGTCCTGGCGCGCTTCAACACGCCGGAAGTGCAGACGGCGTTGCAAGGACTGTTGAAGGATCCCAACAAGCTGATTCGTGGCGCCGCTCTCTCGGCGCTGCACCGGATGGATGGACACATCGACGTCGAGCGGGTCTGCGCACTGCTGCGAGATCCGGAAATTGACGTGCAGAACAAGGCGATCGACGTCGTCATCAAGGCGAACCATCCGGACACGATTCGCTATCTCATCGAAATCCTGAAGGATGAGAACGAGAACGCGCGGCGCGCCGCGGTCGAGGTGTTGAACGAGGTCGGCAACGCGAAATCGGTGAAGTACCTGCTGGAAGCGCTCAAAGACAGCGACTGGTGGGTGCGTAGCCGGGCAGCGGATGCGCTCGGCAAGATCGGTGGCCCGCGAGTGATCGATGCGGTTCTGCAGCTCGTTCGCGACAAGGACGAGGATATCCGCCGGGCCGCGATCGAGATCCTCAACCAGACCAAGGACGAGCGCGCGGTCGAGTCCCTGATCCAGGCGACTCATGACACCGACTGGTGGGTGAGTGAGCGCGCCGTGGATGCGCTCGCCGAAATCGGTAGCAAGAAAGCCGTGCCGCGCCTCATCGAAATGCTCCAGGCGGGGAACACGAAGACCATACCGATCGTGGTACGCGCGCTCGGTAAGCTCGGTGACGCGAAACTCGTCGACACCCTCTTCCCGTTCGCATCCCGGCCCGAGCGCGAGGTTCGGATCGAAGCCATTCAGGCGCTTTCGAAGCTCGTGGACGAGCGCCATGTGGACCAGCTCCGCGTCGAGCTCCAAGTCCACGTCGCCTCCCCCGACCAGACCATCGCTCGTATCGCGCACGCCGCCCTCGCGGAGCTCGACACGCGCCTGGCAGGCAGCCTGACACCCTCGATCGCCACCGGCGGCGGCCCTACAACAGCGGGGATCGGCCCGACCGCCGTGCGCCCGCCGCAAACCGCGGCACCCGAGGCGCCCTCGCGCACCATGGTGATGTCAGATGCGACGCTCGGGCCTGGAGGAAAACCGGCGGACGCGAACGCTCGACTCGACATCAGCACCCTCAAGCCGGGGGACATCATCGAGGGTCGCTACAAGTACATCGATCGCATCGGCCGTGGCGCGTTCGGCACCGTGCTGCTGATGGAGGACACGGTCGTCGACGAGCGGCTCATCCTGAAGTTCCTCAACCCGAATGTGTCCGGCGATGAGGAAGTGATGAAGCGCTTCGTCCACGAGCTCCGCTACTCGCGCAAGATCACTCACAAGAACGTCATCCGCATCTACGATTTTCTATATATCCAGGGAAATTACGCCATCTCCATGGAGTACTTCCCGTCGCACACGCTGGGGTCCGAGATCGTCAACGAGAAGCCGCTCGAGCTGAAGCGCGCGATCCAGTTCGCAATCGATATCTGCACAGGGATGGCCGTGGCCCATCACGTGGGAATCGTCCACCGCGACCTGAAGCCGGCCAACGTGCTGATCAACCAGGAAGGGCTGCTGAAGATCGTCGACTTCGGCGTCGCCGCGGCCCATCGCGAAGGCGACACCCAGCTCACGAAGACGGGCTACGTCATCGGCTCGCCTAAGTACATGGCCCCAGAGCAGATTCTCGGCAAGAAGGTGGACGAACGGGCCGACATCTACGCCTTGGGCGTGATGCTTTACGAGACCGTGACCGGCGTGCCGCCCTATTCCCGCGGCGACCATATGTCGGTGATGTACCAGCACGTCCAGGGTAAGGCCCGAGCCGCCGGGGAGATCAATCCCGCCTTGCCGGCCAGCCTTTCGGAGCTGGTCATGAAGGCCATGGCCGTGGACAAGACCAAGCGATTCCAGAGCATGGATGAGATGCGGATCGCGCTAGAGAAATACCTTTGATCCGACCCGCGTAGGGGGCCTGCAGGCCTCAGCGGACCGAAGGTGCTGGACCGCTCGCGTGCGTTACGTCAAATTTCCCATGACAAGCTGTTGATTCCGCTCCCGAGAGCGGGCTAAACAGCAGAACGTGACGACAACCCTCGAGGTGCGACCTTGGCGCGTATTGACGCGTTCCTGAAGCTGGGAACGCAGCAGGGCTGCTCCGACGTCCATTTGGCCGTCGGGGTACCGCCGATGCTGCGCATGCATGGCGACCTCATGCCCATCAAGTTCCGTGACCTCCGGCACACGGAGCTCGAGGGGTATATCGCGGAGATTCTCACGCGTTCGCAAGGCGAGCACTTCGCCAAAGGGAACGACCTCGATTTCTCCTATGTCTCGGCTGAAGGCGGCCGTTTCCGGGTGAACGTCTATCGCAAGGAGACGGGCATTGGGGCGACCTTTCGGGCCATTCCCTCGGAGGTGCCCACGC